>Ga0209773_10000489_pt1 | contig 13072 bp, 3 predicted proteins | sample BogFormECP14_OM1_FD_188244 | JGI IMG/M metagenome (GOLD analysis project Ga0209773, IMG submission 188244) | Bog forest soil microbial communities from Calvert Island, British Columbia, Canada - ECP14_OM1 (SPAdes) (version 2) | ecosystem: Environmental > Aquatic > Freshwater > Wetlands > Bog ... | reverse complement strand
CAAAGAAGAGGCGGTGGCTGCGACGCAGGCCAAGTCCGACTTCCTGGCCAACATGAGCCACGAGATCCGCACGCCAATGAATGCGATCCTCGGGATGACGCATCTGGCACTCAGGACGGAGTTGACGCCGAAGCAGCGCGACTATCTGACGAAAATAAAGAGTGCTGCCCAGGCCCTGCTCGGCATTATTAATGACATCCTGGACTTCTCGAAGATCGAGGCTGGCAAGCTGGACGTAGAGACGATCGACTTCCGTCTCGATCAGGTGCTCGACAACCTGTCCTCCGTTGTCAGCCAGAAGGCACAAGACAAGAATCTGGAGTTTCTGATTGCAGCGCCGCATGACTTACCGCCCAACCTGATCGGTGACCCGCTCCGTCTCGGTCAAATCCTTATCAACCTCGTCAATAACGCGGTGAAGTTTACTGATCAGGGTGAGGTAGTGGTGACCGTGGCTCTTGGAGAGAAAGTCCCGGAGCGGGTCAAGCTGAAGGTTTCGGTCCGTGACAGTGGTATCGGCATGACGCCAGAGCAGACGGCGCGTCTGTTTCAGGCATTTAGCCAGGCTGACGCATCCACCTCGAGGAAATACGGTGGCACTGGGCTCGGGCTCTCCATATCCAAACGGCTGGTCGAACTCATGGGAGGCGAAGTCTGGGTCGAGAGCAAGTACGGTTTAGGCAGTACATTCGTTTTCACAGCGTCGTTTGGGATCGGGACGGGTCAACCCGAGCAGAAGCGCTTCGTCCCGGACCTCTCAGGCATCCGGGCGCTGGTGGTCGATGACAACCCGTTGGCCTGCGAGATTCTCTCGGAAGGCCTGACGGCGTTCGCACTCAAGGTCGATTCCGCCTCCTCGGGAGAGCAAGCGCTCCGCGAACTTTCCGCTGCCGAGACGCACGACCCCTATCAGGTGGTTCTGGTCGACTGGCAAATGCCCGGCGGCATGGACGGCCTGGAGGTCGGCCGCCTCATCAAGCACGGTGGCATGTTGAAGCATATTCCCAAGGTGGTCATAGTTACTGGCTTTGGGAGGGAGGACATTCGCACCCAGGCCGAAGACATGGGGATCGAAGGTTTCCTGCTCAAACCCGTGAGCCCATCGCTACTCTACGACACAATCATTGAGCTGTTCGGAAGCAGCGAAAGCAAAGGAGACCGCTCGCGCTCGACAGGCGACGCTGCACATTCGCAGGCGGCAAACGGTATTCGAGTTCTCCTGGTCGAGGACAACGAGGTAAACCAGCAGGTTGCGACTGAGCTTCTGGAAAGCTCGGGCGCCATCGTAAGAATCGCCAATCACGGTGGAGAAGCAGTGAGCATCCTGACGGAAGGCGACGGTCCTCCGCCGTTCGACGTTGTGTTCATGGACCTGCAGATGCCCGAAATGGATGGCTACACGGCGACCAGGCTAATTCGAGCGCAGCCGTATTTGCAAGGCTTGCCGATCATCGCGATGACAGCGCACGCGTTGGTCGAGGAACGGCAAAACTGTCTCGATGCGGGAATGAGCGATCACGTCACGAAGCCCATCGATCCCGATGCGCTGCTTGCCACGCTGCTACGTTGGGCCCAACCACGTCAATCATCGGCAACAGGAGCAGACGTCACACCGGTAAAGATAGTCGATGCGATCACGCTGCCTGAGATTGAAGGTGTTGATCTTGAAGGTGGACTCAAGCGCCTCGTCGGGAACAAGCGACTCTACCGAGATTTGCTCCTGCAGTTTGCATCAAAGCAGGCCGATGCTCCTGCAGAGATCGCGGCCGCGATCGAGAGCGGAGACCCGAAGCTGGCTGAACGCATCGCCCACACGGTGAAGGGCGTCGCTGGAAATCTTGGACTCGGGCGGGTGTTCGCCGTCGCGGAAAAGCTGGAAAAAACAATCCGCCATGAAAATCTAGTTGACGCAGCGGCGCTGGAGGAATTTTCTCTAGTGCTTGGCCGTCAGGTTGAGGCCATTCGAGGGGCGATGGAAGCGGTTATGCCTGCCGAGCCATCCATCGAAAGGGGTCATGACGGCTTCAATCCCGAAGCCGCGTCAGCGGCGATCGGGCGCCTTCGCTTTCTTCTCGAACGCAGCGATGGCGATACTAACGAGGCGTTTGCGGCTGTCGAAAGGATGCTGGCGGGCACAGTCGCCAGGTCACGCCTGGATGCACTCAACGCAGCGATCAACGAATTCGATTTTGAAACGGCCCTGAACAGTCTTGATGCAATCGCCGAAGACGTGTTTGAGAAGCAAGCGCATAATTAAAACGTCGGAACGGCTCTAAGATCTTCCCATATGTCGCTTCGATAATCGTTCAATTATCCCGCGGTAGTATGCGCGAATCCCTGGCTAGCTCAAGTTCTGTACCGCTCTTGTATGTAAAACGACGATTCCGCTCGCCCCAGCTTCGATTCCTCCCCCGCCCCAAATCCAGAAGTTAAGGTTCAGTTGAGACTTGAGAGTTCTCTCCGAATGGTCAACAACTCGAACGTCATCCTCCCCCGCACGATCTAAGCTCCTATATCGAAGTATCTGAAAAACAGAGAGTCGTTAACTTTAGCTGCCATCTCTGGTTCGTGCGAAGCGAAAGGCGGACTAAAAGCGGACGGAAACAGGTGACGCAAATGATCGGATGATGAAACGAAAAGGGTTAATAGCGGTTTATTCAGGGTCTGCAAAACCCCTAAACGTGGGTTCGATTCCCACCCGCGCCTCCAACTCTTTTGGCAACAGCTAGTTAGCGCAACGACTTAGCTCGTACGGGGAGAGGTTTTATTTCACTGTCGTTCGTTCTCGATCGTTCTCGTTAGGTATCAATCGCTGCGAAGGCGGACCGAAAGCGGACGGGTTTTGCCGTCAACACCATGCGGAAGACTTCATTCGATAGGCGGTTTTACGGGCTGCTCGGGCAGTTTTCCGGTTATACAGACGCTGTCTCAGGTGAGCGCTTTATAGAAGGTCGCAGGGATTCCGGTCCAGTGCTGCGGATCGGTTGAGCGATCAGACGAACCATCCAGGTGTCCAAGAGTGTCAGTCAGAGTCGCGAAAATCGCGCAGTGCAAAAAATGCGCCGGAAAGATTAGGTCCCGGCGCCGATCTTCTTCAGGCCGCGGTAATGGGAGATGCTCGCTTCGCTTATGAAGACATTATCGCAAATTGCGGAGAACGTTAGATTGCAATCGTGGTCTTATCGAGAAAGTGAGCGATGCGGCGCTGCGAACATCGGGTATCAGCGGGCGGATTGAGCGGCGTTCAAGTCGAGAGAATAGACGTCCTGCGTGCCCGCCTCGCGAAGCATCAGCGGTGAGTCGTCGGGGGCTAGTCCCAGCCAGGCAGTCGAATAGCCGGTGGATGTGAAGTCTTTCAAGTCAACGATCTCCTCGAGTTTGCGGTCGCTGACCCTTATTCTTAACACTGCCGCTTTCTCCGGGAAACGGACAAAGTAGACGTATTGTCCGTCGTGCGACCAATTGGTTAAGCCGAAGGCCATTCCTTCGAACAGCTTGGACCACTTGCTGGTCTTAGAGTCGAAGAGAACAAGCTTCAAGGCGTTCCTGGTCATAGCGAGGATATATCGTCCGTCTGGAGACCAACGCGCCGAGGTGTAGTCGTCAGACCCGGGTACCGGGGTTACGCGATTGGTTTGCATATCCAGGAACTCCAGCATTCTTGTTCCATTCGGCAGGGCCTTCTCGAACAGGAGCGTGTCTCCATCCGGCGACCAATTCGGCTCGTAATGAGGAAGAGCGTCGTCTGGCAGAAGCTGCTGGGGAGGTCCTCCGTTCGCCGATATCGTGTAGATCTTGTCGGGTTCGCCCGGTCTCTCCCCATAAAACGCGATTTGTTTTCCATCCGGTGACCAGCGTGGATAGAGTACCTGAGTCGGCGGGTCGGACAATTGCAACCGCTCGCTTCCGTCGATTCTGCTCCGCCATAAGGTACCTTCGGGGAAGGAGACGTAGGCTATCCATTGACCATCTTTAGAGAAGGCTGTAAATTCAGCGGACAGGCCGGAGAGAAATGGCGTGAACTTTCCGATGTTGCGGTCATAGCGAGAAAGCACGCCATGTTGCGCGCGACCCACCACGAAGAGTTTCTTTCCGTCTTTGCTCGGCAGGGGAGACGCAAGAGCGAGCGGGCTCGAGGTCAGTTGGATGGGCTTGCCATCGGTCCGGCCAAACCATCCCTCAAGATCGGGCAATGCCCATATCTCTCCCTGCGATTGAAAGACGAAGTATTTTCCATCGGGAGTCCATTTGCCAGCGGATTCGGTTGCAGGATGATGCCAGCCTGGTAACAGCGGATGAAGATGATTTCCTTCCACCGTGACTTCCCACAGAGAAAGAGCCCAATTGTTGGTGATATCGCGGAAGGTGAATCGAAGCCTGCGCCCATCGGGCGAGAACTGTGGTCCGTAGATCAGGCCGGGGACCGAGGCCAGCTTGTGTGATCCAGTCCCGTCGGGGTTGGCCAGGAAGAGATCACCGCGATTGGAGTACGCGAGCCTCGCCCCATCGGGCGACCAGCTGGCATCGGTTGCCATGATCGTCCCTATTCGTCGTGGGGAACCATTCAGGATAGGAATTCGCCAGAGCGGGCCGGGGTAGTCGACAGCGTTGCCTGGGTAGTCTACCTCGAGAAGCTCGTTACCGTCAGGCGACAGGCCGAGAGGATACATATGCGGCGAGGGCATCGTAATGTTTACAGGATCGCCGCCGGAGACCGGCATCTGCGCAACATTAAATAGGTGGAACGGCCCAAGGCCCATATAAAGCCTCGAACCATCGGTGCCGGCCAGAAATTTTGCCGCGCCGTCGTGTGTGAGCTGGGTGTAGTTTGAAGCCTGCCGCAGCGGCTCGGGGCGCGTCCAGTAGTAAATCAGAGCCACGGCGACCATAGCCGTTACCGCCGCGACAGCGACTATCCAGCGACGGCGTAAAGCTGGGCGAGTCGGTTCGGGTCGGCTAGCCGTGCCAGCTGACTTCTTCGTGCCGAAAGCGCTCTCGACCTTCAATGAGGTTGAAACTACGTGTGTCGTCGCATCGATGCGTGATCCCGAGGGAGGAGCGATCTCCGCTGCCGAGTCGCGTTGCAGCCGCTTCAGGTCGGCGCGAATCTCCGATGCGTGCTGATAGCGGTATTCGGGGTTCTTTTCAAGACATAGCTCGATAATGCCGGCGAGTCCTGCGGGAACATCGGGGTTTAGCTGCGCAGGCATGACCGGAACCTGCTGAACGATCGAGATTAAGAGCTCTCCGGTGGTGTCTCCGGAAAAAGGCGACTGGCCGGTACACATTTCGTAGAGCACGATGCCGAAAGAAAACAGGTCGGTGCGCTGATCGAGGGGCTTGCCTAATGCCTGTTCGGGAGACATGTACGCCGCCGTGCCTAAGGCTGCGCCGAGGCCGTCGGTCATTTGGAGATGTTCGGCACGGGATTGCGGCGCGTCGTAGGCAAGCTCTTTGCGGGGCACCAATTTGGCGAGGCCGAAGTCCAGGATCTTGGCGCTCCCGCGACGGGTCACGAAGATGTTGGCCGGCTTGATGTCGCGGTGAATGATTCCTTTTTCATGCGCGGCGTCGAGGGCGTCGGTAAGGTCGACGGCAATCTGGAGCAGCTTTTCGAGGGGTAGAGGGCCGTTCTGGATCAGGCTCTTCAGAGTTTCGCCATCGAGGAATTCCATGGCGATGAAGATCCGGCCGTCGGCTTCGGCGATCTCATGAATGGTGCAGATGTTGGGATGATTCAACGCGGAAGCGGCGCGGGCCTCGCGGCGGAAGCGCTCCATGGCGGCGTGATCATTCGCCAAGGTGTCGGGTGGAAACTTGAGCGCGACATACCGCCCGAGGACGATGTCCTCAGCCTTGTAGACGACTCCCATCCCGCCGCCGCCGATCTTCTCCAGGTTACGGTAATGGGAGATGCTTGCCTCGCTCATGGAGGTATTCTCGCAGATCAGGGAGAATCTCAGATGCTGTTCGCGGTTTCAGAAGCGAGTGAGCGTGGCAAATGAGGGAACCTCACCGCGCGGATTCGGCGGTTTCCCAGTCCAGGGAATAGATATCCTGGGTGCGCCCTGTTGCGGAGGAGCAGTGGGGAGTCGTCAGGAGTCAGGGTCGCGAGGTGCCATTACCGGGTAGTCGGCAAGTTCTTGAGGTACAGCCGGAATCCTCTGGAACCCGGACAAGCATGCCGACCAGCGCCGCCGCAAAGACGCATGCAAAGATGATCGAGCTGACCACGTTTGAATTCATAGTTTCTTCAACCTTCGCCCATTACTTCACCAGCTCGATATCGCCCGGCTTCCAGGTCTTGTCAAACCACGGCTGCAGTGGGCCGTAGAGCCGCAGGATGGTGAACCATCCTCTGCCGGGAACAGTCTGAATCCAGTTACTCTCTTTGCCGGCCGGCGCGGTCGGGCCAAAGTAGAGATCGTAGGAGCCGTCAGTGTTCTTCTGAATTCCCTCGCTGTGGCTTCCTTTCGAAGGAAACTGCTGGTCGGTCTGCAGCATGGATCGCGTTTGTGTGTCGTAAACCATAATGGACCAGAAATTCTTGGCAGGCGGATCGGCCGTTATGTTCAGTTTGTAGTTCTTACCGCCGTCGAGGTAATTGTTTTCCGAATCCAGCGCGGCAATGGCATATTGCGAACCGATCCCGACCATTTTCAGAGCCATGGCCGGGGTTACTCCCGTATAAGCATAGAAAAACATCGTGCGGGCGTCGAGCAGGCGAGCGTCCTTGTCCAGGAACAGATAGCTACCGCCGACAAATGGCGTGAACCACGCTTTTCCCGGATAGAAGTAGACCGACTTGTCGCGGGGGCGGAATTCAATGGCTCGCGCGGTAGCGTTGCCGACTGCCACGGAGTCGGTGAGTATCTTCTTCATGCGCTCGTCCGGCGCAAAAGGCTTGCCCTTCTGAATTCCAATCGACAGAAGTTGACCCAGTAATTCGGGGTCTTCGCTGTCAGCTGGCTCTTCCTGAACCACCGTGTTGACGTCTTCGTAGAAGCTATAGTCATTGGCGCCAATAGTGTTGAACGCCTTGCCTGACCAGTTCACGAACTTAGCTGGATGCGGGTTGGCGGCCTCCGACAACGGATAGCTCCGCATGGTCTTGTGAAAGCTCTCGACGGCTGGTCCGGGATCTCCATTAACCAGAAAGCCACGGGTAAAGAAGGCATTGCCGAACGTTCGGCACTTAAAGACGAAATAGCCCTGGGGTACGTTTCCCTTGTATCCCGGTGGCAGGAAGAGAAACTTGCCACCCTTCCCCTTGTCCGGGCCTGCGTTCCCCACGTCGGCGACGTAGCGAAACCAGAAGTCGTCCACGATGCCGAGGCTGTTAGGCGGACCTTCGAGCACTACAGGGCCTTTCGACAGGTCAATCCACGTCATGGCGTAGACGGTGTCCGAGTTCGCGGTCAGGAAGAGCGACTTCGAGTCCATCAGCGTATTGAAAATTCCGAACGTGCCGTCCACAGCGCCGGTTTCGCGAAAGCCCCGGCGCATGGCCACAAGCGAAGCGCCCTGCATCGAATTGAGAAAGACGTCAACTCCGCGCTGGAAATCGAGATTGTCGTACACCTTCTCGACGGTTGCTGCATCGGGATAGCCGCCCTCGAACTTCAGCGTGCCTAGACGCGTGTCAACCTTGTCCGGAGTGGTGATGCCGGGAGGGATAGGTGTCTCCATTTTGTATTGCTGCGCCTGGGCGTGCGGGATGATAAGCAGAGTTGCAACTGAAAAGACCGCAGTCAGGACTTCACAGGGCTTGACTGATTTTTCGAATAGCATTTTTCCTCCGTGTTTTCGTCACCGCAAAACGCTAAACAGAGGTGACTTCCAATTCTTAGGTTCGTTCCTTCGCAAAGGCGGCGGCTCTACCGGCCTCCAGAACCTGTTTCCCGTCAAGGCGTCCGAAAAGCTCGATAAGCTTTGCGACCACTCCGGTCCATCCTGTCTGGTGGCTGGCCCCCAGACCCGCCCCGTTATCGCCATGGAAGTATTCGTAGAACAAGATGTAGTCCTTCCATTGGGGATCAGTCTGGAACCTCTCCGTACCTCCGTACACCGGCCGCCGGCCGGATTTATCCCGCAGGAAGATCGCTTCCAGTCGATGAGTGATATCCCGAGCTACCTCAAAGAGGTTCATCAACTTGCCGGAGCCAGTTGGGCACTCGATCTTGAAGTTGTCGCCGTAATAGAGATAGAACGAGAGCAAGGACCGTATCAGCAACGCGTTCACCGGCATCCAGATCGGCCCGCGCCAGTTGGAGTTGCCGCCGAACATGCCGGTGTCGGATTCCGCCGGCAGATAATTCACCCGGTATTCCTGGCCTTCCACATGGACGATAAAGGGATGCTCGTCGTGATATTTGGAAAGCGCCCTTATCCCGTAAGGGCTTAGGAATTCGTTCTCGTCGAGCATGCGCGTCAGAATCCGGCGCAGCCTGCTCTCATTCACCAGCGCAGCCATCCCGCGTTCGGCATACCCTAGATGCCCCTTCCCGGTTGGGTGAATGCTCTCGCGCAGTTCGGGCATACGTTGCCAGCGTTCCTGTAAGGTCTTCACTACTCGCGGTACGCGTTCGCGCTGCCATGGCTCGATTACGGTGGTGGCACATAAGGGCAGTAGGCCCACCATGGAGCGAACCTTGAGCCTCCTGGCGCTGCCGTCGGGGAGGCGCAAGACATCATAGTAGAAACCATCCTCCTCGTCCCACATACCCTCCGGCCCGGTCTGGTTCATGGCGCGTGCGATCCAAATGAAATGCTCGGCAAATTTCAGCACCATGTCTTCGTACATAGGGTCGTGGGCAGCCAACTCTATGGCTATCTCGAACATGTTCTGGGAAAACAGGGAGACCCACGCGGTCCCGTCGGCCTGCTCGAGGCTGCCGCCAGTCGGTAGCGGTGCGCTGCGGTCAAAGACGCCGATGTTGTCTAGGCCGAGGAAACCGCCCTCAAAGAGGTTCTTGCCAAAGCGGTCTTTTCGGTTCACCCACCAGCTGAAGTTCAGCATCAGCTTGGCAAAAGAGCGCTTGAGGAAATCAATATCGCCCTCGCCGTGCAGCCCCTGCTCGGTCCGGTATAGGAAGATGGTGGCCCATGCGTGTACCGGCGGGTTGACGTCGCTGAAGTTCCACTCATAGGCCGGGATTTGACCCGTTGGGTGTAGGAAGAACTCCTGCAGCATGAGGTCGAGCTGTTCTTTGGCGAAGTCAGGATCGACTGTGGAGAGCGCGATGGTGTGGAAAGCCAAATCCCAGGCCGCGTACCACGGATATTCCCATTTGTCGGGCATCGAAATGATGTGCTGGTTCACCATGTGGAACCACTCGCTGTTCCGCCCAGTGCGGTGGCCTTGCTTCATCGGATCCTCGCCATGTTCCGTGAGCCATAGGTCCACGTCGAAGAAGAAATACTGCTTGGACCAGAGCATCCCGGCCAGCGCCTGACGCATGACGAGGGCTTCGTCTTCGCTGACACGGGTTGGGGTGATGAATTTATAGAACGCATCTGCCTCGCCCTGGCGAGTCTGCATGACTTCAGTAAAGCTCTTGAAGGGATCTCCCATGGCGGCGGGCGCCAGATCGCTGAGCCGAACACGAATTGTGGCGGTCTTTCCCGCACCGACATTCACCTTGTAGTGGGCCGCAGACTTACTTCCGGCTTTCTCGGGGTTGACGGCCTCGTGATTCCCTTGCACCACGTAGTTATTGATTCCATCTTTCACGTATGGACTGTCGTTAGGCCTACTGAAGAGCCGCTCGTTGTTGCTCTCATTTTCCGTGAACAGCAACGTGGCGTTGCCGTCGCAGTACAAATACCGCTCCCCCAGATCGGCATGCGACGCCGCAATCGCCTGAGCGCCATTCGGGCCGGGAACCTCCCTCAAGGATGGCTTGGGCGTGCCCGGCCACCATGTCCAGGTATTGCGAAAGAGCAGGGTTGGCAACACATCGATTTCGGCCGCCTCGGGGCCGCGATTGCTCACGCTGATCTGGATGAGGAGGTCTTCCGGCGATTGCTTGGCGAACTCCACAAAGACATCGAAGTAGCGATCGTCGTTGAAGACGCCGGTATCCAGCAGCTCGTACTCCATGTCGAGGCGGTTGCGTCCCTTATTCGTCTCGATCAGATTGCTGTAGGGATATTCTGCCTGCGGATACTTGTACAGATACTTCATGTACGAATGCGTAGGCGTGCTGTCGAGATAGAAGTAGTATTCTTTAACGTCTTCGCCGTGGTTGGCTTCGCTGTTGGTCAGGCCAAACGCACGTTCTTTAAGGATGGGGTCTTTGCCATTCCATAGGGCCACGCTGAAGCACAGCAACTGCTTATCGTCGCTGATCCCGGCAAGGCCATCTTCGCCCCAGTGATAGGCGCGGGACCTCGCTTGGTCATGGGTGAAATAGTCCCAGGCGTTTCCGTCCTGGCTATAGTCTTCGCGGACCGTACCCCACTGCCGTTCGCTCAGATAGGGCCCCCATTTTCTCCATGGTGTCTTGGCGGTGCGCGCCTCTTCTAATCTCGCTGATTCCGGATCTTGGGACATTTTGTTCTCCTCTTTGCTTGGCAGATTCGCACCAACCGGCATGGCTGCCTGATTAGGATCTCTAGTTCATGTACCGAGGCAGCCCATCAATGATCACTGCGCGGCCCGATGCCGCTACGAAGTCGCAACCAAACCTGGCGGCGGCGAGGTTCCCGTTCCCAGCGGCCTTTTACGAGACTGGCGGCTGAAAACCCATTGCACACGTTAGCCACAAAAACCCTGCCTGTATACTGGCAAAACTAACAAGAACGCCGGACTAAGTAGGGCCCATTGCGATGAATCAAGGTGGCCACTATTGCTTGAAAGCCAAGTGCGGCGGACCGCTGAGTGGCTTCCCTTTAAGATCGACATCTACTTCAACGCGGTCTGAGATCCTAATACCAAACGGCACATCGAATCTTTCACCCGCGACAAAGTTGATCCAGTGCGCCGGCTGATACGGAGAGCGGCCTTGGATGGCCGGCAATCAATGCTCCATCACTTACATAATCACTGTTGGACTTCTACTAGAGGCCTGCCTGTCAAAAGTGACAGTAGGCAAAGCTTTGCGAAGGTGGGAGCATTTTATTCTCAAACACTGAATTTGCTGGCCTGCAACATGAGGAGATGTCGATGCCAGTGATTCCTGGAGCAGGATCGCGACATGAACCGGGGAAAAGCACGCTAGTGTCGTCTGGAAGGAGGCGGAGGCTGCATTCCACGATGTATCGCGCCTGACCTGCTTCCACGACCGCATCTGTCGCCGCAAGGGAGCACACAACATACTTCGACGTGATCGGGCATTCGACACCTGACAGCCGACCCGTCGGAAGAATCAATCGTGCGCGTTGGCGCGCAGAGGTCGCCAGCAAAGAGGCACATCTGCGACACGCCACTTCCCTCGACGCCTTGCTCTGCAGTGATTAAGGTTGCGCTTTCAGGAGGTCCGGCGGCGCAAAATAGTTCACCCCCGAACCAGCCGGCGCGGGGCACAGGATTATCGCCAAGCCTCTCGGGAGGAGTGGAGATTCAGCTTATCGGAGCTACGATGAACACCCATTATCAAATGCCTGTTCGGTGGTCAATGGCGCCCGGCGGGGCGATTCGCTTGCTTGCGAATGTTCCCTCGAACATTGGAGGTGACTGATGGCCCCCGGCACTGATCGCGCCTCTTGGAACATCCCGAATCTTAATTCCCGGTTTCAAGCAGTGATCCTAGTGTGCCTCGTAGCCATCCTGTGCTACTTCGCTGCGAAATTCGGCGTAACACTAATCATTCCTCCACATGGGGCCTGGCCGCTCTGGCTCGGTAACGTACTTCTGGTTTCAATATTGTTGCTGGTACCGCGGGGAATGTGGCCAATACTCATCGCGGCAGGGTTCGCAGCGTTTATCCTCGTCGACCTACAGACAGGACAGACCCTTCGTTCGATTGCTTGGCTCATTGTGTCCGATGCCGTCGAGGTCATCACCGCCGCATTTTGCCTTAGCTATTTCTTCGAGGGTGTACCTCGGCTGAACAGTGTAAAAGCCTTGGCTAAGTTTTCATTGTTTGCGGTGATCCTGGCGCCATCCCTGGGAGCTTTCTTTGTCGCGCTGGCCGTTAACGGGAACTATTGGACGAATTGGTGGATTTCTTTTTTTTCGGAGGCGATCGTATACCTCACTTTGATGCCGGCCATTTTAGGCTGGTTCAGCAAAGGAACGGCACGGTCCCAGAAATCAGGCACTCATTACATCGAAGCAACCGCACTGATCGCTGGGTTGGTGCTAACTTTCGGATATCTGACATTTGCCGCCCCTGGGAAAAGCGTCTCGGAGCTACTGCTTTATTCTCTCGTGCCGCTCATGTTGTGGTCCGCTCTGCGTTTCGGATCGACGGGCGTTTGCACTTCCGTGATTGCAATTGCAGTTCTAGCAGTTTGGGGCGCTACCCACGGTCGAGGTCCGTTCGGCGGATCGGGACCGTTCCAGGGCGTGTTGTCGTTACAGCTTTTCTTATTGTTCGCAGCAGCACCTTTCACGGTTCTAGCAGCCGTTGTCGAGGAGCAAAAGCAATCAAGTGAGCAGCTCTTTCGTTCGATTTTCGAGAATGCGCAGCTCGGGATCGGTCTTTTCAAAATTGATAGCCAAGAACACGTCTCCAACCACGCCCTGCACGAAATGCTGGGTTACACCGAGGAGGAGTTAGGCCGTCTCGGGCAATGGGACGAGATTGTGCCTCCGGAGGAACGTACATCTTGCGCGCAACGATATGCGGAGCTCATCCAGGGAAAGCGGGACACAGACGAATATGATCAACGGTTCATTCGTCGTGACGGCCGCATCGTTCTAGCGAACAGTCGGTTCAATCTGCTCAGGGACGCTGAAGGCAAGCCACAGTACGTCGTCGCCTTGACCGAAGACATAACCGTTCGCAAGCGGGCGGAAGCCGATCTCCTCACCGCCAAAGAAGAGGCGGTGGCTGCGACGCAGGCCAAGTCCGACTTCCTGGCCAACATGAGCCACGAGATCCGCACGCCAATGAATGCGATCCTC
>Ga0209773_10000486_pt1 | contig 13082 bp, 13 predicted proteins | sample BogFormECP14_OM1_FD_188244 | JGI IMG/M metagenome (GOLD analysis project Ga0209773, IMG submission 188244) | Bog forest soil microbial communities from Calvert Island, British Columbia, Canada - ECP14_OM1 (SPAdes) (version 2) | ecosystem: Environmental > Aquatic > Freshwater > Wetlands > Bog ... | reverse complement strand
ATTCAGGATAGTCTTGCGCCGATTGCAAGGTTTCCAGCGTAGCGCCCACTTCCGCCTTTACCCATCCTTGCGTTTCGCGCTCGCGGGCGCCCAGTTGCAGGGTACGCAGGGCGCGTCCGATCTCGCCAATCTCGTTCTTGCGATCAAGCAGGGGAATGCTCTGATCCAATCGCCCGTCGGCCAAATCCTGGATGCTGCCCTGCAAAGACTCCAGTTCGTTCACCACTTGTGTTTCGACGATGTAGAAGGCAGCGGCCCACGATGCCAGCAGGCCGAAGCCAATCACCATCCAGGTGATCAAAATCACGTGATGCGTATTACTGGTCAAATCTTCGGAACGCTTATCAATATATGTTTGCAAATCCTGCATGATCTCGATGGTGGCCTGGCGCGCCCGCTGCAGCTCCTGATTTACACCTCCACGTAACAGACTCAGCGCTTTGGCATTGTCGCCGGCCAGGGCTGCCGCCCGCACGCGCCGAGCATCAATCTCCACCTGCTCAAAGAGAATGGACGCGGCGTTGAGCTTCTCTGCCCGCTCGGGGTTTTGTTTGAGAGCCGTCGCAATCACTGTGTGGTAATTGTTGGCAACCTCTGTTAGTTGTCCGTCTATCACCTCTCTTCGACCGGGATCGCTCTCGTCAGCCAGTTCAAATAGAAACAGCCCGAACCGATTGGTGTGCGCTCGCGCCTCCCCAACGCTTCTGAGCGCTTTGACCTCGTGGTCGATCAACACGCTGTACCATCCGTCGATCGTTTTGCTTTCAACCGACGAATAGACCCCCGCTGCCAGCACCATCAAAGCGAGCGGAACCATGGCAACCAGCAGTTTCCGCCGCAGCCTCAAATTTGTAAGGAAGCCCATCCGAATGCGCTCCAACAGGTGCTAGCCCTGAACATGCGCACCACTGCGCGCTACAAAATCATGCGGTCGACGTCGCACTATTCCAATCGAAAGCGTTATTCGACCGTCGTATCAGCCCGGTCAAGACCAGTTTGACGAAGATTATATGCGCGATGTCTTGCCGCATATTGTCATAATTAACAGTCGCTTTGGCGCACTCTGATATCAATCGAGAAGCACCTAGCGGAAGCGAGTTGCTGACTAGAAGGGGAACAAGGGAATCGTGCCGGAATAGCCTATGCTCGTGACAATAAGCAGCGCCGTTGAAAGCCATGCGAGAGTCGAATGCCCAAGAGACTTACGCACTGCATGGTGTTGCATCGACCGTTTGAGCTGGCACGCGTAACCGGACAGGTGCCTTTAGCTGGCCAGAAACAGGATTCGGGGAGATCGCAACACGAGCGGTATTTGGCGACGCCGGGTATCACCCAACCACATTTCGGCGCCATTCGTTGACGGCGGCGGCCCGCGGACGCGCATTGCGGGTGCGCGGCCTACGGACGGCTTGTATCGCGCAGCGCTTGCGTGCGCCGCGTGCGCTGTGCGCTCGGCCGCCGGATCCTTCAGCGCGAGATGGGATACATCAGCCAAGCAACGCCGACACCGATCAGCACGAACAGCGCAAACGACCAGAGCGCATATTTAAGGCCGCCCGCGCGAGTGCGCTGGGACAGGCACGCCAGCGCCACCGAAATCAGCAGCGCGAACAGCAGCATCGCGCCGAGGTGGCTGAGCCGCAGCGCACTATTGATGAAGATGAACGCGCCGCAAATCACTCAGCTTCTCCTGCCCGTGGCGATCTCAATCGTATCCAGCACTGCCAGCACGTTCACCACTCCCGCCGCGGCAATAAATCGCGTGCCGTAATCTCCCGCGGCGCGCGAAACGTCCGGCCCGGCAGCCTCGAAGAACCGCGAAAAATAATAGAAGACGCCGGTACCGGCGTCCGCCAGAAAACCGAGCGTGCCGAATGAATCGCCGGAATGCGGCGGGAACACATTGCCGCGTAGCAGATAACCGCTGACGACGAGTCCGCTAACCGCACAGAAAAACAGCAGCGCTCGGCCCCAGCGTCCCAGCAGCAGATGTCCGAGGCCAGGCACCAGCCACGCCGCGATTGCCGCAAGCAGCGCGAGCGCGGCGCGACCCGCATTTGCGCCAGAGGCCTGCGCACGCGACGCCGCCGCGACGCCCTGGCCGCCAGCAGCGTGGCTCGCCTCTAATTTGCTGCCTGCCATTGGATTGATTGCTGATTGATTGTCGGATGACTGGCTGGCGAATGATGGGCCGGCCGAAGTATCGCTAGCGGACGGTTCGCTGCCCGATTCCTGGTTTACTGGTGCGTCGCGGAGCGTGGCTTCGTTGCCTGGCACTTCGTTCACGGTCACCTAAGCCAGCAACGGAAGAATTTCTTCCTGGATGGCGCCGGTCACGCGCGCTTCGTTCTCGCCTACGTACACATTCACTTCGCTGCGCACGCCGAATTCCGGCAGATAAATTCCCGGCTCGACGGAAAAGCAGGTGTGCGGCGCGATTTTTCGATCGTCGCGCGTTTCCAGGCCATCCATGTTCGCGCCGTTTCCGTGCACTTCCTGGCCGATGCTGTGTCCGGTGCGGTGCACGAAATATTTTCCGTAGCCTGCTTTGCGAATCGTTTCGCGCGTCACGCGGTCCACTTCCCAGCCGTGCACGGCGCGTTTTTTCGCCACCGCATCCTTCACGAATTCAATCGCGGCATTGCGCGCGTTTTTCACAATGCGAAAAATTTTGGCGTAGGAATCCGGCACGCGCTCGCCCAGATAGCCCACCCAGGTAATGTCGTAATACACGCTTCCCGGACGATTCAGCTTCGCCCAGATATCCAGCAGCAGCAAATCTCCGGCGCGGATGGGGCGCGAGCCTTCGGCCTTCGGTTCGTAGTGCGGGCTGCCGTTGTTTGGTTGCACGGCAACGATGGGCGGTTCGGCGGTGGTCAGCCCGCCCGCGCGAAATTGTTCGACGATCCATTGTTGCAGCTCGAATTCGGTGAGCGGCTTCCCTTCCCGGACGAACTTCGCGGCGCGCTGGAAAGCTTCGCGCGTGATGCGATCCACGATTTTCCCGGCCTCGCGATGCCCCTGGAATTGTTCTTCTGACCAGCTGGCTTCGAATTTCTGCACCAGGTCGGCCGAGCTCACAACTTTTTTCTTGAGCTTGCGAACCAGTTCGATCGTTCCGGCGTCCACCAGGCCGATATAAGGAATATTATTTTCCGGCGAATATTGCATCGCGATTATTTTGCTTCCAGAGAGCAGCTTCGGCAGCATCTTGTGCAGCTCTTCCCAGCCAGCGTACAAGAATTTCTTGCCCTCGAGCGAATCCAGCGTGCCCTGTTCAATTTTGTGCACCAGCTTGCGCGCCTCGCCTTTGGCGGGGATGAAATAGAACCAGCGCCGCGTGACCATGCCGTGCGGGTCAAGGCCGAGGATATTTCCCGCGATCGGATCGCGATGATGATGATCGCAAAAAAGCCAGCCGTCGAGCTTGGCGGTGCGCAATGCAGTCTGAATGGCCTTGATATCGGGCATTTCGTCAGTCCTTCGCTTTCTTCGCCGGGCGTTTTGCCGCTGCAGCCAGCGCCAGCACTTGCTCGCGCTTCACACCGGCAACGACCACGCGCTTCCTGCGGCTCTTTTCGCCGGCAACGATTCTAACAGCGGCTCGCGGCACGTTCAAACGCTCCGCAAGCAGTCGCACCAGCGCTGCGTTCGCGCGATCGTCCACCGGCGGAGCGCTGAGGCGGATTTTCAAAGCATCCGCGTACTCGCCTTCGATGGCGTCGCGGCTCGCCCGCGGCTGCACCTGCACATAAAACGTCACGCCTCCCGGGCTTGCTGCGACTTCCATTTCGTTCGGCACTATCCTTGGCGCTCATGCCCGCACATGCCAGGCCGGTATCCGGGACCAGTGCAATTTATAACTCCTCAGAGACTGGAGGAAGACGTATACTCGCGGCCTTCGCACCTGAATCCTCTTCTGAAAGGGAGGCGCCGTCCATGTCCAGCACTGGCTTTGCTTTTGCCAATCCTCAATCGTCCCCTGATAACTTTAACACTTTCGACCCCAAGGATGTTTTCGCCGATTCCGCGGTAGTAGCCACACCGGTTACCGAAGCGATTCCCCCGCCGTGGAAAAATCCGCCGGTGATGGCCTTGGCGGACGTCCTCGGAAACGCCGTTGTGCAGCAAATCCAGAACTCTGGACAGATTGTGTTTCACTCGGTCGGCGATACCGGCGGTATTAAGGAACCTTCGCACCAGTTTGCCGTTTCCGATTGCCTGACCGACGACTTGACCGGAAAAGATTACAGCAGCGGACGCCCCGCGTTCTTTTTTCATCTGGGAGACGTGGTCTATTTCTTTGGCCAGGAACGCTATTACTACGATCAGTTCTACGATCCATATCGCGATTACGCCGGACCCATTTTCGCCATTCCCGGAAACCATGACGGCGAACTCTTCCCCAGCGAGCCGGTGAAATTTTCGCTGCAACCGTTCTACGAGAATTTTTGCTCGAAGACGCCGGCGAAAGATCCGGCCGCCAAAGGCTTCGCGCGCACCACCATGACGCAAGGGGGCGTGTACTTTACGCTCAACGCACCGTTCGCGAAAATCATCGGCTTGTATTCGAACACGGGCGAATCGGTGGGCGTGATCAGCGGCGGTGTGACTGGCACGCAGCAGACCGCATTCCTGCTGGCGCAATTGCAGGCGGCCGCAGCGCAACGCAAACAATCCGGCGCCGCGCCGTTCGCGCTGATTATCGCCGTGCACCATCCGCCGTTCACGATCAGCAGCGAACATTTTCCCAGCCCGCAAATGCTGGCGGAAATTGACGCCGCGTGTAAGTCGGCGGGCATTTGGCCAGACCTGGTGCTTTCTGGTCATGCGCATCTTTACGAACGGTACACGCGCGTGATGAAGGCCGACAAACGCCAGATTCCCTACCTGGTCGCGGGAAATGGCGGCTATTTTAATTTGAGCAAGCCTAAGACCGGAAAAAATGGCGCTTTGCCGCAGCCCGGCGCGGTGGGAAATGACGGCAAGGGCAACAAGCTGACGCTGGTGGCTTACAACGACAACGTTTTTGGATTTCTGCGGATCACCGTCAGCGCCAAATCAATTCAATGCCAGGCACTTGGAGTGGATGAAACGACGCGCACCAGTTCGGTGATGGACCAGTTCACTGTCGATTTGAAGAAACACGTGGTTGGCGGCGGCACGGCGTCCGCTCGCAAGCCGCATAAGAAAACAAACTCCCCGACGGTGATCAAGAGAAAAGTGCCGAAGCCTGGAGTTCATTCGCGCACGGGGAGGAAGAAGCGGCGCTAGCGAATCAGGCGACCGATCCGCGCGGACCGAACAGCGCGGTACCGACGCGAATCTCCGTGGCGCCTTCTTCGATCGCCACTTCGAAATCGTGGCTCATGCCCATGGAAAGCACCGGCAGCGCGCGGCTCAGGCGCCGGCTGAGGTCGTCACGCAATTCGCGCAGCTTGCGAAAATGGGGGCGCACCTGTTCAGGCTCATCGAAAAACGGCGGGATGGTCATCAATCCGACGAGTTCCAGATGCGCGAATGGCGCGACGCTCGTCGCCAGCGATAACAGGCCCGATTCCGCAACGCCGCTCTTGGTGTCTTCGTCGCCCAGGCGCACTTCGATCAGCACCGGCAAGCACTTCCCTTCCGCGTCCGCTGCAGCATGAAGTTTTTTCCCGAGCGCCAGATCGTCCAGCGAATCCACGCGCCGAAAAATGTGCGCCGCGCGACGCACCTTGTTGCTCTGCAAGTGGCCGATTAGATGCCACGTCGCATCGAGGTCCGCCACCTTCGGCTGCTTCGCTTCCCACTCCTGCACGCGATTTTCCCCAAAGTGGCGCAGTCCAGCTTCGTACGCCGCCGTGATTGCTTCGGCAGGATGAGTTTTCGACACTGCGACAACACTGATTTCATTCGCGCGGCGGCCACAGCGCGCGGCAGCACGCGCGACCCGTTCTTGAATTTGCGCCCAGTTCGCGGCGATCGCTGAAGCTTGATTCGTCATCGCGGCGATTCTAACATGGCAAAAAGCCACAACACCCGCTACGTCGTCATCCTGAGGAGCGCGGCGCCGAAGCCTGCCTGCCGCAGGCAGGGATCTTTCTTCGATGTCGCGCGCCCGGCGCTGTGTACGGGCCGCACTTTCCGAACCACGTCCTTATGCTAGACTGTGTTTCAATTACATGCCTGCCCGCGGCAAATTCATCGTGCTTGAAGGAATTGACGGCTCGGGGAAACGCACGCAGCTGGAAATGATCGCGCGCGCGTTCACGTCGCGCGGCATTGCTTTCACGCAAGTGAGCTTCCCGCGCTACGATGGATTTTTCGGCAAGCTGGTGGCGCGTTTTCTGAACGGCGAGTTCGGCCCGCTGGAATCTGTTGACCCGCATTTCTCCGCGCTGCTCTACGCCGAAGACCGCCGCGAATCGCTTCCAGCGCTGGAATCGGATCTCGCGGCCGGTAATGCGCTGCTTGCCGACCGTTACATCGCGTCAAACCTGGCGCATCAGGGCGCCCGCGTTGCGCCGGCAAAGCGGCGGGAATTTCTAGGGTGGCTCAAAGAGCTTGAATATCAGGTGTACGCGCTGCCGCCCGAGGATTTGGTGATCTACTTGCGCGTGCCCGCCGAAGAAGCTCACCGCCTGGTGGGCGAAAAAGCCAAGCGCCAGTACACCGAACTGCGCCGCGACCTGCAGGAAGCGGATGTGGCGCATCTGCGCGCGGCTTCGCTGGTTTACGACGAGTTGATGCGCCAGCCCAACTGGGTGAAGATCGAATGTTACGACGCGCAGGCCGGAGCCCTGCGCGCTCCAGAGGCAATTCACAAGGAGATTTTGGCGGCGATTGAAGCTCGCGTCTTCCCCGCGCTGCACGCCGGCCGCTGATCCCATGGGCTTCCACGAATTTCTCGGCAACGAACGCATCGTCACCGCGCTGCGCGGGATGCTGCGCCGCGACCGCGCACCTGGCGCCATGCTCTTCACCGGGCCGCGCGGGATTGGCAAATACACGCTCGCGCGCATGTTCGCGCAGGCCGCGAATTGCGAACGGCTGCAGGATGATTTCTGCGGCGAATGTGAATCCTGCAAACGCATGGCCCCGCTGACCGATCCCGCCGCACTCATCGCAGCCGGCCTGACGGAACGCGGCGAGAGCGCGGATGCTTCGATGGTGGAGCGCATGCCGCTAATCATCGAGCCGCATCCGGACGTGTGGCTGCTGGTGCCCGATCCAGTACGCCGCCTCGCGCCCGTCGCGCGCCCGATGATTCGCGTAGGCCAGCTGCGCGCGGTGCAACGCGCGGCATATTTCAAACCGCAGGGGCGCCGCCGCATCTTCATCCTGGACGACGCGCACACCATGCGCTGGACCGACGCCGACCTGTTCCTGAAAATCCTGGAAGAGCCGCCGGAGAGCGCCACGTTGATCCTGCTCGCGCCCACGCCCGATTCCGTGCTGCAAACCATCCGCTCGCGCTGCCTGCAATTCCATTTCGCGCCGGTGGCGGTCGAGCAAATCGAAAAGTTTCTCGGGGAACGCGGCGACGCCAAGGCCCCGGAACGCAAGCTCGCCGCGCAACTCTCCAGCGGCAGCCCGGGCATGGCACTCGCGCTAGACCTGGAAGAATCCGCGCGCCTGCGCCGCAGCGTCCTGAGCCTGCTGGAAAAAACCATCAACGGCGGAAAGGCCGCGGAGATTTTCTCGGCCACCGCGCAGCTCGCCAAGCAGGAAAAGGAATCGTTTGAAAGTATCCTGGCGCTGTTCTATAGTCTGCTCACAGACCTTCTTGAACTTTCCCAAGGTCCCAAAAGCAGTCTCGCCCGAAATCCCGATTTACGCCGTGAATTGGAAGCACTCAGCAGGAAAATAGATTTCGCGTGGGTCTCGCGGGCTACCCAAGGGCTGGATCGCCTGGAAAACCGCCTGAAGCGGAATATTAGCCGCCAGTTGGGGCTGGACGCGCTGCTGCTTTCGCTGCGGGCTCGCTAGGGCGGCGGCACGAATTCTCGTATTATTTGCAAAATGCCTGCAACCTAAAGCCTTCTCGCACAGTCATAAGATGAAGTAGCAACTGGAAGGAGTATCCATGGTAAATCGTAAGCTCTTTCGCCCTACTCTTACGGACGTAAAGGAACAATTCCCAGCCCGTCCCATTCAAGCCGTCCCAGCGCAACGCAAGAAGCCCGCGCCGCCCGAACAGACTCACGCGGAAAATTTTTATTACGTGAAGCAGATGCAATCGCGGGCTCCTGTAGCGGTGGTACTCACCGACGGCGAAATCCTGCACGGCAGCGTGGAATGGTACGACCGGGATTGCATCAAGCTCACGCGCTACGGCAGCCCCAACCTGCTCGTTTACAAGCACTGCATCAAGTACCTGTATAAAGACGGTGAAGATGCGGCGCAGGGCGGCGTGAACGGATCGAACGGCAGCAACGGTTCCGGCGGCTCGGACGAATAACGGTTGGTTTGTGGAGAATAATTTGTAATCTGGCGCGCACTGAGACGCTGCGCGGCGTCCTGAGTGTGTGTGCTATGCCGACCGCTTCTTGCGGTTCTTCCGGAAGGGTCCCACAAAAAAGGTCATTAGGGCCTTACCTACCAGGCGGTGCGCGTCGTCGGTAATATCGCAATCCACCACTGAGATGTGCCGCCCAATGCGCACCACGATGGCTTCAGCGGTGACGCTGCCTCCCTCCACCGCTTCCAGATAATTAATTTTCATCTCGATCGTCGCCACTCGTGTGCCGCGCGGAGCCGTCATGTACGTCGCGAGGCCTCCGGCGGTATCCGCCAGAGCCGCCAGCACGCCGCCGTGGACCACGCCGTGTACTTGCAGATGTTTTTTGCCGACGCGCATGCGCAGCACGACCTTGCCGCGCTCTGCCACAGCGAGCGCAAATCCAAAATGTTTGGTGGTTTCGTTTTCGCGCAAGCGGCGGCGCATCTCTTCGGCAGCCAAGCGCTCCATGGATTTGGATTTTAGCGCCCGAGATCGAGATTGCGTTTGAGATTTAGATTGAAGTTGCGCCATATCAATATGCCGTCAGGCCCCCGTCGAGCGGGAATGACACGCCGGTAACCCACGACGCATCTTCCGAAGCCAAATAGACTGCCATCATAGCTACATCATCCGGCTTGCCGAGGCGCCCGATGGGAATTTCGGCGATGCGTTTTTGGATTTCGGCTTGAGCATTCGGCGTCTGTCGAATTGATTGCATGCCCAGTTCGGTCTCGACCAGCGTCGGACAAATGCAGTTCACGCGAATTTTCTCGTGCGCGTGGTCCAAGGCCATGGCGCGCGTCAAGCCGGAGACTCCCGCCTTGGCCGCGCAGTATGCCGCGCGGTCCTTGCGTGCCACCAAGCCCAAGACTGAGCCGATATTGACGATCGAGCCGCCGCCCGCTCTCCGCAAAGGCACCAGCGCAGCCCGCGAGACGAAAAATGTTCCGGTCAGGTTAGCGGCAAGCACGCGATCCCAATCCGCATCGGAAGTGTGCTCCACGGTCGCCACTACCACGGCGCCGGCGTTGTTCACAATCGTATCCAGCCGCCCAAAATGCTTCTCCGCCTGCGCCAGCGCGTCTTCTACCGATAACCGCTGCGTCACATCACAGGATAGCGCAAGCGCTCTGCCACCGCCCGCCGCTGCTGCTGCAATTTCCGCCGCCACTGTATCGAGCGGCTCCTTGCGACGGCCCGCCACCGCCACCTGCGCGCCTTCTCGCGCAAAAGCCAAGGCACACGCCCGGCCAATGCCGGTTCCTCCGCCAGTAATAAACGCCACTTTGCCTGAAAGTCGCAGCATCGAGATGGCCTGTTGCCCCGTCTAATGCGAGACGGGAAGGCGAGAATCTAGCATCCGGCCGCGCCCCATGCAAGCCACGGCAAGCGCACGGCCACGCTTGCCGCTTTCAAGGGATGACTGTTACAGTGCCGGGAGGTGCCATGAAAATCGGAATCACGTGTTATCCGACGTACGGCGGCTCGGGTGTCGTAGCTACGGAACTGGGCATCGAACTTGCGGCGCGCGGCCATGAGATTCACTTCATCAGCTACGCCATGCCCATCCGGCTGAGCTCCACGCACGAACGCATTCACTTCCATGAGGTGGAGGTGACGTCCTATCCACTTTTTGACCACCCGCCCTATACGTTGGCGCTCGCAACCAAAATGCTGGAAGTCGCCGAGCAGGCGCAGCTGGATTTGCTGCACGTCCATTACGCGATTCCCCATTCCGTCAGTGCCCTGCTGGCGCGCATGATGGCGCAGCCGAAAAAGCTGCCGTTCATCACCACGCTGCACGGAACCGATATCACGCTGGTTGGCAGCGACCGCAGTTATTTGCCGATCACGCGGTTTTCGATCGAGCAGAGTGACGGCGTCACTTCCATCTCCAACTACCTGCGCGAGCGCACCATTCGCGAATTCGAGATCAAGCGCCCCATCGAAGTGATCCCCAACTTCGTGAATTGCGACCAGTACGTACGCGGCAGAGACCAATCCGCTCGCCAACAGTGGGCCCAGAACAACGAACCCATCCTGATGCACCTTTCGAATTTCCGGCCGGTGAAACGCATCACCGACGCGGTGGAAATCTTCGCCTTGGTGCGTGAAAAGATTCCCGCAAAACTGGTGATGATGGGCGACGGGCCCGATCGCGGCGCGGCGGAATACATCGTGCGGAAAAAGGATCTCGCGAAGGACGTGTTCTTCATGGGCAAGCAGGACAACGTTCAGGAAAAACTCGGCCTGGCTGATTTGTTCCTGCTGCCCAGCGAAGAGGAATCATTCGGACTGGCGGCGCTGGAGGCGATGGCCTGCGAAGTCCCGGTCATCGCGACGAATGTAGGCGGCGTACCGGAAGTGGTGACCGACGGAGTGGACGGCTATCTGATCCCGCCGCACGACGTGGAAACCGGCGCCGAGCGCGCCCTGGAAATTCTCACCAGGCCGGATCGCGGTCGCAGCATGGGCCGCAAAGCGCGCGTGAATGCCCGGGCAAAATATTGCGCGAACGATGTGATTCCAATGTACGAGGCTTACTACAGGGCGGTACTGCAAGCCGCACAACCTACCTCAAACGCCCCCAATGCCAGCGCCGTGAACGCCGCCAGCATCAACGCCAGCACGCTTAACGATCGATAAACGGCACGACCTGTAACGACTGCAGAACCTTGTTGATGTCGTTCTGCGAAATCTTGCCGGGCGCTGCTCCTGCAGTGGTAAAAATAAACCGGAACTGGTGATCACGATCGTCAAATGCCCGGACCGCCACGGGCACGTTCTTCTCCGGATCGCCAAATTGAAAGCCTTTCGCCGTGCTCCAAGCGAAAGAATAAAACTGGCCATCGCACGGAAGGTCCAGGCCGAAGGAAAGCTTCCACAGCAGCAGCACGTTGATTCTCATCGCGTCGCGCGCATCCATCACCGGGGATTGCTGCGCCGACGCCGCCCCGTACACCGCCTGATACATTTCGAAATTCGTATTCAGAGGCTTATCCGCGAACACGTCCGCGAATCTCTGATATTCGGCGGGATTGGAGGTCTTCAGAGCGCGCATCGTGTCCACTAGCGAATCCGGATCGAAAAAGACGATCACCGGCCCCGCATCGTAGTGGAACTCAGTGTAGGTGAGCGATGGCTTCACCGTGGGATTGCCCGGCCAAGGGGAATTGAATTCGTAGTTGTACGCCTTCACCAGCGCGGGCTTAGCCGCGCCGGGAAGCGGCGGCAGCGGCGCCAAAGGCGGCGACAGCGCCTGCGGAACATTCGCCAACCAGGGACTGTCGGACGCCCACAGCTTCCCCTCGACCCAGGTCAGCGTCTGCAAGCCGTATTTCACCATGAAGCCGGCTACCACGAACACGAGTATCAACAATATGATTGCGGGCCGCGCGCTGCTTTTGTCCTGGTCTTCGATCATTCCACCTGTTCGCTAAAAGGGATTTTGGCCCCGCCATTCTACGCCATCGCCGCGGCGCCCCGCAAAATTTGCGGATGCGAACGCGGCACGAAGGTGCGCGCAGTCAACGCTCCCGAATACGATGATGGTCGCCCTCGTTACGGTTGTGTCAGCTTTAATCCGGCTCAGCGCGGCGCAATCTTAATTTCGCCGTCGCCCGCAGCGGCAAGAAAATCAAGAATTACAGCCCCGCGAAAGGCTCGGCGGTGGCCAGCTCCGGAATCTCGATGTGAATCTGCGTGCCTTGCCCTTCCTTGCTGTGTATGTCCATCTTGAATTGATCGCCGTAGAGCAAGCGCAGGCGCTCGTGCACGTTGCTGATGCCGATTCCTCCGCCGTAGACCGCGGCCAGCCGCTCGGGCGAAATTCCCATTCCGTTGTCTTCAATTTCAATCAGCAGGCGCCCGTTCGATTGGCGCGTGCGCAGGTGAATCTGTCCGCCTTCCAGCCGCGGCGCCAGACCATGCTTGATGGAATTTTCCACCATGGGCTGCAGCAACATGCTGGGCACGAAAGCCTCCAGCGTTTCCTCGCTGATTTCCTTGAAGATCTGCAACTTGTCGCGCCCAAACCGAATCACTTCGATGTCCAGATAATCGTCAATGAACTCGAGCTCCTCGCGCAGTGGCACGAACGTGTCATGCTTGCGCAGCAGCCGCCGCAAAATATTCGATAGCTTCAACACCACGCCGCGCGCCATGTCCGGATCGAAACGAATCAGCGAAGACACCGTGTTCAGCGTGTTGAACAAGAAATGCGGATTGATCTGGCTGGTCAACGCGTCCATGCGCGCCTTCAGCAGCAACTGCTGATTCTGCTCCAGGTTCATTTCGATGCGCGTGTTGTTCCAGATCTTGATGGCCATCGCCACGCACATCATCGAAGACATCACCACCAGCAGCGAGTAGCCCCAATTGCTGGGACGATAAGTAAAAAGCCATTTCTCCGGCACGTGGCCGATGTCCGCGAGTTCGATCTCCCCCACCGTCACGGCGACGCACGTCCACAGCGGCAACATCGCCCAATTTCCCTTGGCGTAGCGAATCAATCTCCAGATCCACTCCGGCACGCTGAGAAAAAGAAACGGCCCGAAATGCCAGATGTCCTCTTTCTCCGGCATGGACTCGCGCACCA
>Ga0209773_10000484_pt1 | contig 13100 bp, 14 predicted proteins | sample BogFormECP14_OM1_FD_188244 | JGI IMG/M metagenome (GOLD analysis project Ga0209773, IMG submission 188244) | Bog forest soil microbial communities from Calvert Island, British Columbia, Canada - ECP14_OM1 (SPAdes) (version 2) | ecosystem: Environmental > Aquatic > Freshwater > Wetlands > Bog ... | reverse complement strand
CAAGTATCGATTGAACCAGCGGACCCGCCATCGTCGCGTCTGCCTCTCGCCTGCGAAGCGTCGCCGTAATCCCCCGCTTGGTTGGCGCCCGGAAAGCGAGAGGCTCTTCCAACCCTTCTGTTCAGGTGAACCCCGACGCCGAAGCGGAAGGACGCCCGCTACTGAACCAAAGGTTTATAGCCCTCGCCTCCAGGACATGACGGCAGCCCCCAAGTGCAATAGATCGAGCCGAGCCATGCGCGTAAATCCGCCCACATGGTGTGGTCATTACGGGCAAAATGAACCAAGCGGACGCACGAAAATGCAATCCGTTGCGGACTGAGCCCAGTACATCCCCGCATCGCTTATTTCCTGGCAAGGGCATATCGAGGTGAGACCCATGGGCCAACTTTTGGACGAGCGACCGCGAAGAAGGTTTCAAGCGAGCTGCCGGCAGCCGATCACATCGACTCATTTCGAGGAACGTGCACGACGCTATCGGCTCGCCGCCGCCCTGACAGATCGTCGCCGGGATAGAGAGACGTTCCGCGACTGGGCGGTGATGTTCGAGAAGATTGCTTTCGATTTCAGGCGTGTGGAAGCGAATAATCTCGAGCGCCGGATTACGATGAAGGATGGCGCAATCGAAATTCCAGCTAAGCCCAGGAGAAATTCATGGTAGAAATGAGAAGAGAGACCGACAGCCTGGGCGTGGTCGAGGTGCCCGCGGACAAGCTATGGGGCGCTCAGACCCAGCGTTCGCTGGAGCACTTCAGCATCGGCAAGGACTTGATTCCCCGCGAAATGATCACATCCTACGCCATCTTGAAAAAGGCCGCCGCGATCGCGAACCACGCCGGCAAACGGCTCGATGATCCACGCTACAAGCTGATCGTTCAGACGTGCGACGAAATCCTCGCCGGCCAGCATCATGGTATGTTCCCCTTGCATGTTTGGATGACGGGGAGTGGCACTCAGTTCAACATGAATGTCAACGAAGTGATCTCCAACCGTTGCTGCCAGCTCGCCGGCACTCCCCTCGGCAGTCACGCGCCGGTGCATCCGAACGATCACGTCAACATGGCGCAGTCGTCGAACGACTCTTTCCCTTCGGCCATGTACATCGCCGCGGCCGTCGGCGCGAAAGAGCGCCTCATCCCCGCGGTGGCCGCTTTGCGCGATTCGATCGCCAAAAAGGCACTGGCGTGGAACGACATCGTCAAGATCGGCCGCACGCACATGCAAGACGCCACGCCGCTGACGTTGGGCCAGGAATGGTTGGGCTATGCCGGCATGCTGGGGGATGATCTCGACCGCCTCGAAACAGCTCTCGAGGGCGTATACCGGTTGGCGCTCGGCGGTACGGCGGTCGGGACCGGCATCAACTCGGCGCCCGGTTTTGCCGAAGCGGCAGCCGCCGAGATCGCCAAGCTCACCGGTCTGCCGTTCGTCACGGCGCCGAACAAGTTCACCGTGCAAGGCGCCCACGATGCACTGGTCCAGCTGTCCGGAACGATGCGGACGCTCGCGGTCTCGCTATACAAGATCGCCAACGACATCCGGTTGATGTCGTGCGGCCCTCGCGCCGGATTTGCCGAATTGAACATACCGGAGAACGAACCGGGCTCCTCGATCATGCCGGGCAAGGTCAATCCGACCCAGTGTGAGGCGCTGACGATGGTCGCCGTGCAGGTAATGGCCAATGACGTCGCGGTCGGTTTCGGCGGCGCCAGCGGCTATCTCGAAATGAACGTCTACAAGCCGCTGATGATCTTCAACATCACGCATTCCATAACCATCATGACCGATAGTTGCGTGAACTTCCGCAAGTTCCTGATCGAGGGCACGGAGCCCAACCTGAAGAAGATCAAAGAATATGTCGATCGTTCGCTCATGCTGGTGACCGCCCTTTCGCCGGTCATCGGCTACGACAAAGCCTCGAAGATCGCCCACTACGCGATGGATAACGACCTCACTCTGAAGGTCGCTGCGTTGAAGCTGGGCTTTGTCACCGAAGCCGAGTTCGACCGAGTGGTCGATCCGGCGAAGATGGTGCATCCCTACATCGCACAAGCCAACTGATGCCAGCGGCTTCCCCCGCCGCCGGTCATGCCCGGCCTCGAGCCGAGCATCCAGGCGGCGCCTTCGGTGATTGTCCGGAGGAAGTCGGCCCTGGGTGTACGGGTCGGGGACGTGCATGACGAATGGCTAGATCGATTTCACCTCCCCGCCGTCCATACGCAGGGTCGAGCCGGTCATCCAGCGAGCGCCGGGCGACACCAGGAAGGCCATCAGTTCGGCAATCTCCTCCGGCTCGCCGTAGCGGGCGATGCCGGCTTCCTTTGGGAAGTTGGTCGTCGCCTCGTCCACGGTCATGTTGTGCAGGGGCGCCCAGTGCTGGAGATACGACCGACGGCGGCCGGTCATTACCGGCCCGGGCAGGACGCTGTTGACCTGCACGCCGTCGGTTATGCCTCGGTCGGAGAAGGCCTTCGCCAGGGCGACGATCGCGGCGTTGATCGTGCCCACGGCCGCATAAGGCGCCTTCGGGAAAAGGGCGGAGTTGCCAGACATCAGCACCACGGCGCCCTTCGCCGCTTTCAGCGCCGGCCATGCGGCGATGGTGAGGCGCCGGGCGCCGTGCAGCTTCAACGCGAGGCCGCCTTCCCACTGCGCGTCGGTCATCTCGAACAGATCGATCTGAGGCACCGCGCCGGCGATGTTGAGAAGCGCGTCGATACGGCCGAACGCGGCCAAGGCCCGGTCGACTACGGCCTGCGCGGCTTCGGGCTGTCCAAGGTCGGCGTCGATGACCCGCGCTTCCGCGCCGGCGGCACTGACCGCCTCGGCCGTCTCCTCCAGACTCGCGCGGTTCCGCGCGACCAGGACCAGCGCGGAGAAGTCGCGCGCAAGGCGGATGGCCGTGGCTCGGCCGATGCCCTGGCTGGCCCCGGTGACGATGGCGACTGAGTTGGACATTAGGGTTCTCCTTGATTTCGGGGTGAGCTTCAGTCGTGGACCACCACCATCTTTCCCCTGGCCTCGCCGGCCTCCATCACTCGATGCGCTTCCCTGATCTCCTCGAAGCGGAAGACCCGAACTGGCTTGACGTCGAGGCGACCAGCCGCGGCATCCGCTGCGATTTGTTGCAGCGGCACATCTGAGAGGGGGAAGCCCGGCGTTCCAAATACGAAGCTGCCGAAGAACGTCAGGTAGACGCCGCTCGCCATTTGCAGCAGCGGGTTGAAGTCGGGGATCGGATCGAGGCCGCCGAGCCAGCCGGCGAGGCACGATCGGCCGCCGCGGCGCAGCATCGCAAGGGAATCCAGCACGACGCTGTTGCCAACCAGGTCCAGAACCGCATCGATCTTCTTCGCCTCGGGAATGTGTTTTGAGAGATCGCGGCGCTCGATCTCACAACGTTCTGCGCCCAGCTTCTCCAGCATGGCGAAGCGGTCACGATCGCGCGTCGTGGCGATTACACGGACGCCGGCATTGACCGACATCTTGAGCGCAGCCTGACCAAAGGACGACGTTGCGCCTCGAATGACGAGCAACTGCTCCTTCTGTATCTCGAGGTTGCGAAACAGGCAGGTCCACGCGGTAGCGTAAGTCTCCGGGATCGCGGCAAGCTCAGCCCATGGCAGGTCCGATTCGATCAGGGCAACGTTGGAGACCGGGGCGCGTGTGTATTCGGCATAGCTGCCGTTGATCGTGCGGCCGAGGCCGCCCATCAGCGCGGCGACCTTGGCTCCGACCGGAAACTCGCCGCCGGGGCAGGATTTGACCAGGCCCACGCACTCGATACCGCTCACGGGGGCAGCTTCCGCCCACTCGCCGCGGCGCATGTGAATCTCGGCGTGGTTGATTCCGAAGGCCTTTACCTGGATGACGACGTGTCCCGCGGCCGGTTCGGGCTCCGGGATCTCCTTGATGACCAGACCATCGAGGCCGCCAAACTTTTCGATGACAATTGCACGCATCAAACCACTCCGTGGATGGAATTGTTCGTGAGGCAGCTCGGTTGAAGTCGCCTCTGGGATCTCGCAAAGATCCAAGCCCTGCGGCTCAAGGCGTTGAAACTGAACTGCGCTCGGCGCCAAAGGCGCCCGTACCTCCGATCACGTTGTCGAGCGCCATCGGGCCGGACCCGCCAATGACCAGTGCTGCGAGGCACGCGAGGTAGAGGAGATCAGTTTCATAGCCCGGCGGTCCGAATTGAGCGCCGGCGGCAGTTACGGCCAGGAGCTTGATTGAGCTGAAGCCGTAAGGCAGATGCACGGTGAACATGGCGACGAGCAGGACCGCCGCCATGGGTATACTGGCGAGCGCCACAAAGGCCCCGAGAAGTATGGCCAAACCGCCGAGCAGCTCGATCAAAATAGTTGACCATGCCATGAAATCCGCGGCCGGCACGCCGATCGCGTGCAAAATGGCGGCGAATGTCTCGGGGCCTCTCGTCAGTTTGGCGAAACCATGTTCAATAAAGCCATAGCCAACGATCAGGCGAAGCGGGAGCGGCGACCAGCGCGCGATTGATGATCGGCCAAATAGGACAGGGGCGCCGTACTCGCGCATGACGCCGGAAATGCTCACTGAAGCCACGATTTTTCCCTTCAGAGAAAATCGCGGATGGCGGCCGCAATCTCCGCGGCGTGGGTTTCGAGCGCGAAGTGCCCTGTGTCGATGAAGCGCACGACCGCAGCCGGGATGTCGCGCTTGAACGCCTCGGCGCCTGGCGGCAGGAAGAACGGATCGTTCTTGCCCCACACCGCCAGGAGGGGCGGCTTGTGGTTGCGGAAATAGGTCTGGAAGGTCGGGTACAGCGCGACGTTGCTCTTGTAGTCGCCGAACAGGTCGAGCTGCACCTCGTCGGCGCCGGGCCGCGCCAGGTAATAGTTGTCGAGCGAGTAGCCGTCCGGGGAGACCTTCGTCGCATCGGACACGCCGTGCGTATACTGCCAGACGGTCGTCTCGGGCTTCAGGAAGGCGCGGAGGGCCTCGCGGTTGGCCGGCGAAGCGTCCTGCCAATAGGCCCGGATGGGGGTCCAGCCTTCGCTCAACCCCTCCTCGTAGGCGTTGCCGTTCTGGGAGATGATCGCGGTGATCCGGTCAGGATGCCTGACGGCGAGCCGGAACCCGGTCGGCGCGCCATAGTCGAACACGTAGACCGCGTAACGATCGAACCCGACTATTTCGGTAAGGCGGTCGATCTTCTCCGCGATCCGTTCGAAGGTGTAGCCGCGGCCCGGCATGTCGGAGTTGCCAAAGCCCGGCAGGTCGGGAGCGATGATGTGGAAGCGATCGGCGAGGCGGGGGATCAGATCGCGGAACATATGTCCCGCGGTCGGGAAGCCATGGAGCAGCAACAGCTTCGGCGCGCCGGTCTCACCGGCTTCGCGATAGAAGATCTTGAACCCGTCCACGTCGGCTGTGCGATACTTGATGGCGGTCATTGCGGTTTTCCTTTCCTGATAGTAACCTCGTAATCGTTGTCAAAGAGGTTAGTTAGTTGACGCGGCAACACCGATCGGCGCGGTTGGGAGAGAGGCTTTGCCGGGTCGGTCGGCCTCTCAGAGGAAACGGTCGTGGTCAGCCGGCGACGGCCTGCTCGATCGCCTCGCGGACGATGTCCAGGACGAAAGACGGCGCGGTCACCAGTGGCGCGTGATCCACGGGATGCGAACGGATCCGAGCCTTCATGCGATCGGCCATGAAGCGCTGATTTTCTTGTACGATCATGCGGTCCTGCTGGGCCACGAGAAACCAGGCCGGTCGGTCCTTCCAGAGCGGCCGCTCCATCGGAACGGTGATGCAGGCCGGCGAGATCGGCCGTTGGACCGCCGCCAGCACGGCGAGCTCCACCGGGGAGGCGTTCTGCGCGAACGCGGCGGCGAAGGCCGCCTCCGGCAGATAGATCAGTCCGTGATCGTCGGGCGCGAGCTTGGGCGCCTTAGGATGCGGCTCGCCGCGGTAGAAGACGTTCGCGACCGTCTCGCCCTCGTCCGGAGCCAGCGCGGCCACGTAGACGAGCGCCTTCACCTTCTCGTTGCGCGTCGCCGCGATGACCGCCCCGGCATAGGCGTGGCCGGCCAGGACGACCGGCCCGGTCACGCGTCCGAGCGTTCGATCGAGCGCCGCCACGTCGTCGTGGAACGATGTCAGCGGCAGCGGCGCCGCCCTAACCTGGACGCCGTCGGCCGCCAACGGCTGGATGATCTTCGCCCAGCTCGATCCGTCGGCCCAGGCGCCGTGGACGAGCACCACACTCACATCATTCGAGGACATCGCAGCTCTCCTTGTAAGACGTTGATTGGTTGACCCGGCGACGCCGATTGGCGCGATTGCGAGAGAGGCTTTGCCGTCCGCCTCTGGAAGGATCGGACCCGGTCAGCCCGCGACGGCCCACTCGACAGCCTCGCGGACGATGTCCAGGACGAGTGACGGCGCAGCCATCGCCGGCGCGTGATCCACGGGATACGAACGCGTCCGAGCCCTCAAATCATGAGCCATGAAGCGCTGGTTTTCTTGAACGATCGTGCTCTCTTGTGAGCTGCCACGACGACCAGCCCGCTCACGCGCGTTCGATCGAGCGCCGCGACGTCGTCGTTGAACGACGTCCGCGGCAACGGCGCCGCCATCACCTCGAGACGTCCGCCGCCAACGGCTGGACGATCTTGGCCCAGCTCGATCCGTTGGCCCATCACCCCGCTCACATCGTTCGAGGTCATCGCTGCTCTCCTCGCAAGAGGCCATTGGTCTGGTTCATAACCTCTCTAGCAATTTCGGAGCGGTTACTATGGCAATAATAACTTGTCAAGAGGCCTTTGAGTGGTTACGTGTGGTCGTTTTCGCGGCGGGGGCTCGAGGCATCGCGACTCGAGGCCGGGATAGGAGTTTCGATGAGGCGGCGGCCTCCTGCGATCTTTGTCGGCGACGCGCTCGGGTTGGATTTTCTGAATTCGATCGCGACGCCGGTCGATGTCGTCGTCGACTGGATCGAAGATGGAGAGGGGCTGGCGAGTTGGTTGGATCAGGCGAAGCTCGTGCCCGCCGATGCGTTCGCCGGCATTCGGGCTCAGGCCCTTCCCGGCGAACTCGACAAGGTGGCGGATCAGGCCAGGCTCCTGCGCGAGTGGTTCAGAGATTTTGTGCGATCGCACAAGGGGCGTCCTCTGACCGCTAGGGATTTCACCCAGTTGGAGCCGCTGAATCGTCTGCTGGAGCGTGATGAATTTTTCAGCCGGATCGTTCCTGGGCCTGCGGGCGGGTACCGGCTTCTCGAGCTCGAGATGATCCGCAGGTGGCGGACTCCCGAGTCGCTTCTGCTCCCGATCGGGGAAGCGCTGGCGCAGTTCGTCTGCACCGAAGACTTCTCAAACGTGAAGGCCTGCGAGGGCCCGATTTGCACGCTCATGTTTGCCGACCACACGCGAGGGCGCGGACGACGCTGGTGCAGCATGGCGTTATGTGGGAACCGGGCGAAGCAGGCCGCTCACCGGCTTCGGCTCGAGGGCCGCCGACATTAGTCGAGCACGGTCGGCTTGGAGCCGGCGACGGGCGCCATCACATTGGACCGCCAAGTTTATTGGCTGTCCTTGCAACCAGGGATAAAGGGACCCCTCAGCGGCTCGGGGTTCACCTACGGATAGACAATTGGGAAGGGCCGGCCCTACGGTGGCGCGGGCGCCACATTGCGGAAGTGAACTCCGATGGCCGATCCGGCCGACTTCTCGACCGAGCGCGCGTTCGCGTTCGGCTCTTTCCGTCTGCTTCCGACCCGGCGGCTTCTTTTCGACGGCGAAACACCGGTCCGTCTCGGGAGTCGCGCGCTGGAAATTCTGATCGCCCTCATCGAGCGACCTGGGGAGCTCATCGGCAAGGATGAACTTATCAGCCGTGTCTGGCCAAGCACCCACATTTCTGAAGGAAATCTGAAGCTCCAGGTCGCTGGAGTGCGGCGGGCGCTCGGCGATGGGCGGGATGGCCGCCGCTATATCCAGACGAGCACTGGGCAAGGTTATCGCTTCGTCGCGGCGGTCACGGTCATAAACGACGCCGCTTCAGCCGAGCGGGCGCTGCCCACGTTGACGGATAAGCATAATCTGCCCGTCCAGCTGACGCGCTTGATCGGCCGCGCCGGCGTCGTCAGCAAGCTCGTGGAACAGTTTTCCACGGTGCGATTGCTCACGATCGTCGGAGCCGGCGGCATCGGGAAGACTGCCGTCGCCATCGCCGTGGCCGAAGAATTGATGCCAGCTTGCGAGCACGGAGTCTGGTTTATCGATTTGGCGCCGATAGCCGACCCTCGCCTCGTGCCGACAGCGTTGGCTTTGGCGCTGAGGCTCGAGATCCGATCCGACAATCCATTGCCCAGCCTGGTCGCCGCTCTCGGGGACAAGAAAATGCTACTCGTGCTCGACAATTGTGAGCATGTGATCGAGGCCGCCGCCAACCTCGCTGCCGACCTCCTGAAAGGCTCACGCGGCGTGCGCATTCTGGCCACCAGCCGAGAACCTCTGCGCGTGGAAGGTGAGCACGTACATCGGCTGTCGACGCTGGGCAGCCCATCCGCATCGGTGCGGATCAGTGCTGCCGAGGCGCTGAGGTTTCCGGCCGTTCAGCTCTTCGTCGAGCGCGCGGCGGCGAACGTGTACGAGTTCGAGCTGAGGGACGCGGACGCGCCGAGTGTCGGCGACATCTGTCGCAAGCTCGACGGAATCCCACTGGCCATCGAGTTTGCGGCCGCCCGGGTCGATACATTCGGGGTCCGGTCACTCGCAGCAGGCCTCGACGATCGTTTGCGTCTGTTGACGGGTAGCCGTCGCACGGCCCGGGCCCGGCATCGAACCATGAGCGCAGCACTCGATTGGAGCTACCAGCTGCTCGGCCCGCAGGAGCAGACGGTGCTCCGACGCCTCGCGATCTTTGCAGGCGGCTTCACGATGAAAGCCGCGGTCGCTGTGGCGGGCACGGACGGAAGCTCATCAGACATTGCCTACAGCGTCGCAGACCTGGCCGCGAAGTCCCTGATCGCAGCGGATGTCGGCGATGGCGATGTCCGATTCCGCGTGCTCGAGACCACCCGAGCCTATGCCCTGGCCAAACTCGAGGAGACCGGTGAAACCGACGTGCTCTCCGGCCGTCATGCAACCTACTACCGAGACTTTCTAGAATCGGTGTGCAATGGTTCGGCTGGGGAGGATCTTGCCGCTGCGTGCGTGCCCGAGATCGACAATATTCGCGCCGCGCTCACCTGGGCATTCGGGCAAGGAGGCGATCGGTCGATCGCCGTAGCGCTCGCAGCGGCTTCCGCGCCAATCTGGCTCGAGATGTCGCTGTTGACGGAATGTCACAGCTGGATGGGGAAGGCGCTCGCCCTTCTCGATGACACGGATCGGGGCGCGCGCGGGGAAATGGTGCTGCAAAACGCGCTCGGTTTCTCTCTCATGTTCACTCAGGGCGCCAGCAGCCGAGCGCACGCGGCGCTGGCGAGAGCCAACGAGATCGCCGAAAGCGTTCAGGACTTCGACTATCAACTGCGAGCCCTCACCGGCCTCACGCTCTTTTGCCTTCGGCGCCAAGAATTCCGGAGCGCGCTCGCTTTCGCTCGCCGGTCCGAGTCGATTGCCAAAGGCGCCGCCGATCCGGTTGCTGTTTCGACGGCGGACAGCATCCTGAGCGCCTCACTCCTTTCCCTTGGCGAATACGCCGAGGCGTTGACTTACGCCCGGCGGGCGCACCGCCGAACGACCCCCGCCATGCGACGGGCTCAAATCGTGCGCTCCGGGATCGATCATTCCATACACTCCCACTGCATCATTGCGCACGTTCTTTGGCTACAGGGACTGCTCGATCAATGCACTCAAACCACACAGGACGCTTTGGCCGACGCGGAGACTGTCGGCCATCCCATGTCGCTCTGTTTCGCGCTGGTTTGGTGTGGTTGCACCGTTTCAATCGGGCGCGGAGACCTCGACACCGCCGAAAATTCGATTGCTCGGCTCAAAGATCTTGCTGAAAAACACGGCTTGGGCGCCTACTATGCCAGTAGTCTCGGATTCGAAGGGCAGCTGGCTGCCCGAAGAGGGGATTTCGCGGCTGGAGAGCGGCTGCTGCGCGCCAGCCTCGATGGTTTGCGCGAGACCCGATATGAAGTCCATTATGGACCCTTCCTCGCTAGCCTCGCCGAGGTTCTAGCGGCCGCCAGTCATCTCGATGAAAGCCTTGCCGCAGTCGACGAGGCGCTGGCCCGCGCCGTTCGCAGCGACGCATTCTGGTGGATGCCCGAGCTGCTGCGCGTCAAAGGCGAAGTCTTGCTATCGTTGGCGGACACGACCGCGGCGGCGGATCATTTCCACCGATCCCTCGATCTGGCGCATCGCCAGGGCGCTCTATCCTGGGAACTGCGCGCCGCCATGAGCCTCGGGCGCCTGGACCATGCTCACGGCCGCCTCCGCGAAGCCCGCCATCGGCTTGGTTCCGTGTATGAGCGATTCACGGAGGGGTTCGAGACGCCCGACCTTCAGGCCGCGAGACGGCTTCTGGAAGAGTGGACGCCGGGAAGGGCCAACGGCAAATCCTGATGCAGCGTCGGTCCGACGGAATATCAGCCATCGTGCGCAAATAGTGCGCCGAAACCGTCATTTTGCTGTAACCCTGTGTTGTCTCGTAACACAAATCGGACCATCTTGCACACACGAGCAGGGGCGAACGGGTCATGGCGACGAAGGTGAATCGAGGTAAGGCGACGAGATCGGCGACCACGCGCGGTTCTGTGCTCGAAGACGCGCGCCGCGCGGGGTTGCTCGACGGCGACAAGACCGAGCACGTCAGTTTTCGCGCGCCGCGAGCGCTCGTAGAGGCCGCGCGGCGGGAGACCGGGATCGATTCGCCGACCGAGCTCGGCATCCTGGCATTGGCGACTTTGGCGCAACCGGACCCGGTCGCGGAATTTCTAAAACGCACTAAGGGCGTGCTCGGTTTGGGCCACAAGCTTGACTATTAGCCTGCGCGATTCTCTTCGTCGCCGTAAGCCCGAAAAGCGTCGCGGCCCCCTCGAGCCGCGCGGGCGGGCGGGTCTGGTGGCGGCGGACGATCTGAGGCCGACCGGCAGACCGACGATCGTTCCGGACACCAACGTTTACATCATGGCGGCGGAGGGCACGCTTCCGATCGCCGCAGCGTCTTTCACGGAGCGGGCGTTGCTGTTTCACTGTTCGGTGTGTCTGGGCGAATTGGCGACGGGCGTAGCCAACGCGGACCCGTCGCGGCCGACTTGGCCGGCCCTCCGTGACCACTACGCGGCTCTGATCGACGCCGTGCCGGAATCCCGGCTCATCGTGCCGGACGGCCAGACGTGGTTGGAAGCCGGCGTGATCGCCGGCGCGTTGGCGAGAATGCAGGGCTTTCAAAAACATCAGCGAAAGGAATGCCTGAACGATGCGCTGATCTATCTGTCTGCCACCAAGGCAGGGCTGCCGGTGCTGACGGCCAACCGCGACGAATTCGATATCATCCAGCAGATCGCGCCCGAGGGTCAATTCATTCATTTCTGAGCGGGAAACGCTGGAATTGGCGTTAAGCGGATGCCGAGGGGACGACTGCTTATGCAAATGAAAATAGTGCGGTCACCGTAACGCACTGTCACTGTAACGCCCTGGATCGATTCGCCGACTGGATTCGGCATCCTGGCCTTGGCGACGCTGGCGCAATCAGATCCGGTCGCGAAGTGAATCAACGCGCAACGGCAAGCGGGCGGATCACGACGGTCGCCGACATGCCGGCCACGAGTTCCACGTCGGCCGGCGGCCTTTCAAAGGCGATGCGCACCGGGATGCGCTGAGCCAGACGGATCCACTCGAAACTTGGATCGACCGAGGCGAGCAGGCCGCCGCCAGCCGCCGTCGGGTTGGCGATGGCCCGGCTCAACCCCTGCACCGTGCCGCGCAGCACGACGCCACCCGCCATCAACCGCACCTCGGCTTCGCTGCCCGTTTTGATTGCGGGGAGCTTCGTTTCCATAAAATAAGCGTAGACATAGAAGGAATCACTGTCGACCAGCGCAAGCACGCCCGTCCCCCTGGTCGCATAGTCGCCGACCGTGGCGGTGAGGTTGGTGACGAAGCCGTTGACCGGCGAGCGTACCGTGCTGCGCTCGAGATTGAGTTGGGCGGTGGCGAGCTGGGCTTGGGCGAGCTGCAGCGCGCCCGCGGCCGCGCTGGCTTTGGCGCGCGATGTCTCGGCGACCTCAGCCGATATTGCGGCCGAATCGTGCTCCATGACCGTGGCGTCGCGATCCGCATCGTCACGGGCGAGCTTTTGAGTCGCTTGGCTTTGGGCGACGTTGGCTTGCGCTTCGTCGACCGCGAGGACAAAGCGCTCTCGATCGATGACGTACAGTACGTCGCCCTTCGCAACCTTCTGGTTATCGACGACGTCGATTGCGGTGATGAGCCCGGAAACGTCCGGGGCGACTTCGACAATATTAGCCTGCACCCGCGCATCCCGCGTCCAGGGAGACAGCGTGTAGAAGTCCCACAGCCACCAGCCGACGACGACCGCCGCTATCACGGCGACAATACTGACGACGATGCGTGATATCGCGATCACAGCCATGCGAGGTTTCCTAAAAATACGACGCCGCCCATGAGCAGCACATAGAGCGCAAGGTTGAACAAGGAGCGATGCCAGACGAAGCGGTAGAGACCGAATCGTTCGAGCAGCGAGCGAAGAACGACGAAGGCAATGAGCGCTCCGCCGACCCAAAGCGTCAGCGGCGGCAGGTAGAAGCCAAGGAACTCCACGGTATGGAAGGCAGCGAGGGTCGGTAGGTCCATGTTCAATTCTCGGCGAAGCTGCGGTCGAGATAGGCACGATCGATGTAGAAGCGATCGGCAATGAAGCGCAGCGAGGCGGCGGCGCGCAATATGGATCGCGCCGCCGCGCCCCGCTCCAGAGTCTGCGCGTAAAGGTCGGCGCGCAATTCGGCGACGATGGCCTCTGCTTCCTGCAGCGAGGGGATGGTCTCGAAGGATGATGTTCTACGAAGCGAGACAATCGGCATGGCCTTCCACCTTTTCGTTAGCCGGGTTATGCCGCGGATTCCTTGACGCTGGACC
>Ga0209773_10000483_pt1 | contig 13104 bp, 11 predicted proteins | sample BogFormECP14_OM1_FD_188244 | JGI IMG/M metagenome (GOLD analysis project Ga0209773, IMG submission 188244) | Bog forest soil microbial communities from Calvert Island, British Columbia, Canada - ECP14_OM1 (SPAdes) (version 2) | ecosystem: Environmental > Aquatic > Freshwater > Wetlands > Bog ... | reverse complement strand
CTTCCCATTCTGGATCAGCCGCCATATACCGCCGAAGAGCTTCTCGAAAAAGCTCACTGATCGTTCGGTGCTCGCTTTGAGCGATCTCCTGCGCTTTGACCAGAAGGTCAGGGGGCAATGTAATAGAAATCGTCTTGGCGGTTCGCATACTTGTCAGTATAAAACAATGTCTGACATTGTAAGGCAGTGCCGGTCTTTCACACCTACCGACCAGCGCGAACCGCAGACGCAAGCTCCCGCAGCAGTCCATGCGTTTCTCTCCAGTCGATGCAGGCGTCTGTAATGCTCTGCCCATACGTCAGCGCGTTGCCATTCACTAGATTCTGCGCTCCCGCAACCAGATTGCTCTCAAGCATTAAGCCCATGATGCGACGATCGCCCGCTGCAACCTGCCCGGCCACTTCGCGGCATACCGCGCCCTGCTTCCGGTGATCCTTGCCGCTGTTGGCATGACTACAATCGATCATGATCCGCGGCTGTACGCCGGCCTTCTCCATCTGTTCCGCAGTTGACGCAACCGAAGCCGCGTCGTAGTTCGTCGTCTGCCTGCCGCCGCGCAGGATGATATGGCAATCGGGATTCCCGGCCGTAAACAGAATCGCCGACTGGCCGTTTGCCGAAGTGCCAAGAAACGTATGCGCATGTCCCGCCGACACAATAGCCTCAATGGCAATCTGCACGTTGCCTGACGTCCCATTCTTGAACCCAACCGGGCAAGACAAGCCCGACGCAAGCTGACGATGCACCTGGCTTTCCGTCGTGCGCGCGCCAATCGCCCCCCAGCTCACTAGCTCGGCAACGTATTGCGGAGAGATCATATCCAGGAACTCAGTACCCGCAGGTACGCCCATCTCCGCCAGATCGAGCAGCAGATGCCGCGCCATCCGCAATCCGTCATTGATCCGAAACGATTCGTCAAGATGCGGATCGTTGATCAGTCCTTTCCATCCCAGCGTCGTCCGCGGCTTCTCAAAGTAAACGCGCATCACGATCCGCAGCTCTTTGGCGAACTCGCCAATCGCGCCCTTCAGCAGCCCCGCATACTCGCGGGCGGCTTTCGTGTCATGAATCGAGCACGGCCCAACCACCACAACCAGCCGTTGATCGCTGCCGTTCAATATGTCGATAATTTCGTTGCGTGCCTGAAAGACAGTCGCCGAAGCCGCCTCGGTAACAGGCAGTTCCTCTTCAAGAAATACCGGGGGAAGGACGACTTTCGTCGCCTTGATACGCAGGTCGTTTGTCGTGTAGAGCATGGGTCTTATTTTTACTGTAACAGTGGCGTACGCTTTCAACGCATTCGCCCATCTTCTTAAGCCCGTCGCTCGCGTTGACAAAGGAATGACACTCCCATGACGGCCTGCTAACAACCAATTACAAAGCGATGACTACTCTGGCCTTAGTCAGCCACGAGGAGGGCGGACGGTATGCACTTTAGAAACATTTTCAATTGCGGTTCCGCATTACTTACCGGAGTCCTTTTAACGGCATGTGGCAGCAATGCACAGGTTTCGTCTTACAAGCAAACCAATATCGTGTCGAATGTTCGTGGAGTCGCCGAGAACATCGATGTCCGCTTACGAAATCCTCTGGGAATTGCCTTGCTTCCGGGACAGCCATTTTTCGTGGTTGACCACTTTCGCGGAGTAGCGCGCGTCTATGACGCCGCCGGACTCAGTGAGCTTCCCGGATCGGTCGCAATTCCGCCATCTACGTCCAATCCAGCTTCATCGCCCGGCCCTACAGCCGTAATCGCCAACACCATTCCTGCCTTTGAAGTAGCGGGCGGACCAAGTCAACTCCTTTTTGCAACTGAACAGGGCACGATTGCCGGCTGGTATGGCTTTGATGGCGATTTTCTGACGATGGCCATTACCGGTGTCGATAACTCCCTGCACAGCGCCGAGTACGAAGGGCTGGCTATCCTTACTCCCTCCTGCTGTGCGCCATTTCTGGCCGCAACGGATTTTCATAACGGATTCATCGAATCCTTTACCGAGTCCTTTGCTCCTCTCGCTCCTCCGGGCTCATTCACTGATCCGCATCTGCCCGCAGGCTATGCGCCATTCGGTATTCAGAAGGTCGGCACGCAGGTATTTGTCACGTACGCTTTGCAAGATATGGACCGGCTCACTCCCAAGGCAGGCCCCGGCAACGGAATCGTCAGCATCTTCGATCAGGAAGGTAACTTCGTAAAGCGCTTTGCCAGTAACGGAAATCTCAACGCTCCTTGGGCTGTGGTCCAGGCCAGCGCGAACTTCGGAAGATTCAGCAACGTCATCCTCGTCGGAAACACAGGCGATGGAACCATCGCCGCCTTCGACCCCAACACCGGCAGCTTCCTCGGCAACCTCCAGGACGTCACCGGCAAACCCATCATCAACGTCGCCTTGCGTGGAATGGTCTTCGGTGGCGGTGGCACCGGTGACCCCAACACGCTCTACTTCACCGCCAACCCAAACAACGGCGCTCAGTCGCTGCTTGGCTCTATTTCTGTGAGCAAATGACAGTCAACGAAACTACGCCCATCCTGTCTCCTCACAACTCGAGCACACGGGATGGGCTGAAATTTTCATGCGGCATCAAAAAGAAATCCTCAGTTCCGGCAACAAACTAGGGCCTGAACGCGCCGCAACGCTTTCGACAAGGCCAGATCACTCCTCGCGCAGCAGGATCAAAGGATTGACAGACAGCGCACGTTGCGCAGGAATCCATGTGGCCACCAGCCCGAGCAGCGCCATAGCAAGAACGACACCTGCCAGTACCAGCGGATCGCGCGGAGTCGCCTCGTACACGATGAACGCCAGCACTTTGGTAGCCAGGAGTCCGAGAAGTAGTCCCACCGCCGAACCAAACGCCAGCAATTTAAAAGCGCGTCCGAGCGCCGCTTGCAGCACTTCATTGCGTTGCGCACCAAGCGCGATACGAATCCCCAGCTCCCGCAGCCGCTTGCTGACTGAGTAGGCCGCCATTCCAAAAATTCCGGTGATCGCCAGCATCGCGCCCAACGCGCCCATCACACCCAGCGACACGGTCGCCATGCGGGAGGCAAACAGGGCAGCGTCATTCAGCTCCTGGCTCCACGTGCACATGTCAACGGGCAGCCCCGCGTCGAGATTCCGCACAGTACTCTTTATGGCTGCCGTCAATTGCTGGGGATCTCGGTTCGAGCGCACGATCAGCGTTGTCGCACTGGTTGGCGCTTGCAGAATGGGAAGAAACATCGCCGGCTGCGGATCTTCAGTGAGGCTCGCATACTTTCCGTTATCGACGATGCCCACCACTTGCGTGCGGGCTCCATCTGTCCTCTTGTAATATCTGTCCACTGCTCCGTTAACAGAGCCGAAGAGTTTGACGGCGAACTCCCGATTAATGATGGCGACACGCGGCGAGTTCTTGTCGTCGTGCAATGTAAGAGCCCTGCCCGCAAGCAACGGGGTACCTGCCGCAGCAAAGTATTCCGGAGATATCTTGTAGGTCATCGGCTCGGCAGCGGCATTCGCTGGCCTTAGATCCGTCGTCTTGTCAGCAAAGACAATCTCGCTGTTCGCCCCGTAATGCAACTGCGGACGGTCGATCGATCCCACGGCCTTCACGCCGGGAATCGCCGCCAGGGCATCAATGACGCGCCTTTGCATGGCAGGCACTTTGTCGCCGCTGTAACCGGCCATACTCATATCTGTAGAGACGAGCATGACGTTCCGCGGCTCAAAACCGAAATTGCTGTGCAGCGAGCGCACCAGTCCGCGCACCGCGACCATCGAAGACGTCACCAGCACCGCGCAGATCGCAATTTGCACCACAAGCAACAGGTCCCGGACCGTCATCCGCCGTCCGACCCTGACTATCGATCCCGCCTTGACCACCTCATAAGGATTCGTCCGGAGTATCTGCCGCACCGGGACCGCGCCAAAGAGGAACCCGCTCGCGAGCGCCAACAGCAAAGCGACCAGATACACCTTTGCGTCCGGGTTCACAGGCACGCGGATGGGAGCAGTCTCGAGTGGCTGCCACACGCTCAACCCGCGCAACAGCACGATGCTGCCCGCTAATCCTGCAGCGCCTCCAACAATCGAAATCATCACGGCTTCAGTAAATACCTGCCGCAAAATGCGGTTACGGCTCGATCCCAGCGCGAGCCGCAGAGCAACTTCGCGGGAACGGTCCGCGGCGCGCGCCGCAAACAGGCTGCCCAGGTTGGCGCATGCGGCCAGCAGAATCAGCCCCGCCAGCAGCATCATCCCTGCCAGGAATGCCCGCAGAGGACGGCCAAACCAGTCGCCGGCAAGACCAGGGCGCGTTAGGGAAAAAGTCATCTGGCCATCGTCTTTGGGGTAGCTCTTTTCCAGCCACCCGCCGATCGAGTTCAGATCGGCAACAGCCTGCACTGGAGTGACTCCCGGCTTCAGATGCCCCAGCACCATCAAAATGCCGCGATTCCCGCGCTCGTTCAGCGAGCTCCATCCCTCCACTTGCTCCTGATTGACGAGAGGCACCCAGAAGTCGGGAGAAAGAAACGCCAGATTTCCCCGGAACTCCGGCGGCCCGACGCCGAGGATGGTAAAAGGATGCTTGTTGAGCTGAACGACGCGCCCCACCACCCCGCGATCGTCCTGAAAATGGCTATGCCAAAATGCCCAGGGCAGCACGATATACGGCGCGCTGTTTGGGCCATGCTCATCGGAGCCATGAAAGAAACGGCCAAGATACGGCTGAGTCATGAGCACATCGAAGTAGTTCCCAGTCACTTCCTGAACCCAGACGCTGGATAGGTCCTTGCCCGTATCCAGTCCCGCCGGAGCCAGGTTATACGCAGCCAGACTGTCGAAGCTGCGGTTGCGATCGCGCAGGTCGAGATAGTCGGGATACGAATGATTGATGGCCTGATCGGTTCCGCGCTCAATCGCATAGAGACTCTCGGACTGCGGCACATTCAGCGGGCGCAGGATCAGCGCATTCAGTACGCCAAAGACCACAGCGTTTGCGCCGATGGCCACAGCAAGAGTCAAAATGGCGGCGATGGAGAATCCCGGCGACTTGCGCAGCACACGAAAGCTGAAGCGAAGGTCTTGCACGAACGTTTCCATGAAATGGCCCCCTAGAGCTTCATGGCTTTCTTCCTTCCACTTCACATAACCGCCGAACTCGATGCGTGCGCGTCTCTCAGCCTCGGCTCGCGGAAGGCCAGACCGCTCCAGATCATCAGCCCGGAGTTGGATATGCGAGCGAAGCTCATCTTCCATGTCATTCGCAGTCTGAGAACGATGAAAAAACTTAGTGGCGAGGGAACGAAGGTAGGCGAGGAATTTCATACTTCCTCCGGTTGCGCGGCGAGCGCAGAGCCGATGGCCGTCGCGAGCCGGTTCCAGCTCTCGGTCTCTTCACGCAGGCGCTTGCGGCCCGGTGCGGTGAGTTCGTAGAACTTGGCGCGGCGATTGTTCTCCGATGTCCCCCAGCTCGCCTTGAGCAGCCCTTGGCGAACAAGCCGAAACAATCCGGGGTAAAGCGCGCCCTGCTCGATCAGAAGCGCATTGCCTGAAATCTGTCCGATGCGGAGAAGGACGCCGTACCCATGCAAAGGCCCGAGCGAGACTGCCCGTAATATCAGCAAATCGAGAGTACCGGGAAGAAGCTGAGCCTGGTCCGTCACAAGCCCTCCTAAGACAATTAGGAGAGTAGCCCCGTCTCTCCTAAGCTGTCAAGGAGAAAAGTAAAGTCCCGAAATCAGCGGTTTTGCGGAAATTTCGTCCCCAGTCCATCAATGTAGCGATGCCAGATCGCCCCCAGGTACTGCCAGTCTTCGAGCAAAGGGCTCTCCTGCGTAGTCTCAGTCCGGGTTACAAAATACAAGGCCGGAATCCCGATCGAAGGCTGCGCCTGCATGTAGGCCCACCACTCCTTCAGGTTGGTGGAAGAGGCATTGTCGGTATCGACGAGCGGCCAGCCTGTAATATTCGCCATAGCTGCCCGAAGCCGCATCATCGCGACAACATTCCGGCTCGCATACCAAACGTCGTTGAGACGAATCACGTCAGACAATTCGCGAAAGAGCGCATTCGTAGTCTGCGTTTCCACCATGGCATCCGGCTTCCATTTGTGCGCTTCGCTATAGAGAATCCACTGGAACCGGCGAACAAATTCAATCCCCGTGGCATTGCCGGTGAGCGGCAGGCCGGGCGCGGCCGGAGAGTGGACCCAATCCTCCTTGAAACCATCGACACCGACATCCTCCACAAGATGACGAATGCGCGGGCGTAAATACGCTTCGTATTCTGGCTTGCCCACGTCGGCGATCACGCACTTGCCCCCATACTCAACGCAGAGTGAGGCAGGCAGCCCGTCAGGATCCGCAACCGGAACCCAGAGCACTACGTGACGCCCTTTGGCATGTTGTGCGGCAATAAAGCCCTTCAGGTCGGGCCACTTTTGCTGGTCGACGTCGAAACTGCCGTAGCCCTGTTGCCATTTGTCGTCGATCACAACTGTGCCTACCGGCAGCCCATGCTCATCGAGAGTGGCGAGCCACTTTTCATAGTTCGCCTGCGTGGAAAGCTTATTGGCCGAGCCGCCCTCAGGGACAGATTCGACTGTCTGCTCAGCCCATCCGCAGAAAATGGGCAGATGATGCCAGTAAACATCTTTTGTAACAGACACAGTTGCGAATCCACTCGCGCCAAGCCAGGACGTATAGCCTTTCAGCGCGTCCAGCGGGCTGTAAGCCATATTGATAACGAGGACGGGCGAGGCAAACTCCCCCTCCACGCCACGATAGCCCATGTAATCGACATAAAACGACGCCCCGGCATAGCGTGAACCCGAATATTCAAGCGCCGGAAACTGATACTCGCCCGGCTTAGTTCCGATGCCAATGCCGGTCCACGAATCACCATGCGCCGCATCGTTCATGTGGAAGGCAAGAAAGAGCGGCGGCGGCGCAAACGTCCCCGCCATGCGTTCGGGCCGAAAGTCCTGCTCCGAGCTTTCTTCGCGGCCAACGCTGAATCCAAGAATCTGAGGCATAGCAATGTTGAATTCAATCTGGTCTGCGAGATTCGGGTTCGGCGCGAAATACCGGTCGGCATAGATCGTCGTATCCCAAGCGTGCCCATCTGTCGTTCCGTTGTCCCAGCGGTTCGAAACGCCATTCGACAGGAAGTAGCAACGCCCTAGTTTGCCGCTGCCACCTGCGAACTGCTGGAATTCAACATGATCGGGGAAGAAGCGCCAGATGAACTCCCGCTTGGTCCACAGAGTGCTCTTTGCCAAGACGTGCAGCTCATTAATACCGTTGTCAGACTTCCGCAATGAGTAATGGATATCCGACAGGTGCTCCTCGGCAGTGCTCGAAGCCAGTCCCGCGATCACCGGCATCTCAAAAACAGTTTGGTGCCCGCGCTCCAGTTTGAGCCGTGGAGGAATCCCCGGCTCAAGGACAACAGAGTATTGCTGCAGATCAATCGACTGGGCAGCGCTCTGCGCCTGTGCATCGCAGCGTATAGAAGAGACAAGTATCAGGAGAACGGGAAACAGAAAGCAGATAAACCGTCTTTGCATGGAGTAATCCGAATGTCATTGCAGAAGTCTGAGCTATTGTAAGGCAGCGGCTGCCACCTGCGCCGAGCGGCCGGCCGCTACATCGGGGGCAACGGACTCTTGCTCGGCGCAAGAATATCGTCCAGCCTGTCCGGCGTGCCCTCCACCCGTTGGAGCGACGGATACCGCAGCCCATCGTAGTAAGGAATGGAAGCGGTTATGTAGCGATCCTCTTTCTTAAATTGCAACTGCAGCGGTTGCTTATTCTTCTCCGCCGCCAAAATAGCGTCTCGAAGCACCTTTGCGCTGTACTCTGTCCCGTTTACGGAAACAAATTCCATATCCGGCGTCACACCCGCCTTGAACGCCGGGCTTCCCCACACCACGCCGCCAATCGTCTTCGATTCGCCTTTGCTCCCCCACTCGCCGACGGAAAAGCCCAGCGAAGTTGCGAAGCTGGCAATTCCGTGTTTCTCCAGCTCTTTGTCGAACCACTCCACCGGCTTGTCCGTGTACACAAGCTTGTAGCCGCCCTGAGTAAAGCCGTTCATCGGAACTTCAGGATGCAGGTCGTACACCCGCTCCTGCAGGAAGCCCTGCCAGTCGTAAGGAGCGACCTCATTCAAGTCCTTCACGACGTCCTCAAGCGTGTACTGGTAAGTAATGAAGCTGCCATTGTAAACGCCAAAGAACTTCTTGCAGAAGTCATCCAGCGATTTCTGGCCGTCGGTCAGCTCGCGAATCTTCGTATCCGCGTCCAGCCAGATCAGCATGCCTTCCTCGTAATAATCTTCCGGACGTTGATAGCTGGCCCAGCTCACCGGACGCCGCTGCGAGACGATCGGCTGGTTGGTCGTGTCCACCAGCGGCCGCCAGTCACGTCCGCGGCTGATGGCATAATATGCTGCCGTGTATGCCAGGATGTCGCGGGTCTGCTCCGCCGTGCGCATGCCAGCGCGGGCCGTTAGCACGTTGCCCCAGTACTGCGTCATGCCCTCGTACACCCACAGCAGGTCATCGCGCATCGGAACGTTGAAATTCGGTGTCCACAAATCCGCTGGCCTGCGGAACTTGCCGTTCCATGAGTGCGTGTACTCGTGCCCCAGCAGGTCGCGATCCAGCAAACCGTTGGTCCAATCCGTTAGATAATCCCTGCCCAGTCCGTCTTCACTCGACTGGTGATGTTCGAGCCCGACGCCGCCCACTACGTCGCTCAGCAGCAGTAGAAAGTCGTAGTGTTTGTAGTGGTGCGAGCCGTAAAGCTTGTCCGCCTCCGCAGCCAGATTCTTGTGCGCCTGCAATTGCTCCGGCGTCATCTTCAGGTCTTCCGGCTTATCCGCGACGATGTTCAGATGTACCGTGTCAGTCGTCGTAGGCGACAGATCGATGCGGCTGTAATTGAGCCCCGCGTACAGCGGCGAGTCCACCAGCGTATTCAGCGTAGTCCGCTCAAACCGGACTGTGTCGCCCGCATTCGAAGCCGTCTCCAGCGCCGTCGCGTACTTCCATCCGGCAGGCAGCTTCAATGTGGTGTCCAGCGATATGTCGCGCGAAAAATATCCCGCCGGATACATCACCACCTCGTTCCATTCCAGATCGGCCATCACATCGGAGATTTCAAGGCGTCCAGCGCTCCCCTTAATCGGCGAGAGATAGTCAAAGTCCAGGCCCACCGTCTTAGCGCCATCGCTCAGCGGCACGTGGAACGCGTACATGTCCACGCGGTCGCGCACCCACTGCACGCGCTTGCCGTCCACGCTCGTCACAATTCCGGCAAGGGCCGAGATCGGTCCTGTGGGCGAATGGTCGCCCGGGAGCCACTCCGGGTAGAGCAGCACCATCTCCTTCGCGCCCGGCTCCACGGGAATCTCCTCGTGTACCTTCTCCACGCGGTCCGTCAGATCGGTAATGTCCACCGAGAGTTGGATCGCACCCGGATAGGGCTTATCCACCGGCTCAGCGATAGTCGGCGGCATCGGCACCGGCATTGGCTGAGGTTGCTGCTGTGCGGCTGCAATCAGGCTGAAAGCAGAAATGGCGAGCAAGGCAGAAGCGATACGAACCATGCGAGAAAGTGTAAACCACGAACTCCAGTCACCTCCTGTCCGGCACAGAATCGGGTGCCCCATTCAATCTCCTCATGCAGTCAGAGGAGATTGAGTGGGTCTAAGAAGCCGACGCGAAGCGCCTTCCAAATTGATTTAACCCTCACGCCCTGCTAAAACGGTGGCGTACAGAAGGAGCCCGCATGCCACCCACCCTCGGCAATGGAAAAATCTGCTATATCGAAATACCCGCCACTGACCCAGCCCGTTCCGCCGACTTCTACAGCAAAGTTTTCGGCTGGAACATCCGCCAGCGAGGCGACGGAGCCACCGCCTTCGATGACGCAGTCGGACAGGTGAGCGGGGCATGGGTACAGGGCCGCCCACCCGCCGCGCAGCCCGGCTTCATGATCTACATCTGGGTGGACAGCGTAGCCGACACCGTCGAAGCCGTAATCGCAAACGGATACGAAATCGTCCAGCCCATCGGAGCAGACGCCCCGGAAATTACAGCCCGCTTCCGCGACCCCGGAGGCAACGTAGTCGGCCTGTATCAGGAGCCACCTGCACAGTGAGCACCATTGCAGGTAACTACCTGTAGAATCAGTGCGTGGGAAAACCCCATTGCATGCAAGCCCCTGAAGAATGAGGAATTTACCAGAAATGACCCAGGGGGAGGGGGAGACTACTCCGCGTGCAGCACAATCTCAAAAAGCAGCAGGCAGATGGTCGTGTAAATCACGTCATACCCAGCCAGCAGCTTGATCCAAAGCCCCGGGTCCGACTCGCCGGTGAGGATCGCGCTAGCCCCCAGCACCATCGCCAGCAGCGCCGGAATAAACAGCGGAAAAAGAATCAGCGGCAGCAGCAGTTCGCGGTTGCGCGTGCGAATCGAGAGTGCCGCAAAGAATGTCCCGTTAACCACCAGCGCCCACGTCCCCAGCGGCAACACCAGCGCCAGCAGCCAGCCATTCCCCAGCGCATGCAGGTTGTAAAAAATGATGAAGACGGGCGTAAGAATCAGCTCAACGACCGTGACAAATAGAAAATTAGCCAGCACCTTCCCCAGAAAAAGCGAAGCCGCCGGAGCAGGCGTCATCCTTTGCGCGTCCAGCACCTGGTGCCGCAACTCCCGCGCCCACGCCTGGTTCAGCGCCGACACAGAAGCAAACATCGTAGCCACACAGAGAATCCCGCCCGCAATCTGCCGCGACGACTCCCGCGTAGGATCGAACGCCAGGCTGAAAAGCACCACCACCAGCAGCGCAAAGAAGAGCATCGAGTTGATGGCATCCTTCGACCGCCACTCCAGCCGCAGGTCCTTGACCAGATGCGTGACAAAATAAGGCCGCCTCACGAGGCATGCTCCTTTGTAAGATCAGCCAGCACAGTCTTCGACGCAGAGATGTAATCCGCCGGCGAGAGAACAATCTGCATACCGCGCAAGCCTGCCGAAACCGAAATCACGTCAAACAGTTCCAGAGTCTCGTCCGCATAAACAGGGAAGTCCTTCTTAGCCCCAAACACAGTCACGCCGCCACGAATGTACCCGGTAAGCGGCTGAACCTCCTTGACCGCAACCATCTCCGCCTTGCGCGCCCCGGCAGCAGCGGCGAGCTTCTTGAAATCCAGCTCAGCATTGCCGGGAACGACCGCAAAAACATGCTCCTTGTCGCTCGTAACGCAGAGCAGCGTCTTAAAAACCTGCTCGGGCGGCAGCCCAATCTTCTCCGCCACTAGAATGGCCGAGAAATCCTCCGTATCCAGCGCATATTCGCGCAACTCATAGTGAATCCCGAGCGAGTCGAGATAGCGCGCAGCGTTCGTCTTCATACCTTGATCACACCTTTTTCTACGACGGCGCTCACACTGCCTGCCGTGAGCGTGATCAGCGAGTCGGCAAGCGGTTCTGCCAGTTCCCGCTGGTGCGTTGTCAGCACAATGGTCCGCCCGTCTGCCTTGATTCCAGCCAGCAGGTCAAGCATCTGGTGCGCACTTCCGACGTCCATGTTGGAAAAAGGCTCGTCAAGAAGCAGCAACTCAGGCTGCGAAAGCAGCACACGCGCGAGCGATGCCCGCTGCCGCATCCCCTGCGAATACTGCCCCACGGGACGAGTAAGTGCCGGATCTAGTCCGACTGACCGCAAGACGGCTTCCGGGGCAAGACACGGCCTCTCCCGATACAAATCCGCGAAATAGCGAAGATTCTCTACAGCTGCGTATTCGTCATAAAGCATAGGCGCATGGCTCATATAGCCAATGCGATCGCGGGCCTCCTGCGGCGAAGTCCCGAGAACGGTGACGGTTCCATAGCTGGCCCGCAGAAGCCCCGCAAGTATCCGGAGCAGGGTAGACTTACCCGCCCCGTTTTCGCCGAGCAGCACGTAACAGCGCCCCGCCTCCAGCGTCTGCGAAACCTTGCGCAGCGCGGCAAAAGTGCCATAAAGTTTCGAGACGTTTTCCAGCTGTGCTGTGATGGGCATGCGCAGAAATCAGTTTACAAGGCTGAGTCTTGCAAACAGGATTTTCGCATCAACGAGGAGTGACAACCGATGCCGTGCCAGCAGCCTGAGCGGTTGCCGTATTCTGCCCCGGTTGTGCCGGAGCATATTTTGAAGCGCATTTCGCCTGTAGTTGCGTAGCGTGAAAAACACCATCGCGTCCAAAGGTGCCAATGGCAAGAGCCTGAGAATTGTCCTTGAAAGTATCCGGTGGCGGCTCGTCGCCCTTGTAGGAAACACGCAGAGTGCGAGTGTTCTCAACAAGCACAAAATCCGCATCAGACCCTTTATGCTGAATAGAGCCGGGCTGTACATTGCCCGCCACGCGCAGATGGCGTGTATAGGCCTTGCTGCCCATTCCATCCAGTTCCTGGATCGTGACGTAGTAGCTCTTGTTGGCCTGCACGCCGCTCACAGCCAGATAGACAATGGCGCCAAGAATGACGACGATGGCGATGCCGATGCGTGTGCCCTGACTTGTGCTCTTCATATCTGAAGATATTCTACTGCGAATCAGGATACGCCCGACATCGAGACCTTAAGCCAGTTTGACGAAGTTTATAATCGCCTTCAGGATTCATCTTGCAATCTCTCATCATCTAACTACAAAATCATTCCTTTCCACCTGCGAGGTTCTACATGAGCGGCAATAGCAACGGCACTCTCCACAGCGACACAGATGTGCAGTCGGCACGGGAAATCCTGAAACCTCGGGCGGAATGGATCACGAAACGCAAGTCCGAAGTTGTCCAATCCGGCGACACCAACGTCTCGCAAATGCACTTTGCGCGTCAGGGCAAAATCACCGAAGAGATGGAGTACGTGGCGAAACGGGAAAATCTCTCCGCCGTCCTCCTCCGCGATGAAATCGCAGCTGGCCGCCTCATCATCCCGGCAAACATCAACCACCCCGAGCTGGAGCCGATGGCCATCGGTGTCGCCTCCAGGTGCAAGGTGAATGCCAACATCGGAAACTCAGCCGTAACCTCGAACATCGACGAAGAGCTGCGCAAGCTGCACATGGC
>Ga0209773_10000482_pt1 | contig 13117 bp, 11 predicted proteins | sample BogFormECP14_OM1_FD_188244 | JGI IMG/M metagenome (GOLD analysis project Ga0209773, IMG submission 188244) | Bog forest soil microbial communities from Calvert Island, British Columbia, Canada - ECP14_OM1 (SPAdes) (version 2) | ecosystem: Environmental > Aquatic > Freshwater > Wetlands > Bog ... | reverse complement strand
TTCGATCCGCGGCAAGCCGCCGAGGAGCCGACGTCGGGAACCGGGCATGCTCGAAAAACCCCGCTTGCGACCGCCATGCGAGTCCGCGGGCATGACGGGCGGCGGTTCTGATTCAATTGTTTTTGGGCATCGCCTAAGGCGATTTGAACTCGCGACGGGTGATTCCGCGGGCGAAGCGCTGTCGCCGCATTCGCAAGAGTGGCCGCGCGAGCGTTTGCTCGCGTCTGGTGGCCTGAACGCTTCGGCGATCACCGTGCTTTCAGAATGTCGTCCCGGCGGCGAACGGGTTCCGTATTCGCAATGTCCCGTCGACGATCATTTCGTCCTGGAGGTCTTCCGACCAGAAGACGTCGCAGCCCGCGCCCAATGCCGAAGCGAGCATCAGTGAGTCGAAAGGGGAATAGCCCAACCGCTCGGCCAACCCGAGGCCCGCCTCTTGGGTACGGAGGTCGAGCGGCACGACGAGGGGGCAGAGCGCGCGAATCGCCGCGAGCGCCTGGCGGGTCTCAGGCCACGTCATCTTCAGGTTGCGGCGCGCTACACCTGCGAATTCGTTCAGGCCTTGGAGTCCGACCACGCAACCTCGAGCGAGCATGGCTTCGGCGATCGCGGATTTCGGATCGACGCTGAAGGCGTAGACGAGGATGCCGGTATCGAGAAATTCGGTCGGATGCGCACTCATCGCGCGTTGGCTTCTTCACGATCGAATTTCCAAGCCGGGGGCAAAGGCTTGCGCAACGACCGGATCAGCGCGAGCGCCCGCTCGTGCGAGCGATCGGGCTCAACGTCGAAGGCGCGTTGGCCTACGACCCGAATGTCGATCTCGTCACCCTCTTTCAGGCCGAGAGCCTCGACGACCGCGGCGGGCAGACGGACCGCTAAACTGCTTCCCCAACGCGCGACTTGCAATGGATGCCTCCGAGACAAATACGTCGCCGTGCCTATAGCTAAGGCGGCATTTTGTCGAACCGTGGTCGAAAGAGCCGCTAGGAGCACGTTGTCAAGGCTGCCCTGGCGCGGCGCATTGTAGCCGCGCTCGCCGAGCCGGCTCCGCGCACCCGAGGCCTCCGATATAGGCGCCGGCCGAGAGGCGCGCGGTCGGCGACTGTCGGCGACCGCGCTCACAGGCTTGCGGCCGCACATGCCGTATCGAGTCCTCATGCTCATCCCCCGCGCCGCCCGCCCGCGTAGACGCGCCCGTGCGTCCCCGATAGAACCGAACCCGCCTGCAGCGGGGGGACGATGTTCCAGAAGATTTTGATCGCCAATCGCGGCGAGATCGCGTGCCGGGTCATCAGGACCGCGCACCGGATGGGGATCGCGACGGTCGCGGTCTATTCCGAGGCCGACAAGGACGCGCTGCACGTCGAAATGGCCGACGAGGCGGTCGCGATCGGACCGGCCCCGGCTGTCGAGTCCTATCTCGTGATCGAGAAGATCGTCGCCGCCGCCAAGGAGACGGGCGCGGAGGCGGTGCATCCCGGCTACGGCTTCCTCTCCGAGCGCGCGGCTTTCGCGCGGGCGCTCGGTGCAGCGGGAATCGTCTTCATCGGTCCGAACCCGCGCGCCATTGAAGCGATGGGCGACAAGATCGAATCGAAGAAATTCGCCAACGCCGCCAAGGTATCCACTGTCCCCGGCTATCTCGGCGTGATCGAAACGGCCGACCAGGCAGCCTTCATAGCCGACGAGATCGGCTATCCCGTCATGATCAAGGCCTCCGCGGGCGGCGGCGGCAAGGGCATGCGCATCGCCCATTCCCGCAAGGAGGTCGCCGAAGGCTTCGCTCGCGCGCGCTCCGAGGCGAAGTCTTCGTTCGGCGACGACCGGGTGTTCGTCGAGAAGTTCATCGTCAATCCGCGTCACGTCGAAATTCAGGTGCTCGGCGACAAGCACGGCGACGTGATCTGGCTCGGCGAGCGCGAGTGCTCGATCCAGCGCCGCAATCAGAAAGTTATCGAGGAGGCGCCTTCGCCGCTGCTCGACGAGGCGACGCGGCGGAAAATGGGCGAGCAGGCCGTCGCCCTGGCCAAGGCGGTCGATTACGATTCGGCCGGCACGGTCGAATTCGTCGCCGGGCAGGACCGCAGCTTCTTCTTTCTCGAGATGAACACGCGCCTGCAAGTCGAACATCCCGTAACGGAATTGATCACGGGCGTCGATCTCGTGGAAGAGATGATCCGCAGCGCCTACGGCCTGCCGTTGCGGATGAGGCAGGGCGATGTGAAGCTGACGGGCTGGGCGGTCGAAAGCCGCGTCTACGCCGAGGATCCGACGCGCGGGTTCCTGCCATCCACGGGGCGGCTGGTGAAATACCGGCCGCCTCTCGAGGGGACGCGGGAGGGCGTCACGGTCCGCAACGACACCGGCGTCTACGAAGGCGGCGAAATCTCGATCTGGTACGATCCGATGATCGCCAAGCTCGTCACCCACGCCGGCGATCGAGGCGCCGCAATCGAGGCGCAGGCGCAGGCTCTGGACGCCTTCGTGATCGACGGCATCCGGCACAACATCCCGTTCCTGTCGGCGCTTATGCAGCACGAGCGCTGGCGGGCAGGGCGGCTCTCGACCGGCTTCATAGCAGAGGAATTCCCGAACGGCTTTTCGCCGCTGGTCGCCGAGGGCGAGACCGAGCGCGCATTGGCGGCGGTCGCCGCCCACGTCGATCACAGCTCGAACATCCGCAAGCGCAAGATTTCCGGGCAGTTGCGCGCGCAAAGCGCCATGCAGTTCGAGCTGATGCGCGCGGTCCTGCTCGGCAAGACGCGCATCGACGTGGAAGTCTCGCCGCGCGAGGGCGGCCTCGACGTCATTTTTGCCGACGCGCGGCGGGTGCGGGTAGATTCGTCCTGGACGCCCGGCCAGCCGGTCTGGCGCGGCGAAATCGACAAAAAGCCCGTCACGGCGCAGGTGCGCCCGATCCTGAACGGCTTCACGCTCGCCCACGCCGGCGTCGTCGTCGAAGCGCGGGTCTTCACCCAGCGCGAGGCTGCGCTCGCGTCGTTGATGCTCGAGCACAAGGGCGGCGATTCCTCCCGCGCGCTGCTCTGCCCGATGCCCGGCCTCGTCAAGTCGATCGCGGTGCGCGAGGGGCAGGAGGTCAAGGCGGGCGAGCCGCTGTGCATGGTCGAGGCAATGAAGATGGAGAACGTGCTGCTCGCCGAGCGCGACGCCACCGTGAAGAAGATCGTCGCCAAGGAAGGCGATTCGCTGGCGGTCGACGCGGTGATCATGGAATTCGCGTGAGGACGACCCGCGCCATCAGACGTGAGCGAAGCTCTCTATGTAATAACGCAGCCACGGACCTTCGCACCTACCAAAAATGCCCATAATATTGTCAGCCACAGACCACCGCAACGGATGAGAGTAGACGTAGTCGGGGTCCTCTTTGTCAGGCGTAAGCAAAGATTTCACATTATCCCAAGCCTCAAACGGGATATCTTCCTCAAATACCAACGATTCTGTACTCGGGTCGTACCCCACCAGTTGGTGGGTCGAATCGAGACGTCGAGTTTCGAATTGGCTCTCGAGACTTGAAATCCTTCGCCGCGGCCTGCGCGGCTCGAAGAACACGCGCTCGAGATTGAACCCCTGGGCGAAACGCCAATGCGGGAGGAGCTTCGTTCCGTCCAGGGCCGCATCGAAGTGGTCGAGCGCGTGGACCCAGGCGCCGACCTGCCCCCGTGTGTGACCGGCATGCTCGGCGGCGGGACCGCGCTCGGCTGGCGCGGCCAAAAGCGCCCGCAGCCAAATTACATCTGGGTCAGCGAGCCGTGGCCCTTGGGCGTCGTCATGCTGTCGCAGGTGCCCTTGGCGACGTATTTCCAGGCATGCGGATCGTAATCGACCGTGGACGTGCCCGCGCAGCTCGTGCCGGCGCCGGCGGCGCAATCGTTCTTGCCGGCGAGCGAGACGCCGTAGCACTTGTCGGCGCCGGACTGGACCGCGGCAGGGCCGGCTTTGGCAGCGGTGGCGACGGCGAGGGCGGCGGCGAGCGAGCCGGCGAGGGTCGCGGCGGTGAAAGCGGTCTTGGCGTTCATGGGGAGGTTTCCTCTCGGACCGGGGACGGTGACAGCGCCGGCAGGGGCCGCGCCCGCAAGCCGAACGTCTCGATCTTGCAGAGGGAGCTACGTGAGCCGCAAGGCCTCGTTACGATTGCGGTGATCACGAAGCCGTGATACGATCGGGTGAAGGCTCTCGAAGAGCTTTCAGTCGGGATTCTGAAAATCTCGGGTTGGGCGCCTATCGCAAGGATGGGGTTGATCGCCTTTGCGGCGACGTGAGCGATTGGAGCCTACGAAGCCATATTGTCGTATTCGCCGGATTGCAATAGCCGAAATCTTGATGCTAAATTAAGCGGCATGGGCAAGCTCTCGCAGACGCCACAAACGAGTGAGAGCCTTGGACGCCGTTGCTCGCGAAGGTGGTGGCGTTTTTTGCAGGGTCGCGTCGGCGCCGGCGCCGACACGGCGCAGACTTGACCATTCGATTGGGCGCGTCGCAAAGGCCGCGCCGTGTCCGTTCATGGGGACGCTGAGGGAGGCCTCGCGCGTTTTCGCCCAACGGCTTGCGCTCAGCGCCGCATTGAGGGCATGAAGCGCTGTAATCTTGATACATGGCTTTTCGATTCGCCTCGCGCCGAGTTCCCCCATGCGCCTGTCCCGCTATTTCCTGCCGATCCTCCGAGAAACGCCGAAGGAGGCGGAGATCGTCTCGCATCGGCTGATGCTGCGGGCCGGAATGATCCGGCAGGAGGCCGCCGGCATCTACGCGTGGCTGCCGCTCGGCCTGCGCGTCGTGCAGAAGATCGAGCAAATCGTCCGCGAAGAGCAGAACCGCTCCGGCGCGATCGAACTCCTGATGCCGACGATCCAGTCGGCGGACCTCTGGCGCGAGTCGGGCCGCTACGACGACTACGGCAAGGAGATGCTGCGGATCAAGGACCGGCACGACCGCGATATGCTGTTCGGGCCGACCAACGAGGAAATGATCACAGAGATTTTCCGTGCGAGCGTGCGCTCATACAAAGACCTGCCGCTGAACCTCTATCACATCCAATGGAAGTTCCGCGACGAGGTGCGTCCGCGCTTCGGCGTGATGCGCAGCCGCGAGTTCTTGATGAAGGACGCCTATTCCTTCGATCTGGACGCTGCCGGGGCGCGCCATTCCTACAACAAGATGTTCACCGCTTACTTGCGCACCTTCGCCCGGCTCGGCCTCACCGCGATTCCGATGGTCGCCGACACCGGTCCGATCGGCGGCGATCTCAGCCACGAATTCATCATTCTCGCCTCGACCGGCGAAAGCGAAGTCTATTGCCACAGGGACTATCTCACGTTCGCGCCGCCGCCCGAGGACATCGACTTCGACAGCGCGGGCGCGATGCAGGGCGTGGTCGACAAGTGGACCTCGCGCTATGCCGCGACCTCGGAAAAGCATGACCCGGCGGCTTTCGAGCGCGTCGAGGAGGCCTCGCGCATTTCCGCGCGCGGGATCGAGGTCGGCCATATTTTCTACTTCGGAACCAAGTACTCGGCTCCGATGAAGGCGGTGATCAACGGCCCCGACGGTAAGGAGCATGCGGTGCACATGGGTTCTTACGGCATCGGCCCGACCCGGCTGGCCGCGGCCTTGATCGAGGCCAACCACGATGACGCGGGCATGATCTGGTCGCGGGGCCTCGCGCCGTTCGACGTCGGCCTGATTAATCTGAAGGTCGGCGATTCCGCATGCGACGCCGCCTGTGCGCGCATCGAGGGGGCTCTCGCCAGGGCCGGAATCGAGACGCTCTACGACGACCGCGAAGACCGCCCCGGCGCCAAATTCGCAACGATGGACCTGATCGGCCTGCCGCATCAGGTGATCGTCGGCCCCAAGGGCCTCGCGGACGGCAAGGTCGAAATCAAGGACCGGCGCTCGGGAGAGCGCGAACTAGTGAGCCTCGAGGCCGCGATCGCCCGGCTGGGGGGCATCGGTTGAGCGGCGCGAGCCCCACCCACGACCCCTCCCCGCATAGCCCGTCGAAGGACGGGCGTTCTCCCGAACGCCCTACGGTGCGGGGAGGGGAGACGGATGGCGCCGTGACCTCCCCTCCCCGTTCTCACGGGGAGGGGTTAGGGGTGGGGTCTTCGGGACTAGCCGCATGACCGCCGCCGCTCTCGAAACCGAGGCCGCCCCCGCCGCGCCGCTCGCGACGCGCCCGTTCTCCGCGTTCGAATGGATGATCGCGCTGCGCTACTTGCGTGCTCGCCGCGCGCATGGCTCGATCTCGGTGATCGCCGGCTTTTCGTTCCTCGGCATCGTGCTGGGCGTCGCCGCGCTGATCGTCGTGATGGCGGTGATGAACGGCTTTCGCCACGATCTGCTCGACAAGCTGATCGGCCTCAACGGCCATATGTTCCTCGAGGCCGTCGAGACGCCGCTGACCGACTACGACGCCGTGACCGATCGTGTTTCGAAGGTCCCCGGCGTGGCGCTCGCCATGCCCCTGATCGAGGGCCAGGCCTTCGCCTCCTCGCCGTTCGGATCGTCCGGAGCGCTGGTGCGCGGAGTGCGCGAGGCGGATCTGAAGCGGCTGCCCGGCGTCGGCGCGCACATCACGCAAGGCACGCTCGACGGGTTCGACGCGGGTCAGGGCGTCGCGATCGGGGCCAAGCTCGCCGAGCACCTCAGCCTGCGCGTCGGCGACAAGATCAACCTCCTCGCCCCGCACGGCGCGCAGACGCCGTTCGGCGTCACCCCGCGCATGAAAGCCTATCCGGTCGCCGCCGTGTTCCAGATCGGCATGTCGAACTTCGACGGCTCCTTCGTCTTCATGCCTTTGAGCGAGGCGCAGGCCTATTTCAACCTCGACGGCGTGGTCAACCTGATCGAGGTCTATCTCGACGATCCCGACGGAGTCGACGCCATGCGCCCGCGCATCACGGCCGCCGAGCAGCGTCCGATGATCGACACCGACTGGCGGCAGAACGACAGGAGCCTGATCGACGTGCTCGGGGTCGAGGCGAACGTGATGTTCGCGATCCTGTCCCTCATCGTGTTGGTCGCCGCGCTCAACATAATCTCCGGCATGATCATGCTGGTGCAGGACAAGGCGCGCGCGATCGCCGTGCTGCGCACGATGGGCGCGACGCGCGGCGCGATCCTCCGGATTTTCCTGATCACCGGCGCGACGATCGGCATCGTCGGCACGTCCTGCGGCCTCGGGCTCGGCCTGCTGGTCGCCCATAACGTCGAGCCGATCCGCAAGGCGCTCAGCTATGTCCTCGGCGTCAATCTGTTCCCGTCCGAGTTCTATTTTCTCTCGCAACTGCCGTCGCGAGTCGAGACGCACGACGTCGTGGCGGTCGCGCTGATGGCGCTGTTCCTTTCGCTCGGCGCGACGATCTATCCCTCCTGGCGCGCGGCGCGGCTCGATCCGGTCGAGGCGCTGCGTTATGAATGAGGCCGCGAGCCCCGCCCTTCGGCTCGAGAACATCGCGCGCCGCTACGGCGAGGGCGAGACGGTCGTCGAGGTGCTGAACGGCGCCGAACTCACGCTCTGGCCCGGCCAATCGGTCGCGCTGATCGCGCCATCGGGCGCCGGCAAGTCGACCCTGCTGCACATCGCCGGCCTCTTGGAGAAGCCGAGCGAAGGCGAGGTGCACGTCGGCGGCGCGCCGACCGCCGCGATGTCCGACGACCGTCGGACGGCGCTACGCCGCAGCGAGATCGGCTTCGTCTATCAGTTCCATCATCTGTTGCCCGAATTCACGGCGTTGGAAAACATCATGCTGCCGCAGATGATCCGCGGACTCTCGCGCGCCCAGGCGGCGACGCGGGCGAGCGAGCTGCTCGCCTATCTCGGGTTGGGCTCGAGGGAAAACCACCGCCCCGCCGAACTCTCAGGCGGCGAACAACAGCGCGTCGCCATAGCGAGGGCCGTCGCCAACGCCCCGCGCCTACTGCTCGCCGACGAGCCCACCGGCAACCTCGACCCGAAAACCGCGGACCACGTCTTCGGCACCCTGACGGCCCTGGTCCAAGCCAGCCGCGTCGCGGCGCTGGTCGCGACGCATAATCTGGAGCTGGCGGGACGGATGGATCGGCGGGTCACGCTGCGGGAGGGCAGGGTGGTGGAGATGGAGTGAGGGATGTCGGTGACATCGGACGGGGCTGGGTATTGCTGGCTGAGTTTTTTTGGCCAGGCTCCGGCTTTGGGCGCGGAAAACAGGATGCTCAATTTTGAACTACGCATGTTCAGATATTTGGCTTGACACCGATCTCCCGATGATTGGATATTTTACGAAATTAATTGTTTATGGCTGACGCAAATGTTTTGTAGGGGGGACCGATGAGCGAAACCCCGTCAAGCAACTTTCTAGGTCGGCTAAGTTTAGCCGCAAGGTAGTCGTGGGCGGTGCTGGAGGTACGGTCGGCGTCACTTCGCTTCGGTGAAAGGGTTCCCGAACGCTTAGGTCCAGATCTGGAGCAACTATACACGCTTACGGGGCGCGCGCGATCGCTGCAGGTTCGAGGGCGCAAACGGGACGCCAGGAAAAGTCGCCGAGGCTATAGTGCCGGTTCGAGCAGTGAGGATATCAACAGGAGATTGGCAATGGCGCTAACGAGCTTCGCGGACGTCAAAAACTCGATCAATACGATTCTTACACAAAACAAAGAGGCGGCCGGGGTAGCTGGGGCGCCGCATGGCGCGTTTTGGTCCAAACTGACGTACCAGCAATTTACTAAAGGAAATGTCCCGGGGGTAGATCCACCGGCGCCTATTTTGGTCGTCGGCAATTCGGGACAATCCAATATCATTCTGGCCTTGAAGGGCGTGGGCCCGCTCTTCGATCCAGACACGGGGACCTACGGGCCAATGCCCGGCAACGGGCCGCCATTTTTCACTGATGCTCAAATCTCCGAGATCGCGGGCTGGATTGATTCCGGCTGTCCTGAGTAACCTCGGAGCGCGAGGCTCGAGGCGGGACGTCTTGCTGAAGTGTTCCCGAGAGAGTAATACTGGTGAGAACCCAGGGGAATAGCGATGCGAATTACCGCCCCCTTTATTATTATTACTTGTCTGACTATTCTTTTTTCGCCACTGTCGGTGGCCGCCGCCGAGCATCAATTGACGGATGTTCTAACTTATCATTACGACAATTCGCGCACGGGCTGGAATAACAAGGAAACTATACTCACACCCGCGAAGGTGAAAGACGGCACTTTTGGGCTGCTATACAACGTCGCAGATTTCGACGAGCAGCTAGATGCTCAACCTTTGGTCCTTGCCAATTTCCTGGTGAACGGCGAGCGCAAGAATATTATCATCGTAGCCAGTGAATACAACACGCTTTACGCTCTCGACAGCGACACCGGAGTAAAAATCGGGAGTCGGTCTTTCGGTGTGCCCGTGCCGAAAAGCGCCTTTTGTGGGAATGGTTCCGATCATCTCGGCATCAACTCTACGCCAGTCATCAACGACGCCCGCGATACGCTTTATCTGATTGCCGCAATATGGTCAGGGGCTTCGTTCGATTACATTCTGCACGCCGTCGACCTGACGACGATTGGCGACCCGCAACATCCGTTTGCGGATAGAGTCTTGCCGGTGAAGATCACGGCCTCTGCGAAACTCACCGATGATTCAATATACAACTTCCGAGCGCAATACTCGCGTCAAAGACCGGCTCTTCTACTGTCACATGATCGTGTGTACGCAGGTTTTGGGTCAATGTGCGACCACAACGCCGATATTTCGCGCGGATGGCTGTTGGGCTGGGATGCGCGCTCACTGGCGCCGCTAGAACCGAAGTTGACCGATCTCCGTCCCGTCTCGAAGGTCGGAAGCGGTCGGCTAGGGGCAATCTGGATGTCCGGTTACGGGCCCGCAGCGGATGCGGATGGCGATGTCTTCGTCGTTACCGGCAATTCGAATTTGCCTCAACCAAAAGAAACGCTGCCGCCGGTCCCCCCGAGTCCCGATACATATCTGTCTGATAGCGTCGTTCGTCTCACTGCGGACTTGAACGTCTCCGACTGGTTTACGCCTTCAGATCGAGCTAACGGCCAACACAACATGGACCAGCATGATAGGGATTTGGGTTCCGGCGGCGTAATGTTGCTCCCGGACGACGATGCGACTCGGGCTCTGCCGCTCAAGGCAGCAGTCGCGGCGGGTAAAACCGGCCAGATGTATTTGGTAGATCGTGCGTCGCTCGGCAAGTTCGACCCGTCGGGCATAAACCACGTGCTGGACGTTCAGAACATTGGAAATTGCTATTGCGGTCCGTCATATTTCGAGGGCGCGGACGGCATGCCGAGGATCGTGAGCAGCGGAAACGACGGCCTCATGGTGTGGCGGGTCAATTCAGCCGGCCATTCGCTTTCGTTGAGTATGGAATATCAGGCGAAGGACCAACTCGGGACGGACTACTTTCAAGGGGGCTTTTTTACCTCGGTTTCATCGAACAACAATACACCAGATTCGGCAGTTATTTGGGCGCTCCGACGTCCTCAGACGACGGACCAAGTTCAATCGCTGACTCTGTACGCTTTCGATGCCAAGGATGGGACCCATCTTTGCGCGGCTGATGCTGGTCCCTGGCCGATGGATCACCTCAACGCCGCGGCTCCGAACGCTGTGCCGGTTGTGGCGAACGACAAGGTGATCGTCGCGAGTTATAAGGAATTGCGCGTTTTTGGAATTGGGGGCTCTGCCGCCTGCGGCGTGAATATCGCGCAGATGGCCCAGCATCAGTTCGCGGCGCATTTGTCTCACGCAATGGCGCCTTCGCAGGGGCAATTCGTCGAAATGCGAGGGACTATTGTCGATGTAGCAGATACCAAGCTTCAACTGAAATCAGGCGAAAAGACTGTGGAAGTCGATCTGACGAACGTCTTGAAGAGCGGGCGTCACGGAACTATGGATCCGGGCAAGCCGGTGATAATCCGCGGGATAGCAGCTGCGGACGGCGCCATGACGGCCGAATCGATAATCTCCGGGAATTGAAGACTTTGTGATTCCGATCGAGCTGGCATCCCGGTTCTGATTGAGCCGGCGCGTCGGATTCGGCCAATTTCTCCTTGGGACGATGCGGTACGGCTTGCAAAGACATGCCCGCCGCGAGGACAAAACCGCGGCCACTCCACATAACGGTAGCTGTTTGTCGCCCGGCGCTCGGGGGTAGCTTGCCGCCCCCAAATCGAACGGACTTCCCTTACCCAAAAGCCTACGCGCGAAAGCGAAGTCTTTGAGCATCTGACGCTCGAGTTTGGTCATGCCTCATGGCGGCAGTCCCGAAACGATCGAAGCGCGCCGGGCGCAAATTCTCGAGCGACCGTCGACGCTGACGCCGACCGCTAAGGCTGTGCTCGGTCGGAGCCGGCAAATCGAGGAGAATTGCGTTGCCTCGAAGCGACGGCAGCAATTTTTTTAGATTTTGTTTTTGGAAAAACACAATCTGCGTTACCGTGTTTCCATGTCGGCCAGAAAACTTCGCGATCCGCGATTCTGGCTTCGTCTAACTATTTGAATCTTTTGTAAATAACCGCGAGAAACTCGCACTCCATGTGAAAAGGACTACACCATGAGTCTCATTTCGATTGAGGCGTCCGTGACGGGGACGATTGGAGCCGTCGTAGGGGCCATAGAGAGCGCCCTAGAGCCAAGTCCTCCGGCAGATGTCGTGGCCGTGCCGACGGTTCCCAGCACATCCGCTGCTCTCACGGGCGACCAGGTCGCCAAAGCATTACCGGGCCTGGCGGCGATCTTCGCATGGCTCGCCGAGCAGGGTCCCGCGATTCAGGCCGGGGCCAAGATCGCCGAGAGGATCGCAAGTTTGGCTGCGTTGTTCAACGTTCCCGGCGCCGCGGCGGCCGAACTCGGGATCGAGATCGCGGCCGAGGATATTCCGATCGTAGTCGCGGTGGGGCAGCACGTGTTGCCACTGTTGCCGACGCTGGTCTTTCTCGTGGGCTCAACCAATCCGAACGTATGGAGCGGCGCGGGGAGCCCGAGCCCTTTTCACGAGCGATAGTGGATCGAGGCTTTGAAATCGCTCATTTCGCGACCAAACACGCGGGCGGAAGCCGAATTCTTCGGCTACGACAGCGTTCAGATGGCGACGAAGAGCCCCGCGCGACGGCGCGCGCTCGCCCGCATTCGCGGCGAGAGAGCGTCGGGCCGCCAGACGATGGGAGACGTCGTCGTTTTCGGCCATGGCCGAACGCCGGTCGCGCGTAACCCGGGAGCGACGTCACGACGGAAAAGGAAATTTTCCGCCTCGCAAAGCCTTGAAAACTCACAAAATGGGGAAAGAATCTCGATTTCGAGCGGCGGAACTCCGCGCCGCCCCGAAACGTGCGGCGCGCGATCGGCGCCGCTGACGGTCCGGGGGGTCTCGACCCGATCCAACCGTCGTCGGCAGGCTCCGCGCGGCGGCGGCGAGACCGGAGGGGAAATTTTCCGCCTTGCAAAGCCTTGAAAACTCACAAAACGGGGAAAGAATCTCGATTTTCGAGCGAGCCGGGCGCTAGGCCGTCATTGCGAGCGAAGCGAACCAATCCAGGGCGCCGGCGCCGGGCGCTACGGATTGCGCCGCGTCTCGCGCGCTGACGCCGAGAGACGTTGAGACGGTGATTACACGACCGGTCTCTTGCACACGCGTCGAAGGACTATCTCGTGGAGGCATGAATTGCTTCGCTGCGCTCGCAATGACGGATGGGCGTTTGTTTCCTGACGGGCTTTAGAGGGGCTCGCGGACTTCTCGGGCGCGGGTCTCCCGCTCGGGACGGTGCAACGACAGCAGCGCGGCCGATGGCGCCGTTTCCTCCGGGATGCGCGCGATCCCGAAGCGTGAAAGCCACGTCCCGGCCCGAGGCGCGGCGGTGACCACCGCGAACGGCGCCGACAGGGCGAGGCCTCCGGCAGCCATGAAGGCGTAGCCGATCTCGCCGGGCCTGATCGCGGCGACGAGCCCGATCAGGGCGAAACCGGTCAGCGTATGCGGCCAGAGCTTTTCCCAGGCCAGCGGCCAGGGAACAGCGTGGCTTTCGCGCTTCTGATTGTTCCACGCGCCGCCGCGCCGCAGCAAGAAAAGACGCAGCATGAAGCCGGTATGAGTGAGCGCCATGA
>Ga0209773_10000481_pt1 | contig 13120 bp, 10 predicted proteins | sample BogFormECP14_OM1_FD_188244 | JGI IMG/M metagenome (GOLD analysis project Ga0209773, IMG submission 188244) | Bog forest soil microbial communities from Calvert Island, British Columbia, Canada - ECP14_OM1 (SPAdes) (version 2) | ecosystem: Environmental > Aquatic > Freshwater > Wetlands > Bog ... | reverse complement strand
TCCAAGAATCAGAACCCATGCTAGATTCAAAATCCTCTCTATCCGGATCGCTCCGCCGCCATGAACGCGCGCCCTCTCTTCTTCTGCGAAACAAACGCCCGCGAACCGCTGAACGCCTCGAACCCCGAGCGCGCGAGGCGGGGTATCGGGCGCGGCGGCGTCCAGAATGTGGCTGAAACGTGTGCCCACGGCCCTAAAAAATTTGGAGGCCATCAAGTTAGATTTGGAGCCCTTGTAACCCCTTGAAATCCCACAAAACCGCCAAAGAATTGTTTGGAAAAGATGGAGCAAAACAGCCTAGATTTGGAAGAGCTTGGAGAAAAAGCCTGGTGGCTGCCTTTATTCCGCCGCTCCGCTCCCGCCCACAAGGCCGCCGCGCCGATCTGCTCGACGATGGCCGGAGGTGCTTTCGCGGTCGCCCCGCACAACGGCAAAACGGAGTCGCCCGGAAATGGCGCCGCAACGGCTTGAAAAATTGAATCCCGCCCGGAAATGGTATGGGCTCGGAAGCCCCGAACCCACAAGATCTGGTACACGGGCGCGCGGCTGACCGTGACGAGCCGTGAGATTGACGAAGTTGCGAAAGTTGCAAAGGACAGAAAAAGGCGCCTAACCCTCTGCAACCGCTAGATGCAGAACTGAAATCGGCGCCTGCGTTTCCGCAACTCGAAAGGCAGGAAATCGTCCCCGGAGGGCAGGACGGGCACGGCCCGGACTCAGTCGTTTTTGGGCGTCTCTCAGCGTTCCGCGACCTCGGCCTCCGCCGCGGCCAAGGCCTGCGCCTCGACCAGTAGACCGCGACGTTCATAGCGGCCGCGAGTTCGGCTGAAGCGGACGACGACCGCGAAACGCGCGCTTTTCGCCTTGGCGCGTCGGGTGAGCAGGGCATCGCCCGCGGGCAGGAACACCAGATCGTCGAGGCCGGCGCAGCGCAAGCAGGCCGGTCCAGCGTCTTCCATGATCAGGAGGTCGCCCGTACCGCCGCACCGATGGCAGGCCCATTCCCGGTTCAGGGGCCGGATCACCAACAGTTCCGGCGGCCGGCTCGCCTTCTCCGTCAGCCGCTCGCGCTTGCGCTCGGGCAGTTTGGGCGAAACCCAATGGGTGCGGTAGAAGCGTTCGGTCGCGGGATCCCCGCTCCGAGTGAAGCGCAAAGTCTGGCGTTGCGGCGTCCGCGCGACATACGCGGTCTCGCTCGCCAGCAGCCCCTTTCCCTCCGCCCAGGACCGGAAGACCTCCATCGCTTCGGAGATGCGCGCCGGATTGGTTTGGATGGCATGCTCCAGGGATTCGATCTGCCCCAGCCTCCAGCGCTTCTCGGTGTTGGAGTCGAGCCACCCGATGCCTATCAGAACGTCGACAGGGGCGACGTAGCCGTCGATTGCGAACACGGTCTCCGCGGCTCTGGTCACCCGATCGGCGAGTTTTGGACGGTTCTTCGTATCCATGATCGAACGCCAACGGACAGGCGGCGTCCATATGGCTATCAAGGGGATGGGGGAAGTGTCAACTTGATCGCCGCAGCGTCGGGGACGCCGGCTTTCACGCCGCCGTCGCCCGCGAAGCCAAGAAACGCCGCGCGATTTCCCGTGCGATCACTCCGCTCGAATCGATCGGCGCATACGAAAACCGCTCCAGCCTCCCCTCAAACCTTCTCGCGGCGCCGATTCGCACGAGCGCGTCGATCGTGCCCGCGCGCTTCTTCGATTCTCCGCCCGACGGCTCGAATATATGGACCGGCGACCCGGTCGCCGTCGCCTCGCCGACCATGTTTGCGCTGTCGCCCGTCACCAGCACGGCGTCGGCGAGCGCAAGCAGCGCGAGATAAGGGTTTTCGCCCAGGCCGTCCCAAACGAAGCCCGGCGCTGCGCCGAGCCCGACCCGAACCGCCTCGAGGAACTCCGGCGGCGTGCGGCGCGAAGGGGTCGCCATCACGCTGAAGCCTTGGGCGACAATCGTGCGGATCGCTTCGCCCATCCGCTCGACGTCCGCCGGCGTGAAGTGCTGCGCGCCGTTGGGACCCCCGAGCACGACCGCGCAACGCGGGCCGGGAAGTGAGGCGAGCCGCCGGTCCGGCGCGGCTCGCGCCGCGGCGATGCGCGCTGGGGAGAAGGGATGCGGCGAGGTCAAGGTCGTCACCACGTTGGCCCCGCGGAGCGAATCGTGTTCGGGCGCCCAGATCAAGTCCATTTCGGAACGCGCATGACGCGGGTCCTGGAGAAAGATCGCGAACACGCGGCGCCCGCCTGCTTGTTTGAGCGCCCTCATGTACGGCACGGTCACGCGCCCGCTGGCTATCGCGACATCCGGCAGCGGATTCGGGAAGATCGACCCCGCGACGCCCGGCTTGTCCCTTGGATCGATGGGGCCATAGGGCGCCAGCCGCGCGAACAGCGCGCGCGGCTCGACGCGCCTCAGCTCAAACGGAGCGCCGAGCGCCTCGACGACGCCCAACGCATTGACTTCGTGGCCGATCTTGCCCGAGCCCAGCACCAGGACGCGCACGCCCTCCCCGAGCAGCACGCCCGGCATGGTCTACTTGAGGCCCATCTTGCCGGGCAGAAAGTTGGCGAAGCTCAACGCGAGGTTGGAAACCCTCGTACGTCCTAACACGCCGCTCGCACTGTACTCGGCGGGGTAGGCAAACACCGTGCTGAAAAACGGATACGAAGCGATCTGCCGTCCGCCCGGACCGATGACGACGCCCGCGCCTTGGATAAAGTCCACGGCCTGAGTCGAGTTTGGGCCGCCGCCGCCGCTGCCTCCGGTTCCAAGCGTGACGAGGTCGATGCGCGCGAGCAGGATGGGGGCGCGGGAATCGCCCGGCGCCAGATAGGGCGCAAAGGTCTTGCGCAAGTCCTCGGGCAAGTCCTGCGCGATCCATTCCGCGGAGGTCGTATCGCCGCTCTCGCGCACGCCGCTGACGTCGACCTTGATCGCGCGGAACCGAAGCCCAGAGGCCGCGGGCTGTTCGCCAAAGGCGAGGACCGGGCACGCGACCGCGGCGGCCAACGCCGCGATCGCCCAGCGGCGGGACATGGGTAGTGAAGCCATTGCATCCTCCATATAAGCCGGAAACGCTACGCCTTCGGGTCGGTCAGTCTCGTCACGAGCGTCTCCGGACTTGATCCGGGGATCAACCCGTGCATTTGCGCCCGACGTCTACGTGACAACCCGCGAAGGCGCCGCCCAAGCGCCCGGCTCGGGGCCGCGGATGACGAGTGGCGGCGCCGTCAGATTCGATTATTCTCAGCGCCCGGGCGCATGCGCGTTACCTAAAGACAATCTTGAGGATTACGTAGCTCTTGCCTCCGCCGGGCGTGTTCACTTCGACGGTATCGCCGACTTTCTTGCCGATCAACGCGCGCGCGGTCGGCGAAGTTACCGACACTTTGCCGGCCCTGACGTCGGCTTCGGACTCGCCGACGATTTGGAACGACTTCTCGACCTCCGTGTCCTCGTCGATCAGCGTCACCGTGGCGCCGAACTTGATCGTCGAGCCCGATAGTTTGGATACGTCGATGACCTCGGCGCGCTGAAGCATGTCCTCGAGCTCGACGATGCGCCCTTCATTGTGGGACTGAGCTTCCTTGGCCGAATGGTATTCGGCATTTTCCGAGAGGTCGCCATGCGAGCGCGCTTCGGAAATCGCTTGGATGATGCGGGGGCGCTCGACTTGCTGACGCCGATTGAATTCGGCTTCTAGCGCGGCGTGACCCGCGATCGTGATAGGAAATCTGTCCATGGATGTCTGCCCTGCCGAATCAATACCGTTCCCCGCGGCCGATGCCTCTCGGCGCGGGTCACGCGAAATAGTCTTGCAACGCTCTCACTTCAAGATCGCCCGCCGAATAGGCCTTGATGCCCTCGACCGCCGCGATCGCGCCTGAAAGTGTCGTATAATAAGGCGTTTTTTGCAAGAGGGCGGCGCGGCGCAGCGGCTTCGAGTCGGCCAGCGAAGTTGCCCCCTCGGTAGTATTGAACACCAACTGCACGCTGCCATTGCGCACGGCGTCGGCCGCATGCGGGCGGCCCTCCGACACCTTGTTGACTTTCGTCGCGGGCAGCCCCTGCGCGAGCAGATAGCGTTGGGTGCCGGTGGTCGCGGTGATCTTGAAGCCCAATTCGTGCAGAATTCGCAGCGATGCGACGACGCCCGGCTTGTCGGCGTCGCGCAGCGAAACAAAAACCGTCCCCGTGCGCGGCACGTGAGCGCCGGCGCCGAGCTGGCTCTTGGCGAAGGCCATGTCGAAGTTGCGGTCGATGCCCATGACCTCCCCGGTCGATCGCATTTCCGGGCCGAGCACCGTATCGACGCCGGGAAATCGCGCGAACGGAAACACCGCCTCCTTGACGCCGACGTGAGCGAGCGTCGTCTCCTTCAGGCCAAACGACGCCAGCGTCTCCCCCGCCATGATTCGGCTCGCGATCTTGGCGATCGGCAAGCCGATCACCTTGGCTACGAAAGGCACAGTGCGCGAGGCGCGAGGGTTGACCTCGAGCACATAGATCTGGCCATCCTTGAGCGCATATTGCACGTTCATCAGCCCGCCGACGTCGAGCGCCAGCGCAAGCTTCGCGGTTTGCGCCTCGAGCCGGGCGATCGTTTCGGGCGAGAGCGAACGGGCCGGCAGCGAGCAGGCGCTGTCGCCGGAATGGATGCCCGCTTCCTCGATGTGCTCCATTATCCCTGCGACAAACACGGTCCTGCCGTCGCAGAGGGCATCGACGTCGATCTCGATCGCATCGGAGAGATAGCGGTCGAATAGAAGCGGATTCTTGCCCAGCACCGTGTTGATCTGTCCGGTCTTGTCGTTGGGATAGCGCGCCTTGACGTCGGCGGGCACCAGACTCGGCAACACGCCAAGCAGATAATCGTCGAACGCGATAGAATCGTGAATGATCGCCATCGCGCGACCGCCCAGGACGTACGATGGCCGCACGACCAGCGGCAGGCCGAGATCGGCCGCGATGAGCCTGGATTGTTCGACGGAATAGGCGATGCCGTTCTTGGGCTGCTTGAGACCGAGCTTGTCGAGCAGGCGCTTGAAGCGGTCGCGATCCTCGGCGAGGTCGATCGAATCGACCGACGTGCCGAGGATCGGCGCGCCCGAGAGTTCGATCGTGCGCGCAAGTTTTAGGGGGGTCTGGCCGCCGAACTGCACGATGACGCCCTTCAGCGCTCCGGCTTCCTGCTCCTTGGCCAGAATCGCGAGCACGTCTTCCGAAGTCAGCGGCTCGAAATAGAGCCGGTCGGAGGTGTCGTAATCCGTCGAAACCGTTTCCGGATTGCAATTGATCATGATTGTCTCATAGCCCGCCTCGCGCAGCGCGAAGGAGGCATGGCAGCAGCAATAGTCGAATTCGATGCCCTGCCCGATTCGGTTCGGGCCACCGCCGAGGATGACGACCTTGTCGCGTTGCGAGGGACGCGCTTCGCAAGCGAGGGCGCCTCCGAACGGCGCCTCGTAAGTCGAGTACATGTAGGCTGTCGGCGAGGCGAATTCGGCGGCGCAAGTGTCGATCCGCTTGTAGACCGGCGCGACCCCAGCTATGGCGCGGGCCTCGGCGACTTCGCTCTCCTCGATAGTGGCGAGCGCGGCGAGCCGCGCGTCCGAAAAGCCCGCTGCCTTGAGGAGGCGCAGATTTACAGCGTCCGTCGGCAGGCCATGGGTGCGCACCTTCTCCTCGAGCGCGACGATGTCGGCCAGGCGCTCCAGGAACCAGGGATCGATCCGCGTGACTTCGTGGATTTCGGCAACGCCCATGCCGAACCGTAGCGCCTGGGCGACCTTCAACAGCCGATCGGGCGTCGGCTTGCCGATCGCGGCGCGCATCGCATTGGCGTCGTCGCCCTTGCCCAGGCCTTCGATCTCGATTTCGTCGAGGCCGGTGAGGCCCGTCTCCAATGAACGCAAGGCCTTCTGCAGCGACTCCGGAAACGTTCGGCCGATCGCCATCGCCTCGCCGACCGACTTCATCGCAGTCGTCAGGACAGGATCCGCGCCGGGAAATTTCTCGAACGCGAAGCGTGGGATCTTGGTGACGATATAGTCGATCGTCGGCTCGAACGAGGCGGGCGTCGCCCCCCCCGTGATGTCGTTGGCGATTTCGTCGAGGGTGTAGCCGACCGCGAGCTTGGCGGCGACCTTGGCGATGGGAAAGCCGGTCGCCTTGGAGGCGAGCGCCGAGGATCGCGAAACGCGCGGATTCATCTCGATCACGATCATGCGGCCATCGACCGGATTGACCGCGAACTGCACGTTCGAGCCGCCGGTCTCGACGCCGATCTCGCGCAGAACGCTGAGCGAGGCGTCGCGCATGATCTGATATTCCTTGTCCGTCAGGGTCAGCGCCGGCGCGATGGTGATGGAATCGCCGGTGTGGACGCCCATCGGATCGATGTTTTCGATCGAGCAGACGACGATGCAATTATCGGCTCGGTCGCGGACGACTTCCATCTCGAATTCTTTCCAGCCGAGCACGCTCTCCTCGATGAGCACCTCGCTGGTCGGAGAGGCGTCGATGCCGCGCTCCACGATCTCGATGAATTCATTTCGATTGTAGGCGATGCCGCCGCCGGTCCCGCCCATCGTGAAGCTCGGCCGAATGATCGCGGGCAGGCCGATGTCGTCGAGCGCTTCGAGAGCCCGGGACAGCGTCTTGATGTGATGCGAGCGCGGCGTTTCGAGGCCGATCCTGGTCATCGCTTCGCGGAACAGCTCCCGATCCTCGGCCTTGTCGATCGCCTGCGCGGAAGCGCCGATCATCTCGACGTCATAGCTTTCGAGCACGCCCATCTTCCTCAAGCTCAGCGCGCAATTGAGCGCGGTCTGGCCGCCCATCGTCGGCAGCAAGGCGAAGCCGCCGGGCTGCGCCCAGCGTTCCTTGGCTATGATTTTGGCGACGATCTCCGGCGTGATCGGCTCGATATAGGTGCGGTCCGCCATGTCGGGATCGGTCATGATCGTGGCGGGATTGGAATTGACGAGGACGATTCGATAGCCTTCAGCGCGCAGGGCCTTGCAGGCCTGGGTGCCAGAATAATCGAACTCGCAGGCCTGGCCGATGATGATCGGACCCGCGCCGATGACGAGAATCGTGGAAATGTCGGTCCGCTTCGGCATTTATCCCCTGGGGCCGGGCCTGAGGGGCGGCGGCGATCGGCTCGTTACGACACGCCGCGCCGCGACCCGCAGGGGCCGCGTGAGCCTCCTCGATTTTCTGGCTTCGCGAGGGCGAGGCGGCGCCGGCCCAAAAGGTCGCCGCCGTCCATCGGACTAACTAGACGAGAATCGCGGCGCGGGGAATAGCGTCCCCGCCGCCATAGCACGTGCTGCGCAGATACTAGGCTTGGCCAACGATGGCGGCGGGCTCGGCGCCGGCGACCCTGTCGGGGTTCGCCAAAGCCGCCGCCTGCGTTCGGGATCACCTGACGACGTCAGCCGGGGCGAACGAGATTCCTGCCCCGTTTTGGGGCTTATCAGGGGTTTGCGAGGAGGAAAACTTCCCTCGTGTTCCTCGGGCGGCGAATTCCGCAATTCACCAAATGCTTAAGCTAACGTCCAGATTCCGAATTCGCCGATGACGATGGGCCTCTGCCTCCAAGTCAGCATGTCCGTCGGGAGGCGGGTCATGCAACAAACGGTCGTGGCGCATTTCCGGAGCGGAGTCCGGCCATCATGGACAATAGCATTCATTTTGATTTTCAGAAAGAAAAAATCGACAGAGAATTGTCGCATCGATATCGAGGAAAATATCCACGAGGCGGAACCGAAGGGCGTCAGGGCGTGATGATCGCCCGCGCTCGACGCGCCGCGACGCGCGAGGCTTTCGTAACCGCATTCGCGATTTTGCTGTAAATAGGAAGCGAATGTCGCGGCGTCGTCACTTGTCATTCCCATGAGGCGTGTCTATCTCCCAGCTGCGTCCGACTGTAACTGCCGCTTCATTCGGGTGGGGATTTTGATGAAGGACGATCAGACCTCATTACGCTCGGCTGCCCGGCTTTCGAAACCTGCGGTCCAGCGGGTAAGCGCGTCGCGCCAGCACCTGCTGCCAGCATTCTTGACGGGCTCGGCGATTTTCTTCGTGGGCGCCGTTCTTTTCGCGGGCGAATTCGCGGGGGCTAACGGGGCGTGGAAGCCTCCGTCGGACATTTCGGCCCCGGTCGTCGAGGCGCCGGTTCGCCTGCGCGTCGCTGATCGGCCCGTCCATTTGAGGAGAACGTTCGCCTCGACCGCGACCACTGGGGGAGGACGGGCGATATGCGTACGACTTTGCGACGGTTTCTTCTTTCCCAGCGTCATCACTTCCGGCAGCGACGAGGCTTGCGCCTCGCAGTGTCCCGACGCCCCCACGGCCTTCTATTCGGAGCCGGCAGCTTCGGACAAGATCGAGGATGCCGTGTCGCTCAGCGGCGCCCCCTACTCCGCGCTGGCAGTGGCGGATCGCCACAAGCTGTCGTTCGACAATACTTGCACCTGCCACCGCTCGTTCACGCGATCCTATCTGGCGGACCTGCTGCGCGACCGCACGCTACGCAACGGCGACCTCGTGATGACCGCCAACGGTTTCGCAGTCTTCAGGAGCGATAAGTCCGGCGCCGTGTCCGCCGCGAACTTCGTTGCCCTATCCAAATCGCCCAGCGTCCCCAAGAATTTCCGTCCAGAGCTCACGGCGATGGAACGCGCGGGAACATGGGATCGTCAGTCAGGGCCGTATTCCTATTCATCGGCGGACGCTGTCGCTTCATCGGCAGCCGTCGTGACGGCGGTCACCACGACGGTCGCGCCGCGGCTGCGCAAAGGCATCGTCACCGTCGACGATGGGGATGCGACGCGATAAGCGACGACGGACGCCTAACAATTTGGTGTCGACGACCCCCCATGGCCTATCTACCGTCATTGCGAGCGTAGCGACCAACTCGGGCCGTCTCGCTTTGTTCGGACTCGACAGGAGCTTCTGAGGCTAGTGTGGGATCGACTGACTAGAGTAGCGATCCCGTGAATTCGTACCTATCGGTCGCAGCGATTCAGCCGCAGACCCTGCAAGCTCAGCTCGGCGGCGCGATATGAGTCGTTCCTTGGAAGCGATACTCTAGTTCTTCTACTTCTAGCGTCGTTTCATTCCCGCAGTTTGTCGCGCATGCATCGGAACCGTTGGCGACGCTCGAAGCTTACGTCGAGGCGCTCGGCGCGATAGCTCTTCCCGGAGGATGAAATGGCCGAGGCAAAGCGCGACAAGAAGTCGAAGGGTAAGCAAGAACAGCAGCTGTCGAAAGAGCTGGAGCAGACTTTTCCAGCCAGCGATCCGCCCGCCTCGGTTCAACCGGGAAGCGGCGTGACAGGGCCCGAGGTCGCGAAGTCCAAGCCCAAGGATAAATGAAGAGCTGAAATCGGACGCACGCTAGCGCGACGTTGCTTCAGTCATCTCGCGTCGTTATTGCGAGCGCAGCGAAGCAACCCAGGGGCTGCGCCACGCGGCCCTTGGGTCTGCTCCTCGCAATGACGATCCAGTTCGATCTGAACGCGGCTCTAGTTTGTGTCAGCCGGGCCCGAGCATGGTTTGGGGCCGCACCAACCGACCAAATGCTTCAGCGTCGACATAGCCGAAACGCTTCGCCCGCAGACATCATCCGAATCCCTCGAACAGCCGCCCGTGCCGAGATCGCATCACTTCGGCTGCACGCCTTGCGGGCCGCCGGGGCTGCCAGGTGGAGGGATGACGGCCGTCGATCCGGTGGACGGGGCGGGCTTCTCGATCTTTGGGTCGACTTCCTTAGGCCGAATCACGCCATTGGAGGCACCCAGTTTGTCGCTCAGCGTGCCGGGCTGTTTGGTGAATGAACTGTTCGGGCTGGGCGAGACGGTTTGAGAGCCGGGGTCATTCGCGGAGGCGGCTTGCGACGGAGCGATCGCCAGCACAGCAAAACAACCGGCCGCCACGCATGCCGCCAATAGCGTGATCTTCTTGGTCATCGATGAATCCTCATATTTCGATCCCCGCTATGGATGCCCCTTTCAGGCGAAAAACGTTTCAACGCTGTGCGAGGTTCCATGGAAAGCCACCGATATCCCGCCGCAGCCATTGGCAAGAGTCGCCCCGCGGCGATGCAGCGGTCGCGGAACCTCACAAAGGGTCTGCGGGCTACGTCGGTTTCTCGGAGAACAGACCGATCGGAGAGACCGGAATTCCAAATTCGGAGGCGACAAATGGCTGCCAGCCCGCGGAACTCGCCCCCATATACTTCTGCTGGCGACCAACGAAGACAGCTATTCGACCGGGCAGGTTTCGGCGCCGTCGGCGGCAACGGCGGCCCGTGATCGGCATCGAGCGGTTGGCGGCTGCTACACCCGCACCCGCACATATTCCCCCGGAGCGTCGCCCAGCGGCTCGAGCTTGCCGGCGCCGGGCTCGCGCGCGGGGACCTTCGCGGGCGCCTGAGCGACGATCCACTCGATCCAGTCGACCCACCAGGAACCCGGCGTCTCCTTCGCCGAGGCGAGCCAGTCCTCGAACGCGCCCCGCGGCGGCCCGTCGGTCCAGAACTGGTATTTCGGCTTGTCGGCGGGATTGACGACGCCCGCGATATGGCCGGAACCCGCCAGCACGTATCGGACGGGCCCGCCGAAAAATTGCGAGCCGGTGAACACCGACTTCGCCGGGGCGATGTGGTCCTCTCGCGCCGCCAGCTGGTAGATCGGCGCCTTCACCTTCTCCAGATCCAGCGTACGGCCTTCGATCGTCATGCGGCCTTGGCTGAGATCGTTCTGCAGATAGCAGTGACGCAGGTAGAACTTGTGGTTGGCGGCGGGCATGCGCGTCGAATCCGAGTTCCAGACCAAGAGATCGAACGCCATCGGCTCCTTGCCCTTCAGGTAATTGTTGACCCAATAGGACCAGATGAGGTCGTTCGGCCGCAGCATGTTGAAGGCATTGGCCATTTCTGCGCCGTCGAGATAGCCGGCCTCGGCCATCTTGTGCTCCATCGACTTGAGGCGCTCGGCGTCCACGAACAGCTTCAGATCGCCGGCGTCGGTGAAATCGACCTGCGCGGCGAAAAACGTGGCGCTCGAAACGCGCGCATCGCCGATTTCCGTCATGAAGGCGAGCGTGACCGCGAGCAAAGTGCCGCCGACGCAATAGCCGATAGCCGTGACGTCCCGCTCCCCGATGGCCGCCTCGATCGCATCCAGGGCGGCGAATATCCCCTCACGCATGTACGCCTCGAAGCCCTTGTCCGCGAGACGCTCGTCGGGGTTCACCCAGGAGATCACGAACACCGTCAGCCCCTGCGCCACCGCCCAGCGAATGAAGGATTTCTCGGGGTTGAGGTCGAGGACGTAGAATTTGTTGATCCACGGCGGAACGATCAGCAACGGGCGTTTGTAGACGTCCGGCGTCGACGGCGCATATTGTATCAGCTCCATCAGCTCGTTGCGGAAAATCACCTTGCCGGGGGTCGCGGCCATGTTGACGCCGAGCTTGAACTTGCGGGCGTCGGACTGGCGAATGCGCAACTGACCGCGGCCCGCCTCGATGTCCTCGGCCATCATATGCAGGCCACGCACGAGATTCTCCCCGCTCTCGGCGAGCGTCGTGCGCAGCAGTTCGGGGTTGGTGGCGAGGAAATTCGAGGGCGACAGCGCGCTGGTCACTTGCTTGAGATAGAATCCGGCCTTCTTGCGCGTATGCGGCTCGAGTTCGTCCGCTCGTTTGACGAGATCGTCGGCCCAGCGCGTCGTCAAGACATAGGCCTGTTTGATGAAATCGAAATATGGGTTGGTGCGCCACTCCGGATCGGCGAACCGCTTGTCGCTGGGCTCGGGGGCCGCGACCGGCGGAACGTCCTCGCCGCCGAAGCGACGCAAGGTCGAAGCCCAGAGATCGATGAATTGCCGCGAAAGCGAGGTTTGCGCCTCGAACGCGCGTTTGGCGTCAGAAGCGTAATATTCGGCGACGCGGCCGAGCGTCGTGACGACCTCGGCGACGTCGTCCCCCTGACCTTTCTTGGCCTCGCCGGTCTCGAGCGGCTTCAAATAGGCCGCGAGCAGCTTGCCGCCCTCCTCGATGGCGCGAGCGATGTTGCGCGAAAGCGCTTCGACATTGGGCAACGGGATCTGGGGCGTTGATGCGGCGACGGCGGGAGGCGGCGGCGACGCGGGTGCGGCGCCGCCTCGGGGCGCCTCGGCAGCGAGCACCTGCTCCGCCGCTTCGACTAACAGGGGCTCGGCGGGTGCGCCCGGTTCGACAGGCGGCAGTGGGGCGGCCGCGGTCTCGACAGCCGGCGCGGTCGCAGCCGTCCATGGTTCGGGTGCGGGCGGAGGTTCGACGGCCGCGGTCTCGACGGGCGGCGCCTCGATCGCGGCCGCGCCCGGTTCGCGTTCCCGCGGCGTCGATTCGACAGGCTGCGGTTCGACGGGCGAGGTCTCGTCGGACGGCCATTCGACACGGGCGCGCTCGCCCGAGCGCGCGGACATTGTCCGCGATTTGGCCTTCTTGGCCTTGACGGCCCGGCCAGCGGACGCCCTGGACGCTTCGGGTTCCTTGGGGCCGGCGCCGCCGTTTTCATTTGGCTTGCTGGGTCTGGCCATGGCAACGTGCTTCCTCGCCGCGCGATCCTGTTTTTCGACATATTAGTCCGGTAGCGGGCAGCGAAGCTAGTCAGTCTTTAGCGCGGCGCCTATGCCGGTCTCGAGTCGAAATGTGCGCCAAGTGAACCATCCCCATTCCTTTCGCGGTGTTGGCTGTTTTCCGCTGGGCGCTTTCGTCGTGGCGGTCGCCTTGGGCGCGACATCGCCGGCGCGCCCCCAGGACCAGGATTCGGCTCTGCGCTCGATCGCCAAGAAGACGGGCATCGCGACCGACGTGAATCCGCCGGCCGATTTTGTTCTGAAGTCGCGGCCCGCCGAACCGCCGGGCCCGATGCCCGTGTTCGGGACGCCGGACGAGCCGCCCTCGAAGGTCCAGACGCCCGCACAATTGAGAGCCATGGACACTGAACTCGATAGCGCCGGCAAGAAGCACGACGTCCTGCGCGCGGGATTCGGGCCCTCGGCCAAGGCGGTGGCGGAAGCGAAGGCCGAAGCCGCCGAGAAGGCCAAGCGCAAGAAAAAGC
>Ga0209773_10000480_pt1 | contig 13128 bp, 8 predicted proteins | sample BogFormECP14_OM1_FD_188244 | JGI IMG/M metagenome (GOLD analysis project Ga0209773, IMG submission 188244) | Bog forest soil microbial communities from Calvert Island, British Columbia, Canada - ECP14_OM1 (SPAdes) (version 2) | ecosystem: Environmental > Aquatic > Freshwater > Wetlands > Bog ... | reverse complement strand
AGACCACGTCGTCAATGCCGTTGACGATCCCCTCGACGACGGCCGCGCGGGCCACCAGCAGGCCATCGAGCGCCATCCCGAATCCGGGCGTCATGATCTCGCGCGCGTAGGTCGGCGAGACCGTCGTAATGCGGTCGGCGAGTTGCAGACCGGCTTTTAGAAAACCGACGCCGCCAAAATACTCGACGCCGTCGATCGTCATCGCGTGCGCGGGCAGCCCGAGCACCTCGAGCATCGAGGCGGGGAAATGTCCCTGGAATGCGATATTGTGTATCGTGAGCACTGTGCCGGGCCGCGCGCCGCCATCGTAATGGAGATAGGCGGGCGCCAGCGCGCCTTGCCAATCGTGGGCGTGGACGACTTCGGGGGCGAAGGCCGCGATCGAGCCCTTGCCGATGTCGGCGCCCACGCGCGCCAGAGCCGCGAAACGTTGCGCGTTGTCGGCCCAGTCGAGCCCGTTCGGACCGAGATACGGATTGCCGGGCCGATCGAACAGATGCGGCGCATCGATGACGAAGAGATCGAGCCCCTTGCCCTGCGCCGCCAGCACCCTCGCTGGCCCGCCGAACAGCTCGGAATAGGCGTATGCCGTCGCGCTCGTCTCGAGGCCGGCCATCACCTGGGGATAGCCGGGAACGAGCGTGCGCATCTCGACGCTCTCGCCTTTCAACGCGCCGGGCAGGGCTCCGGCGACGTCGGCGAGTCCGCCGGTCTTGACCAGGGGAAAAACCTCCGACGCGATCGAGAGAACGCGAAGCGGGTTCATATCCCGAGCTTGTCGATCATCGGTTGCGTGATCAGCGTGACGCCGTTTTCGGTGCGACGGAAGCGCTTGGCGTCGAGCTCGGGGTCCTCGCCGACGACGAGCCCCTCGGGAATCCGGACTTCGGCGTCGATGACGACTTTCCTCAGCGTCACGTTGCGACCGATGTGCACATAAGGGAGAATGACGGCCTCGTGGATGAGCGAGAACGAATGCACGCGGGTTCCGGTGAAGACGAGCGAGCGGGAAATCGCTGCGCCGGAGACGATACAGCCGCCGGAGACGAGCGAAGAAATGGCGACGCCGCGACGCCCGTCGACGTCGTGCACGAATTTCGCCGGAGGCGTGATCTCGCCATAGGTCCAGATCGGCCAACCCCGGTCATAGAGGTCGAGGTCGGGAACCACGTCGGTCAGATCGATGTTGGCGCCCCAAAAGGCATCCACCGTTCCCGCGTCGCGCCAGTAGATCTGAGCCTCCTCGGTCGACACCACGCAAGAGGTCGAGAAATGATGCGCGACCGCTTTGCCCTTGGCGACGAGGTAGGGAATGATGTCCTTGCCGAAATCGTGCGCGGAGTTGGGATCGGCGGCGTCGCGCCTGAGTTCGTCGATCAGGAATTTCGTATCGAAGACGTAGATGCCCATGCTGCACAGCGCCACACTCGGCTTGCCCGGCATCGAAGGCGGGTTCTTCGGTTTCTCCAGGAAGGAAAGTATGCGGTTCTCCGTATCGACGTGCATGACGCCGAATCCCGTGGCTTCCTCCAACGAGGCCTCGAGACAGCCTACCGTCACGTCGGCGCCGGACTCGACATGCTGCTGCAGCATCTTTTCGTAGTCCATCTTGTAAACATGGTCGCCCGCCAGAATCACCATGTATTGCGGCGGCCCATAACCGTCGATGATGTCGATGTTCTGATAGACCGCGTCGGCCGTGCCCAGATACCACATGGTCTCCGAGACGCGCTGCGAGGCCGGCAGGATGTCGAAACTCTCGTTGCGCTCTGGACGGAAGAAGTTCCAGCCCCGTTGCAGATGCCGGATCAGGCTATGCGCCTTATATTGCGTGGCGACAGCGATGCGGCGAATGCCCGAGTTGAGCGCGTTCGACAGAGCGAAATCGATGATTCGCGATTTGCCGCCGAAATAGACGGCGGGCTTGGCGCGCCGGTCGGTCAATTCCATTAGCCGGCTGCCGCGCCCCCCCGCGAGCACATAGGCCATGGCGTGACGCGCGAACGGCGGAGCGGGCGCCGCTTCCTTGGACGCACTCGGCGAACTCATGAACGCTCCTCCCACAAAAAAGCGGCCGCTAACGCTCCCTGCGGCGCTAAGGCTCCGCAGGGTCGAATTCCAGAAACAACGTCGCCAACGGCGGCAGCGTCAGCGACGCCGAGGCTATAAGCCCATGCGCCGGTTGCGGTTCCGCGACGATGGCGCCCATGTTGCCGACGTTGGCGCCGCCGTAGATCGCCGAGTCCGTGTTGAGCGCCTCGCGCCAGCGCCCCGACGACGGCAGGCCGATCCGATAACCGTATCGGATCTCGGGCGTGAAGTTGCAGACGACCGCGACGGGCCGGTCGGTCTCGGCGCCCATTCGCAGGAAGGCGTACACCGACTGGTTTTCATCGTCGACGACGATCCACCGGAAGCCCTCGGCCTCGCAATCGCGCGCATGCAGCGCCGGCGTCGAGCGATATAAGTGGTTGAGGTCGCGCACGAGCGCCTGCAGACCCTGGTGCGGCCAATGGTCGAGCAGCCACCACGGCAGCGCCTCGTTGGCATTCCATTCGCTGGTCTGGCCGAACTCCTGCCCCATGAACAGCAGCTTCTTGCCGGGATGGCCCCACATGAAGCCATAATAGGCGCGCGTATTGGCGAAGCGCTGCCATTCATCGCCCGGCATCTTGCCGACGACCGAACGTTTGCCGTGGACGACTTCGTCGTGCGAGATCGGCAGGATGAAGTTCTCGGTGAAGGCGTAGAGCAGCCCAAAGGTCATCTTGTGGTGGCTCCAACGCCGATAGATCGGATCGCTCGACATGTAGTCCAGCGTGTCGTGCATCCAACCCATGTTCCATTTGAAGCCGAAGCCGAGGCCGCCGAAATTCGTCGGGCGGGAGACGCCGGGAAATGCTGTCGATTCCTCGGCAATCGTCACGGCGCCGGGAAACTCGCCGTAAACCGCTTCGTTGGCCCGTCTGAGGAAGGCGATCGCGTCCGGGTTCTCGTTGCCGCCTTGCGCGTTGGGGAGCCATTCTCCCGGCTTACGAGAATAATCGAGGTAAAGCATCGAGGCGACCGCATCGACGCGCAGGCCGTCGACGTGATAGCGATCGACCCAGTATAGTGCGCTCGTGAGCAGGAAATTGGCCACTTCCCTGCGGCCGAAATCATAGATCGCCGTGTTCCAGTCGGGATGGAAGCCCATGCGCGGGTCGGCGTGCTCGTAGAGCGGTGCGCCGTCGAAATGGGCCAGGCCGTGGGCATCGACCGGGAAATGGGCGGGGACCCAGTCGAGAATGACGCCCAGGCCTGCCCGGTGGGCGCGATCCACGAAGCGCGCGAATGCGTCAGGCGCCCCGAAGCGGCGGGTGGGCGCGAACAGGCCGATCGGCTGATAGCCCCATGAATCATCGAGGGGGTGCTCCGTGACGGGCATGAGTTCGAGGTGAGTGAACCCCAAGTCGACGGCATAGGGGATCAGTTGTTCTGCGAGTTCATCGTAAGTCAGGAATCGGCCGCCCTCGCCGCGTCCCCAGGACCCCAGGTGAACCTCGAGAATCGACATCGGCTTGCGCCGCGCTTCGCCCTGACCGCGGGTTGCGAGATAGTCGGCGTCATTCCAGGGGTAATCGGTGGTGTAGGCCACCACCGACGCCGTGGAAGGCCGAAGCTCCGCCTCGAAGCCATAGGGGTCGGCCTTCAGCGGCTGCATGATTCCGCTGGCCGAAATGACTTCGTATTTATAGACGACGCCTGCGCCCAGATGCGGAATGAAGATTTCCCACAGACCGCTGTCGATGCGCTTGCGCATCTGGCATCGCCGTCCGTCCCATTCGTTGAAGTCGCCGACGACCGAAACCCGGCGCGCATCCGGCGCCCAGACCGCGAAAATCACGCCGCCCGCGCCCTCATGCACCGTGATTTGCGCGCCCAGCCGCTTGTAGAGTTGCCTATGGCTGCCCTCTACCAGCAAGTGATCGTCCATCGGACCCAGCGCCGGACCAAAGGCGTAGGCGTCCTCATAGGATGAAACGCCGGTGACGCGCGTCGCCTCGATGCGGTAGGTCGGCCGCTCCTCGACGTGCGGCAGCAGCGCCTCGAAGAAGTCCCCTTTGCGGCGCTCGAGCTCCGCGATGGGCACGCCTTCCCGGGTCAAAACCCGAACGCCGATGGCGTCGGGGACGAAAGCGCGGATGACCCAGCCGTCCGGGGTCAGATGCGGTCCGAGAATCGCGAACGGATCCTCCTCGCGCGCCGCCGCGATGGCGTCGATGTCTTCCTCCCTTGCGCGCCAATTTTCGGCCATGCCGATTTCCTTGTTAAGCAATCGGCCGGAAGGGCGCGTTCCAAATCTCGGTGGCATATTCGGCGATCGTGCGATCCGACGAGAACCAGCCCGTGTTCGCCGTATTTATGATGCTGGAGCGTAGCCAGGCCTTGCGGTCGCGCCAGGCGGCGTCGACCTTCACCTGCATCGCCCAGTAGGCGTCGAAGTCGGCGCACACCATGAAATAATCGTGATGCGTCAGCGTTTCGACGAGGCCCTTATACCGGCCGCGATCGTCCGCGGAAAATACGCCAGAGCCGATCCCGTCGAGCGTTTCGCGCAAGATCGGCGAGGCGGCAATGCGTGCGCTGGAGTCGATGCCGCGTCGCCGCGCGGCATCGACTTCGGCGGCGGTCAGGCCAAAGATGAAGATATTCGGGTCGCCCACGAGATCGCGCAGCTCGACATTGGCGCCATCGAGAGTGCCGATCGTCAGCGCGCCGTTCAGCGCCATCTTCATGTTGCCGGTGCCGGAGGCTTCCATGCCCGCGGTGGAGATCTGCTCGGAGAGATCGACCGCCGGGATGATCATCTCGGCGAGGCTGACGTTGTAATTGGGGAGAAAGACGACCTTGAGCTTGCCGCGCACGGTCGGGTCCGCGTTGACCGTCCGCGCCACGTCGATGGCCAGCTTGATGATGAGCTTGGCCTGCTGGTAGCTCGCCGCCGCCTTGCCCGCGAACACTTTTACGCGCGGCGCGAAGTTCGCCGTCGGGTTGGCGCGGATTTCGTTGTAGCGCGCGACCGTCTCTAGGATATTGAGAAGCTGGCGCTTGTATTCGTGGATTCGCTTGATCTGAACGTCGAACAGCGCATCGGGGTCGACCCGCTGGTTCAAGATCTCGGCGATCTGCTGGGAAAGCACGACCTTGTTGGCGCGACGGGCCATCGCTATCTGTTCCTGCATCGAGGAATCGTCCGCGAATTTGGCCAGTTCCCGCAGCGCATCGGGGTTGCGCAGCGCTTTTTCGCCGACCGCCGCGACTATGATCTTCGTAAGTTGTGGGTTGCACTCGATCAGCCATCGACGAAACGTGATGCCGTTGGTCTTGTTGGTGATGCGGCCGCGATAGATCGAGTCCAGATCATGAAATACCGTCTCTTTCATCAGATTGGTGTGCAGAGCCGAAACGCCATTGATCTTGTGCGAGCCGATGAAGGCGAGCGCGCCCATCCGCACGCGGCGGCCGCCATGTTCGTCGATCAGGGAGACCGACGCCAGCAGGCCGGCGTCGACCATTCCCTGAGCGCGCGCATTATCGAGATGCTCGGCATTGATGAGATAGATGATCTGCATGTGGCGCGGCAGCAGCCGCTCCATCAGGGCCACGGGCCAGCTCTCGAGCGCTTCGGGCAACAGGGTGTGGTTGGTGTAAGAGAACACCGTCTGCGTGATTTTCCAGGCCTCGTCCCATTCCATCCGGTTCATGTCGACCAGGATGCGCATCATTTCCGCGACCCCGATCGAGGGATGCGTGTCGTTCAGCTGGACGGCGACGTGCTCGCCGAGCGTGCGCACGTCGCGGTGTTGCTTGACGTGGCGTCGGACCAAGTCGAGCAACGAGGCGGAGGCGAAAAAATATTCCTGCCGGAGCCGAAGCTCCTGCCCCGCGGGCGTCGCATCGCTGGGATAGAGGACTTTGGAGATCGCTTCGGCCCGCACCGAATCCGATAGCGCGCCCATATAGTCGCCGGCGTTGAAGGCGTCGAGTTTTATGGGATCGACCGCGCGCGCCGACCAAAGACGAAGCGTATTGACATGTTCCGCGCCCCATCCCACCACCGGCGTGTCGTAGGCGACGGCTTCGATGGTTTCCCCGGGATGCCAGACATGGCGCATGAAGTCGCCCTCGCCCGGGATCGCCTCGACCCAGCCGCCGAACCCGATGGTATAGGTAGTTTCGGGCCGCTCGAACTCCCAGGGATTTCCGTGCAGGAGCCAATCCTCTGGCGCTTCCTGCTGCCAACCGTTGCGAATGATCTGCCGGAACAGCCCGTTGTCGTAGCGAATGCCGTAGCCGTGCGCGGCGATCGACAGGGTCGCCATGCTGTCCATGAAACAGGCCGCCAGGCGGCCCAGGCCGCCATTGCCGAGCGCGGCGTCCGATTCCACCCGGCGCAGCGAGGAGAGATCGACCCCGAGCTGCGACAGCGCGGCGGTCATGGGCTCGACGATTCCGACGTTGGTCATCGCGTCGAACAGCATGCGGCCGACCAGAAACTCGAGGCTGAGGTAATAGACCCGCTTCCGATCTTCGCGATAATTCCGATTGGTCGAATCGATCCAGCGTTCGACGACGATGTCCCGCGTCGCGTGCGCGACCGCGAGAAACCAGTCGCGCTGGCTCGCCGCGACAGGGTCCTTGCTCACGACATAAGTGAGTTTATCCAGGACCGCGGCCTTCAATTCCTCGACGGTCCGGGGCCGGACGGCCCGCTCGGTATCGCTGCTGACGACTTCGGCGCTTTCGGTGAGCTGATCCATTTCCGCATCCCCTAAGTCATGGCCATGTCACCCGGGTCAGGTCCCCGCCCAGGCGCCCGCGCGAGCGACGCAACTTGCCGAGGGTTCTAGCACGGTTGTGAATCTTCACAATGTTATCTAACGAGACTTTCTGCGGCTGATGGGTCGTGGACCGGGATCGGCGTTTGTTCCAAACCAGCGAATTGAGGCCATGAAAGTCGACGGACGCTCCTATCGGACGCTTTGGCCGACCGGCGACGGCCGGGCGATCGAGGTCATCGACCAGACGTTGTTGCCGCATAGCTTCGCGACGCGCCGGATCGGCGATCTCGACTCTGCGGTCGTTGCGATCAAGACCATGGTCGTGCGGGGCGCGCCGCTGATCGGCGCCGCCGGTGCCTATGGGCTGGCGCTCGCCCTGAGAGACGCGGCCGACGACGCCTCGCTGGAGCGAGCCCATGGCGCCTTGCTGGCGAGTCGACCGACGGCGGTCAATCTCCGCTGGGCGCTCGACGATGTTCGAGCGCGCGTGGCGCCGCTGGCGCCGCGAGCGCGCGCCGACGCGGCCTGGACGCGGGCCGCGGAGATTTGCGACGAGGACGTCGCCCTCAATCGGCGCATCGGCGAAGCCGGACTGCCGCTGATCGAAGCGGCGCATCGCGCGCATGGACGCGTGATCAATGTCTTGACGCATTGCAACGCCGGCTGGCTCGCCACAGTCGATTGGGGCACGGCGACGGCGCCGATCTATCTGGCCCATGACCGCGGCGTGCCGGTGCACGTTTTCGTCGACGAAACGCGGCCGCGCAATCAAGGCGCGGCGCTCACCGCCTACGAGCTCGGCCAGCACGGGGTTCCGCATACGCTCATCGCCGACAATGCGGGCGGCCATCTCATGCAACACGGCCAAATCGACCTCTGCATCGTCGGCGCCGACCGCATCACCGCGCGCGGCGACGCCGCCAACAAGATCGGCACCTATCTCAAGGCGTTGGCCTCGCGCGCGAATCACGTGCCGTTCTACGTTGCCGCCCCGCACACCACGATCGACTGGACGATCGAGAGCGGCCTCGAGATCGAGATCGAGGAGCGCAGCGCGGACGAGGTCACGCATATCACGGGGCGTCTCGACGACGGCGGGATCGCGCGCGTCGCTCTGGCGCCGCCGGGAACGCGCGCGGTCAATCCCGCGTTCGACGTGACGCCGGCCGAACTGATCGACGCGTTCATTACCGACCGCGGCCTTTGCCCCGCGACTAAGCCGGCTCTGGCCGCGCTGTTCGAGCGCGGCCAGAGCTAGGTCGACCGCTGGGCCCATTTACTTCGCGGGCGCGGTTTCGCCGCCCGGCTGGGACGCCTGGTTGCAGGCCTGGGCGCCGGCGAGGCTATGCTTGGCGTCGTCGACCTGGCGCTGGAGTTCGGTCAATTGCGTCTTGGCGGCTTCACCGGCGTCTTGCGCGGTCTTGACTTGATTCTGCGCGCCGGCGAGCGCGGCCTGCGCCTGCTCCTGCTGCGTCTTGGCCGCGGCGGCGGCATCCTGAGCCGTCTTGGTCTGATTCTGCAAGTCGGCGAGCGCCGCCTGCGCCTGTTCCTGCTGCGTCCTGGCCGCGGCGTCGGCGTCTTGCGCGGCCTTGGCTTGGCTCTGCAGGTCGGCTAACGCGGTGTGAGCCTGCTCCTGCTGCGTCTTGGCCGCGGCCGCGGCGTCTTGCGCAGCCTTTTCCTGGCTCTGCAGGTCGGTTAGCGCGGTCTGGGCCTGCTCCTGCTGTGTCTTGGCCGCCGCGGCGGCGTCCTGAGCCGCTTTGGCCTGATTCTGCAGGTTGGCGAGCGCGGTCTGCGCCTCCGTCTGCTGGGTCGTCTGCGCCGAGGTCTGGGCCTGCAATGCCGTCAGCTGATCGGCTGCCGGCTTCAGCTTCGCTTCGACCGCCTCGAGATCCCGCGCCTTGGCGCCGGCCTCTTCCTGCGCGCCGGAAACGGCGAGCTTGGCTTCGTTGACTTGTTTCGTGAGCTCGGCCAGTTCGTTTTGCGCAGAAGCCCGCGCGGAGGCCGCCTCCGTCAAGGCCTTCTGCGCGTCGTCCGCCTGCTTTTTCAGGTCGGCGGCCGTTCCGGCGGATTTCTGCAGATTTTGCAGGTCGGCAGCGAGGCCCTGGCGGGCGACCTCGGCCCGCTTCAACCCGTCGTCCAGTTGCGTGTGAAGGTCGGAATTTTGGGACCAGAGATAGGCGACCAGCAGCCAGCCGACAACCGCCACCGCCGCCAGGGCCCAGGTGAGCGGACGGTTGAACTCGTTACCCGTACTGACTGCCATTGCAAACTCCTCCGAAGACTCGATCCCACGCTTGGACGTGCGCGATTTTGCCATATTGAGGCCCAAATGCGAGCGCGCCAAGCCCTAACTGGAAAGTTTCGAGCCCAGATGTCGGGTTTCCCGAGAAGGACAGATTCGCCCGGTTGCATCGTAGCGGGACGTATCGGGAGTGGACGGCACGGCGCGGGCCGGCCACAATGCCGCACGCCCGCGCCGCCCGGCGGCGCGGATTTACGGAGTCGAGCGCCTTGAAATTTTCGTTTGTCAGCCTCGCGCGTCAGGCCTTGCGCGGCCATCAGGACTGGCCCGAGCAATGGCGATCGCCCGATCCAAAGCCCGCTTATGAAGTCGTCATCGTCGGTGCGGGCGGCCACGGGCTCGCGACCGCGTATTATCTGGCCAAGGAGCACGCCGTGCAGAACATCGCCGTCGTCGAGAAAGGCTGGCTGGGGGGCGGCAACACCGGGCGCAACACGACGGTCATTCGCTCGAACTATCTCTGGGAAGCCTCCGAAGGCATTTATGGCCACGCGCACCGGATGTGGCCGACCCTCTCGCAAGAGCTCAATTACAATTTGATGTACTCCCCGCGCGGCGTCATGATGCTCGCGCACAACCATCACGAGGAGCAGGCGTTCAAGCGCCACATCTACGCCAATCGGCTCGCCGGCATAGCTAACGAATGGCTCACTCCCGAGCAGGCCAAGCAATTCTGCCCGATCCTCAGCATCGACCCGGGCCTCCGCTACCCCGTGCTCGGAGCGGCTCTGCAACGCAACGGCGGCACGGCGCGTCACGACGCGGTCGCCTGGGGCTACGCGCGAGCGGCGTCCGACCGGGGCGTCGACATCCTTGAAAATTGCCAGGTGACGGCGATCCGCCGCGACGCTTCTGGCGCAGTCAACGGGATCGAGACGACGCGCGGCCCGATTGCGACGAGGAAGATCGGCGTCGTCGCAGCGGGCCACACCAGCGTCGTGATGGCGATGGCCGATGTTCGCATGCCGCTGGAGTCGTTTCCGCTGCAGGCGCTCGTTTCGGAGCCGCTGAAGCCGATCATGCCGTGTGTGTGCATGTCGAACGCCATCCACGCCTACATGTCGCAGTCGGACAAGGGCGAACTGGTGATCGGCGCGGGGACGGACGCCTACCTCTCTTATAGTCAGACCGGTGGTCTACACGTCGCCAGCGCGACGCTGGAGGCGATCTGCGAGTTGTTCCCGGTATTGTCGCGCGTGCGAATGCTCCGAAACTGGGGCGGAATAGTCGATACGACGCCGGATCGTTCGCCGATTCTCGGCAAGACGCCCGTGCCGGGCCTGTTCGTCAATTGCGGCTGGGGCACCGGCGGCTTCAAGGCGACGCCGGGCTCGGGGCACGTGTTCGCGCATCTGCTCGCGACCGGCGAGCCCAACGCGATCGCCGCGCCGTTCGCGCTCGATCGCTTTCGGACCGGCGCGCTGATCAACGAGGCGACCGCCGCGGCGGTCGCGCACTAGGGAAGAAACCATGCTACTGATCCGCTGTCCCTATTGCGAGATGGAACGTCCCGAGATCGAGTTCAAATACGGCGGGCAGGCGACCCTTACTCGTGCGCCACAGACCGCAACCGACGAGGAATGGACCGATTTCCTTTATTTTCGCGAAAATATCAGGGGCCCCCAAGCGGAACGCTGGCGTCACGCCGTAGGTTGCGGGCGATTTTTCAATTGCATCCGCGACACGCTGAGCGACAAGATCATCACGACTTACAAGTCCGGCGAGCCGCGCCCGGCGGGAACCTGAGCGGCGCCCGGTTTGAATGGTATATACGCCCTCGACCGTGGCGCTCTACGACGGGCTCTGTCGGCGGCCGCGGCTACAGTTCGCCAGTATATTCCGGATGGCTCGAGACACGGCTCGATAGATCGAGCGACGCCGCGCCCATCGATGTTTGCCAGCGCCTCGCATCTGCGCGATCCTTCCCCGGCGCCCGCCGTCCGGGACCGGGGGAGACGCCATTGGTCAGCGCCAGGTGCTTGTTTCGAGTCGCCTTCTTCTCTCGCCTCGCGGGCTGCGCGCTCCTCGTCGCCGCGGCGCGCGCTGAGGACGCCGCGCCGCCGCGCCAGATCGCTCCCGATCTGTTTGCGCCGACGCCGCGCGACGCGGCGGCCATCGCTGCGCCGCACCCGATCGCTCCGGAGCGGATCGCGCCGACGCCGCCCGACGCGCCGATCGGCGCCGCGGCCCGCGCGACGATCGTCATGCCGACCCGCGAGCGCCCGCTCGGGGCCTGCGAACGGACGGCGCGCGACTGGCTCACCTGCCTCGCCGCGACGGCTCAGCTCTCGGATAGCGCGGTCGAGGACACGAACACGCGTCTCATCGTGGGCCTCGATCGCCGGCCGCGCCTCAACCCGGTCACGCGCCAGGCGATCGCCACTGCGCTCAAAGGGGCCCAAGAGGTTTGGCGATCCTTGCGGGAACGCGAATGCGCGGATCTCGCGCTGATCGAAAGCGGCCTGACCGCGACATTGTACGAAGCTCGCCTCGCCTGCCGCATCCGGCGCGACCTCGAGCGCGTCGAGGCTCTGTCGGCGCATTACGGTGAGGAACCCTGAATCGCACATCGCGTCGGCCCGGCGACTCATGCTAGCGCGCAGCGATGTTGGCGAATCAGAGCGTTGAGCGGCGGCGGGAACCGCCCCACCCCCTACCCCCTTCCCGCAAGGGGCGGGGAGGGGAACACGCCTCCCCTCCCAGTTCTTACGGGGAGGGGTTGCGGGTGGGGCCCTTCCAGTGGGCACGGCCTTGATGTCGCCGTTCTTCCTCGATGTCGAACGTTCTCTGACCGGCCGCCCGTGGCGCGCGCGGCTCGACGCGGCGGGGGAGGCGCGGGCGCTGGCGATCACGCAAATCGCCGGCCAGGACGAATTGATGTCGCGGATTCTCGCTGGCAGGGGGGTCGGGATCGAGGGGGTCGAGCGCCATCTCGATCCGACCTTGCGCGACCTGATGCCCGACCCCTTCACGATGCGCGAAATGGAGGCCGCGACGGCGCGGCTGAAAAGAGCGGTCGAGCGGCGCGAGCGGGTGGCGATCTTCGGCGACTACGACGTCGACGGCGCGGCCAGCGCGGCGCTGCTCAGCGAATACCTGCAGGCCTGCGGCTGCGAGACGCTGATCCATATTCCGGACCGCGTCGTCGAGGGTTACGGCCCGAACGTCGAGGCGATGGCGGCGTTCAAGGCGAAGGGGGCGAGCCTGGTCGTGACCGTCGATTGCGGCGCGGTCAGCTTCGAGCCCTTCACTGAGGCCGCACGGCTCGGGCTCGACGTCGTCGTCTTCGATCATCACCAGGCGCCGGAAGCCTTGCCCCACGCCGCGGCGATCGTCGATCCGAACCGGCAGGACGACCTCTCCGGCCTCGGCTATCTCTGCGCGGCGGGGGTCGTCTACATGGGGCTCGTCGCCCTCAACCGGGCGCTGCGCGAATCCGGCTTCTTCAACGGCGCCAGACCGCCCGACCTGATGGCCGCGCTCGACCTGGTGGCGCTGGCGACGGTGGCGGACGTCGTGCCGCTGATCGGCCTCAACCGGGCCTTTGTGACTCGGGGGCTCGCGGTGATGCGGCGGCGCGAGCGCCCCGGCCTCGCGGCGCTGTTCGACGCGGCGGGGGCCGACGGGCCGCCGCGCTGCTACCACCTCGGCTATCTGATCGGCCCGCGCATCAACGCGGGCGGCCGGATCGGCGACGCCGCGCTCGGCGCGCGGCTGCTGACGACGCGCGACGACCTGCGCGCGCGGGAGATCGCCGACGAACTCGACCGGCTCAATCGGGCGCGTCAGCAGATCGAGGTCGCCATGCTGGCCGAGGCCGAGGCGGAGGCGCTCGCCGGGCTCGGGCTCGAGGAACGCGGCGCCTGCGTAGTCGTGGCGGGCGAGGGCTGGCCGCCCGGCGTCGTCGGCATCATCGCGGCGCGGCTCAAGGAGCGGTTCGAGCGACCGGCTTTCGCGCTGGCGCTGAACGGCGCCGTCGCGACCGGCTCCGGCCGCGGAATT
>Ga0209773_10000478_pt1 | contig 13156 bp, 9 predicted proteins | sample BogFormECP14_OM1_FD_188244 | JGI IMG/M metagenome (GOLD analysis project Ga0209773, IMG submission 188244) | Bog forest soil microbial communities from Calvert Island, British Columbia, Canada - ECP14_OM1 (SPAdes) (version 2) | ecosystem: Environmental > Aquatic > Freshwater > Wetlands > Bog ... | reverse complement strand
AAAAAAAAAAAAAAAGGCCTCGAGAAATGATATTCATATAGATAGCATTGATAAAAGTAGTTTTTAGGATCTACCTAATGCTAATGCCCTGGAGTATACAATAAATTCTCTTTTATTTTTACTATAAAATTTACACCATATAACCTTATTTTTTAGCCGTTAAATTAACAATATCTTCTGGATGACGCTTGTTATATTCATCTCTATCGATAAGATTCATTTGCAGTGCCGTCATATCATTTTGTTTAATTGCCGAATCGGCTTGTTTCATAGCCGCCTCGGCTTGTTTCATAGCCGCCTCGGCTTGTTTAATGGCAGCTATGGCGGAAAGACGGTAATTATAACAAGCATAAGTACTAACACACAAACCCACAGTAGCCAAACCGATACCACAATTGCGATAAAAATTACTTTTTGGGAGTTCTGGCGGATAGTTATAATAATGACTATGGAAATTAAACAAACCTTTAAATAAAGGTTTATTTATTGGCGGTGGAGTAGGTTTCTCTAGCAAATCAGCCACCTCTGGAATCCCCGTAAGCATAATGTTTGCCGCATCAACACAATTACAAAAAATATATGGAATTATAAAAAATGAAAAGTTAGTTAAAAACCTAAGAAAAAGGAAGAAAATGCCTACTAGATAAAGAACTGACAAAATTGGCGAAATAACCCGATGTTCTATTTGTAAAAAAAATATATAGCGCGCAACCACTATATAAAAGAAAACGGATAATGTTGATAAAATCGTAAAAACTTTGAAACCCTTATACGTTAAACAACCATGCCAAAACCGATATATGAAATAGAAGTATTTCATATTATTTGTGATTATCAAAAAATGAATAAAGGAGCTAAGTATCGCTTGGCTATATAACGAGAGTTTCCATTTAGCCGGGATTATTGTTAATAATGGTAAACACCCTATGAAAATCATCGACATTAGTAATAAAAAGGGCGATTTAAAAATAAATAATGATAATGTAAGAATAAACATAAAATAAATTTTTAAAAAGGGAAATTTATAAACAATGTCTTTCGAATTCGAAAGAGGCATTCCCTTTGCCTGATGTATCGTTAAAAACAAAATTTTTAACGAATGAGGTACGAAAGAAAGGGTTGTAATTTTAGTTGTTAATTAAAATTTGGTACTAATCTTGATTTAACCACAGAGGCTACAAGAAAGAAAAGAATGCAAAATAATGCAATAGAATTAATATCAATAAAGAACAATACAGGTATAGCATGATGCGTCTTACGTACACCCGCATTATTGCTATAATACAGCCCCAGAAAAAAAAATGTTATTATTTGAACGCTAACACGACTAAGCATAGATTCCAAAGTTATATTATAATTAAGACTTACCGGCCGGGTAAGTTATACCAGTATCATATATGATACCTAGAATTGTTTAATGTATGCAAAAGATATCTTTTTGAGCGATTAAAAATTAAGAAAAAAACGCCACATGCTAAACAGTCCTGCATGTGAGAATATGACGCGCTATTTCATACATAGATTTCCGGACAACGATACACATCTTCTTAATTCATAGACCCATCGCCTAAAGGAGATTTATTTAAGGATAAAAACAAAGAGACCTCGTTATTGATGTCTATTAACCTATATTGCACTAGCAATTACAAACTACCTTTGCACCATAAATGAGAAAGGAACCCTATATGCTTTCGCAAATACAGCTGTGTTCAACAATTGCACTATATCCCATGGACTCTTCGATGTACTTTCTACATTACTGACGATACTTGTTATATTGATTATAACTTACTAGTAGTTGGTGTTACACAATGTCCTAAACGGTCTCTTTTTCCAGATTAGACACTTAAGATGTCTTTGCGAAACACTCAGTGACAGTCACAAATATATGTAATTGCTCTTGCGAGACTTTTTTAAGGTTCCATAGATCACCTGTGCTCATCTATTGGCATCGTAATCATCCGCAGCTTGTCTATGTATGCCTTGCTTTTATTAACGCACCATTCCCGGTCACACATTACACTTAAGCTTTTTAATAGTTGAGATCATTTTGCATTACATATCCTCTGATTTGGCCATAAACTCGTAAGGTTTTCGCAATGCTCTGTAGAGCGTTTTCCCATGCTACTTATACTCCCAAATTTCAATGCCAATGTTCCTCGGATTACAGGGATCAATTTTTATAAAGGAAACCTTAGTTTCATAAACTGTTCCTTTTTTAGCTGATCTCTAATATACTATGCTCGGCAACCCTTGTAAGCTGTAAAATTGTTCCTTATTGTGTAAATCGTTGGTGTTGCTGACTTATGTAACGCTATTCCAGATAGATTATCGTCTCTGTTAAAGATTTCTAATTCCGTTATCTGGCCTGCCCTTTTATTGGTTAGTAAATCATCTAATTTTCGTAACGTGCTAACAGTGCTCGTAATGTAGCTTCTTTTTCCTCCGTGTGTGTTGATAAGAAGTTACTTTTCGCTGCATTTCTATAACTGTTGATCTTGCTAATTTTATGATCTTTAGTTAAAAACTCTTGAAGCAACTTCATAGTCACAGGAAAAACCATTACTGGTAAGCCGTATCATGATCCCCTGCTAACTAGGCTTTGATAGACCCATCTTTTTATGGTTTTACTGATTCAAAACTGTCTCTTACACTTTTGTTTCTTATGGACTGTTGTACTCTTTAAAATTAGACAATTAATGCTGTCAAAATTAACCCTAATTATTAATAACAGCCTCTTTTATTATACGCAGAAATTACAGGCTATATCTTGGTGCGATGTAATAGGCTTCATCATAAAGAGAGCCCCCATCTTAGTAAGTCCATTACCAAGGAATTATCCGCATTGTTTTATAATGTATTTCGAAATCTATATCGTATCTTGCTTTTACAAATGCTAGTATACTTGGATTAAACCGATCCTCGCAGGTATTTAGTGTTTTTATTAACATTAAAAATTCCGCTACTTGTTTTTTATCTATCTACTCCCATCAGTTGTTTTTTGTGATGATAGTTTCTTTTTACATTTACTGTATTTCCCATGCCTTACCTTTTTTTATTTTACATACTGTGGCTATCTTTTCCATCATTCTTGTGGTTTTTGTTTTATCAGTATTCTCTGTGATTCCCTACACACGCCTGCCTTTTTAAAGATACTTAATGTTATAACAGTTTATTATCTCTATTATCTCCAAATAATCGTATGTGCTTTTCATTTCAACGGTACTTTCTAAGCTTTTCATTTCCGCTGTTTCTAAGCTTTGAATTCATTTCTTCTGGATAGTTTATCATCGCCGGTTTTAATTTCATTTTATGTCCTTTTCAGCACCTCTTGGCTTATCGTCCTCAGATATCCTAAATAGTGGTTTTATACATCAACATAGACGCCTGCAAAAAATATTAAGAAAGGCTAACTTAGCTATCAGATAGCTTTACTTCCATATGCGTACACATTATGAATAAAAGCAACCGAACTACATCCACAGAATGCCAATACCACGCCACGCCTCGAAACCTAGGTGACTCTAGGCAAAAAATGATCTTTATTAATCGAACAAATTGTGTACAATAAAAATGGTACCATAATGACATGTATTCCATGAAAGCCTGTCAACATATAAAAACAGAACCGTAAATACCATCGGAGATGGAAACGGCGCATGTCATATTCGTATATTTGAATACTGTAAAAATAATAGCTAAAACAATGTACCTATCAGGGACTCATAGCTATTTGTTTTTTATTACGTAATATAGCTAATGAGCAACAGTAATAGTGCACCCGATGTTAAAAGGATTATGTATTAACAATCGGTAAAGCTAAGCCTATACTTGCAAGCCATACGGAGGCCATTGGCTACCATTTCAATATTGGGACTCAACTACTATGAAAATAGCCCAAAAAAAGGAAAAAAAAAACATATCTCAGACACAATAAATAATATAAAACCTAACGTAAGCCTGAAAGACTTCTTTAGTGTGATTGCGTAGATAGTACCTTCTCGTATGAATCCCTCCACCAAAAGCCCCTAATACAGCAAGTAAATAAAAGAAAAAGTGATTAAATAATACCTTTATCATAGAATGAAAATACAACACACCACCATAGTTAAGCCTAATAAAGCACTTGACACGATATGGGCCATGGGGATGGGTTACCAAATGATACGATGTTTATTATTCATCTTTTAATAAGTAATTTGGTGTATTATTTACATTACCACCAACAAATTTAGTGGATAAAAATACAACAAAAACAATGCTATAGTAATAGGATTATACTAAGAATCATATAGTGTTGTGGGTTTTAAAGAATATGATGTAAAGAGCTCTAATCACTCATTAAATATATTGAATAAATTTTACTTCTGTATTGTCTGTATAAACAAACCGGAGCTTATACTAAAAATACCAAAATTATGCTAGCAATCCTAAGGAATTATAACGCTGCATCAAGGTGTAAGAGCGCAGATGGGCAACAAAATAATATATAAAAAAGTACGCATATAGCACCATATACACTAAGATATAGGCAAGCCTAGAAAAGGTGTATCATCATAAATAATAAAAAAGAAAAATTATGAATAGTAATATTAAAGCTAATAATGCATGATAGCATTAGGCGTAACAGTATAAATAACAGGAGGAAAAAAATATAACTGTAATGTCATAAAGAAAAGGTGTTTGCCTTCCTAGCTAAAGTGATTTAAAAAAAAAATATGGCAAAAACTGTTTTTCATTTGTCGTGTTGCTATTTTGAAAATATCTCGCAATCCCCCTTTAATGTAACAACCTTACGATAAGCAAATATCATAGTACTTGAAAAGCGCGTAACAATAAAAAACATAACAGAAAAATAAAACGCTGCTATTTAACGCCGTCTGCAATGTATCAAATTTATATCTTAGATAATACACAATTTGCCGTAGATACTACCCTCTTTCCTAAGTTGCCCTATATGATCCATAAACTTATATTTTAAGGCGACGATATTTATTAATCTTAATTCTTCACCAAACGTGTCTCACACTTAATTTTGTAAAGAGCCTTTTTAGAGAATCTTTCTAAATTCCCTACATAAAACAGCATCTCTATGCAAACCGATAAAAGCGCCTCATACGGATCTTTGACACCTCGAAAAAACCGTGGATAATTTTCTATCTATATTATGCAACATCAATAGCATAAATTTATAAAAAATCTTGCGTCTTTCTCTACAACTACAAATTACAAAACAACATGAAAACACTTTACTACTGTTCTTTTTTGCAATTATAGACCTATTTTACTTTCGGTGGCAACCTTAACCTTACTTGAGCGTAAGATATGGCAGCCGTCAGATCCGGCGTGGACCCAATATAATTGGGTTGGTTTGCTGCAACCCTTGCAGACGGTATTAAATTATTGATTAAGGAATTATAATTCCTTTAAAAGGAAATAAATGGTCTTCTTATTGTCCCCAGTGCTTTTTTTATGTTGAGCTTTGCCACTGGGCTATATTACCTTCGAAGAACATTATGTTGCTCCCCTAATCTTATGTTCTAGTATTTCTTGCCTATCTTCGTTGTCCGTATACGGTGTTCTTCTAGGAGGATGGGCTTCCAACTCTCGCTATGCTTTCTTAGGCGCTTTGCGAGCCGCTTCTCAAATGATATCATATGAATTGGTTTAAGTTTACTAGTACTTCTTGTCTGTATTTTAGGACAATCCTTCAGTTTTATCGATTTAGTTTATGTCAAATTTTTATGTATTTTTTAATCCCTTTATTCCCCTTTGCTTAATCTTTTTTATAGCCATTTAGCTGAAACTAATCGAACACCTTTTGATTTGCCTGAAGAGAGGCAGAACTTGTTGCTGGTTACAGCGTGAATATTCCAGTGGCCCATTCGCATTCTATTTCATTGCGAGTACTGTAATCTAATCATATGGTCCTTTGGTACCTCCCTACTTTTTCTCGGTGGATGGCTACTCTGGGGGTTAAAACTAATAACCCGTGGTTTGTATTATTCGCAGCAAAAGCTGTATCCGTTTTAATCCTATTTTGTTTTACACGGGCTGCCTTGCCACGTTATCGCTGGGATCAGCTCATGACATTGGCTTGGCGAACTTTCTTGCCACTTGTTTTATCAGGATGTTTTTTCATTTTCGGTGAGCTTCTATTTTTTGCAAACATCACCTCTTCCTTGGAAGCATCATCATTTGCTCCTTTAACTCCTTGCGCATTCCTATTACGGCACGATATTGACTATCTCACCGCCCCCGAAAATATTCTACGTGATCAGATTCGCCTTCGCTCGCTACGTAATCTACTCCCTCGAGCTACTCGACCTTACCTCAACAATGTTACCTATAATCCCCTTATACAGTCCGACTTTCCCTCAAACCAGCGTAAGTATCTCTACACCCAATTCGGTTGGGTCCGAGAGCCCTTTCCGTACAGACCCACCGGGCTCATATGCGCATTTTTTGACTTCTTTGACCCTACAATCTTCAACCGCATTATGAGCAAACTAATGCCCTACACCGAGTGGGCGCAATCAGCTCACGATTGGCCACTTCCTCCAGGAACTGTTCCATACAATATCAAACATTTTAGGATCCGTATCATGCATTCCTTCTCTAAACTGATACATGTCACTAGAATGTACGCTCTTCCAAAAGGCGCTCTGGGTCCAATAACCAACGAGCTAAATTACTTAAATAATATAGTTATAAATCTAAAACACGATCGCCTATTTTATCCCGTTTGCCAAGGTCCTCTTTGGTTTAACACAACACTTCAAAACATAGAACGCTATTTTTATCAAATGATTGATTTGCCCCTTCATCGCGCTTTCTCAATGAATTTAACTGAAGACGGTCCAATATCATACAAGCTCCGTTTCACCCCAGAAAATAGACTAATAAACCCCAAACACTACACTCCCGGCTTCCCTTTCTTTATCCCAATCAGCCATTACAGAAAATATAAGCTCGATAATGGCACCACCATTTATTCTTTACACTTTAATCCTGAGCGGACCCCACTAGACCCTCCCATCGGTGGTCCCGTAGGTTTCGCTTACTACAAATACTACAAATTATCTAATCTGTACCGTAATCCCTCTTGCAAATAGTAGCAGCGCTTCGACGAATGGAAGGCCTTACAGTAACACTTATAATCACACTATAAAAATACTGCGTATATTCTTACATGTCACAGAAAATTAATGTCTTGGAGATCTTTTGATTGGTTTACTATTTTTATCTACTTACAAAATATAGATTTATCAAAATATGGTAAATATATCCAAAAGATAATCGAAATAGTTTACTTTACGATACAAAAAGTATAAAAACTACGCCGAGATATTTGGGGACGCCTGCTTTAAATAATCGTAAAAATTACATTACAGTATCATGGCAATTTATGCTCGAGCGTCTTTTATCGTGTTTACATGGTTTTACTAAAAGGAGAAAGCGTGCTATTTTCCAACGTTTTAAGGTCAAACGTCAACCGTATCAATTTCAATATACTCTCCGAAAAAAATCAAAAGTCAAAACGAAACAACCTTACGATTACCGCGTGGCGTTTAAGTTTTTAGCAAAAAGCTTTCGTTTCTACTATCAATTACGAAGAACTCGATATCACTTAGGAAACTATTTTTATCTATCCGTAAACCTCTTCTCCGTAAACATGAACTTATTTCTTTTTAGAACGTCGTGCTGATGTACTTTTCCACGTTGTAATTTTGCCTCCGATATACGAGAAGCACGTAATGCTATAAAACATCGACACTACAGCTTATTATTGCCCAAAAGCAATAAAAATCAAACTTTCGTGGCCCATACAATTATAAAGAAATCCTTTATGCAAATCCCCCTGTTTAGTTTCTTAAAACTGAATGGTCATCTCACGATAAAAAAGAAAAATTTTCTAGTCCATGCTCTTCACGCCAAAAAAAAACTTTATTCTTTAGCTCCCAAGTGGCTTTTCGTTAATCATACTTGATGCTAGCCCTTCTGATAAAAAATCCTCTAAATGTACGCTATACTTTCGTGGATTCCAAAACTTTAGCCACATTTATTGGCAGCGCACGGTACTTTTAAACCCTTCAATATAAAGTCATTGGCTCTTTTTTATAAGTTTTTTTGGCTATGGTACCTTTTCCCAATATATTAGAAATATCGTCGAACAAAACAATTCCGTTCATCACTCCTCATTTTGAAGGAGTCCTTTTAAAAATGTACCTGTATCGTGTGGGTACCGTTAAACCAAGAAGCCTAATTCTGCAAACGCAAAATTACCAAGGTTTGCTTAACTAAGGTCGTTACTTAATAGCATACATCCCAGGACAGGGCACAAGTTACAAAAAAACAACGAAGTTACAATCGAGGGGGTCGTGTACCCGATTTACCTTGTGTACGATATCATTGCGTCGAATGAAAAAAGATTTTATGCTATTAGAACATCCTCCTAGAGTAATCGTCGGAGTAAATATGGTGTCAAAAAACCTTATCATGTTTTGATATTTTAAATCGTCGCTTAACAAATAAGCATAATCGCAGCATCGCTCGTCGATCCGTTAAAATGAATAAAAACAAAATAAAGAAAATTCTTCTCGCAAGACTCGCCTCAAATTTTTTTAAAACAAAAACATGATCATTGATAAACAATTTTTATCTACTTCTGATACCGCTAACTAACAGCTTTTATCAATATTTTACAAAAATGTGGTAACAAGCAACGTTCTGTTACGGCCGTGTTCAAAATCTTTAACATCTGATCCAAAATATGAATGGCTTTCCTATGATCAACCATATTCCTTAAGTGAATCTGGTACTACCCCCCTGCAAATTATAGAAAAAAGTTATATAATATAAAACCTGCTTTTCAATTACAAAAAATTATTAAATCTGGCCGTCTTTATTCAATACCCGTACAATAAGTGATAAACGAGCCAAATTCCTCGCGATCACTTGGTTACGTAAAGTGCTTTAAAATATAACAAACTAGTTTGGACATGCCTCTCTTTTAGCACATAAATTAGTGCTTCGGTTGTCATGAAGGTGGCGCCAAAGATTTATTGAAAATGTATATCGAGACCGCATTGGATAATTGCCGTTTACTCGCTTTATAAAGAAAAAACGAAAAATTGTTATGCGATCAAAAAATCGGCCTATTAGTTTCAAATTAGCTTGGCTAGATAGAAAACAATATCGCGCGGCCAGACGCATAAAATACCGTAATCTCCGTCATATCCGGGCAGAAAACAAACACGATTTTAGAATGTCTTTAAAATCTTTAATAAAAAATAGAAAGCCTAGAAAGCAAAGGAAACCTATGAAAACGACGATGACTTACAACAAAAAGAAATTTCAAACTAAACGAAATTACGCCAAATTTAAACATGAGTAGAATTTCATATCAATCCGAATATTTTTTTTCAAAATTGCTAAACACTATGCAAAAAATAGATCTTATAAAATATAAACTTAAGCCACTAAGCTCACATTAAAAAGTAATGGTGGACGTTTAAAAGGAAAAATTATAACTCCGCGACGTGGTCTTTTTATTAAAAGAACCTATCGATTTATAGATTTTACTCGTAAATCGTTCTGTGATCCCTATAAGTTCCTTGTCTTACGCTTTATCTATGATCCGAATCGTTCGGCCAATATTTGTCTACTTTGTCTTCCTTTAGGTATTTTTACGTATATCTTACAACCCACCAAATTGACTCTGGGTGATATAATTAAAAATCACAAGCACTCCCGCGAAAATTCAATTTTAGGCCCTGGAGATAGTGCTTATTTACAAGACATACCTTCAGGACGGCTTATTCACAATATTAATGGCAAATATACGCGAGCAGCCGGCGCATCAACCATCCTTATACGAAAAGATTTGGATCAAGCCTTAATAAAATTTAAATCAGGCGAAATTCGCTTTTTTCACACGCAAATTAGAGCTTCTTTAGGTCTTGTCGGCAATGAGAACCATTTTTTACGAACCATGAAATATGCTGGCCTTATTCGTATCATGGGCCGCCGTCCTCGTGTGCGACCTTCCGCAATGAACCCTGTGACCATCCTATGGGAGGCCGTACAGAGGAGGTACTCAGCCTACCAATAGGAAAGGCATATCACTACACATGTAAAACTGTTAAAAAACATGACCCTATATACTTATACTAAACGACAATTGAAATTGTTGCGCTATGAAAATACCTTTGTTCAATATGATTTATATACAAAGCTCTCGAAGCACCTGATCATAAGCAAATGATGATAAAATCTCTAAAGACCTATTATAGCACTTAAACAAATAGTCGGTCCAGCACGATATTCCACTTTTTATTGGAAGATTATATAGTACATACAGGTAAAGAATATTAAAGCTTACTATACCCCAGAGATGGCCGGCCTGAAACTTGGTGCTTTGTTTATACGAAATTGCTTGGACCTAGTACATAAAAGTATGCGTAACAAAAAAAAAATTGAGAAAATAAAACGTAAGATGACACAGAAGAAGGTACGCAAAACAAGCGCAACAAAAGCGCCTAAGAAAAAAACTAAAAAGAGAAAATAATATAGATATTCTATATAGTCTTAGTATAACGCTCCGTTTACCTTAAGTTATAACAACTATATTGTGGCCTGCCATGAGCTGATCCCAGCGATAACAGCAAGGTCTTCTTGTATTTGTGTTTCCTGGTCGTCTATAATAAGTTTCGTATTTTCGTCTTCTCTTTTACTTGTGGTCTGCATAAACCTTTTATGTACATATTTATTCTTTATTACTAATTTTATCATCGATTTTGTCTACTACCTTTATCACCGTGCCATTTTTTGTTCTAAAGCTGCTACGCGTACTTCCAAACTGTTTGTTGATTACTTACGTATTTAAATGCTTCCGTTACCACCGTACTAGACTCGTGCGGATTATGGCTATCGCTGGATTTGCGTTCACTTTCAGTATATAGAATTCCTGTGTCATCAATTAGTTTACTGCATTATAAACTGTAAGTTCGATTTTTATTTTCTTTTATTCGGTGACGCAAAGTTTATCGATAAGTTTTAAAAAGGTAACAAAAGATCGCTCTGTAGAGATCAAATAATTAGATTAAAAAACACTATTCCACTGACCAACGGCTCGCCCTACAGTTATACTTATTAGTCTCCTGCTTATTCTCCTGCTTATTCTCCTTACAAAATATTTCGTCTAATTTGGTTCCATTTTCAGGGTTTTTACAGAGTACCTGGCTTTGATACGTTTTATTGAAATTCTCCGTGGCCTTTTTTTTTACAAATCAAAGACCCCTTGGACACTTTATAGAAAGAGAATTATTTCGTAGCTAGTTGCCCATTTGGCTAAAAGGTAGAGACGCTTGAAAATCTTTCATCTCTACAAAGCATTCCAGATTATTTCATCTCTACAGAGCGTTCCGCAGGGACACTTTCTTGATCTTTTTGTTTCTAGGAAGGCTTCAGTAAGCCGGGTTGTGTCTGAACAATACGAAAAAGCTAGCATAAAAAAAAGTAACAGGGAACGTGACAATCCAGTAAGGCAAATTTAGTTAATGTTTTTAAAAATTGGAAGCATACTCTTACTTCTCGTATCTGTAAACATAGCCCTGTAACTTAAAATGCGACATTTTAGAAAAGATGTTTTGAGAAGTCGCTTCCTTTTATTGCCGGAGCGTTTTCGTGACTACTGGTACTAGAATCCTCTAGGGCTGTTTTTCATGACTTGGCCGATTTTAGTAGTCCGTGATCACTCTTTCTTTATTAGACATCTAATAAAATCCATCTACTAATCTTGTATTGCGTTTATAATAGGTACACCGCGGAATATTTATGTTTGCTTAGACATGCACCCCTCGGCTAATTATTTATAGTAGTGAAACCTCGTAAAGTTATCCGGGTCGTTTACTAGTACACCGCCAAAGTATTAGTAATGGTATTATGTGTAAGTTGACACCAAACAGCTACTATAGTTTTATCCGTCGTATTGTCATTCAATCCCCATGTCCAGGCGCTGTGGCAGTGTAAGTTTTCTAAATAATTGGCGATTATGATCTTTTGCTAAATGGTTTAATTTGTTAGCTATCCTAGGATTATTTCTGGTACAGCTAATCAAACCTTAAAGTTCATAACTATTCCTAGCAGTAGCTTTAATCATATTTATTGTTCTATAGGATTATTACATATTCGCTAAATACAGCCATTATACAGCAACTAATTATTTGTTATTGTATCCTTTCATCAATTGTAATAACTTATCTTATATGTTAGATTATATATAGTAATTTATATAATTTTATCCACTTTTTAGGATGTATTGTAGTCTCGTTACACGGGTGATAGAATATGACTTAAAGAAAAATATATATTTTGTTTTGGATTATGTATTGTTGATCAACTGCTTCACAACATAGAGATATAAATTTTTACCTTTTTTTTGAAGCTTATTATTACCTGTTTTGCTCTTATAGGGATATGGGGTTACAAATAGCTAAAATTATGCAGCCAACAATTCTTCCTATATACACTATTGGGTCCTTCTTTATGTTGACGGCATCGTGTTACTAATTATTTAACAGGGACCACTAATATATTAGTAATTAAAGGGTATTTATTGAGGATCATCTTGAGAAAATTCTATTTATTTTATTTTTTATAGGATTCAGGTCAAAATTCCAATGTTTCCATTACATCTCTGGTTGCCAAAAGCACATGTTGAAGCTCTACCACGGGCAGTGTCTATTAGCAGGTATTTTATTGAAGTTAGGGTCATATGGCTTAATACGATTTTCTTTGTTCTTATTTCCAACAGCCTCTTATTATTTTTTGCCACTCATCTATCTGTAGCAATTCTCTCGATTTTCTTAGCATCTTTACGGTTTTGCGGCAGACTGATTTGAAACGATTATCGCGTATTCCTCTATAGCCATATGAACTATTTAGTAGGGGCTATATTTGTCAAGGATTTAGTAGCTTTGACCGGATCATTATTACTTCAGATAGCCCATGGATTATCATCATCCGCGTTGTTTCTCGCTATCGGTATGTTGTATGATCGGTATAAATCACGAAATATCTTTTATTTTAGAGGGCTCGTTACCATCATGCCTTTATTTTGTTTTTTTTTTTTTATTTTTTTTCTTGCCAATTT
>Ga0209773_10000477_pt1 | contig 13160 bp, 12 predicted proteins | sample BogFormECP14_OM1_FD_188244 | JGI IMG/M metagenome (GOLD analysis project Ga0209773, IMG submission 188244) | Bog forest soil microbial communities from Calvert Island, British Columbia, Canada - ECP14_OM1 (SPAdes) (version 2) | ecosystem: Environmental > Aquatic > Freshwater > Wetlands > Bog ... | reverse complement strand
CTGCTTGGTCGCGACAATGGAAGGGCCGTTCCGCGAGGGGCGGCCCTTCTCTTTTAGCGGGCGCGATCAGCACGGGGTCTGACGCCGCCAGGCTTAGGATAAGGACTTCGATCCGACGCTGAGGTCCCTGCGCAGAGGCGCAGGAGGGATTCGAATGACCGAGCCGCAGTGTGGCGGCATCCTGGATGCTCGCGAGCATGATGCGCATTTTTCGAGCATGCCCCGTTCCCGACAGTCGGCTTCTCGGCGGCCGCCGCGGGTCGATTTTAGAGTCATCTGAAGGCCAGAATTCCTTGGTGCTAGGGAAAAACGCAGGGAATTTCGCCGATTCAGCCGTTTTTCGCGAAAATGCGTCTCAATAACATCCGCGAATTCAGTAATTTGCGAGATGGATTCCCTGTTCAATCGAGCAGGGAATTAATTCGGGCGAGCAGGGAATGAATTCCTCCTTTTGGGCCGGAGCAGGGAATTTGGCGCGAAACTAGCCCCGATATATCCGATGGCGTCGCAAAGGATAGGGCCGCCGCTCGTCATGCCCGGCCTTGAGCTGCCTTGAGCCGGGCATCCGGGCGGCGCCCGCGGCGATTATCCTGTGGAACGTCGGCCCTGGATGCACGAGTCAATCCCCGGATCAAGTCCGGGGACGTGCATGACGAAGCTGAGAGCGTAGCGCTTATTTCTGGGCGTCGCCTAAACGTGCTCAGGCGGTCCCGGCGTGGCCGGCGCGGAAAGCTGGATCTGCGAGAATTGCCGCCGTCGATTTCCGCGCGCTATATATCTCCAGACACAGGCCGCGGCCGGCTGGTGGAGACGAAGAGCGGTGTTTGCGGGCGTGGGGCTGGACGAGGCGCTGGCGTTCACGCCTGCGGAATGGACCGCCGTCTTCTTGTCCCTCCGGGTGGCGAGCGTCGGCGCGCTGGCGAGCTTGCCATTCGGCGTCGCGGTCGCCTGGCTGCTGGCGCGGCGACGATTCCCGGGCAAGTCACTGTTGAACGCGGCCGTGCATCTCCCGCTGGTGCTGCCGCCGGTGGTCACCGGCTGGTTGCTGCTGATCGGATTCGGCCGTCAAGGCATGTTCGGACGCTTTTTCGAGCAAGCGTTCGGACTCGTATTCTCGTTCCGCTGGACCGGCGCGGCCTTGGCCGCAGCCGTGATGGGCTTCCCGCTGATGGTGCGGGCGATTCGCCTGTCGATCGAGGCGGTAGACGGTAGGCTCGAGGAGGCGGCGAGCACATTGGGCGCGCCGGCCTGGTTCGTCTTCGGCTCGATCACGTTGCCATTGGCGGCGCCGGGAATCCTCGCCGGGCTGATCCTGGGCTTCGCCAGGGCGATCGGTGAGTTCGGGGCGACGATCACCTTCGTCGCCAACATCCCCGGCCAGACGCAGACGCTCGCCAGCGCGATCTGGAGCTCCACTCAGGACCCCGCGGGCGAGGCGGCGACATGGCGCCTGACCGGCGTCGCGATCGCCATCGCCGTCGCGGCGTTGCTCACCTCGGAGGCGCTAGCCGCCCGAATCTCTCGGCAGGACGCCGGCGAATGATCGAAATTGTTGTCCGGCACAGGCTCGGCGCCTTCGCGATCGAGGCGGACATCCGCGCTTCGGGGCGGATCCTCGCGATCAGCGGCCCCTCCGGCGCGGGCAAGACCACACTGCTCAATATGATCTCCGGCCTGTTGCGGCCCACCGAGGGTCGAATCGCAGTGGACGACGTCGTGTTCCTCGATACCGCGACCGGGTTCGACATGCCGACGCGCCTGCGCAGCATCGGCTACGTCTTCCAGGAGCCGAGGCTGTTTCCGCATCTGAGCGTCGCCGGCAATCTAAGATATGGCGCGCGCTTCGCTCGAAGGGACTCGCCTCTCGTCGGCTTCGATGAAGTCGTCGCGCTGCTCGGTGTCGCGCATTTGTTGGCGCGCCGGCCGGCGCGCCTCTCGGGCGGCGAAAAACAGCGAGTCGCGATCGGCCGCGCCCTACTGAGCAACCCGCGCGCGTTGCTGCTGGACGAGCCGTTGGCCGCGATCGACGATGCACGCCGGCGCGACATTCTCGGCCTGATCGAACAATTGCGCGACGCCTTCGCCATTCCTATGATCTTCGTCAGCCATCAGGCCGGCGAGGTCGAGCGATTGGCGAGCGACATTGCCGTCTTGAGCCAGGGACGGCTAGTGGAAATGCGCGCCGGAGCGGCCCGGCCCAGGTCCGGCTGAAAAGAGTCGCCCGCCGTCGCCAAGTGGATTCTCAACATGTTGACCGCGCGCCCAATTGTGACGAAAGTCTAATTGACGCTCCGGGCGCCAGCCGAGACTAATTTTGACAGTTGCCGATGACGAAAGCCCGAGACTAGCCACGATCGCTCGGGGGACCTTCGGCCTAAACAACAGCGCAGTCTCATCTGGGAGGAATATTCATGACTGGAACGAAAAATATCCTGAATGCGAATGTCTCGCGGCGCGCAGCGTTGCAGGGCGGCGCCGGAGTTCTCGCTGGCGCGCTGGCGCCAGGAGGGCTGATCCTGTCGGCGCGCGCCGCGGACAACCCCGCGCTCGGAACCTATCCCGAAGGCTCGTCTGGCCCCTCGGTGTTCGTCGGCATATCGGTCCCACGCACCGGTACCTACGCCGCGGCTGGAGAAGATCTGATCAAGGGTTATCAACTGGCGATCGAGCATCTGAACGACGGCAGCGAGCTGATGCAGAAGATCTCGCCGAACATCAAGAAGGGGGTTCTGGGCAAAGAGGTGAAGTATGGCATCGCCGACAGCGAGGCCAAGCCGAACACCGCCGTTCAGAACTTCGGCAAGTTCGTCAGCGACAATAAAGCAATTATGGTCACCGGCAGCGTCTCGAGCGCCGAGGCGGTGGCAAACAACAAGACCGCCGACCGAGAAAAGGTAATCTATCTACCAGGCATTTCCGGCTCGAACGACACCACGGGCAAAGACTGCGCTCGCTATTCCTTCCGCGAATGTTTCTATGGCCAGACCGCCGCAAAAGCTCTGGCGCCACAATTGATCTCTACTATCGGAAAGAACAAGAAGGTCGCTTATCTCACACCCGATTACACCTACGGCCACACCGTTCAGAAATCGATGGAGGAATACCTGAAGGATGGCGGCTGGACCACGGCGACCGATCAGGTTTCACCTCTCGGAACGACGGATTTCAGCTCCTACCTGCTGAATGTAGCCAACAGCGGCGCCGACGTCGTCGTGAACATCAACTTTGGTCGTGACGCGGTCCTGTCGGTCAAGCAGGCCAAACAATTCGGCATCTTGGAAAAGATGACGCTCGCGGTGCCATACAATACGCCGTTTCTGGCCAAGGAAGTCGGCGCGGATACGATGCAGGGCGTGCTCGCGGCAACCGACTACTGGTGGACCTTGGAAGAGAAGTTCCCGCTGGCCAAGATGTTCAACGACGCGTTTCGCGCCAAATACAAGAGCGTCCCGGAATGGAGCGCCAACCTCGCCTACATGCAGATCGCCATGTGGGCGGACGCGATCGAGCGCGCGAAGTCCTTCTATCCTCCCGACGTCATCAAGGCCTACGAGGCCGGCGCGAAGGTTCAATCCACTGTCGGCGAGGTGTATTTCCGGGGCGCGGACCACCAATTGGTGCGGCCCGTGGTCATCGAGCGCGGAAAGAAGCCGGCAGACATGAAGGGCCCGGACGATTACTACGAAATCGTCGAAGTCGTTCCCGGCGCCGGGTTGATGCAGGCGCCGGATGCCTTCGGGTGCAAGATGGGTGGTTATACCTGACCCGATCGCCACTCGAACGCGAGATTGCATTTGCTCTCTTGGCCGAATTTTCTGGCGCAGACATTCAACGGGCTCGTGCTCGGCGCTTTGCTGGCGCTGCTGAGTTCCGGTCTGACGATCATCTACGGCACTCTGGGCGTTCTCAACCTCGCGCACGGCGCGATGTTCATGGTGGGCGGCTACGCGGGCGTTGTCGCCTACCAATATACCGGCTCGTACCTCGTCGCGGTCGCCGCTGGAGCGGGCTTCGTGCTGCTTCTCGGCATTGCGATGGAGCAGATCGTCATCAGACATTTTTATGACCGGCCCGACGAGGATCAAATCCTCGTGACGTTCGGACTGGGCATCGTCTACGTCGAGGTCGTCCGCTTCCTCTTCGGCAGCCTGTCGCAATCCATGCCGCCGCCGAGCTGGGCGGCGGGCATCACTTCGCTCGGATTCATGATCTATCCGACGTACCGCCTCGCGGTCGTCGGCATCGTCGCGCTCGCGTTGCTGGTCCTGTATCTCGTCCTATATCGCTCGCGCTTGGGGATGATCGTGCGCGCGGGAATCGAGGATTCGGTAATGGTGGACTCGCTCGGCATCAACATCATGCGGGTCTTCATGGTCGTGTTCGGCATCGGCTCGATGGCGGCCGGTTTTGCCGGAATCGTCAACGTCCCGATCGCGCCGATCACGCCCGATATCGGCGAATCGATTTTGGTGGAGGCGTTCGTCGTCGTCGTGATCGGCGGCGTCGGGTCCTTTCCCGGCGCGATTCTCGGTGGCCTCATCGCGGGTGAGATTTTGAGTCTGACCTCGATGATCGACCCGAGCTATTCGCAGGTCATGCTGTTCGCCGTGATGACCCTCGTCCTCATGCTGCGCCCCCATGGCCTGCTGGGCTCGCAGGGACGGGCGTGACTATGGCGCCAAGTCTGCGCGGTTTCCGAGCCCTGGCGCCCGAGACCTCGATCGTGCTCGTCCTGTTGGTCGCGCCGTTCGCGCTTCCCTATATCGGGCTCGTCCCCGACACAATGAATCGCATTCTGGTCTTCGGCCTGTTCGGAATCGGGTTCGATCTGCTGTTCGGCTACGCCGGAATGCTTTCGTTTGGCCAGTCGGCCTTTTTCGGCACGGGCGGCTTCGTCGCAGCCTATCTGCTGACACAGGCCGGGCTTACCAGCGTCATGCTGGGTCTGCTCGTCGGCACGATTGCGGCGGCGTTCGCCGGTTATCTCGTGGGCCTGATAGCCCTGCGCCGCACCGGCATCTATTTCGCGATGATCACAGTCGCGATCGCCGAAGTCTTCTTCTTCATGGAAAACTCGCCGCTGTCTTCGTTCACCGGCGGCGAGAATGGCCTGCCGGGCGTGCCGGCGCCGACTTTCAACCTGGGTTTCATGACGATCCACCCGACCGGCGGCTGGTCGATGTATGGTTTTCTGGCGATCTGCTATGTCGTGGGCATCGTCGTCGCGCGCCGCATCGTCGCCTCGCCGGTGGGTCGAGTCTGGGTCGCAATCCGCGAAAACCCGCTGCGCGCGGCGGCCGTCGGCCACAACGTGCACGCCTATAAGCTGCTCGCCTTCGTCATCGCAGCGGCCTACGCGGGCTTCGCAGGCGGATTACTGGGCGTCATGCAGGGTTACATGCCGCCGGACGCCTTCACCTTCGACACGTCGGGCCAGGTGATCATGATGACCGTGATCGGCGGCCTGGCGACGCTGTTCGGTCCGTTGGTGGGCGCCGCGGTGTGGCTGTATCTTCACGATTTCCTGCAGGCAGGACTCGGGCTCGGCGCCTCGTGGAGGCTAGTGCTCGGCCTGGTGTTCGTTCTGCTCGTGACGTTCCTGCGGCGCGGCATCCTCGGAGGCGTCGCGGATCTCTATGCTCGCCTCAGGCGCGGAGTCGCGGCGCCGGATTTGGCGCCGGTGCCGGGCGCGCGCGATATGGCGCCCGAATCGAGCGCTCTTGCACCGCAACCCACCCGCCCGATTCCCACCTACGACGGCCCGATCCTCGTGGCCAGGGGGTTGAGCAAGCGCTTCGGCGGCCTCCTCGCCAACGATTCGATAGATTTCGAAGTTCAGCAAGGAGAATTGCGCGGCGTCATCGGCCCCAATGGCGCGGGCAAGACCACTTTCTTCAAGATGCTGACCTGCGAGATTCCGCCGTCTTCTGGATCAATCCTGTTCGAGGGCCGCGACATCACAGGACGAGGCGTCACCGAGGTCTGCCAGGCCGGTCTGACCAAGAGTTACCAGGTCAATCAGCTGTTCAATCGCCTGACGGCGCGCCAGAACGTCTTGATCGCCGCTCTGGCGGAAAGACGCGGCTCCTTTCGCCTCGACCTTCTGCGCGATCCCGCTGGGATCCCCGGCTTGATCGAACTGGTCGAGCACACTCTGGGTCTCGTGGAATTGACGAGCCGCGCCGACGTATCCGTTTCCGATCTCGCCTATGGCGAAAAACGACGCCTCGAGATCGGCCTCGCGCTGGCGACCTCGCCCGCCCTGCTTCTGCTCGACGAGCCTTTGGCCGGGATGAGTCCCCGCGAGCGAGCCGAAACGGTCAAGCTGCTGAAATCGATCGGACGAGGCCGCACGACAATCATCATCGATCACGACATGGACGCCCTGTTCGAACTGGTCGGGCGGGTGACGGTCCTGCAGGAAGGCAAAATTCTCGTCGAAGGCGCCCCGGATGAAATCAAGGCCAGCGCGATTGTGCAGGAAGCGTACCTCGGCGGAGTGCTTGTACCATGAGCCTTCTGGAGGTTAGCGGCCTCAACAGCTATTACGGAGATTCCCATATCCTCTTCGATGTTTCGCTTCGGGTCGAGCGGAACGAAGTCGTCGCCCTGCTGGGCCGCAACGGCGCGGGCAAGAGCACGACGCTGAAGAGCCTGATGGGCGTGGTTCGTCCACGCTCCGGCTCGGTCCTGCTGGACGGCATCCAGTTCGCCGGACGGCCCAGTCACGCGCTCGCGAGGAACGGCATGCAACTCGTGCACGAGGACCGCCGAATTTTCGGCAGCTTGAATGTCGAGGACAATATCGTCCTGGCGAGCCTGACCGCCGAGAAACCCTGGTCGCTCGACCGCGTTTACGCGATGTTTCCCCGATTGAAGGAGCGCCGCGGAAGTCGCGGCACCGATCTCTCCGGCGGCGAGCAACAGATGCTGGCCATCGCCCGCGCGCTGGTCCGGGATCCCAAAATCATCCTGCTGGATGAGCCTTTCGAAGGGCTCGCGCCGATCATCGTACGCGACTTGGTGAGCGCCTGCCGCGAACTGGCGGCGGCCGGGCAGACGATCGTCCTGGTCGAGCAAAATATCGCGGCGACCCTAGCTCTCGCGGATCGCGTGTATATCATCAACAACGGCCACGTCGTCCACGAAGGACCCGCGAGCGAGCTGAAGGAGAACCCGCAGGTGCTGCATCGCTACCTCGGCGTATGACGACAGCGTATGACGACAGCGCGGCGGCCGATTCGATTCCGCTGGGCGCGTCGATGATGCACATCGCTACGATGTCTATTTTTATGAAAGCGAGGGTTGTGATCGATTTTCGCGTGGGGGAGGGTCGCCCCGCTCCCCTCGTTCCCATCCGGGCGGCCGACTTCTCGGCGCACCGTCCATGTTCGGCCTCGCGTCAGTCCGGGAGCGGAGAGTTTGTGCGCGGGGCTCGGATCGGATAACCTACGATGGGGCTGGCCCCCGATCCCGATGAGGGGTATCAGTCTTGGCTCACACGGCCCGAATTCCCACAAGCTCGCTTCCGCCGTCGTGCGACGGGCGAGACAGCAATCAGAAAAGGCCGATACCATGGATTTTCTCAAGCCACGGTTGCATCGCATGAAAGGCCGCCGACGCATTTACGAAGGCAAAGCCAAAGTTCTTTACGAGGGCCCGGAACCCGGGACACTGATCCAGTATTTCAAGGACGACACGACCGCGTTCAACTCCAAGAAGCATGAGGTCATCGACGGCAAGGGCGTACTCAACAACCGAATCTCGGAGTACCTGTTCCAGCGGCTGAACGAGATCGGCGTGCCCACGCATTTTATGCGGCGCATTAATATGCGCGAACAACTGATTCGCGAGGTCGAAATCATTCCGCTCGAAGTGGTCGTGCGCAACGTCGCCGCGGGCTCGCTCGCGACGCGCCTCGGCATTGAGGAAGGCACGCAGTTGCCGCGCTCGATCATCGAGTTCTATTACAAGAACGACGCGCTGAATGACCCCATGGTTTCTGAGGAGCACATCACGGCGTTCGGCTGGGCCGCGCCGCAGGAGATCGACGACATCATGGCGCTCGCCATCCGCGTCAACGACTTCCTGACCGGCCTGTTCCTGGGCGTCGGAATCCGCCTCGTCGATTTCAAGATCGAGTGCGGCCGGTTGTGGGAGGGCGACAACATGCGGATCGTCGTTGCCGACGAGATCAGCCCCGATTCGTGCCGCCTATGGGACGCCAAGACCAACGACAAGATGGACAAGGACCGGTTCCGCAAGGACCTCGGCGGCATGATCGAAGCCTATACCGAAGTCGCCCGGCGGCTCGGCGTCATGCAGGAAAACGAGTCGCCGCGGACCGGCGCGCCGAAGCTCGTGAAATAGGCGCTCGGGGCCGCATGGCCGCCCGAGTCGGTTTGTGAATTCGGGCCGTGGTCAGCGACCACGGCCCGAATTATTTCGTCAACCCACGTGCTTGCCGAAGAATTCCATCGTCCGCCCCCAGGCGAGTTTCGCGCTCGGCTCGTCGTAGCTCGCGCGTTCGTCGCAATGGAACCCGTGCCCGGCGGGATAGATGTAGACCGGGACTCCCGGGTGCAATTTTTCGAGCTCGCGCACGCCTGCGACCGGGATATGATCGTCCTTCTCGCCGAAATGCAGCATGGTCGGCGCGAGCGGCTTCAGGTCTTTCATGCCGAGGATGCCCCCGCCGTAATAGCCCACCGCCGCGGCGAGGCCCGGTATCCCGGCCGAGGCGCCCCAGGTGAAGGTGCCCCCCATGCAGAAGCCGGTGATGCCCACCTTGCCCGCGCCCTTCACCGCCTCGATCGCGGCGGAAATGTCGGCGAACGCGTTTTCGCGAATCATTTTGCCCGCCAGCTCCATTCCGCTCGCCATTCCGGGCTGATCGTAACCGAGTTCGACGCCCGGCTGGACGCGATCGAAGACCGCGGGCGCGATCGCGAGATAGCCTTCGGCCGCGATTCGGTCGGTGACCGAGCGGATGTGGTGGTTCACTCCGAAAATCTCTTGAATAACCACGATGCCGCCGCGCGGCGCGCCCTTGGGGTCGGCCCGCCAGGCGCTGAGTTCAAAACCGTCGCTGGCCTTCAGTTTGATCCAATCGCTCATGGTTCGCATCTTTCCTTTTTGAAGTTCGACTCATCACGAAGATGTGACTTTATCGCGCGACCGGGAGTCGACCGGACGCGCGGCCCCGGCGTCAACGTCGTGGACCCGCCGCGGCCGGCGCGCGCTGCGCGATGGCTATGCCGCCGACGACGAGCGCGAGCGCCAACAGATGGTAACCAGCGAACGGCTCGCCGAGCAAGCCGATCGCCATCAACGCGCCGAACAACGGCACGAGGTTCACGAACACCCCGGCGCGGCCGGGGCCGATCAGCTGGACGCCGCGCATATAGAGGACTTGCGCCAAGAAGGCTGGGCCGAGCGCGGCGTAGACCAGCAGGAGCAGGCCCAGGCCTGTCGGCCAGATGAATTCGCCCCTCGCGACCTCGGCGACGAACAACGGGATCGAGGTCACCAGCGCCGCGAACGCCATCGCGGCGAGAAAGCCCAGCCCGGAGACGTCGGGACGCGCGCGCAGGCCCAAAGTGTAGAAGGCGTAGAAGAAGGTGGCGAGCAGCATCAGCAAGTCGCCCGGGTTGAAAGCGAACGTCGCCAGGCGCGACCATTCGCCGTGCGCGGCGATCGCGGCGACGCCGATCATGGTCGCCAGCGTGCCCAGCGCCTGCGTCGCGGTTATGCGCACCCCGAAAGCGAGGCGGGCGCCGATCAGAACGAGCGCGGGGATCGCGCCCTGAATGATGGACATGTTGAGTGCGCCCGTCGAATGCGCGGCGGCGTAGAACAGGGCGTTGAAGCCCGTGAAACCGAGCGCGCCCATGGCGCCCACGAACAGCCAGCGCGGACGCAAGATTTTAAGATCGCGGCGCAGCGTGCCGCGCGCCGCAAACATGATCGGCCCGAGCGCGAGCGCCCAACGCGCGGTCGTGAGCGTCATGGGCGCGATCTGGCCCACGGCGAGCCGACCGACGACCGAGTGGCCGGCCCAGATCAGCGCGGTGAGCGCGAGCAGCAGGATCGGATTGTCCCACGCCGCTTGCCAGAGGGTCTTGTGCACGGGCGCGACGTGGTCGGACAAACCGCTTTGCTCAAGCGTCCGCTCCGCGGAACTATCGAGGCTCTTGCTTCTCGCAGACATGGGCAGGGCATAGGCTGAGGCGACGTCCTTCGCAACCTCGCGGTCGCGCTGGCGAGGCGCACTGCGAGTAAACTTCTTGTTTTCTTCGAGGCTCGTCTCATGCCATTTAGTCGCCTGGCGCGCGTCCGACGGCGCCGGCCGGGAGGAGAAACGAGCATGCGATTTGCGCAAATCCGCGACGCGACGCTTCAGGTCGACGTCCGGCTCTTCGCCGACCGCCCGACGGTGGTCTTCGTCAATTCGCTCGGATCGGACCTGCGGATCTGGGACGGCGTCGTCGAGGCGCTCGCCAGGGCGCGGATCGGCGCGGTGCGCTACGACCTTCGCGGACACGGCCTGTCCGATCTCGCGACGCCGCCGAGCCGGATGGAAGCGCACATCGACGACCTCGCCGCGTTGATGGATCATCTGGCGATCCAGCGCGCGACGATCTGCGGCATATCGGTCGGGGGCATGATCGCGCTCGGCCTCTCGCATCGCCGCCCGGAAAAGGTCGCCGCGCTGATCTTGTGCTGCACCGGCGCCGTCATCGGGACGGCGGAAACGTGGAACGCGCGGATCGCCGCCGTCGAGCAGGGAGGCGTCGCCTCGATCGCGGAGACCGTGCTGCAGCGCTGGTTTTCGCCCGCTGCGTACGGCGAAGGCGGAGGCCTCCTCGCGATCGCACGCAACATGCTGGCGCGGACGCCGGCCGCCGGTTACGCCGCGACCTGCGCCGCGCTGCGCGACGCCGACCTCACGCAGGCGGCGCAAGCGGTGCGCGTCCCGACGCTTTGCATCGCCGGCGAATACGACGGCTCGACCCCGCCCGAACTCGTGCGGACCCTGAGCGGCCTGATACCCGGCTCGCAATTTCGCCTGATCGCAAACGCCGGGCATCTTCCCTGTATCGAACGCCCGGAAGAACTCGCGGGATTGATGCTGAGCTTCCTGCGGGAGAACGAGGCGCCGCCCGCCGACGACGCCGACAGCCGCTACGCCCGTGGCATGGCGGTTCGGCGGCGCACGCTCGGCGCATCCTACGTGGATGCGACGCAAGCGAACAAGACCCCGTTCGACGACGATTTTCAGCGCTTCATCACCGAGGGCGCCTGGGGATCGGTATGGGCGCGGCCGAACTTGACGCCGCGCGAGCGCTCGATGATCACGCTCGCTCTGCTCGCCGCCCTCGGCCACGAAGCCGAACTCGGTATTCACACCCGCGCGACGCGCAATACGGGCGCCACGCCTGACGACATCAAGGAGGCGCTGCTGCACGTCGCGATCTATGGCGGCGTGCCGGCCGCCAACACCGCGTTCCGGATCGTGAAGGAGACGCTCAAGGCCATGAAGGAGACGCCATGATCAACGCGCCGGTTTCCCAACGCGATTGGAACTCGCATCCCCCGCTGATCCATCCTCCCTATACCTCGACCGTGCTGCGCGGGCCGACCAAGCCGCTGATTCCGCTCGCGCACGGCCTCGCCGAATCGTCCGGCCCGGTCTTCGGACACGAAAGCGTCCAGGCGCTTGACGGCGACATGACGCGCAACGCGCGCCGCAATGGCGAGCCGCTCGGGGAGCGGATCGTGGTCACCGGTCGCGTGCTCGACGAGGACGGCCGCCCCGTGCGCGGCACGCTGATCGAGATCTGGCAGGCCAATGCTGCCGGGCGCTACGTGCACAAGACCGATCAGCACGAGGCGCCGCTCGATCCGAACTTTCTGGGCGCCGGGCGTTGCGTGACCAACGACGACGGCGGCTATAAATTCTATACGATCAAGCCCGGCGCATATCCCTGGGGCAACCACTTCAACGCCTGGCGACCTAATCACATTCACCTCTCGCTATTCGGGAACACGATCGCCTCCCGATTGGTGACGCAGATGTATTTTCCTGGCGATCCGCTGCTGGCGCTGGATCCGATCTATCTCGGCGTGCCCGAGGGCGCCCGCGAGCGCCTGATTTCGCGCTTTTCGATCGATGTGACCGAGCCCGATTTCTGCCTCGGCTATGTCTTCGACATCGTGCTGCGCGGTCGACGCGAAACGCCTTTCGAGGGAGGCAAATCATGAGCGGGCAGACGCCTTCCCAGACCGTCGGTCCTTATTTCGCCTATGGGCTGGCCGCGCAGCAATACCATTACCCCCACGGACAGATCGTCGACGGCGAAATCGTCGGCGAAGGCGCGGACAATCGCATCCGAATCACCGGTCGCGTGCTCGATGGCCGGGGCGAGCCGATCCCGGATGCGCTGATCGAGTTCTGGCAGGCGGATTCGGAGGGCCGTTACGGCGCGGAGGGATTTGGCGGCTTCGGCCGGCAGGGCACCGGGACCGACCCGAACGGACGCTTCGTGTTCGATACGACCAAACCCGGCGCGACAGCGGGTTCGGCGCCGTTCATCACGATCGTGGTGTTCATGCGGGGACTGCTGACCCACGTCTACACGAGGCTCTATTTCGCCGACGAAGAAGTGGCGAACGCAGCCGACCCGGTGCTGGCGACGGCACCCGCGGAACGGCGACGCACGCTGATCGCCTCGCGCGAGAAGACGGCCGGCGGCGTCCAGTACCGCTTCGACATCCATATGCAGGGCGAGGACGAAACCGTATTTTTCGATTTGTGAGGGAACGGAAACCGCTTCTCCCCTTGCGGGAGAAGGTGTCGGCGGAGCCGACCGATGAGGGGTCGGTTCGGCTTGCACGACGCTTCGGCGTTTGCGCTTGATTCGGCGCCAATCCCTCATCCGGCCCCATAGGGCGTTCGGAAGAACGCCCGTCTTTCGACGGGCTATGGGGCCACCTTCCCCCGCAAGGGGGGAAGGAAACGCGAACGGCGCCGGAAGCCGGCGCCGCGCTCTTGGTTAAAGCTTTATTAATACCTGCGCACGAGTGGTTCGGGCGGCGGCGGGGCGTAACTGTCGCCAATCATCCAGCGCAGGCCGATGCGGACATCGTTCGAGGCGAGC
>Ga0209773_10000475_pt1 | contig 13181 bp, 8 predicted proteins | sample BogFormECP14_OM1_FD_188244 | JGI IMG/M metagenome (GOLD analysis project Ga0209773, IMG submission 188244) | Bog forest soil microbial communities from Calvert Island, British Columbia, Canada - ECP14_OM1 (SPAdes) (version 2) | ecosystem: Environmental > Aquatic > Freshwater > Wetlands > Bog ... | reverse complement strand
AAGGGGGGTGTCCAAAGCAGAGGATGATGAGGAATATCAGCGGAATCAACAGAAGAAAAAAGAAAAGTGGGCTGCGCGGGATGAGGAGATAGCGGAACGGGACGAAGAATCTCTTCGTGAATTCCGGCCATCCTCAACAAATGAGCTCCCGTCTATTTCCCTTAAAGAAGCGCGAGCGTTACGTTTAAAGATCCAGCGCCTCCGCGAACAGCTACTAGAAATAAAGACGAACTCAGCCGAAACAGAAAACAACGTGGAAAGCATCGCGTTTCGAGCCAAACATCTACTTAAGCGCTTTTATCCCCACTCTAGTTTTCGCATCCATTCTCATGAGATGGGCGCCAGGGGTGATCTGTTAGTCCGCCGACGAATGTCCGAACTTCGCCGGCGGTTGGAAGATGAGTTTGAAGTCGTCTTAAATCACCTCGAATCCGTGATTGACCGGTAAAACGGAAAAGTTGTGCCGGAGGCAAATGGTCCCGGTACGCGCGAATTCATTCGCGCTGGGTTTGCCGTGCACATCAGACGTGCCACTCGCCCGCTCGAATACGGTCCATCGGCGATGTGATCGAGAGCGCCGCCCACATCTGCGATGAGGCAATGAGCGAAACTGCGAGGGCGGCCTCGATCCGATTGCTTTCGCAGCGTATCGGCTTGGGCAGACAGTAACTCAAGATCGGAAAGTGGAAAAACCGTTTCGCATCTTCGGCAGCATTACTCGAGAAAATAGTCGATGTAGGTATCGGTCGCGCGTATGCCCGCCTTGTTGGCTTTATCGATGAGGCGTTCGTTCACGTCAGAGATGACTACTCTCTCGGCCGTCTTTTCCTTCAGGGCTTTGAGAAGCGCAGGTGCTGGCATCTCCCAACCCTTCGTACCCTGGTTCTTGGCCGTCGCTTCGTCGAGAGGGATAAACGCGACGAGATCATCGCGATTCATGAGTTCGAGCCCTCCCTTCTTCAAGGTTGCATTGTGACTGCAGTGGTGGCCGACTTTGTAAAAGACGGTGCGCCCAAGTAGTTCTAGGGCTGGCATTTGCTTTGCGCGCCCTGGAACGTCGAACTGGACCCGGTCCCACGACTTCCAATTTCCCACTTGGGCATCACCGACGAACAGCAGCACTTCGCCCTTTTTCACGAACTCGAACGCCAAAACGAGACTGGTGTTGTTGGTGTCGTTGTCGAGATCGAGCGCCAATTCACCGAACGCTGCAACCCAGTCGTCCTCAATCTGCCGCCAAGACTCGCTCGGATCGTCGTAAGTCTTGGACACAAAGTCCTTGATGAGAGAGAAGTAGGGGTTTGGGCTCGACTGACCAGCTTGCTTCGGAACCCGGCGCGGAATCCTGTGCTCATCGGAGAACGGGAAGTACCGCTCGCCATCTCCTGGGATGGCCCCGGTAAGGGTGTCTACGGCCGCCCCTAGCGCGTCCATACCGGCATCTCCAATTGCCGCCAGGTGGTAAATCAGGTCCTGGTTCTTCATCTCTGCGGTCACCTGGCTGGTCTTCAGCAGCGTGGGATCTTCGGGCGGACCTAGTACGTATACGCGGACACCCTTAACGCCATCCAGTACCAATGGGTCGCAGCCAGGTTTTAGGTACTCTATATTCTCAGCCGCTTTGCCACGAAGTTTTAGATACTCGAGCGCCTCTGCAATTCTTCCGGCGCCGGTTGAGTCGTCATCTTCGCTGAACCCAAGCACTTGGGCCACGCCCTGCAAGGCTGGCGCTGCAGCTAAAGGACTCTCCAGGCGGCCCGCAGCTTGGCGATGGCTTTCTTTCTAGCTTGTTTGATGGCTCTGATTTCCGGCTTATTCAGATTTTCCGTCCAGCCCAACCAGACGCCGCCGATGTCGAAGTCGTTATTGAACACATCGCGGGCCTGGTTAAATCCCGAGAGGTGATCCTTGTGCTCGTGAGTCGCCACGACAAGATCCAGCTTTGCCTTGCCTCCGCCGTTTTCCGCTCGCACAGTGTCGCGAATATGTTCAACGATGCGGGTCATGAATTGCTTGTCGCGGCCCAAAGCGCCGCAGTCGATGAGCATGTGGAATGGGTCTGGATTTCATACTCTCTTCCGTTGGTTCGGGCTCGGAAACATCCGCGCTGTTCGCTGACATCACACATAGAAGGTGCCAGCGGGCGGGTGAGAGTCGAAGCTAAAGTAGTCGGCGCTGCTTTCGAATCCCAGCCGCTTAGTCATAGCTTAAACACGACTCCAAGGCCCTCCGGGCCGCCTCCTGCGGTCCCGTACAGATGGCCTGAACTGTCCCGGGCCAAAGTCCCTATCGGAAGCACTCCGTCGTCGAGCCCGCTGAAGGTGTGCAGCACGGTCTCCTTCCCGGTGACGTCCAGCATGAACACCACTCCGTCACCGACTGGCCAGGGTGCATTTCCTCCCTGGTTCGCTGTGCCGTAGAGGTTACCAGCACCATCCAGCACCAGGCTCCCCAATGGATAAGCTCCGTCGGGTCCGCCCGCGAAAGCGTACAGTGTCGTTTCGTTTCCAGCCGTGTCGATTTTGAAGATGACGCCAGCACCGGAATCTGCGCCTTGGCCGCCCCGGGAGGCCGTTCCGTAAAGGTTGCCGGCCGAGTCCAACGTTACGCCGGCAGAAGGGGTTGATCCATCCGGACCGGAGAAGACGTGCAGAAGACTGAAGTTGCCCATTGTGTCGATCTTATAGACAACGCCACACCCCCCCAATGGAAGACAAGAGCCTGCATAGTTTCCACCGAAGATGGTCACGCCATATAAATTGCCCACCGCATCCCGGGCCAAATCTCCGAAAGGTTCATTCCCATCCGGACCCGAGAAACTGTGGAACACTGTTATATTTCCAGCCGTGTCCAATTTGAACACTGTTCCGTCACCACCGCTCCCGCCACTCGCGGTCGTGCCGTAAAACTTTCCGATGCCGTCGCGAATGACCGCATCGGGATATCTGACGTCATTGCCACAAGTGAATGCATACAGCACGGTTTCGTTACCAGTCGCCGGATCCACTTCGAATAACACGCCACACCCGAATGCGCCGCCGTTTGCAGTCCCGTACAAATTACCGGCTTCATCTTGAACCAAGTCTGACGACGGGGATGGGGTACCGCCACCTGCGCCGTTCTCGAAGGCGTATAGCACGGTTTCAGATCCGGTAGGGTCCAACTTGAATACGACTCCTGCTCCCACTGGACCACCCTGGACTGTCGTGCCGTAGATATTCCCCTGAGGATCCAAAACCACGCCGCCCTCTGGAACCGCACCGTCTGTTCCCGCGAACGAGTGGAGCACCGTAAAGGAGAACGAAAAACCTGGCGTCGAACTGCCTGTGCTACCTCCTCCGCAGGCAGGCAGGAAACTAAGACCAACAGCCATGAAGAATGAGGCAAATTTCTTTGGCTTTCGGCTCATGTCAAGCGTCCTCGCGTTTCGCATCAGCTTTCTCAACAAGTCCGTGGTTTTGGAAAACCAATCAAGATCTGGCCGCGGTCATGTTATGGAACTCGGTCGACAAAGCCTACCGCCCGCCGTGGGAGCGGCTTGTGAGTCAAGATGCCGCTAGAAGTCCGCATCTTTATTTTGGTCTCGACCGTTGAGTCAGCCAGGTCGTAGTCGCAGTCCTGAATTCCTGTATGATTCTCGTCGCACGGAACGAGCCACGTTGCATGCATGTCACCGTTCGGAAGTATGGCAAGCGTCGCAATCTCGCTTTGGTCATCGATGTACGAGGCCCAAATCAAGTAGAGTTGCGAATCTGGCGGAACTAGAGTGTTTAGATCCACCATGGACTCGTTCTCCCACAGAAAAGCAGTTGATGCATTGAAATCGCATGGGAAGGAGACGCCAACGACCTGGGACTTAGAGTTGATGAAGTCTGCCCTGCTGATAGGCTCTCCGGCAAGTGCACCCAGATCCCTTATGACGCCGTGGGTCCACAAGAACGCTTGGTTCCAAGGTTCAGAAGAACCCGGACATAGAACGGGAAGCGGGGCGTTGCCGACCACGTCTCCCGCATTGTTCACCCACATGGCCTCGCCGTCCGCGATATCGCCTCCAAACGGCGGCGCCGTGAGATCAATGAGCTTCCTGCCATCCCACAAGAAAGGATGGTTGATTTGATCTCCAGGCAATAGAAGTCCGCCGACGACTTCACTTCGATCGTTGAGACCGTTGACAGATGCGGTTTGCGTGCCGCCAAAGCTGCCGAGGTCCTTCATGCCTTTCCCCTTTTCCCAAAGGAACGGGTGATACGTGGGGAGTCCGGTTGTCGCATTCGGAATGGAGTTGATGTAGGAAAATCCGGCTACTTGCCCGTGCTGGTTGATCAAACTTGGAAAAGCATCGGGGCCACCCAGCGTCCCGATGTCCTGCATTCCATCCCTCTCATCCCACACAAAGGCGCGTGTCTCGGTTGCATTCGCGGGGCATATCTGGAACGGCAGACAGTAAAGGAACTGATAGTAGTAGGAGAATGGATCTGGTATGTCGTTTAATGCGAGACCCGTAATCTGGCCGCGGTCGTTAATTGCCTGCGAGAAACTGCTGCTTCCACCAAGCGTCCCCAGGTCGCGGATTTGCCCGTCCTTCCAAAGTACAGCTCGGACTTCAGGCAAACCGGAGATTAGTGGATCGGTTTCGCCATTTTCGGAGTTGCCGGTAATCCAGCCCTTCTCGTTGATCCAGAACGCCGCACTGCTGCTGCCCCGTGGCAACGCTCCGAGATCGGTTCTTGTACCGTCTCGCCACTGGAACCCGTGCGTAACGTAACAGTCGGGCACATAGCAAAATGAGGGATAAGGATCGGGCGTAGCCGTGTCCGCAAAGCCCACAAATGTTCCATTCGCATTGTGAACTTGGGCGATGTTGTAAAACACCGTCGGAAAATAGAACGCATCGGTCAGATTGAGTGAGTTGAAATAGCTTGACGGCCCGCCGAAGGTACCCATGTCCACGACCTTGTAATGGTGGTGCTGGGCGTGGCTTTCGATGTTTTGCGCGGTCAACAGAATTGGGGCCACAAGTGGAGCGAGTAGCCCAAGCATCACTGCTAACGTGGTTGAATTCGCTTTCATGTCTCCTCCTGAGCAGCTGCCCCATGGTGGCACGCAAGGCCACGGAAACGGTTGTGAACGGCTGAGTGTGTTGCACCTAACTGTTCGGCCGCCCTAGAATGTTCTCTGGATGACTTCCAGTGTCCGGCTGCCTCTGCCTGGCGAACCCTAGCTCTGCCCGGATTAGAAGTCTTTCCGAAACGACGAAGAAATTGTGGAGAATTTCTTCCGGGGACTATGAGCGAGAAAACAAGGCACTTGTACGGGTTTGGCCCCTTCCGCCTTGATCCGAAGGAGTGTCTTCTAATTCTCGATGGAAGACCTGTGCCCCTCCCGCCGAAGGCCTTCGAAGCTCTGCTTTTTCTGGTCGAGAACGCTGGTCATTTAGTTGACAAAGATGAGTTGATGAGGAGGCTCTGGCCTGACACGTTCGTTGAGGACGGGAATGTCGCCAAGCACGTCTCATTGTTGAGAAAGATCTTGAGCGAGGCCACTAATGGCCGGGAGTACATCGAAACCATACCCAAACGTGGCTACCGATTCGTAGCGGAGGTCAGGGACCTCGCGGACCCTGGAGCGAGTTCTCAACATCCCGCAGAATCCGGCGCAAGCCTCATTGGCAAGAAAATCTCTCACTACAGGGTTCTCCAGGTCGTCGGCGGCGGGGGCATGGGGGTGGTGTACAAGGCAGAAGATCTCAAGTTGGGGCGTGCAGTGGCGCTCAAGTTCTTGCCCGAGGAATCGGCCAGGGATGGCGTCGCTCTCAAGCGCTTCGAACATGAAGCACGAGCTGCTTCCGCACTGAACCATCCAAACATTTGCACGATTTATGCCGTGGAAGAGCACGACGGGACGCCCTTCATCGCGATGGAACTGCTGGAAGGCCGGACTCTAAGGGAGCTGATCGCGGAACAACAGGCCTCAGCAGAAAACAAGTCCAGGCAAGGGCACATTCAACTCGGGACGCTTCTCGACATCGGTATTCAAGTCGCGGAAGGGCTGGATGCCGCGCATAAGAAGGGGATTATCCATCGCGATATCAAGCCCGCCAACATCTTTGTAACCTCGCTGGGGCAGGTGAAGATTCTGGACTTCGGATTGGCCAAGCTTCAGGAATCCGAGGCGCGGGATTCGCAGCCAGAGCTACTCGCAGAATCTGGGCAAGCGTCGAATCCAGTCCTTACTCTCACTCGGACGGGAACGACGGTCGGGACCGCCGCGTACATGTCGCCGGAACAAGTGCGCGGCGAAAATCTAGATGCCCGCACGGACCTGTTTTCGTTTGGCCTCGTTCTCTATGAAATGGTGGCCGGACAACGGGCATTCCCGGGAGAGACCATACCTGAGCTGCACGTAGCTATTCTGGACCAAAACCCTACGCCTCTCCGTGAGCTGAATCTGGGGGCATCAGCAAAGCTGGAAACGGTCATCAATCGCGCATTGGAGAAAGACCGTCAATTGCGCTACCAGTCCGCCTCGGAGATGCGTGCTGCGCTGGAGAGTCTGGGCAGCGACACCAAGCGGGAGCGATCCGGCAAGCGGTGGCGACTCGTGGGCGTGGCTGCTGCTCTCCTCGCGGCGGCAGGAGCGTTCTTGTGGTACCGGGTGCCGAAGCATTCTCCAAATCAGTTACCAGATCTCAAGCAGGAGCAGCTTACGGCCAACTCCAGTGAGAATCTCGTGGAAGATGCTGCGATCTCTCCCGATGGCGAATATCTGGCTTATGCGGACCGCAGAGCAATTCAAATCAAAGAAATCAAATCGGGAACTGTGCGCTCCATCGCTCCACCCGGCATTCCCGCTGGAACCGAATTGCCAGCCGGAAGCATAAGCCTTGCCTGGTTTCCCGACAGTGTACGGCTGGCAGTCACAGCAAACACCACGGTCCTACCGGAACCCGATAGTTTCACTTCGCCGCAATGTACTGGCATCTGGATCTTGTCTCGATTGGCTGCGGAGCCAGTGCGCAAAATCCGCGATGACGGCTGCGTCGGGAATGTATCTCCCGACGGTGCCTGGATTGCTTTCACGAAAAATGGGCAGAGGTCAGATCAGTTCGGCAATCAAATTTGGCTGATGGGACCCAACGGCGAACAGCCGCATCCGCTGTTTGAGCGCGACGAGCATAGCCGCTACGAAGCCGTTCGCTGGTCACCGCATGGCGACCGGTTGACTTATGTTCTCACCCGCGTAAAAGGCGACGACCTGGAAGCGTCGGTGCAAAGCCGCGATCTGCAGGGCGGTACGCCGGTGACCATACTTTCCTCCGTGCCGGAGGGGGACGCTTGGTGGTTGCACGGCGGACGCCTAGTTCAATCTTTGCGGGAGCCTGGCACCCAGGACTTCAACTTCTGGGTGACGCCAGTCGACCAGCAAACCGGCAAGCCCTTGGGAGAGCCAACACGATTGACTAACTGGACCCGAACCGAACTGGACAACTTCAGCGCCACCGCTGACGGCAAGCGTGTTGCCTTCTTCCGCCATTTCGGTGAGGGGACCGTCTATATCGGCGATCTCGAAGGTGCGCGCATGACAAACCCAAGGCACCTCACCTTGTCGGAAGACTGGAATATCGGAGTCGCATGGACGGCCGACAGCAAGGCAATTATTTTTGCGTCTGACCGGAATCACACGAGCGGCATTTACCGGCAGTCCCTGGACAGTGATACGTCCGAACCGATCATTACGGGGCTCGACAATTGGCCGCAGTCCCCACAGGTTAGCCCAGACGGTGCCTGGCTCCTCTACTTCTTGGAACGGGGCTCCAACGGCAGGCTCGTTTCTTCCGATCTCATGCGAATCCCCATCACGGGCGGGACACCGCAGTTTGTGCTCACCGCGCAGCCGAGTGCGCGATTGAGTTGCCCTCATGCGCCCGCTACTCTCTGCGTGATCTCCGAGCGTTCTTCGGAAAACGAGCGGTTGGCCTTTACGGGGTTCGATCCTGCCAGGGGACGCGGTGCCCAAATTATGACGCTGGATGGCCCGTTTAACGCCGATTATTCCTGGAATCTCTCCCCGGACGGTACGCGTGTGGCGCTGGCCAGGAGCGCGGATGGCCCGATCGAGATACTCTCGTTGAAGGGACTTGCAACGCAACAGCTAAGTCCGAATGGATGGAGCACCATTGCGGGGCTTTCTTGGACAGCCGACGGAAAGACGCTGCTCATTTCCGGCCTCTCACATAATGTCCCAACCATTATCCAAGTCAGTGTTAGTGGCCAGAGTAATGTCTTGTGGAGTGTTCATTCCGGACTCCTTAGAGCGGCGGCTGCGTCGCCCGATGGCCGCCATGTAGCCATTTCGCAAGTCAACGTCAGCGGCAACATTTGGATGATTGAGAATTTCTGAAGATTACGCTGTCTACTCCTAGACTTCGCAGGTGAACGGGAGACGTGGCCTTAGACCTTAGAAAGTTATGCGCGCGGTCAGCTGAATTAATCGCGGCGCGGTGCTCCCGCTCAATCCCGCGCCCAGGATACTGGTTGGCGTGCTAACGGTTTCGGTAATCTGCCCGAAGGTGCTAGGAGTGCCGATGTCGGTGTTCGGTTGATCGAAGTTGGGATGATTGAACAAGTTGAAAAACGAAGCTCCCACTCCGAAACGGGCTCCTTCCCACCCTGGGATCTTGGTTTCTTTCATTAGGGTCAGATCTGTGTCGAAGAAGCCGGGTCCGTAGAACTGATTTCGACGTTCCGCGCCATACGTATATGGCGCCTGAGCAACCGGTGACGAGAATTCAGACTCATCCAGGCAGCGTTGCCTTGGAGTACTGCATCGTGGATACGAAGTTCCCAGGAAATTCGCATATACTGGGCTGCCAAATCCAAATCCGTTCGCACCATAGTTGAATTGACTCAGGAGGTTGGTCGCAGCAGAATCGAAGACGGTATACGGGAAGCCGCTTCTCGTGAAGACTGTCCCAGCAACCCGCCAACCCTTTAGGAGCAATGCGGGTCCACGCCGGAACGGAAGTTCCCACACATAATTCGCACTGAAGTAGTGCCTGGTGTCGTAGTCGGCGTTTCCGTAGTTGTACTTCCTGATATTGTTGCTGTCTTGTGGATTAAGAACGCTTCCCGCGCTACCGCCATTGAAAAAAAAGAATCCGCCGTTGGAAACCTCGTCGAGTGCGTGGCTCCACGTGTAATTGGCCTGGAGCTGAAATCCCGTTGTAAAACGGTGCTGGAAAGAGACAACGAGTCCGTTGTAGTTCGAAACTCCGGCGCTGTGCACCTCGTTGACCGCGGAAAAGCGCGCATCAGGTGCAGCAGCCGGCAAACCGATGAAGCCGCCCGGACAAGCTGAAGGCGGACAGTAGGCATTTATGCCACTCAACGAAATGGGTATGAAGATCCCATGGTTGCCCACATAGTTGAAGGTCAGTGACGTGTTTGCGCCAACTCCCTGCTGTACTCTAAAGTTCCATTCCTGATAGCGCGGCGCCTTGGTATCAACCGTGTTCGTTACATTTGGCGGGGTGAACGGCGAAGGATCTGCGGCTGCAATACTTGCCAGCGTGCCGTTATTCGCAAAGCCGGTCACAAATGCTTTGTTTGAGCTTACCGCGTCATTAAACAGGTTCGAACGCTCTGCGGGCGAAAGATTGTCGCTGGAGACGGTAAATGAATTAAGAAGTGGTGAATTCGAGGATAGGTAACTGGCGATTATGCCGGGAAGTGTGTCCATGAACACCCCTATTCCGCCGCTCAGCACCGTGCTTTTCAGACCGGACGGTGTCCAAGCAAAACCCACCCGAGGTTGCCATACCAGCCCCGTAAAATGACGCCAGGCCTGATGCAAACCTGGTGTAAGCGCTTGCTTGTATGGGATAGTGACATCATGGTTCAACTCGGCGAAAGGGAGTGCCAGACGGGAAAAGCAGTTGGATTGGCACACCGGGTTGGAGTTGTGGTCTGCGCGCAGGGAGAGGGTCAGATGCAGGTTCCGCCTGAGTCTCCAATCGTCCTGTCCATAGAAGCCCAGCTCATAAAACGCAAACGGCTTGACTCGCGTTGCGGGAAAGTTCTGCATCAGGGAGTCGCCTGCAGGCCCATTGCCGCCGGCAAAGAAGTCAGCAACCGTGAAGACCGTTGCAAATCCTGCAAGCAGGTTTCCGTAGTTGTGATCACTCAAATCCGTACGGTTGAAGTTCAACCCAAAGGCAAAACTGTGATCGCCTTTGCTGAAGGTGAGGTCATCGAGAATCTGGTAATTGGCGAAGTTTTGGCCGGATGGAGAGTACCAGTTCTGTCCACCCAGTGAGGTGAACGTATTATCACCTAATGCGACGGTCGTGGGGAAAGCGGCCAGTGCCGCGGAGGGATTGGGCTGCTGAAACACCGCACTGAAATACTTGGCCGAAACGATCAGGAGGTTTACCGTCCTGGAATTGGCGATGTGAGTCTCGCTGATTTGTCCCTGATAGATAGCAGGGGTACTCTGCGCATCGAAAAGGGGACTAATCTTGTCCGTGTAGGTTGCTTGCACTCCCTTGTTTTCCCGCAGGCGAACGAAAAGCTTGTCTTTCTCTGCAATGTTGAAATCAAACCGACCGGCCAGCAGATACTCATGAGTGAAGCTGCTGGTATTGGCGCGGAAGCTCATGGCACAGGGCTCCGTCGAGCCCAGACCCGTACCTACAGGACCAACCCATCCATTGCAACCGGTTGCATCAAACGGTGGATTCCCGGCAACAGCCCGTTGTGCTCCAGGAGCGTTGTTCCAGAGTGTGAACATTTTTTGGTAGAACGGAATCGATGCGCTGTGACCGGTTGAGCTAAGGTTGTCCAGAGTAGCCTGCTCGAACTGAGGGCTTGGTATTAAGGTAAGTGTTCCGTAATAGATCGGCAGGTCGAGGCGGAGACCTTCATAATCGACAAAGAAGAAGGACCTGTTCTTCCGAATTAGCCCGCCCAGCGACGCGGCATACTGATTGGCGTTTTCAAAAGGTCGAGGCGTTACAGGCGTGCCTGGGGGAACGTCTTTGTTGAACCAGTCGTTTGCATCCAGAGCGCGGCCGTTCCACCAGTAGAGTGCGTTTCCGTGGAGGTCATTGGCTCCCGACTTGGTGAGATAGTTCACATTCGCTCCGGCAAAGCGGCCATATTGACCGGAATACCCGTTGTTGACCACCGTCGCTTCCTGCACTTCGTTCAGACCCAGCGTTAGTCCTGTTGCTCCTGCGATGTTCCCGTTGAAGACGGGATCATTCTCATCCATGCCGTCCAGCGTAAACAGGTTCGAGGTGGCCGGAAGGCCGTAAGTCGAAAAGTTCCCGGACCCGCCCATGCCTGTTTTTTGCGTGTTCATCACCGCGCCCGGCGCGGTCTGAGCCACGTTGGTCAAGTCATTGCCAGGGTTGGGAAGGTCAGCAATCTGTGAGGCGTCAAATACCGTCGCAACTCCAGCATTCTCGGTTTCGACGATAGGGGCGCCTGTCGTCACTTCTACTGTCGTAGACGTAGCCCCGAGCTTGAGCGTGAAATCGAGAGATGAAGTCTGTCCAACTGAGACGGTGGCTATGCCACGAGTTGGTTCAAAACCAGGCGCGATAATCGTTAGTAGATATCTGTCGGGTGCAAGAAAGAGGAATCGGTACACGCCGTCTCGATCTGTTTTTGTTGATTGAGTGCTGCCCTTGGAACTCTCTTTGATCTCGACATCCGCGTTCACCACAACTGCCCCGGTCTGATCCGTAATGAATCCGGTCAATCCGCCGGAAGTTGCGGTTTGAGCCGTTACCGCAGGCGCGACCAGTACCGCTAGGAGCAACGCCGAAAAGAGGAATGCCGTGGATTGAAGTCTCATCGAACCGTCCCCTGATTCCGATGGGAGCGAGAGATGCACTCAGCTGCGTGGAATCATAGCCCAACTCTTGGGAATCGCGCACTTTCGTTATGCCATCGGCTCACTAAAGCAGGCGTGAGACTGGCCAAAAGAGCCGAGTCTTGGATACTCTTCTCACTCCTTTGGGCATTCAGAAGGAATTTGATGTTTCAACCCCGTAGGGTTAGGACCAATAAGTCGGCTTGTGAGAATCGCCCGCGCCACTCCCGGATGACGAGCTAACCGGTGGTAATCACCCTGTACGAAGGAACGAACTGGCCGCCTGAGAATTTGCTACGCAAGCGGTGAAATCAAGCTGGCTTCGCATTCAACTGTCAAGAGTGTGTTTGCTCTGACACTTACGATGTTTCCGAACAAGCTGAGTATGATTTCAGTCGCCGCGTTGCCCCAGATGTCACGTATGTCCCAGGAGGAGCATCTGCGACTACCTATCTTTTCGACAAGGCTGTTCGCCGCCTGCTTTCCCGCGAGCCCGTTGAGATGGTGGTAAACCTAGCCGCGGGTCAGGATTCCGGTCCTTACCGGCTCGAACTGCCGCGGATCGGGAAAAGGATATGCGCTTCGGCTTTGATGTCGTCGTAGCCGCAGTCCATCGTCTCTTTGCACGCATCTATGGCTTCAGCGCCGTCCTTAGCTTCGACATTGCGGTAGGTCAGCGTGATGGTGACGTCAAAGGATTCCATGCACTCTAATACTCAAGGCGTGCTGCGATGCTGGTCTGGATCATGCAACGCCGCGGGATTGACGGAAAGCAGATCGTAGTGTTCGGCGCATAGCCACAGCTTACCGATGTCGCCTGTGATCTGGTACTGAACGTCCATCCAGTCCACGGCAGGCTTTCCGCAATTCATGAATCCGCATTCGTATCTCATCAGTGCCAACCCTCGCCCATGCCGATTCGGGCATACCAAGCCTCAGCTTTTTCTGGTGCGACCGAAGCCCTCGAACCCGATTTCACGCATCCTAGCCACCGTCTTTTCATTGTGAAACCACAAAACATCCATAATGATTGCCTCCTTAGTCCAAATACTGCGCGCGGCGGAAATCAGCCCCTATTGCTCTCGCCTTTAGCGATGGCCATGTAGGGCCTGGTGTCCCAGGCCGGCGTGTTGATGCGCCCTAGAACCATTAGGTGAGGATCGAGTCCGACCGGCATGATCCCGCGTGATGCGCAATGGATGGACTGCTCGATTTCCATCAGGCAGATGATGACCTCGGTGTGCAAATCCTCGATGAAATGCTGGCCGTCGAACAGCTTAGCGCCCAGAACACGCTTGCCGCAG
>Ga0209773_10000474_pt1 | contig 13188 bp, 11 predicted proteins | sample BogFormECP14_OM1_FD_188244 | JGI IMG/M metagenome (GOLD analysis project Ga0209773, IMG submission 188244) | Bog forest soil microbial communities from Calvert Island, British Columbia, Canada - ECP14_OM1 (SPAdes) (version 2) | ecosystem: Environmental > Aquatic > Freshwater > Wetlands > Bog ... | reverse complement strand
GAGATCACACATATCGCCGGCGATCGCGGCGATGCGCTCGGCTGGGACTGCCTTGAGCCGGTCGGCAACGATTTCGAGGGCCTCGCGCCAGTCGGTCTCCGCCCTTGCGCCGCGGCGGCCGGCATAGGGGCGATCAAGCCTCAGCCGGCGCAACCCATCGATCGCGTAGCGGGTCTTGTCTGAAATCCACTCCTCATTGATGTCCTCATTGACTCGTGGCAGCACCCGCAAGACCTGCGCATCACGGGAATCGATCCGGATGTTGCTGCCTACTGCATCAAGAACATCGATCGACTCGGTTTTGACCAACTCCCACGGCCGGGCCATGAACGCATAGGGCTTGGAGGTCAGTGCGCCGACCGGACACAGATCGATGATGTTGGCGGACAGCTCGGACCCGAGCGCACGCTCGATATACGTGCCGATCTCCATGTCCTCGCCGCGCCCGGTGGCGCCCAATTCCTGGACTCCGGCGATCTCGGTCAAAAATCGGATACAGCGCGTGCAATGGATGCAGCGGGTCATGTGCGTCTCGACCAGCGGGCCGAAATTCTTGTCGCGTACCGCTCTTTTGCTTTCCACGAACCGGCTGCGGTCAAAGCCGTAAGCCATCGCCTGGTCCTGGAGATCGCACTCGCCGCCCTGATCGCAGATCGGGCAGTCGAGCGGGTGGTTTATCAGCAGGAACTCCATCACCCCCTTTTGTGCCTTCAACGCCTTGGGCGATTTGGTGTGGACCACCATCCCATCGCCGACCGGCATCGCGCAGGAGGCGATCGGTTTCGGCGACCGCTCCACCTCGACCAGGCACATCCGGCAGTTTCCGGCGATTGCCAGGCGTTCGTGAAAGCAGAAATGCGGGACCTCGATCCCGGCCAATTCGCAGGCCTGCAAGATCGTCGTGCCCGCCGGAACCTCGATCTCGCCGCCGTCGATCGTCAATTTCGGCATCTCAGGCTGCCTGCCTCCGCCGCACGGCCGCGTCGCAGTATTCGGCGATGCGCCGCTCCATTTCCGGGCGGAAATGGCGAATGAGCCCCTGAACCGGCCACGCCGCGCCATCAGCCAGCGCGCAAATCGTATGGCCCTCAACCTCGTACGATACGTCGAGCAGCGTGTCGATCTCCGCCACCGAGGCGTTGCCCTCGACCATCCGCTCCATCACCCGCCACACCCAACCCAGACCTTCGCGGCACGGCGTGCATTGGCCGCAGCTTTCGTGCTTGTAGAATTTCGACAAGCGGGCAATCGCTTTGACGATGTCGGTCGATTTATCCATGACGATGACCGCCGCGGTACCGAGCCCGCTCTTAACCTCTTGCAGACTGTCGAAATCCATCAGTACCGTTTCACAGATCGATTTCGGCAGGACCGGCACCGATGAGCCGCCCGGGATCACCGCAAGCAGGTTGTCCCAGCCGCCACGCACCCCGCCCCCGTAGCGCTCGATCAGCTCCTTGAGCGGGATGCTCATCGCCTCCTCGACATTGCACGGCGTATTCACGTGGCCCGACAGGCAATAGATCTTGGTGCCGCTGTTTTTCGGCCGGCCGATGCCCGCGAACCAGGCGGCACCGCGCCGCAATATTGTCGGAACGACCGCGATCGTCTCGACATTGTTGACCGTGCTCGGGCAGCCATAGAGCCCGACCTGCGCCGGAAACGGCGGCTTCAGGCGCGGCTGGCCCTTTCGCCCTTCGAGACTTTCGAGCAGCCCTGTCTCCTCGCCGCAGATATAGGCGCCGGCGCCACGGTGTAGATAGAGCTCGAACGGATAGCCCGAGTCGCAGGCATCCGTGCCGATCAACCCCGCGCCATAGGCTTCGTCGATCGCCGCCTGCAGCCGCTGCGCCTCATTATAGAACTCGCCGCGGATGTAAATATAGCAGTGGTGGACACCCATCCCGACCGAGGCCAGCAGACAGCCCTCGACGAGCTTCTGCGGGTCGTTGCGCAGGATGTCGCGATCCTTGCAGGTGCCGGGCTCGCTTTCGTCGGCATTGACGACGAGGTAGGTCGGACGGTCGCTCTGCTTGGGCATGAACGACCATTTGAGGCCGGTCGGAAAACCGGCGCCACCACGCCCGCGCAAACCCGATTCCTTAGCCTGGTCGACAATCCAGTCGCGGCCCTTAAGGATCAAATCCTTGGTGCCGTCCCAATCGCCGCGCCGACGCGCGCCGTCGAGCCGCCAATCGTCCTGGCCGTAAAGGTTAGTGAAGATGCGGTCTTTGTCGGCGAGCATTCATGTCCTCTCGGAACCGGGGGCGCCATCTCGGGCCGGCTCAGTAAGGGTCGTCCGGCCGCCGACCGGCTCCGAGCCATGCCGACCGATCATCGAGCCAGGCGGCGGCGCCGCGCCGGCGCGTAACGCATCGAGGACGGCCTCCGTCGCCGGCCCGTCGAGATCCTCGTAGAAATCGTCGTTGACCTGCAGGATCGGCGCATTGACGCAGGCACCCAGGCACTCGACTTCGACCAGGGTGAACAGGCCGTCGGCGGTGCTCCCGCCCATCACGATGCCGAGCTTGCGCTCGCAGGCCGCAACGACGTCGTCCGAGCCGCGCAGCCAGCACGGCGTCGTCGTGCATGCTTGCAACAGATAGCGCCCGACCGGCCGCAAATTCAACATCGTATAAAAGCTCGCGACCTCATAAACCCGGATCGGCGCCATTGCCAAAATCTGCGCCACCCGGTCCATCGCCGCGCGCGGTAGCCAACCGCCGCATTGTCGCTGCGCCAGGTCGAGTAACGGCAAGACCGCGCTCGCCTGCCGTCCCGGCGGGTATTTTGCGATATGTGCCTCGGCAACCCGCATGTTTTCCGGCGTGAATTGAAAGCTTTCGGGCTGTTCGAAGGGCGGTGCGGCGGTCGCGCTGTTCATCGGTCGATCTCGCCGAAGACGATATCCATCGAGCCGATGATCGCAACGATGTCGGCGAGCATGTGGCCGCGGCACATGAAGTCGGTCGCCTGCAGAAAGGCGAAACCCGGCGACCGGATCTTGCACCGGTAGGGGCGGTTGGTGCCGTCGGCGATGAGATAGACCCCGAATTCGCCTTTTGGCGCCTCTACCGCGGTATAAGTCTCCCCGGCCGGCACGTGGTAGCCCTCGGTGTAAAGCTTGAAGTGATGGATCAACGCTTCCATCGAGCTCTTCATCTCGGCTCGTGGCGGCGGCGCCACCTTCCGGTCGTTGACCTTCACCGGCCCCGAAGGCATCTGCGCGATCGCCTGCTTGATGATGCTCACCGACTGGCGCATTTCCTCGACCCGCACAAGGTAGCGGTCATAGGAATCGCCGTTGCGGCCGATCGGGACGTCGAAGTCCATCTTGTCATAGACGTCGTAGGGCTGCGCCCGGCGCAAATCCCAGGCGACCCCCGAACCGCGCAGCATTGGCCCCGAAAGGCCCCAATCGGCGGCGTCGGCCGCGCTGATTACACCAATATCAACGGTGCGCTCCTTGAAGATTCGGTTCTCGGTCAACAGCCCTTCGATATCGTCGATCGTCTTCGGAAAGGTAGTGCAAAAGGCGAGGATGTCGTCGGCGAGACCGGCTGGAAGGTCGAGATGAACGCCGCCGGGGCGAAAATAATTGGCATGCAGGCGGGCGCCCGAAGCCCGCTCATAGAACTCCATCAGTCGCTCGCGTTCCTCGAACCCCCAAAGAAACGGGGTGATCGCGCCGACATCGAGACCGAATGCACAAATGCACAGTAAGTGGTTGAGGATTCGCGTGATCTCCGCGAACAGCACGCGGATGTACTGGGCGCGAGGCGGCGGGGTGATCCCCATCAGCTTCTCGACGGCGAGCGCGAAGGCGTGCTCCTGGCACATCGGCGACACGTAGTCGAGCCGGTCGAAATAGGGGATCGCCTGCAAATAGGTCTTGTATTCGATCAGCTTTTCGGTGCCGCGATGTAACAGGCCGATATGCGGGTCGGCGCGTTCGATGATTTCGCCGTCCATCTCCAGGACAAGCCGCATGACGCCGTGCGCCGCCGGGTGCTGCGGTCCGAAATTCATCATGAAGTTCTTAATTCGCGGCGGGCCCTCGAGCTCGCTTTCGACGGCCGGGCGCTGTTCGCTCACGGCGTTCCCCCGGTCGCCGGTTTGCCCTCGCCGGCCTTTTCGTCGCCGGGGAGGATCTTATCCATCCCCTCCCATGGCGACAGAAAATCAAAGCTGCGAAATTCCTGCTGCAAGTGGACGGGCTCGTACACGACGCGCTTTTGTTCTTCGTCGTAGCGCAGCTCGACATAGCCGGTCAGCGGAAAGTCCTTGCGTAGCGGATGGCCCTCGAACCCGTAATCGGTCAGGAGGCGGCGTAGATCGGGGTTTCCCGCGAAATAGATCCCGAACAGGTCCCACGCCTCGCGCTCCCACCAGCCGGCGCTGCTGTAGAACTCGGTCGCCGAGGGCACCGGCGCGTTCTCGTCGGTCTGGACCTTGAGACGGATGCGCTGATTGAGGCTCATGCTCAACAGATTGTAGATGACCTCGAAGCGCAGCGCACGGTCGGGAAAATCGACGCCGCAAATGTCGCAGAGCACGGTGAACCGGCATTTGGGATCGTCACGCAGAAAGCTGAGCACCTGCGGCAACGCCGCACGCTCGACCCGCACGCACAACTCGCCATGGTGAATCTCGCTAACGGTCACCGCTTCGGGCAACGCCGCTGCTACGTGCTCGGCGAGGGCCTTAAGTTGCTCTTCCATCGGCGGTGCTAGCGGGTGAAGTTGCGGGTACGTCTGATCTTTTTCTGCAGTAGCAGAACGCCGTAGAGCAACGCCTCGGCGGTCGGCGGGCAGCCGGGCACATAGACGTCGACCGGCACGATCCGATCGCAGCCACGCACCACCGAATAGGAATAATGGTAATAGCCGCCGCCATTGGCGCACGAGCCCATCGAGATGACCCAGCGCGGCTCCGCCATCTGGTCATAGACCTTGCGCAATGCCGGCGCCATCTTGTTGCATAAGGTGCCGGCGACGATCATCACGTCGGCTTGGCGCGGGCTGGCGCGAAAGACCACGCCGAAGCGGTCGAGGTCATAACGGCTGGCTCCGGTATGCATCATCTCGACAGCGCAGCAAGCCAGCCCAAAGGTCATCGGCCACAGCGAACCGCTGCGCGCCCAATTGACCAGATTATCAAGCGTTGCGACGATGAACCCCTTGTCCTGGACTTCGTCGGTCGCGGCTCGCAGCAGCAGGGCTTGGTCCTCGCCCGGAGGAACCGACGCCGCTGGGACGAGGCCGATCGGCCTGTCGATCACTCCCATTCCAAGGCCCCTTTGCGCCACTCATAGATAAAGCCGACGGTCAGAACACCGAGGAAGACCACCATCGACCAGAAACCGAACATCCCGATATCCCCGAGCGACACCGCCCATGGAAACAGGAAGGCGACCTCGAGATCGAAGATGATGAACAGGATGGCGACGAGGTAATAGCGCACGTCAAAGCGGATCCGCGCGTCCTCGAACGGCTCGAAGCCGCACTCGTAAGGCGACAATTTTTCGCTGTCGGGCCGCTGCCGGGCAAGGACGAGCGAACCCGCAACCATTGCCACCGCGACCGCACCGGCAATCACAAGGAAGATCAGGATCGGAAAGTATTCGCGTAGCAAGATATCCATCGACGAACTCCGGCCGGGATTACCGCCGTGCTCCAACCGGCAGAGGGCACAGCCCGATGGTCCGAACCGACTATGGATATAGGCCGGATCGTCTCGTCGCGACACCGGGTCACGACACTACATTGTGCAGCGCCATAACCTGCAGCGATCCACGGTCACTGGCGGGAGCGACGGGGCTCGAACCCGCGACCTCCGGCGTGACAGGCCGGCGCTCTAACCAACTGAGCTACGCCCCCTCGGCCCGCGACCGGGACGGGCACCCTTATCTCCCCCGCCCCGAGGTGTCAAGCCGAGAGCATCTGATCCGTGAAAGCCGGTTCGCTATCGGCGACGGCACGGAAACCGATCCGCAAGTCCGAGGCTCCGCCGACCAGATCCATCGCTCAGGTTCACCCGGAGTCTCGCCCCTGTCCCATGGTGGGCGATGAGGGACTCGAACCCCCGGCCCCCTCGGTGTAAACGAGGTGCTCTACCGACTGAGCTAATCGCCCTCTCTTGCGAGCTCGCGCCCGGATTGGGGCAGCTTCACAACGCCGACACCGGCGTCAATTCAACGAGTCGCGCAATCCCTTGCCTGGCTTGAACTTGGGCTGCTTCGACGCGGCAATCTTGATTTTCTCTCCGGTTCGCGGATTGCGCCCTTCAGAAGCCGCCCTCGCCGCGACCGAAAACGTACCAAATCCGACGAGGCGAACCTCATCGCCCCCTTTCAAGGCCTCGACGATTGCGTCGAACACCGCGTCGACAGCCCGACTCGCCTCCGACTTTCTCAACTCCGACTTGCTGGCGACGGTATCGACCAGTTCATTCCTGTTCACGGGCTACCCCCCTGCGCGAGTGTGCGAGATGCCTGGATTATTCGCCGAGGAGTTTAGAACGGCGGCCGGCCATCGGTCAACCGCTCGCGAGAACCAAAAACCGAAGCATTTCATGTGCATTAGACTACATTCGCGGTGCTGTGAATGTAGCCTGCCGCATGCCGGGGCGCGGTCGATCGGCTCAATCAGTGAGTTACAAGCCCGGAACGCTCCTCGCCCGATCCGGGAATTACCGGAGGCGGCTCCCCGTCCTCCGACCAAGCCACCGGCGTCAGCGGCGCCGCAAGTGCGTTGCCGAGCAGCTCATCCACCGTCCTGACCGGTATGATCTTCAACCCGCGCTTGACGTTATCCGGGATCTCGGCGAGATCCTTCTCGTTGTCTTGCGGGATCAACACGGTCTTCAGCCCACCGCGCAGCGCCGCCAGCAGCTTCTCCTTGAGGCCGCCGATCGGCAGCACCCGGCCGCGCAGGGTGATCTCGCCGGTCATTGCTATGTCGCTCTTTACCGGAATACCGGTCAGAACAGAGACGATTGAGGTCACCATCGCGACGCCGGCTGACGGGCCGTCCTTGGGCGTTGCACCCTCCGGCACATGCACGTGGATGTCGCGCTTTTCGAACACCGAGGGCCGGATGCCAAAGGCGTGGCTACGCGACTTGACGTAGCTTTCGGCCGCTTGGACCGATTCCTTCATTACGTCGCCCAGCTTGCCCGTTGCCGTAACCCGGCCCTTGCCGGGCAAGGTCACCGCCTCGATCGTCAGCAACTCGCCACCTACTTCGGTCCAGGCGAGCCCCGTCGTTATCCCAACCAGATCCTCGCCCTCGACCTCGCCAAACCGGAACCGCCGGACCCCGGCGTATTTTTCCAGATTGCGGCGCGTCACGGCGACCCGCAGGGTCTTCTTCATCAAAATGTCTTTGATTGCCTTGCGGGTGAGATTGGCGATCTCGCGCTCGAGATTACGGACTCCCGCCTCGCGCGTGTAGTGGCGAATGAGATCGCGGATCGAGTCTTCGCTGATGCTCCACTCGGTCTTGCGGATGCCGTGTGCGGTCATCTGCTTGGGGATCAGGTGGCGGCGAGCAATCTCGACCTTCTCATCCTCGGTATAGCCCGGGATTCGGATGATCTCCATTCGGTCCATAAGCGGCTGCGGGATGCGCAAGGTATTTGCGGTTGTGACGAACATAACGTCCGACAGGTCGTAGTCGACTTCGAGATAGTGATCGTTGAACGCTCCGTTCTGCTCCGGATCGAGCACTTCGAGCAAAGCCGAAGACGGGTCGCCCCGCCAATCCGCGCCGAGTTTGTCGACCTCGTCGAGCAGGAAGAGCGGGTTCGATGACTTCGCCTTCTTCATCCCTTGCAGGATCTTGCCCGGCATCGAGCCGATATAGGTCCGACGGTGGCCGCGAATCTCGGCTTCGTCACGCACCCCACCCAGCGACATGCGCACGAAGTTGCGTCCGGTGGCGCGCGCGACCGACTTGCCGAGCGATGTCTTGCCGACGCCGGGCGCGCCGACCAGGCACAGGATCGGGCCCTTCATCTTCTTGATGCGCTGCTGGACGGCGAGATATTCGAGGATGCGTTCCTTGACCTTTTCCAGCCCGAAATGGTCGGCGTTGAGCACCTTTTCGGCGGCCTTGATGTCGCGCTTGATCTTGGTGCGATTGTGCCACGGCACCGACAACAGCCAGTCGAGATAGTTGCGCACCACGGTCGCCTCCGCCGACATCGGACTCATGCTCTTGAGTTTCTTGAGTTCGGCCGCCGCCTTGTCACGCGCCTCCTTGGAGAAGGCGGTCTTGTTGATCCGCTCTTCGAGCTCGGCCATCTCGTCGCGGCCATCCTCGCCCTCGCCGAGCTCCTTCTGGATCGCCTTCATCTGCTCGTTCAAATAATATTCGCGCTGCGTCTTCTCCATTTGGCGCTTGACGCGATTACGGATCCGCTTTTCGACCTGAAGGACGCCGATCTCGCCCTCCATATAGCCGAATACTTTTTCGAGCCGCTCAGATACCGCTTCCGTTTCAAGCAGCTCCTGCTTCTCCGGAATCTTCAGGCTCAGATGGGAGGCGACGGTGTCGGCAAGCTTGGCCGAGTCGTCAATCTGGTTGATCGAGACCAGCACCTCGGGCGGGATCTTCTTGTTGAGCTTGATGTACTGCTCGAACTGCGACACCACGGTGCGCGCCAGCGCCGCCGCCTCCTGCGGCTCGCCCGCCTTCTCGACGATCGGATCGGCATAAGCCTGGAAGAATGCCTCGTTCTCGGCAAAGCGGGATATCCGGGCGCGCCGGGCCCCCTCCACCAGCACCTTGACCGTGCCGTCCGGCAGCTTCAATAACTGAAGGACAGTGCCGACGGTGCCGACCGTATAGATGTCTGCGGTCTCCGGATCGTCCTGCGCCGCATTCTTCTGGGTGACGAGCAGGATCTGCTTGTCATCCTTCATCACGTCCTCGAGCGCCCGCACCGATTTTTCGCGCCCGACAAACAGCGGCACGATCATGTGTGGGAAGACGACGATGTCGCGGAGGGGCAGGACGGGATAAAGCGCGCCGCGCACGAGTTCTAACATAAGCCCTCTTCTTGATGGCGCCGTCCCAGGACGAGCCAGGCGGCGGTGAACAGGCATGCCATATCTAGGTTGGCCCGGTTTCGCCGGCAGTCAAGTCGGCTGCCGTCGCAGCCGGTCGCACCCTGCGCGGATCAGTCGCCGGTACCGACATCGCCGCGCCGATCGGAGTAGATGTGGAGCGGTTTGGTCCGCCCCTCGACAACCTCGCGATTGATGACGATCTCACTGACACCGACCAGACTAGGCAGGTCGAACATCGATTCGAGCAGTATCGACTCCATGATCGAGCGTAGACCGCGGGCCCCGGTCTTGCGCAGGATCGCCTTGCGGGCGATCGCCTTCAACGCTTCTTCGTTGAGCTCGAGCCGGACGTCCTCCATCTCGAACAGCCGCTGATATTGCTTGACCAACGCGTTCTTCGGCTTGGTCAGAATGTCGACCAGAGTCCCCTCGTCGAGATCGTCCAGCGTCGCCACCACCGGCAGTCTGCCGACGAATTCGGGAATCAGACCAAATTTCAGCAGGTCCTCGGGCTCCAGGTCTCGGAGGATTTCACCGGTCTTACGTTCGTCCGGGCCCCGCACTTCGGCGCCAAACCCGATCGAGGTGCCCTGGCGCCGCTGCGCGATCAGCTTTTCCAGCCCGGAAAAGGCCCCGCCGCACACGAACAGGATGTTCGTGGTGTCGACCTGAAGGAATTCCTGCTGCGGGTGCTTGCGCCCACCCTGCGGCGGCACCGAGGCGATCGTTCCCTCCATGATCTTGAGCAGCGCCTGCTGCACCCCCTCGCCCGAGACGTCGCGAGTGATCGAGGGATTGTCGGATTTGCGCGAGATCTTATCGACCTCGTCTATATAGACGATCCCCCGCTGCGCGCGCTCGACATTGTAATCGGCAGCCTGCAGCAGCTTCAGGATGATGTTTTCGACGTCCTCACCGACATAACCAGCCTCGGTCAGGGTGGTGGCGTCGGCCATGGTGAATGGCACATCGATGATCCGGGCCAGGGTCTGGGCGAGCAAGGTCTTGCCCGAACCGGTCGGCCCGACCAGCAGGATGTTCGATTTGGCCAACTCGACGTCATTGGCTTTGGCGCCGTGCGCGAGACGCTTGTAGTGGTTGTGCACAGCGACCGAGAGCACTCGCTTGGCGTGGTCCTGACCGATCACATAATCGTCGAGAACCTTGCAGATGTCGCGCGGCCCGGGCACTCCGTCACGCGACTTGACGAGCGTCGTCTTGTGCTCCTCGCGGATGATGTCCATGCACAGCTCGACGCATTCGTCGCAGATGAACACGGTCGGTCCGGCGATCAGCTTCCTGACCTCGTGCTGGCTCTTGCCGCAAAAGGAGCAGTAGAGCGTATTCTTCGAGTCGCTGCCGCTGGATTTGGTCATCGCCACTCCGTCATCGGCCCGAACCGGCCTCTCCAGCCTCTTCCTTCTCGGCTTGGCGACCGGGCTGCAAGGCGCTAACCGCTCGTCCCTCGCGGTCCGGACGCCGCCGCGACGCCCGATCCTGGATCGAGTATATGTGCTCGCGCCTGATCAACAACTACTTAATCATGATCGTCGGGCCGCGCGTTGCCCTGGCCGGCGCGGGCCCCGTGCTATTTGAACCCTTTTTCCGACTCGTCGCGGCCAGGACGATTTTCGACGACTTCGTCGATCAGGCCAAACTCCCTGGCTTCGTGTGGGGACAGGAACTTGTCGCGCTCGAGCGCGTTCTGTATCGCTTCGAGCGGCTGGCCAGTATGCTTGACGTAGATCTCGTTGAGCCGCGCGCGGAGCGCCAGGATTTCCCGCGCCTGAATCTCAATGTCCGTCGCCTGGCCCTGGGCCCCGCCCGAGGGCTGATGGATCATGATCCGCGAATTCGGCAGCGAAAAGCGCTTACCGGGGGAGCCCGCAGCCAGCAGCAGCGAACCCGCCGACGCGGCCTGACCGATGCACACCGTCGCAACCGGCGCGCGGATGTACTGCATGGTGTCGTAGATCGCCAGGCTGGAGGTGACCACCCCACCCGGCGAGTTGATGTAGAAATTAATGTCCTTGTTCGGGTTTTCCGCCTCCAGGAACAATAGCTGTGCACAGATCAAACTGGATACGGCGTCGTGGATCGGCCCGACGAGAAAGATGATGCGCTCCTTGAGCAAGCGCGAATAGATGTCGTATGCGCGCTCGCCGCGGTTGGTCTGCTCGACGACCATCGGCACTAGGTTATTCATGTATTGTTCGAAATAGTCCGACATTGCGGTCTCCTCGGCAACGCCGCATCGGCGGCGCAAAGGGGTTGATCAGCTTGGGTCCGCGCTCTCCAGCAACGCGCCGGTCGGCGAGCCGGCAGAGACAGCTGTCTCGGCGTCGGGATCGGGTAGAGCCAGCAACTCCTGCGGGGTCACCCGACGTTCTTCGACCTTGGCCAGCTCGACGATAAAGTCCACGACCTTGTCCTCGAAGATCGGGGCGCGCAGATTGGCCACGGCCTCCGGATTCTGGCGGTAGAAATCCAGAGCCTGGCGCTCGTAACCGGGATGCCGTCGCACCTCCCGGGTGATCGCCTGATTGATCTCCTCCTGGGTCACCGTGATATTGTTGCTGCGACCGACCTCGGCGAGCAACAGGCCAAGCCGCACCCGGCGCTCGGCAATCTGGCTGTATTCGCCCTTGAGGACCTCCTCGTTGTCCACGGCTGCGTCGGCCTCGACGGCGGGCGCCGCTTCCGCACCGGCCGCGGGCTCGCCCTCCGAGCTCGGAACCGCTGCTGCCGGCGCCTCAGCGACCTCCGCCGTCACCGCGCCGCTGACCGGCTCGGCCTCCGCCCCGCTGTCCCCGTCGCGGCCGCCTTGGCGCTCCTGCTCGGCTTGGTGCTGCGCCCAGATATTATTGAACTCGAGTTCCACCATGCCAGGCGGGACTGCAAAATCGTACCGCTCCGCGAGTTTGTCGAGCAACGCCCGCTTCAGACGCAGACGCGAGGCCATCGCGTAGTCGCGCTCCATTTGCTGCTGCACCTCCTGGCGCAACTCGGCGAGGCTTTCGAGCCCAACCGCCTTGCCGAGCTCGTCGTCGATCGCGACCGGCGCACGCTCACGCACCTCCTTCACGTCGACCGCGAACTCCGCCTCCTTACCGGCAAGTTCGGCCGCCCCATAATCTTCGGGAAAAGTGACGCGAACCGTGCGGTGCTCACTGCCTGCCGCCCCGATCAACTGCTCTTCAAAGCCCGGGATGAAGCTGCCTGAACCAAGCATGATCTGGCGGTCCTTGCCGCTGGCGCCCGGAATTTCCCGATCGCCTGCCCGCCCCTCGACATCGACGACGATGATATCGCCGCTCTGGGCCGGCCGTTCGACCGGTTCGGATTTGCGCTGCTGCTCGGCGATCCGCGCGATCGCGGCGTCGATGCTCTCTTCCGGAACCTCCACAATCAGCCGCTCTATGCCCAGATCAGCAAAATTCGGCTCCGGGATGTCGGGAAGGATCTCGACCAGCATCTTGTATTCGAGATCGGCGCCCTCGCTGAACGAGACGATATCGACCTTGGGCGGCAGCGCCGGCCGCAAATTGTGCTCGCGGATCGTGTCTTCCGAGCTGCCTTGGACCGTGCTCTCCACCACCTCGCCCAGTACCGAGGGCCCATAACGACGGCGCAAAATTTGCATCGGGACCTTGCCAGGGCGGAAGCCCGGCAGGCGAATGGTGCGTCCCAGCTCGTCGAGACGGCTGACGACCTTGTCCTCGAGTTCGCCCGCGGGAACCACGATGCGGAACTCACGCTTGAGCCCGTCGGCGCTGGTTTCGGTCACCTGCATAAGACGAGGCCCGCAGTCCTGCCGTCATCGCCCGGCGCTACCCGCCGCTCGATCCGGCATCCCGTCTCGCGAGCGGGCCATAGGCGGCTTCGCGCAATCGACAACAAGCCCTTCATCGGCAACAGCCTCTCGGTAATGATCTCCGCGCACCTTGGTGCGGGCGGGGGGATTTGAACCCCCACGATTCACATCGCTGGAACCTAAATCCAGTGCGTCTGCCAGTTCCGCCACGCCCGCCGCGCCAATCGGCCGGAGCGGCCAGCCCGGCCCGGCAGAGGCGTTTCTTAGCACAGACCTCCCCGGTTACCTAGACAGCCCGGAT
>Ga0209773_10000473_pt1 | contig 13193 bp, 13 predicted proteins | sample BogFormECP14_OM1_FD_188244 | JGI IMG/M metagenome (GOLD analysis project Ga0209773, IMG submission 188244) | Bog forest soil microbial communities from Calvert Island, British Columbia, Canada - ECP14_OM1 (SPAdes) (version 2) | ecosystem: Environmental > Aquatic > Freshwater > Wetlands > Bog ... | reverse complement strand
TCCGCGAGCGATTAATCGGCCGATGCGGGCTTCAGTTGCGCGGCATATCCCGGCCCGTGCAGCACCCGGCCCGGCAGGGCACCCGTCATTTTCCCCGCATCGATGACCGGCACGCCGTTCACCAACACATACCGCATACCTATCGATAATCTCTTCGGATCCTCGAAAGTAGCGACCTCATGGATCGTGTCGCCATCGAATACCACGATGTCGGCCCACATGCCGAGCTTCAATACCCCGCGATCGACAAGATGCTCGCGCTGCGCCGGCAACGCGGAAAACTTGCGAATCGCATCGCTCAAGGTCAGCGCGTGCTGTTCGCGCACATACTTGCGCAGGATGCGTGGAAAGGCGCCGTATGCCCGGGGGTGAGGATGCTCCGTGGCCAGAATACCCTCGAGCGAAGCGCCGGAAGCATCGTTGTCGACGGATACCCAGGGCTGCTGCAAGATCAGTTTCACGTCGGGCTCGTCCATGCCGAACACCGCCACGCTGGTTCCCGCAAGATCCTTGATCAAGAAATCGCAGATTGCATCGATCGGATCCTCATGCCACTCTTGCGCGATTTCGCTGACGCGCTTGCCCTGATACTTGAGCAACTCGTTGTTGACGACCGCGGTGATGAGGATGTCCTGCGGTCCCTTGATCTCCAGCCACTCATTGTCCCAGTCCATGCTGGGAGTCAGCATATCCTTGTGAATGCGCGCGCGAGTCGCCGGATCCTTGAGACGCGCAATCAGCGCCGCGGAGCCGCCGTCATGTGCCCAAGGCGGTATGAAGGCGGAGAAAGAATTTTCCCACGCAGTATAAGCGTAGGTGTCCGCAGCCACGTCGATGCCGCGAGCACGCGCCGCCTCGATCTTGCTGATCACCTGCGGCGCCTTGCCCCAATTGCGCTGCCCCGAAACCTTCAAGTGAAAGATCTCGACCGGGATATGCGCCTCAGCGCCAATTCGAAATGTCTCCTCCAGCGCAGCCATCTCGGCATCGCCCTCGCTGCGCATGTGCGTGGCATAAATGCCACCGTACTGCGCCGCCGTCATTGCCAACGCGATCAACTCGTCGGTGTGTGCGTAAGGCGCGGGCGGATATTGCAGGGCGGTTGACAATCCGAGTGCCCCCTCTTGCATGGCAGTCGCGACCATGGCTTGCATGCGCTGCAGCTCGTCCGCGGTGGGCGCTCGATTCCCGAAGCCAATGACCATCTCGCGTATCGTCGTGGCGCCTATGTAGTGGCCCATGTTGATGCCAATGCCCTGCTTCTCAACGCGTGCAAAGTACTGCGGCAGCGTGCGCCAGTCCGGCTTGATCCGGTAGTGATCAAATCCCGGCTGGGATTCTTTGAGAATGGCATCGTTGAGCGGCGCCACCGTATTGCCTTCGCCTGTTATTTCGGTCGTGATTCCCTGAAAAATCTTCGACGGCAGGCGCGGGTCCACGAGCACCGTAATCTCGGACTGACCGAGCATGTCGATGAATCCCGGCGCCACGATCAGGCCGTGCGCATCGATGGTTTTCTTGCGCGAGGCACTCGATAAATTGCCGATGGCCGCAATGCGCCCTTCCTTGACCGCTACATCGCCCCCGTACCACGGCGAACCGGTCCCATCGATGATATGGCCGTTCGCGATGACGAGATCATATTCAGCGGCGGCCGCGGCGCACGTTGAGATGCCTGCGGCGAGCCAGGCCATACAGCAGAATGAGCGGCGAATCAGCAACAAACGCGTGTGCATGGCGGGCATTTACTTCAAGTATTTATCGAACCAGGCGATGGTCCGCTGCATGGCATCGGCCAGATGCTCCGGATCGCGAAGCCCATGGCCCTCGCCCGGATAGATCATGATGGACGTCGGCACGTTCATGGCTTTCATCGCGTGCCAGAATTCCTGGGTTTGCGGCGCCGGGCACTCGATGTCGTGTTCTCCGACCCAGGCGAATGTCGGCGTTTTTACATTGTGCATGTAATTGATCGCCGATGATTGCGCGTACGCCGCAGGATCGTCGTACGCGGACTTGCCGAAGTACGGAATCATCCAGCCATCGATGCCGTTTTCGCCGTAGTACGACTGCCAATCGCTGATGCCGGCTGCTGCGACCGCGGCTTTGAATCGGTCGGTCTGCGTCACGGCCCACATGGTCATGAAGCCGCCATAGCTGCCGCCGGTCAGGCCCAGCCTTGCGGCGTCGATGGGCGCTACTTTCGCCGCAGCGTCGATGCCGGCCAGAATGTCGCGCAAATCGCCATGGCCAAAATCGCGGACATTGGCCTGCGTAAAGCGTTCGCCCTGACCATAGCTGCCGCGGGGATTTGGCCGAAACAGCGCGTAGCCGGCGTCCAGCAAGGCGGTGGTTAGGCCGGGACCGGCGAAGCCGGGAGTCACGGCGGCGGCGGGGCCGCCGTGCACGGCGGTGATCATCGGCATTTTGGCGGCGGCGTTTGGCGGCAGCAGCAGCCAGCCCTGAACGTCGAATCCGTCGCTCTTCCACCAGACGCTCTGCACACGCGCGGTCATGCTCATGCCGGCGTTGATCGCTGTCAGATTCCGCCAATGCCCTATGGTTCCGATCGCAATCTCCGGTGGTTGCGTGAACGATTCATGCGAGTCGGCGGTCACGCCTGAAGGGCAGGATGTCGAAATGCCGCTGCTGCGATCCGCAAACGATTCCTCGCCGCTCCACAGGACGCGCGCTGCTGCCGCTTTGAGCCCAGCGCCCAAATCCACGAATTGCATTTTGTCGCCGGCGAGCAGTTCGGCCTGCAAGTTGCCGTCGCAGCGCCAGGCGAGCGCGGTCGCGGAGGCGTGCATGTCAGGGGTGAGATTGATCGGCGCACCGCCGTCCACCGCCATTGCATACACGTCGCCTCCTGTCGAACCGAAATCGCTCATGATTCCAGCGATGAATGCGACCATCGAACCGTCGCGCGATACCCTGGGAAACGCGAGCTGCTGGCGAATGTCCGTCGGACCATAGATCACCCGAGCGCCGGCGCCGCTCTCGGGGAAAAGATACAGCTTCGCGGTCCACCAATTGTTGTCGCCATCGCCCGGCGCGGCGGTTCCGACGAAGCCCTTGCCGCCGGCTCGCCAATCGTATTCATACACATAGAGATCAGGGGGCGAGATCCAGCGCATCACGCCTTTGTCCAAAATCGCGATACGCTGCTCCGGCGGCGCTGCATCCAAGTCGCCGGCAATCGGCGCGCCGGCCTGTGTGGCACCGACTTCCTTGGTTGCATTTTGCGTGGCCAGCATGGCGAGTCGGCCATCGGGCATGTAGCGCAATTCCTCGATGGTGCCGCCGAAGTCGAGCAGCTTGGTCAAGGCGCTGCCGTCGGACGTGACGGCATACACGGAACGGGCATGACTGCCCGGAGTTCGCAGGGCGAAACTGAGATGCTTGCCGTCGGGACTAAAAGACGGCGATCCAGGCCAACATTGGGGAACACGGCCGCACGGCATCGCAACCGTTACCGCGATGCCGGTCCGCAACTGCCTGATCACGAGATCGCGAATCGTCGGCGCGCCGCCGCTGCGAGACGAATCGCCTTCCACGGACGCAACCAATTGTCCGTCCGGCGAAATTTCAACGCTGAGATATCGATGCACCAATCGGGTCGTGGGCGGGTCCGCAGCCGACGCCACCTGCCCTGCGCCGATGCAAGCGAGCGCCGCGGCTAGAATCACCTTCATTACCTTCTCCATTTCCTGCTGCTCAAGTGCTGCCGCGGTTGAACCTGAGTACCAGAGTTGCGCATCCCAAGAGTCCAGCACCTTCGATGCGCGCCAGCCAACGGTTCACGTTGCCAGTCACGCCAAATTTGGCCGCAGAATGCGCGGCGCGATGTGCCAGCCAGCCGTAGCCCGTCAAAATACAGAATTCCGGCACCATCGAGGTCGCCGCCAAGATCAGCATTTGCGGCACTACCGGTAACGAGGGATCGATGAACTGCGGCAGGAGCGCCAGGAAAAACAGCAGCGCCTTGGGATTCGCCAGTTGCAATGTCAGGGCCCCCAAATAGACGCCGGAGAGGTCGGCGTCGCGTGCAGCGGGGTTTGCGCTCAAGACCACCGCATGGGTGGATTTGGCGGAGCGCAGCGCCTTTATTCCCAGATAGATAAGGTAGGCCGCGCCGACCCACTTGGCGACCGCAAAGAAGCGCGCGCTGGCGGCAATGATTGCCCCGAGGCTAGTGGCCGAGAGCGCGAAGTAAATGCCGTTGGCGCTCAGGATTCCCCCCGCCGCCGGCAATGTGCGGCGCAAAGCCCCGCGCACACCTTGCGACACGACGTAGAACACGGCGGGGCCCGGCGACAGCGACAGCGCAGTCTCCATCGCCAAAAACAGCAGCCAGGTTTTGAACGTCATTCGGCAGGATGATACCGGCATCACCTAAGCTGCGCCAAACGGGCCGATTGCGGCGATAATCCTCGGAATGAACAGCGGCTATGGCACCGCAATTCTCCCGTCCGGAGTGCGTTCACGCTACGTCGAGAACGGCAATGGCCTCATCATGCACATTCTCGAGTGCGGATTCGATGCCGACGATCGGCCGTGCGTGTTGCTGCTGCACGGTTTCCCTGAGCTCGGCTTTAGCTGGCGAAAGGTGATGCCTGCCCTCGCCCACGCGGGATTTCACGTGATCGCCCCCGATCAGCGGGGTTACGGCGGCACCACCGGCTGGGACGGCAACTATGACCGCGATATCGGTCCATTTCATCTATTCAATCTGGCAAAGGATGCGCTAGGACTGGTTGCCGCATTGGGTCATCGCACCGTCGCCGCGGTGGTAGGGCATGATTTTGGCTCGCCGGTCGCTGCCTGGTGTGCGCTATTGCGGCCCGACTTGGTGCGTTCGGTGGTGTTGCTGAGCGCCCCTTTCGGTGGGCCGCCCCGCCAGGGGTCGGCGGTACAGTCGGCGGCGGCCGCCATGGCGGAATCGCTCGCGGCGCTGCATCCGCCGCGCAAGCACTATCAATGGTACTACTCAACGCGCGCGGCCAACGGCGACATGCACGCTTGTCCGCAGGGTATTCATGCATTCCTGCGCGCCTATTACCACGTCAAAAGTGCGGATTGGAAGCAGAATCAGCCATTCCCGCTCCAATCCTGGGCTGCCGATGAACTCGCCAAGATGCCCCGCTACTACATCATGGATTTCGACAAAAGCATGGCGCAAACGGTCGCGGCACTGGCGCCTGGCGGCGCGGAAATGTCCGCATGCGCGTGGCTGCCCGACGACGAACTGCGCGTCTACAGCGACGAATTCTCGCGAACCGGATTCCAGGGCGGTTTGCAGTGGTACCGCAATACGACGGACCCGAAAGGCAACGCTCAACTGCAGATGTTTTTCGGCCGCAGCATCGATGTGCCTTGCTGTTTCATCGCGGGTAAGAGCGACTGGGGGACTTATCAAAGTCCCGGCGCGTTGCAGGCCATGGCCTCATCGGCCTGCGCGGATTTTCGCGGTATTCACCTCGTCGCTGGAGCCGGACATTGGGTACAGCAGGAGCAGCCGGTTGCGGTGGCTGAATTGCTGATCGAGTTTCTCGGTCACATCACATGAGCCGGTTGAACGCCGTCTGCATCGCAGTCACGCGATCAAGATACGCGCGCGCTTCATGATCGCCACAGCGCTGGCCTGCCGCCAATCTAAACCCGCGTCTCGCGTATTCATCCCCCGCACCGGCGCCGCACAAATGGATCATTGCGGCGAGCGTCTGCTTGTGCTGCAGCGTAGCGGCGCTGATCCGGTGCCGCTCGAGAATCAGCGCCACGCTGTGATCGAGGTAGGCCGAAGTGAGCTCGACCGCATCGCCCGGCAGCACCCGCGCATACAGGCTGTTGAACCAGCATGAATGCCAGCTATTCCACGGGCCATCCTCGGCAACCGCATGATCATGAATGCAGTAGCGCCTGGCTTCTGCAAATGTTCCATCGGTGATCTGATACATCCCCACGGCGCTCGATGCCGGCCGATACACCTCGAAGGGCTGCGATGTCCACGACCACCGCCAGTAGGTGCGCGCCACCGGATTCCCCGAGCCTTCCACTTGTGCGATGGCGGCCAGAAGATCGGGAGTCATCACATTGGTCGCATACCTTTTGAATAGGGGCGCGTACTGATGCCAGGTTTCAGCCGGCGTCTTGTTGAGCGCGGTGCTTACCGGGAAAAAAAGTTCCGAGGGTTTGCGGATGACCTGGTAGATCCAGTTGATGCCAAGCCACAGTGCCAAAATAAGCGCCGTGCCGATGATGAGCTTGGTGCGCAGCGGCGCGCGCTGAAATCTGCGCCACTGGCCGCGCATCCGTTTCAGCCACTTCACGGCCAGCCGGCGCCGCGCGCGCATATTTTTACGGCGCGACATCGGCCCGGTCGATCGCCGCGGATTTCTTGGCATCTTCCCTACTCGAGACGGCGGTGGTCTAATGCCCGCCGCATGTACGTTGTCATGGTCGCTGCGCTGATGTTGGTTGTGCCGCTGATTTTCGTGGCGGGTCAGCTGCTCAACCAGCACGGCATGCTGACCGCGGTCACGATCATACCGATCATCGCAAAATGGTATGTATTCTGGGCCGTCGGCGTGCGCTTGGGTCTGGCGGGACTGCGCCAGATCTTTCAGCCGCGCTATACGGCTGAAACCATACTCGGCATCAAGAGCGAGGATTCCCTGCTGCTGGTGCGCGAGCTGGGATTTGCGAACTCGGCCCTCGGCAGCCTTGGATTGGCAACCTTATTTGCGCCCTCTTGGCTGCTGCCGGCCGCACTGGCGGGCGCGATCTTATACGGGCTGGCGGGAATCAACCATGTGTTCCACCGGCCGCGCAACACATTGCAGAACGTGGCCATGGTGTCGGATCTGTTCGCGTGCCTGGTGCTGGCGGTCTGCTGCCTGGAGTCCTAGGTTACGATCGTGACGCTTTCCGACTGTGGATCGAACATGATCCTGGCCTTGCCGCTCTTGAGCTGACCCATCACCCGCGCAACTTTGTCCTGCAGCGAAACTTCCCTTTCGCCGTAGTCCGTGCCCTCGCGCAAAACGAAGGATTCGATGACGGCATGCAGCAATTCAGCGGACAGCTCCGTATACGGCACCATCATGGGTTGCGGTGCTTCATCTTCCATACTTGGGCCGCCCTTGCACTCGCTGCGATGCGTCGCGGCGAGAATATCACGTCGACTCGGCGTTCTAGCGGTCGATCCGGGTCGCGAGCGCCACGCGCATCGCCGCGTCGTCGCCCTCGCGCTGCTCGCGCCGATCCGCGGCGTGCTGTTCTTCCTTGCGAAAACGATCCACCACGCGGCTCAATGATTCGGCTTCGATGCGCTTTTCGCTCCACTGCGCACGGCGTTTATCGAGCTCCGCATGGGCGAGCCTGAGCGACTGCGCATGCTGGCGCATTGCCTCGCCCAGCCGGTCCAGGAACGAGCGATAGTTTTGCAGCTTGACGGCGTCCATGGTGCCGCTGGATTGCGTGGAATTGCGTACGTACTCATCTCGATAGGCTTGCAGCTGTTCCAGCTGACGTTCCAAATCGGCGACCTTGCGGGCGGACTCGCCCATGGCGCGGCTCAGGTCCTCCGCCTTGGTCGAGGCGATTTCCTGAATCGGTTCGAATCGTTTGGATTTCCGCATGGGCAGCACACTATCGGCCGGTTGCCGGGGCCGGCGCCGAGAACTGCGTCACGAGTTGTTTGAGATCAGCATAACTCCGCTCGATTCCCACCGGTTCGTACATATCCTGGCGCAGGAATTCGATCATCTTCGGCCATTGATCGACGGCCAGATCCACCCGGGCATCGGATCCGCGCCGATAGGCCCCGACGGTGATCAAGTCGCGGTTCTGTTGATACGTCGAATATACCTGCCGGAACCGATTGGCGAGATCGAGCTGTTCACGCGTGGTTATCTGGTGCATTGCCCGGCTGATCGAAGCCTCGACATCGACCGCGGGGTATAGCCCATTCTCAGCCAGGCGCCGCGACAACACGATATGTCCGTCCAATATGGCGCGCGCGGCGTCGGCGATCGGATCGTTTTGATCGTCACCCTCCACCAGCACCGTATAAAAAGCGGTTATCGATCCTACGCCACGATCGCTGTTGCCGGCGCGCTCCACCAGCTGCGGCAGCCGGGCAAACACCGAGGGCGGATAGCCCTTGGTAGCCGGAGGCTCGCCGATGGCAAGCGCGATTTCACGCTGCGCTTGCGCGAAGCGCGTCAATGAATCGAGCAACAGCAGGACCTTGAGGCCGCGATCGCGAAAGTATTCGGCAATGGCTGTGGCCAGCCAGGCGCCGTGCAAGCGCATCAGCGGCGGATTATCGGCGGGCGTCGCCACGACGACTGCGCGCCGCATGCCGTCGGGACCCAAAGTGTTGCTGACGAAATCCTGGACTTCGCGGCCGCGCTCGCCGATCAAGCCGACCACGGTGACGTCGGCCTTGGTGTAGCGGGTCATCATGCCCAGCAATACCGACTTGCCCACGCCGGAACCCGCGAACAGGCCAATGCGCTGCCCGCCTCCCACGGCCAGCAGCGCATTGATCGAGCGCACGCCCACATCGAGGGGATCGCGGATTGCGCGGCGCATGAGCGGATTCAGCGGCTCACCGGTCAACGACACGCGATCGACACAGCGCAGTTCGCCGAAGCCGTCGAGCGGCCGGCCCGCGCCGTCCAGCACGCGGCCCAGCATTTCCTCGCCCACGGCCACGCTCGATTCGCTGCGCGTCGGGATCACGCGCGCGCCGGGCATCAGGCCGCGAATGTCGCCGGTGGGCATCAAGAACAGTTTGTCGCCGGAGAAGCCCACCACTTCCGCTTCGATCTGCTTGCCTTCCGCCGTGTCGACCAGACAGCGGCCGCCGACCGCGGCCTCGCAGCCCACGGCCTCGAGCGTCATGCCGACCATGCGGTTCAGCGTGCCTTCGACAACGATGTCGGAGGCGTTTGCCATGCGTTCGCGTGCTTTGGCCAGGCCTTCGGCCCACTTCTTGGCCCGGCTCGCCCTGGCCTCGCTCACGAAGCAGATCCTCCGCGCGGCAGGGTCGTTTGGCGTTCGGTGCCCAAGAGTTCGCTGACAATGCCGCCAAGCCGGGTTTCCAGACGCGCATCGATGCGCGAAGTGGCGCTGGTGATCTGACAGCCGCCGCGCGCCATGACCGGATCTTCGACGATCGCCCAAGCGCGTTCGTTTTCGGTGGGTGCCAGATGCTGCTTGACCACCGCTGCATCCTCGGGATGCAAATGCACGCGCACTTCGCGCGCCGCGACCGGCAGCGCCGCAATGGCCTCGCGAATGATGCCGATGATCTGCGTGGGATCGGCCTTCAATTCGCGGCGCACGATTTGCCGCGCCAAAGCCATGGCCAGGGTCAACAGCTCGCGCTCGACCTCGGCATCCAGAGCTTCGAATGGCTTGGCCAGATCGTAGAACATGCCGGCCAAGCGTTCCACCTGCGCGCGGACTTCGGCGCGCCCGGCTTCGCGGCCTTCCTGCAATCCCTGCTCGAAAGCTTCGCGGTGCGCCTCGGCCTGCAAGTCGGCGAGCGCACCCACGGTCGCAACCTTGCGCGTCGGAGCCGGTCCACCGTCCATATCGGGGGCCGACCACAGCGCCACGGTAGCGGCTGACTTGGGCGTGGCGTCAGACAAACTCGTTGCCGCCTTTGCCGCCGAGAGTGATGGTGCCTTCTTCGGCCATGCGCTGCGTGATGACGATGATTTCCTTTTGCGCGGCTTCGACATCCGTGAGTTTCACCGGGCCGCGCACTTCCATGTCGTCCTTGAGGATTTCCGCGGCGCGCTTCGACATGTTCTTCAGGATCTTTTCCTGCACTTCGGGTTCGGCGCCGCGCAATGCCACGGCCAGGGTGTCGGAACCCACTTCTCGCAGCAGCGCTTGAATGCCGCGGTCATCGACGTCCATCAGGTTGTCGAATACGAACAGCAATTCCTTGATCTTCTGATGCATCTCGCCGTCGGCTTTTTCGATTTTGCCGAGCTCCGCACCGCTCTTGTCGCGCTCCATGGCATTTAGAATATTCGCGACGGTGCGCGCACCCCCGACCCGTCTCAAGGGCGCGGGCGGCGCCACGTTTGCCTGGCGCTCGACCAACTGATCGAGCTCGGTGAGCGCGGTCTGCGGCACTTCGTTCAACGACGCAATGCGCATCAGCACTTCGGTGCGAAATTCATCGGTCAACAGCGGCAGAATGGCTGCCGACTGCTCGGGTTCGAGGTGCGCCAGCACGATGGCTGCGATCTGCGGATGTTCACCGCTGATGATCTGCGCGACGGCTTTGGATTCCATCCACTTCAAGGCCTCGATGCCCTGGCCGGTCTGGCCGCTCGACACCCGGTCCATCAGCATGTCCGTCTTGTGCTTGCCGACTGCCTGGGTCAGCACGCGACGTACATAGTCCTGCGATCCGCCGGCGATGTTTGCCTTGGCATCCGCGACGCCTATGAAGTTGCTCAGCACCGAGCTCATCTGCTCGCGCGATACTTCCTTGAGCTCGGCCATGGCGATGCCCAGTTTCTGAACCTCGCGGGCATCGAGCTGCTTCAGCACGTTGGCGGCATCCTGCTCGCCCAAGCTCATCAACAGGATGGCTGCGCGCTGCGTTCCCGCAAGATCATCGGGCTTGTTAGCCATCCGCGGACACCCAATCCTTCACGACTTGTGCTGCACGCCGGGGATCCTGCCCCACCAAGGTTCGCGCGGCCGCGATCTGCTGCTCGAAACTTGGGCTTAGTTTGATGGGCTTGCCGGCCTGGCCGGTAAGACTCACGCGATCGCCGTCCAATTCGTCGCCGTCGGCGCCCGCGCTCGAGCGCGCGCCCGGCTTGGTGAGCGACTTCATCAAGGGCCGCAATACCAGGAACGCCACCACCAGCAGCAGCCCTGCGCCGACGATCTGCTTGGCCAGCTGCGTGAACCAGGGCTGTTGCCAAAACGGCAGACCGTCGACGGGCCCGATCGGCGCATCGCTCTTGAAAGCCTGGCTCATAACATTCAATTGATCGCCACGGTCTTCTTTCAAGCCGATGGATTCTCTCACCAACTGCGTGAAGCGCTTGATGTCCGTCTCGCTCATGGGTTCGGTGGTGACCTTGCCGTCGGCGTCGACCTTCTGCCAATCGTCGAGCACCACACCTACGCTGAGGCGCTTCAATACGCCCACCGGCTGCTTCACGTAGGAGAGCGTGCGATCGACTTCGAAATTGCGCGTACTGCGCTGCGCGCTCGAGCTGGGTCCGCTGCTGGCGGCCGTCGCCTGGCCCGCACTGGGTTGTCCGGCGCCGGGCTGTGCGGCCGCGGGATTCCCCGGGGTTGCGGCGCCGGCGATGGCGGGCGCACCCGAGGTGCCCGGCGGCTGATTGCTCAATGCGCCGGGTATCCCTTCGGCGCCATCCCCGCCTTTGCGCAATTCATTGCTGGTTTGCTCGCTGCGCACCGCGGTCTTTTGCGGATCGTAGTTCTCGCGGGTTTCTTCGGTCACCGTGAAGTCAAGATCGGCGGTCACCGTCGCGCGCACGCGTCCCGGCCCGATCATCGGTTCCAGCAATTCGACGATACGGCGCTGATAGCTCTCCTCGAGCTTGCGCGTGTATTCGAATTGTCGGGTGTTGGCGGCCGCGTCGGCGCTCTCGTCGGGCGAGTTGAGCAAGGATCCGGCCTGATCCACCAATGTCACATCGTTGGCGGACAATTCCGGCACGCTCGAGGCTACCAAGTGCACGATTGCCGCGACCTGCCCCGGATCGAGGCGCCTGCCTGGGTACAGCTGCAGCATCACTGAGGCAGTGGCTTTGCGGGCGTCGCGCAAGAAAACCGAGGGCTTCGGCAGCGCCAAATGCACCCGTGCACCCTGCACTCCCTGCACCTTGGTGATGGTGCGTGCCAATTCCGTCTCCAGCACCGATTGATAACGCGCGCTCTCCATCATGGTGCTGCTGCCGAATGCGGAGTCCTTTTGAATCATTTCGATTCCCATGGCATCGCTTTGCGGCAGCCCCTGACTCGCCAGGCGAATGCGGGCTTCCTGCACTTTGCTTTCCAGCACCGACACAGCGCCCGATGGACTGAGTTTGAATTCGATCCCGGCTGCCGTTAACGCGTCCATCACCTGGCCGCTCTCCCGCTCGGAGAGTTGGCCGTACAGCACCGTGTAGTTCTGACCTTGCGACCACATGACCAGCCAGATTGCCGCGGCAACGGCCGCCGCGACACCGGCAAGCAGACCGACCTGCTTGAGGCCGGGAATATCCGCCAGGCCGCGCGCGGCAGTGGGAACGATGTCAGCCATGAATTAATCCTCGCGGTCGATTCGATACGGTTGCTAGACCGACATGTTCATTACTTGCTGATACGCGTCGACCAGCTTGTTGCGCACTTCGGTCATGGCGCGGAACGCCAGTCCCGCCTTTTGAACTTCAAGCATCACCTTGGTGAGGTCGACGCTCTTATCCCCGGCCTCATAGGCGTTCGCGAGCGCAGTCGCCTGGTTTTGCATGCCGGCGATGTGGTTCACGGAATCCTGCATCAGCCTCGCGAAGTCCGAGGGCTGCGCGGCTGCGGCCGGCGATTCGGCGATGCCGCCGGCTCGCGCCTGCAGCGCACGCATTTCCGCCAAAACCTGATTGATCTGCAGGCTGCTCATGCCGTTGCCGTCACGAACTGTTGCTCGTGCGCTCGCGGCACACTGACGCCGGCGGCTTTCAGCTGCTGCAGCTTGTGGCGCAGCGTGCGTGGACTGATGCCGAGGCGCTCGGCGGTGAGTTTGCGGCTGCCGCCGGTGATGCGCAGCGTCGCGAGTATCAACTCACGCTCGCGCACCTTGAGATCTCCGCCCAATCCCAAGTCGAGGTCCGGCGCAGCTTTGGGCTCCCCTGCCTGCGAAGGCTGGACAGCGGCGCTGCCGATATCGAGATCCGCGTCATCGATGATTCCGCCCGCGGCAAGCCACGCCGCGCGCTGCACGATATTGGTCAGTTCGCGGGCGTTGCCCGGCCAATCGTAGTGCAGCATTTTGCGTTCCGCGTCGGCGGATAGACTTAAGGCGGCATGGCCCGCGCGAGCGCAGGCCTGCACGGCGCGGCGCGCCAGCGGCAGAATGTCGCCGCGACGCTCGCGCAGCGCCGGCAATTTGAGCGACATCACATTGAGCCGGTAGTAAAGAT
>Ga0209773_10000471_pt1 | contig 13208 bp, 14 predicted proteins | sample BogFormECP14_OM1_FD_188244 | JGI IMG/M metagenome (GOLD analysis project Ga0209773, IMG submission 188244) | Bog forest soil microbial communities from Calvert Island, British Columbia, Canada - ECP14_OM1 (SPAdes) (version 2) | ecosystem: Environmental > Aquatic > Freshwater > Wetlands > Bog ... | reverse complement strand
TGATCGATACGCGCACGGGCGCCGGGGCCTTCAACGGGACGCTTGCCGTCGCCGTCGAGGGCAGCACGTGCGCACCTCCGGCCGCCGCTCAGGCGTACGTGTTGAACGCGACGGTTGTGCCTTCCGGCAAACTGGGCTACCTGACCCTGTGGCCGGCGGGAGAAACCCAGCCCGTCGTCTCGACCCTGAATGCAGGGGACGGAGCCATCACCGCCAACATGGCCATCGTGCCGACCATCAACGGGTCCATCGATGCCTTCTCCTCCAACGCGACTAACCTTGTCCTCGACCTCTCCAGCTACTTCGCCCCCTAGGGCGAAGTGAACAACGGGTAAAAGATGCTTAGTGTCAAGGTGTTTCGCTCTTGGACCGAAGCCGGTTTTTCGTCCATTTGGATTGGTTCCGACTCATCAGTGCCTTAGGAATTGCCTGCATGCCGTTGAACGAGCAATTCTGACCATCATTTGGCAATCTGCTTGTCGGATACTCTATTGCGGGCAAGGAAACTTTCCAAACCGAACTTAGATGTTCGCAGACACTCAAGGCGTAAGGAGTACTCGAATGAATTTCAATCCAATGGATCCAAAACTGATTGTTCTTGCAGTCGCAGTGATATTAGTAATCATCGTTGCTGTTGTGCTGTACATGAGAAAACGGAAGAAGACCACGGCAGAACTACGCGACCGTTTTGGGACAGAGTACGACCGCGCAGTTCAACAACACGGGTCTGAACGTAAGGCCGAAGCAAAATTAACGGATCGCGCAGCGCGAGTTGAAATGCTGAGAATCCGTGAGCTTGACCCGGCGGAGCGTGAACGCTACATATCCCAGTGGCAAGCGGTGCAATCTCGCTTTGTCGATTATCCGAAGGGGACCGTGACTGAAGCCGATGAGCTGGTGTGTTCGCTGATGCAGGCACGTGGCTATCCTGTGGCCGATTTTGACCAGCGTGCGGCGGATATCTCTGTGGACCATCCACGAGTCGTGGAGAATTACCGGTCGGCACATGACATCGCATTGCGGGTCGGCAGCGGCGGAGTCACTACGGAAGACCTGCGAACCGCAATGATCAACTATCGCTCGCTCTTCGATGAGCTGGTACAGGTTCAACCTACTGGCGACAAGAGGGTGGCTTAGCGCAACGGCCCTGCGACTATGAAGAGTGCGCAATTGTGCATAGATTCAATTGTGCATAGAGTCTTTGTCATCACTGCCGTTTGATCTGAAGAGGCGAAGGCTCAGTATGAGTTAGGGTCTGGCCCCACAAGGAAAAGGAGTGCCAGATGTCTCGCGAGCCAAGATTCACTACACTGCTCGTCGCACTTCTTTTCCTTGTGGCTCATGGCCTTTCGGGTCAAGGACTGTCCCCCAGCCCAGCCGATCTGGTCATCGAAGGCGGCACTCCCGTGAACCTTCAATTGACACAAACTATTTCCTCTGCGCATGCACACAAGAACGATCTTCTTGATTTTGTAGTCGTGGAAGACGTAGCAGTCGGTGGCTTCACGGTAATCAGTGCAGGAGCCCGAGCCGAGGGTTCGGTCATCGAGGTGAAAGGAAAGCGCCCATTAGGAATGGGGGGCGACGTGGTCATCAATCTTGATTGGGTAGAGCTCAGTTTCGGCGAGAGAATCCAGTTAGTTGCGCGGAGGGAGTTCAAAGGAAGATCGCACACCATCCGTATGGGGATGGTTATGGCCATCGCAGGAGCCATTTATTTGCCCGCCGCGCCAGTGTTCCTGATGTCGCGCGGCCCCGACAGCACGGTTCTGAAGGGCACGGAAGTAACGGCGTACACAAAGAATGATGTTTCTGTACAGGCGGAAGATTTGCCAGCGGCGCGGGAAAGTGTTTCCGAACTTAGCGAGATGATTAAACTGCTGCCCCCACGAGTTCTGAATGGTGAAGGGCGCGAGGGCGACATGCTGAACCTGATCTTTATGGCGAAGGAAGATGATCTACAAGAGGCCTTTGCGCGCGCCGGATGGCTAAAAGCAGATAAATCCAAACTTCAAATCATCTGGCGTCTGTTGTCGCAACGAATGCACTATACGAAATTACCGATGGACAAGCTTTATGTTTTTGGAAGGGCGCAAGACTACTCCTACGTGTTGCCCGACCCCAATTCAATCGTAGCGCGGCGCCACCACCTGCGAATCTGGAAGACAGGTCGCGCGGTGGATGGCGTCCCGTTGTGGGTGGGTGCCGCAACGCACGACGTTTCGATTGTACTTGTGAAGCATAAATTTCGGCCCTATCACCGAATTGATCCAAATGTGGATGCGGAGCGAGACTTCATCGCGGGGAATCTGACAGAGACACGGCAATTTACTCGCGAGGAGTACGTGCGATGCGCTGAGCCGGTATTCACCGCCCAGACTGCCACCGGACAGACATATCACTCCGACAGCAGAATGCTCTTTCTGGAGTTAAGTGGAAGAGCCGCGCCGATGGTTGGAATGGTGGGAGCTGCTGGTAACTTGCCGTAGATTGACGAATAGCCTGCCCAAGCATCCCCGACCCTAATTCTTCCCATTGTGAGCAATCTTGCTCAGACGCGAGAGTCTATAACTGTCATTCTATATTCTCCTGAGTGTGTCGATAGAGCCACGACGCTAATTCGTAGCTCCCGTTCCTAGGTTGCCGTGGGTAAGATCCCAACTACCCACATCGAAGCGACCACATCCAGCCGATTGGCATTCTGTCCATATATTTTCCGGCCCTCTGGCGGACGCTATCGATCCGAAAAGCTCCCAAACCTGGGAGTGAGGGGCACCCCTTCGGGGCGGATGCGACGCGTTAACTCGCGAAAGAAGAGAGGTCGAAGACTCGGCGATGCATTCCTGCAATCCTTGCATATGACGCGTCGCCCGTTTCAATCCACACAGCCCGCAGCCAGCAAAGTACGACCGGGCAAATCGAAGGATGATCTGGCAAGGTGATTCAAAATGCGTACCATCCGTTTGTTAATGCTAGCACTTCTGATATTGGCCATACCGGCCACCTCGTTCGCGCAGTTCGTCGTGTCTGTCACGATCGCTCCACCAGCACTACCTGTTTACACGCAACCCATGGTCCCCGCCGACGGTTATTTATGGACGCCCGGCTACTGGGCTTATGGGAATGAAGGCTACTTCTGGGTGCCGGGTACGTGGGTGATGGCTCCCGCAGTTGGCCTGCTCTGGACACCTGGATATTGGGGCTGGAGCGGCAATGCCTACGCCTGGAATAGCGGCTACTGGGGCCCTCATGTCGGCTTCTACGGTGGAGTCAACTACGGCTACGGCTATGGTGGTGCCGGTTACGAAGGCGGATATTGGAATAAAGGAGCCTTCAACTACAACCGCTCGGTAAGCAACGTAAACGTTACGAACATTCACAATGTTTACAACAAGACTGTAATCAACAACACCACGGTGAACAATGTCAGCTATAACGGTGGCACCGGTGGAATTACCGCCCGCCCAACCCAGTCAGAAGAGACAGCGGCCCGCGAGCAACACAGGCCGCCAACAGCGTTACAGACGCAGCATGTGAATGCCGCCAGTACCAATCATGCACTCCTGGCGTCCGTGAATCACGGGCGGCCGGCAATCGCTGCAACCGCGAAGCCTGCAGAATTTAAAGGAAAGGGAGTGGTAGCGGCCAAGCAGGCAGGAGCACCTTACAAGGCTCCTGAAAATCAGGCAGCCGCTCCGTCAGCAGCAAGCAAAGCGGTTCCTGGACATGAGAACAGCACTCCTCACCCGGAGACAGCGCGTAACACACCCGTGGCGCGCCTTAATGTCGTGCCTCCTCCGTCCACTAAGTCTAATAAGGAGACTGCAGCCGGTCCGCAGAATAAACCCAGTCCCGAGACAGCAGCTAAGCCTGAGGCTCACCCGGAGAGCACTACTCGTCCGGCAACTGTAGCCCATGCGCAGCCTGCTCCTCGTCCCGAGACAGCACCTCGGCCTGAGGCTCACCCGGAGAACGCTACTCATCCGGAGAAAAAGGGGGAAGGCCAGCCTCCTCAGTAGAGAATTGACTGCGACGTATTACGTCAGGCTGCTCGATCTATTAAGAATGTCGACTAGCTCTCGTGTATGGTGTGGTTCCATTCCTTGGACTCGCACCATTTCTTTTCTAGTTCCACGCAGCGGTCGAGAGGTCGCGCCACCGACGAAGCTACAGAGAAAGCCGAAAAAACGGAACCAACCGGATCTACACAACGAACATGGCTATGCCAGCGGAGAACATTGCCACCGTTGTGATCGCTACAACGGTCCATCCCAAGCGTGGACTTGGTTGGCCCTGCATCAGCTTCTTGTCGGAAGCAATGAACAGGATTGCAACGAGAAGGAAGGGAGCCAACAGTCCGTTGATGACTGCTGTCCAATAGAGTGCTTTCACAGGATTGATGCCGGCGAAGTTTAGTCCGACGCCCACACCTGTTGAGAGGAGAATGAGAGCGTAAAAGGCACGTGCACGCTTCAGCTTCTTGTCCAATCCCTGGTGCCAACCAAACGTCTCCGCGAATGCGTATGCGGCTGATCCAGCAAGAGTCGGGATGGCCAGAAATCCGACGCCGACAATGCCGACGGTAAACAGAGTCGCGGCAAATTTGCCAGCCAGGGGCCGAAGGGCTTCAGCTGCCTGGCGAGACGTCTCAATGTGCGTGATGCCGTGGCGATTGAGGGTAATGGCGGTTGTTAGGATGATAAAGAACATGACCATGTTCGAGAAAAACGCACCAATGCCTACATCAATATTCCTCATATCAAGTTCTTTAAGTGTTGCCCCTCTTCGCTGAGCAAGCGTACTCTGACCTGCCGCCTTCTCTTCTTCAACTTCCTCACTTGCCTGCCAGAAAAACAAATATGGACTGATCGTAGTGCCGAGAATCGCGACTATCGTTGACCATTCACCTCTGGTACGCGGCATCGACGGCACAAGAGTATCGCGTACCACCTGGCCCCAATCAGCCCCCACCACAAACGCTGTTATCGGATACGCGAAGAGCACCAGCACCAGCCACTTGAGCACGTTCGCGATCTGGTGGTACTGGAGCCGAACCGTCGCCCAGGTAATCAGAACAGCGAAAAGCACGACAAACCAATGCGAATTGACCCCGGACAGCATTTCCGCCGCATCAGCCATGCCAGCAAGGTCCGCCGCAATGTTAATCGTGTTTGCCACGAGCAGGGCCATCACGAAGACGCCTAACAGCCAACTCGGAAATCGCTGTTTAAAATTCCCGGCTAAGCCCTGCCCAGTCACCATTCCGATGCGGGCACACATGATTTGAACCGCCGTCATCAGCGGCCAGGTCAGGGGCGCAGTCCAGAGAAGCTTGGTTCCAAGCTGCGCGCCCGCGACAGAATATGTGGCAATGCCCGACGGGTCATCGTCGGCGGCCCCGGTGATAATGCCCGGGCCAAGCGATTTCAGCAGCAGTCGTATCCATCGAAATGGGGTAGATATAGGCACGAAGGAGCCGGAACGTAAACTTTCTGCACATCACAGCGCAAATCCGTTCACACTCTGCAATAGCGCGCCCTACAAAATCGAACGTCCAGAGTGATCCAATCTAGAAACAGACCTGGTCTAAGTAACTTAACGGTTCTAAAGATAATCCGTAGCTCTACACAACACAAAGCAATCAAGCCGCCGATAGGCGTGTGGCGCACCGGGCTGGTGGTGCCCGGTCCTAGAGTTCTTCAACGCGCGATTGCCAGCTAGTCTTGAGTGCAATGTGGGCAGTTATTGACGTGCGCAAGGAATGGAGCGAGGGACGCATCCAATTGCGCCTGCAAATCGCCAGGTGATTCCATATGCGCATTTCGCACCGTTGCTCGCGATGTAGCCAAAAAACGCAAGGCCAGCGAATTGCCTTCTTCGCAGAACTGAAGCTCCCTGTCTAGGGTAATCGGCTCGTTGATATCCATGCCTTCCATCCTAATCGTTCCCTAAGTGTTGTCGGGATCTTTCGCGCTGATCTGCTGAACAACTACCACCAGTGATGGAGGCGATAATAAACTCGTCCGCAGGAATCGCATCCCCAAGGAAAAACCCGAAATAGCGTAAGGACATAGAGCTGGAGAAATCCGTGTCGATGACGCTGGACCAACGAAATACTACGAAATCGGCAATTGGCAACTACCCTCATCGGCCTATATGAATTCTCGAGAGTGAATTGAAAATGCCGTACAGGTTAGCAATCCACAGCACGACGGCAATGACAACAACTCCGTTCAAGATGGACTTGATGGTTGACTGCATCGGAATAAAGCGGTTCACGAGCCACAGCACAATTCCTACGGCGATCAATGTAACGACAACTTGGATGAGTGGCATACTATGTTCTCCTTTTGATTTCTTAGGCTGATCGAGATTCCGTGAGAATCCCGATCAGCGGGCCCTGATTCAATATTTTGTGTGTGCTTATCGCTTGTCCGCGCTCACTTCGGCAATCGTACCCGCGCGACCCGTCTCATTGATTGTCCTCATAAAGTTCGCCGTGGATTTCGGTGCGCGGACCTTACCTGACAGGATGGCCCGGAAGGAAGTATCGTGGCCATAGATCGCACGCGTGGAGTCGCTGTCCTGTTCGACTACTGCGCCATTCAAGGCAATTCCTGCGAAGACGCCCTGCGAACGCGAGTAGGTAAGGATTTCAGTATTCAGCTTCCAATCGGTGCCGGCAGAGGCGTGGCGGCCCACTGGGCCCGCCGCAGCAGAGGCGTCACCACTGAGCTCGAACTTGCTGGAGAGCAAATGCTGAAAGCCTCGGTCATTCATGACCAGCATGACGAGGTCAACGCCTTCAACGCCAATCTGCAATCCAGCACTTCCTCCGCCCATGGAGATAAATGCAGGAGCGCTCCAGCCTGTCTCGGTACGGCACGACGCGATCCCTCGGCCGTGCTGACCGCCGACGATGAAGGCGGCCTTCACCAGATGCGGAACTACGACAATACACTTTGCACCGCTCAGCACTTCTTCCGGAATACCCTTGTCCGGAGCCTCCATGATGGAGTGGAGTACATCCGAGGACATGTGCAGGCGGTCAATCGAGTCCTGGTGTCCTGTGCCAGCCCATAGGGTTCCGTTCGCCAATGTAAAAGCGCTGATTAATAGCAGAGACGTGATCTTCATAAGTTTTCCTTGTAAGAGTGCGGAGAGCTAAGAGATACATATGTCAGATGGGCTGACTTAGCTCAGAACCATGAGGGAGTCGATAACGCGGACTCTTCTCCAGAATCATTGTTCCAGAGATGCGTAACAATAGATGAGCTGAATAGCTCACTTGGCTGGTGAAAATAGAGATGTACTGCTACAGCTCTACAGGAAAAATGCGATCTTCGTGCTGGCAATCAACTCTGCGGGAAGGGACACTGGAAGGCATACGGATTCGTTGGCAGCAGACAGAACCGCGCTTTGCTGAATCTGATATGGATGTACTCTGACCTTGGCTATAAAGAACCACGGATACTGCTTTAACTCAATATGTTCAACCTCGGCAGCATTAAATCGAGCACTTACATGACGAAGAGCCAGTTTGAGTGCGCCGGCAATCGCCTCCTGTGAGGTCTTCCCTACGCCGCTTCTTAGCGATCTTTCATCAATCCAGAGTAAATACCACCTGCGCCTCCGGATTTTCTTATCCAGCCAATGCGCATCGCCGGACAGAACTAAGTTCCAATCCTCTCGAAACTCTTCGGTTGCGAGTTTAAGATCGTCAGGTAATTTCGTGCCTTCGCGTAAGAGCATGGTCAGTTCGGCTAACTCGCGCATGGGAGTAGTCCTTTCTCTGCCTACAAATTAGTTGGGATCGGGCACGCTGAGGGGCGTGGGCATTCCAGTGCCTGGCTTACGCTGAAAAGCCTCTGGAGACGTCGGATCTGTCGGCTGAACGATTGCGTAGTGAATCAAGCTGTGGCAATAGACGCAACTTGTTTCGCGGACAGACCAGATAGTTTTATCGAGAATCTGTGAGAACGTCCTCAGACACTCCGGGCAGGTGATCACAACACATGCTTCCCCGGAAGAATCATGCCCGTTTCTCGGAATCCAGATAGGCGCCATCAGGCTGGAATGCTGGAGATCCAACTGCCGCTCCGAGCGGGTCATGGCTTCTATGATTTGCAATAAAGACTCCAGATTGGTTCCTTTTTCGTAAAAAGCGTCAGCGGCAACCCCCGGTGGTATTCCGTCACCTGAAAACGTACCGCTCATAGCAATCACCTTGATCGCGGGAAACCGGCGACGGACCACAGAGAGCAATTCGAAACCGGACATACCCGGCATATTGAGGTCGGAGAGCAGAATGTCAGGGATCTCATTTCGCAGCTCAACGAGCGCAGAGAAGCCATCCGCACTTGATCGGACTCGATAGCCAGATTCAGCAAGAATGAAGGATAACGACTCGCAAATCAATGCGTCATCATCGACGATAAGGAGTCTTGTTTCTTTGGGGGACATCGCGAGCCTTTCCTTGAGCATTTAAGCGCTTCTTCAGTCAAGCATCGCAGCAGAGAAACCTTCGATCTGTTCAATTTTGCTCACTTGGCGCGCTATTGGCCTAATTCAGACACACTCCTGCGGGGGCCAGGAGAGACAATCACAATGATCTGCGCAGATGATTCAGTCGTGGAGAATGATATTGAGCAGCGACTTGTGAACCCGGATGCGCCCGTTATATTCGATAAAACCGAGCTTGCGAAATCGATTCATGAAGAAGCTGACGCGGGACCGGGTGGTGCCGATCATTTCCGCCAGCGTTTCCTGCGTAATCTGAGGAATCAACGTTTCCGGCTCGCCTGGCTTGCCGAATTCCGCCATCAACAGGAGAATTCTCGCCAGACGCTTTTCACTGGAGTTGAAAAGCTGATCGACAAGATCGGCCTGGGTTCGCATACTGCGGGCCAGCAGAAACGTTAAGAACAGGTCGGAAAAGGAGTGCTCCTTATGCATCACGCGGATCATCTCCTCCCTTTCGATCTTGAGCGCCACACAGGCCGTAATTGCAGTGGCAGTCGCCAGTCGAAGACCCGGTACGCCAGCAATTGACTCCTCGCCAACGAAATCTCCCGTGGAGAGAAGCGTGATTGTGGCTTCTTTGCCGTTTTTCGAGACCACTGTGAGTTTTGCGCGGCCCTTCTGAAGATAGAAAACGGAATCAGCGGAATTGCCCTGCGAAAAGAAAGTCTCCTTTGACTTTAGTTGAACGATCCTTCGTCCTAGTCCGGCTCTTGCCAGAAAGGCGGCGGCATCGAAGGCTATGTTTTTCAGCTCTGTCATCTGAGAGGGTCCCTTCCCGGATGCGGTCTTGCCGGGGAAAAGTCCAGATGGGGTACGTGACCGCAGCCGATCTGAGGTAGACGGGGAAATCTTACGAACAATTATAGAATCGGATGCCACTGGAAGCAGGTTTCCGGTCAGACTCCTGCCATTTCCTCGATCGGGATTTTTGATCCTGAGACGGGTCAGGCCGCTACTTTGGGGGCGAGTTGTGCTCACTAGATCCGACCGAGCAGCAGTAGCACTAGAACGATGACGAGAACCAAACCCAGGCCGCCGCTTGGGTAGTACCCCCAGCTGCGGCTGTGGTTCCACCTGGGAAATGCTCCTATGAGAAGCGCCACGATAATGATGATTAATAGTATTCCGAACATAATTACCCTTCTGAAGAACGCAGACTAGCAAGAAATTCCTTGTGAACTGCTCGACTACTTCTTCAACTGCGCGCCATGGCACGCTGTGTGCTGGCACTGGCAGGTCAATTCCAACATTCCTTTTGCATCGCCACAGGTCGCGCTGCAGTACTTTTTCCCATCAACGGGTACACAGCTGCAGGCTGGATGTGCGCATTTGGATGCTGTATTCATGAAAGCTCCTCCTCGGTATTGCACTTCTGGAACGTATACGTACTCGCACGCTCCAACAGGATTACACCGACGAAAGCAACAAATCTGTTCTGTTTTGCTCATTCCTGAAGAAAACTGCATGGCCACCCTCCATGTTGTTGTGCCTCGCGAGAGAGCAGGCTGCGCAGAAGTATGTCTGGAAACTCCCGCCCATGCTGACTATAGAGACATTCCTGAGCAAAACAGCACAGCTTTTGGCACCGTGCAGACGGATACTACCTGCAACGGCCCGATAAATGATGTCTGCAACGATGTAACTCTTTAGAGGAGAAATTATTCGGATGCGAGAACTTGAGCAGCATACAATTTTTCTCCGCGAACATATCATGCTCCCCGAAGGTATTGCTTTGGCCGGTGAGACCATTTGCGAGGGATGGGTGGTCCTGCAGTCGGGTGATGCCCCGTGGCTGGATAAAACCATCCGAGGCCTCGGGTGGAATTCTAATGTGCTCACAAGAATGTACTGGAGAAGCGGATATGCAAATAGCACCCAGGGTGCAATCTATAGAGCGGCACAGCTGGCTCTTCGCAAAGTGGACGAACGCTTCAATGCCGCTGAAATCGGGCACATTGTCGTAGCCAAACACCTATGGTTCTACGTTGCAAGAGTCGGCATCTTCTCTCGTTACATCCAGGAGAGCCCGTTCCTGGGGAGCTGCGACGAACTCTCGACACGGCCGGTGCGAATGACATTTGAATCGAGACATGAAAACGTCTAACTGGATTTCCTATTGACGGCGCGGCGACTGTTTACCGCGTATGCTTAAGATGTAGTTCTAGTATTCTTCCTCGCCTCAAGCTATCCATATTTCGCTCCAGACGAGCACCTTTCAAGTAAGCCACAGGGCGACTGGAGCCACCATGAGTCTCATCAAAAAAGCGGACGTAAATAATCATTTTGCTGCACGACGCAAAAAATTAATCTTTCCGTTTGCGCCAGTGAGCCAGCCAGATGGTACGGGCTACTCCGGAAACGGGCGTCGCGACACAAACCCGAACGCGACAAATTCCGGCACATCGGCAGTCAAAAAGCCGCAAGCATGAACCCCCATTCGATGTTCCTGCGCACGGAGTGCGTGCTGCCTGATGGACTTGATCTGATACAAGAGCAGTTTTGCGGAACATGGATGTCTGTCAAAGACACGATGGCAGCCGCTGTGGACTTAAAGGTACGAAATGCGGGCTGGCACTTCATGTGGTTGGAAGATGCCTACGCCCGTTTCGGTGTCGGCCGCACAGCAACAGCGGCTATCGATCAAGCGATAGCTCGTGCCCTTGATCGAATCAAGGACAGGTTCAACGCCGCTGAATTGGAGTCGGTAAGTGTCTCGAAATACCTTGGCTTCCGCGTCGCTAAGATTACGCTTTATGCTCGCCAGATACAGCTACAGACCTCTCTTAGCCTGGTTGACGAGATGACAATCCGACAGCTCGCGGCGCTGTAAGCCTTTCGGTTGCACGGATGCACGAGACTGATTGACTCGTCTAGCTCGTGTCTTGCATGAACAGCTCAAATAGCGTGCCGCGTCACGATATCATTCACCTTTACTACGGAGCAGGCGACTCATGTATAGCGACTGGTAGCGTCGGTGCTCTTCTGTCTTGGCTGGATTCTCATTCCAGCCCAGGAGATGGAAATGATTCTTAGCGTACCGCTCATCGAATTGGAAAGGGTACTCAAATGAATTCTGCAGAACTGAATTGGCCCAGCAGCGTCCCACGGATACTCTGGACGCGTCGGAACTGTCCTCGCTGTAGCTCGGTCGAATTCCAGACGGCCGACTCGCACCCTCTGGATCGTCTTCTGCGGCTGCTCGCATTGTCTCCGATTCGCTGTGTCAATTGTTGGAGGCGATATTACTGGTTTGCAAGAACAAAAGCAGATAAAACGTGACCACCAGGAATCACGCTACGATACGTGGAGCGATACTCCCCTGCACCTGGATTAGAAGACTAAATACAATGGACAACCCAGAATATTCATCAAGCTACACGTCGAATGATCTTTTGTTTAGTTTGGACGGAGGGCATTCTCGACGATCACTGAATTATCAGATCGTTGCGCAAAGCGCGGAGGAGGTGCAGGACACCCAGAACGCTCCTTCCGTCAGCATGGGATCATATTTGATTGAATCTGGACAAACGCAGCTTCTAACCACAATCAGCATCTATAGCGAGCGCGGACAAAGCCGAGAGCAGGTACGGCTGCTCTATATGAATGCCGTTGCACTTCGAGTCTGGAAAGCCATGGGCAAGAAACCAAGCCTGATCGGCGCACAGCATCGTCCATCGCGGACCGCTCTGTTATCATTCGGCGTCCCGTTCAGTGAATGAGCACTGATCGATCGTTTCCGCTTTGACTTAACGTGGAATGAGAAACCGGATTTTGCTGCTTACTTCTAGTTAACGCAAACTCGCATCCTCGAGAACTGAGATCTGTAGAGTAGCAAAAACGAGGCTGATCGCCGCGAACGAGACCACTTCAGGATAGGTACACTCGCTTTCATTGCAGGGCTTTTTCATTACGCAATCCACATGTCCGTATAGTCCGCATCTCGTACAGTTGGGAGCCATGAACTACGTCACAAGCACTTCAGCGGATAGCCGGTTTGAACGAAAGGAGGTATACCTCCTTGACTCCTCCTAGCTGCCAGAGCATAGCGGCCTTCACCGTATGCTTCGCAGCATGCTCACGTGAAGTGTGTCTCAGGCCCGAATACAGCACTTCTCCTCTACCTAACGCTGCGTCCCGCAGCGTCTCCCCGCATCTGTTGCGCCTGGTTGCAGAGAACTTCCACTCCACTCGGCATGTCTCTTCTGATTGCCTCGGCACATCTCAGCGCATGAAAAACCCATAGCCCCCAGCATCCTCGCCCGCCGCACCAGCGCCTTCCTTCAAACCGCTCTATCCGACCTGCTCCGCTCTAGCTCCATCCACTACGCACACCTTTTCTTGCGGAGCAGCTCCGATAGAGTACTGACGTTTATCGGCCATGTGCGTTCGCTCTGTCCTGAAAAGGGTACGATTCGAGACGGCTGTGTCCTACTTGCTGGATGGGCGTTGTGACGACTTCTACCTCGGAGACTCCGCATAAAGTCGCTCTGCCTCTCGCTGTAGCCGGGCCAGCGAGTCTGCCGGACCGCTGTCGAGCCGGCGGCGCATGAGAAAGTGCAGCACCGCACCGCGCCATCCTGTTGGAAAGCCGAACCCGCAGTGATAGTTGACACGGCATTGTTGCTGTCCCAGCGGAATACAGCTCATGTCTTCCCGCACAGTGACGCCAAATGGAAATCGCGCAT
>Ga0209773_10000470_pt1 | contig 13217 bp, 11 predicted proteins | sample BogFormECP14_OM1_FD_188244 | JGI IMG/M metagenome (GOLD analysis project Ga0209773, IMG submission 188244) | Bog forest soil microbial communities from Calvert Island, British Columbia, Canada - ECP14_OM1 (SPAdes) (version 2) | ecosystem: Environmental > Aquatic > Freshwater > Wetlands > Bog ... | reverse complement strand
TGCTGCCGCACGAGTACGTCCATTCCTGGAACGGAAAATACCGACGGCCGGCGGGCCTGGCGACGCCGGATTACCAGCAGCCGATGAAGGATGATTTGCTGTGGGTGTACGAAGGGTTGACGGAATATTTGGGCGAGGTGCTGACGGCGCGCAGCGGGCTGCAAACGCCGGAACAGTGGCGCGAGGATTTCGCGGGATTGGTGGCGCAGTACGAAAATCGGCCGGGGCGTGATTGGCGTCCTTTGCAGGATACGGCGGATGCGGCGCCATTTCTTTACGATGCGACGAATGAATGGTCCAACTGGCGCAGGGGAACGGATTTTTACGAAGAGGGCGAGCTGCTGTGGCTGGACGTGGATGAAACTTTGCGGACGATTACGAAGGACAAGAAATCGATCGAGGATTTCTGCCGGGCTTTTCATGGAGGCTCGGGCGCGCAGCCGGAATTGAAGACGTACACGTTTGAAGATGTGGTGGCGACGTTGAACAGCGTGGCGCCGTACGACTGGGCTGGATTTTTGCGCGCGCGGCTGGACGGCGTGGCGACGAAAACTCCGAACGAGGCGGTGGAAAAGAGCGGTTGGAAGCTAGTGTACAACGAGCAGCCCAACACGGTGCTGGAAATCCAAGAGGAGCTGGCGCGGCATGCTAGTTTTTCGTTGACCGTGGGATTTTCGGCATCGGATGAGGGCACGGTGGCGGACGTGATCCACGGTGGACCGGCTTATAATGCGGGGATTGGTCCCGGGATGAAGATTGTGGCGGTGAATGGGGCGCAGTTTTCGCCGGACGCAATGCGGGACGCGATTTTGGCGGCAAAAAATACGACGGAGCCGATTCAATTGATTGTGGCGAATGGAGCGCAGTTCCGGACTTATTCGGTGGATTATCACGGCGGGCTGCGGTATCCGCATATTGAGCGGAATGATAGCCGGCCGGATTATTTGGGTGAGATTACGCGTGCGCTGGTGCAGAGTGCAGCTGGCGCGACGGATTAGCGGCGGGTCCGGGAGTTAGCGATATGAAATTTCATCCGATTGCGATTGTGGGGATATTGCTGATGGCCGCGGGGATTGCGGCGTTGATCCATCCGCAGGTGGCCATGCCGGCGAAGAGACAGGAAGTAGATGTGGGGACGGGCAAGGCGATTATTGAGACGCGGAGGATTGTGACTTTTCCGTGGCCGTTTAGTGCGTTGCTGATTGTGGCGGGGGCGGGGCAGGCGTTTTTGACTTGCAAGGTGCGGGTGCGTTCGAAGATTTAAGGTTTTCTTGCGGGGTTCGGGAGTTCAAAGGCACGACTGATGAGCGTAGATGAACACTGATAATACCGAAGCAACGTAAACTACGCCCGCCTAAAAAGCAGGCGGCCGCTACAAGTTCAGAAACAAATTCAAAGTCAAATTCACGGGCAACGTCAATAGCAACGGCATAAGAGCCGGCGAGACGCCTGCCTACCGGCAGGCAGGCCGGCGCTACGAACCTCGGCTGCGCCCGGCGGCTACTGCGATCGGTCCATTGTTGGGTGCAATGTTACTTCGCTGTCCTTTATTACTTCCAACTCGCGGGACCAATTTTGCTTGCCGTTGGCGCGTAGTTCGATGCGGTGGGCGCCGGCGGGCAGGTGCAGCGTAGCCGGGGTTTGTCCGACGAAGTGGGCGTCCACATAAATTTCCGCGCCTGCTGGGTCGGAGGCGATTGCCAGGCTTCCTGTACCGACGCTCGCCGTGCTGACACTGTGGGATTTTTCGCTCTCATCGCTTAGCGCTGCAGTTACGGTGTGCGAATGCATCGGGCCGCCTCTCGCATCCCCGGCCGAGGTGGTGCTGGCGGCTTCTGCGCCTGAGACTAGCTTCATATCGAAGTGATCTGACTTCAGTACAAAATAATTTCCGTGGTGTTTTCCGCTTACCGCAATCCACTCGAAGGGGCCGTCGGTGATCGTGATTTGCTGCGTGGCGTAGCCATCTTTGGAGATGCGCAGAGTCATGGCGTGTTCGAGGCGCGCGCCGAAGACCGTGCGCGTCTTGTGGAAGTAGCCGCCGGGATAGTCCGTGTGGAACGGAGTGGTGCCGACGAGAGCGCAAGGGTAGCCAACAGCCCCGCCACGGCGGGGAGACAGATGCGCGCAGATTTTCGCATCACGGCCCCCAAGGTGAGGAAGCCACCACGGCAGCTGTCGACGCGCAGCGTCAATCCGCACAACTACGGAGAAGCACAAATCCCTCTGCCCATTCGTCAGGAATAATTACGGTGCGGCGGAAGTGCCATGCGCCCAATGGCTTACGCTGACAGAAGAACGAAACCTCCCCTTGCAGCAGAGCATCTTTCTAATAGAGGGCGCGCTGTGAATATTTTCACAGTGACACTTTCGCCGGCAGGAGTATCGAGGCTATGTTGCTCGAAATCTTCACGGCAAATTGCACTTTTGAACTGGAGAAGAAATGGACATTCGTATGAAAACCTGCCTTGCAGTGGTTGCGGTTCTAATTCTCTCGCTGCCGATCTGGGCGCGCACCGATTCAGCCCAGCTGGTAGTGGATCATCCCGTCACGATCGGCACCCAGCAGTTGGAGCCCGGGACATACAATCTAAAAGCGAACGACGGCGATAAGCAAATCAGCATCGTGCGAGCCGACAATGGAAAGACCGTCGCGTCCATTCCGTGTGAATGGGTGCAACTCGCCCAGAAGGCCCGCCAAACGGAAGTGCTCTTCAATGCAGACCGCGTCATCGAGATCGATTTCGGCGGCAAGACGGAGGCTGTCGCAATTCGTTAGTGTGTAATTCATGGCAAACTGCGGAATGGCTCGAGGCGGACTTAGCATCCGCCTCTTTCCATTTCTACATCCAGTTCTTCGCGGTTCTAGCGCAGATAGCGTGCCAGCCAGTCGAGAAACGTGGCGTACCAGAGCTGGCTGTTCTGCGGCTTCAGGACCCAGTGACCTTCGTCTGGAAAAATTACCAGTTTTGATGGCACACCTTGCACCTGCAACGCTGTGAAAAATTCCAAATCTTGATTGTAGGGGACGCGGAAATCGAGTTCGCCTCCGACTACTAGCGTCGGCGTTTTGTATTTGCCTAACGCTCCGGCGTATTCATCCGGCGACCATTTCTTGTAGAGTTCCGGATGCGACCAGGGCGCGCCGCCGAATTCCCAGTCGGGGAACCAGAGTTCTTCGGTGGCGCCGTATTCGCTGACCAGGTCGTAGGGGCCAGCGTGACTGATTAGGCATTTGAAGCGGTCGGTGTGCGTGGCGATCCAATCGATCATGTAGCCGCCGTAGGAGCCGCCGGCGGCGCCCACGCGCGCGCTGTCAATGAAAGGATACTTCGCGATTGCGGCATCGAGGCCTTTCATGAGGTCGTCGTAAACTTTTCCGCCCCAGTCGCGGCTAATGTCGGCTGTAAATTTCTGGCCGTAGCTGGTGGAGCCGCGGGGATTGACCATTACGACCACGTATCCGGGCGCGGCCATCACTTGCTGGTTCCAGCGATAGCCCCAGGCGTCGGTCCAGGCGCCTTGCGGGCCGCCGTGGATTAAGAGCAGCGTGGGATATTTTTTTGCTGGATCGAAATGCGGCGGGCGGATCAACAGGCCTTCTACTTGTGTTTTTTCCGCGCCTTCGAACCAGAACGGTTCCGCGGCTGGCAAGTCGAGTTGCGCGAGCAGCGCTCCGTTCTGATGCGTCAGCTGGCGCAAGACTGTGCCGTCGGCGTAGGCGGTGAAAATTTCGGCGGGGAGCGTGAGGCTGGTGCGCGCCAGGGCGAGCGTGCGGCCGTCGCGGCTTAGATCGAACTCGGCATTGTAGCTATCGGCGAGCACAACTTTTGGCGCGGTTCCTGGTGCGGTGGCGATCGTGTACAAGGGCATTTCTGCTTTATCTTCCGCCTGGAAATAGATGCGCGCGCTGTCTGGGGTCCACGCGTAGGATTCGACGCTGCGATCAAAATCTTCGGTGCGATTGATGGATTTCCCGCTCTGGCGATCGTAGAGCATCAGCCGCCAGCGATCGGCTTCGTATCCGCCTTGGAATTGCGCGCGATAGGCTATCCATTTTCCGTCGGGGGAATAGGCGGGACCCCAATCGTTGCCAGGATTTGTGGTGATGCGCTGGGGCTCGCTTGCGCCGGACGCAGGGACGGTGAAGAGGTCGCCGTTAGTGCTTAGCGCCTCGTCCCTATCGGTGTTTGCGGTGAAGGTCAATTCTTTTCCGTCGGGTGAAAAGGCGATGGCTTCGGGCGCGCCTTCGTTGAACGGCGGGACGTCATAATTTGCGCCAGGAGTTAGATCGCGCGGGGCGCTGGTGTTGTCTGTTGCTGCCGCGGTTACGAATAGATGACTGCGTTTGCCGTCCCACCATTCGGTCCAGTGGCGATAGAGGAGCTTTTCGTAGATGCGGGCCTTCACTTTGGATTTATCTTTGGCGGCGTCGCGTTGGGAATTGCAGGCATCGTCCTTGCAGTCTGGATATACGGACGAAACAAACGCGAGAGTCTGGCCGTCGGGCGACCAGAGTTCGTTGTCCGCGCCGGTGGAGAGCGAAGTGAGGCGCGTGGCCTCGCCGCCTTCGAGGGCGATCCAGTAAATCTGCGGAGTACCGGAGCGCGCGGAGATGAAGGCGAGCTTCCGTCCGTCAGGCGACCAGCGCGGGCGGGTGTCGCTGCCGCCGCGAGTCAATTGGCGGGGTTCGCCGCCACTGGTTGGAACGAGCCAGATGTCACGGACGGAGTGATTGGCTTCGAGATCGGGAGTAGAAACGGTGTAGGCGATCCATTTGGCGTCGGGCGAGAGCTGCGGCTCGCTGAGGCGATGCAGCGAGATTAAATCCTGGAAAGTGATGGCGCGTTTTTCGGCTGATTGTGCCGAAGCGGTGACGACAGACACCAGCACTGCGACCGCTGCTGCTACGAGACGCGTTCTTTGCGTCATATATTCTCCCCACATAATAATGTCACCGTTTCGCCGCCGGAATCATCAAAGCGTGTGATGATTACACTTTCGTTTTGCCTTTCCAAGGGAGTAGTTTAGGCCAGCCGCGATTTGAGCTTTTGCGCCACGCGCTCGAAAAGAGGTGCCATGGAAGACGCACTTACCATACATCGCCTCCATTTCGCATTCACGATCACGTTTCATTATATTTTCCCGCAGCTCACGATGGGGTTGGCGCTGCTGATTCTCATATTAAAAACCATGGCCTTGCGCACCGGCGACGAGATGTGGAACGACTCGGCGCGATTCTGGGCGAAGATTTTCGGGATCAGCTTTGCGCTGGGGGTTGTCACCGGCATCCCCATGGAATTTCAGTTTGGCACGAACTGGTCGCACTTTTCCAAGGCGGCGGGCGGGGTGATCGGGCAGACGTTGGGGATGGAGGGAGTGTTTTCGTTCTTCCTCGAGTCTTCGTTTCTCGGGATATTCATTTTTGGTGAGAAACGGCTGGGGCCGCGTTTGCATTGGGTTTCTTCGCTGATGATGTTTTTGGGCTCGTGGCTTTCGGGATACTTGATCGTGCTGACCGACGCTTGGATGCAACATCCCGTCGGATACAGTGTCGGCCCTGGCGGCACATTTGAGTTGCAGAGTTATTGGGGGCTGCTGCTGAATCCGTGGGGACTGTGGCAGTACGCGCATACGATGGTGGGCGCGACACAGACTGGGTGCTTCACGATGGCTGCGGTGGGCGCTTACTACATTCTTTCCCGGCAGCACGAGGCGTTCGGGAAGATATTTGTTCGCGTGGGCGTTACTGTCGGGATCATTGCCGCGTGTTTGCAACTTTTCCCTACTGGCGACGGCCAGGGAAAAATGATGGCGCGATTTCAGCGGCCCACGCTGGCCGCGATGGAGGGGCTGTTCCAAACACAGGCGGGCGCGCCCATTGCTATTCTTGGCCAGCCCGACGTGCCCAACCGGCGCCTCGATAATCCGCTCACGGTGCCGCAGGCGCTGAGCTTTCTCACTTACCAGAAATGGACCGCGACTGTGGAAGGCCTGGACCAATTTCCGCAAGACGAATGGCCGGATAATATCGCGCTGCTTTATTTCAGTTATCACATCATGGTGGGGCTGGGGACGATCTTCATCGCGGTTTTATTTCTAGCCGCGTGGACACTTTTTCGCGGCACGCTTTTCGAATCTCGCTTGTTGCTGTGGGCGCTGATGCTTTCGCTGCCGCTGCCTTTCATCGCCAATACAGCGGGGTGGATCACCGCGGAGGTGGGCCGGCAGCCATGGCTGATTTACGGAATGATGCGCACGCGGGCGGGGATGTCGCCGCTAGTGTCCGCAGGAAGCGCTTGGTTCACGCTGCTGGGTTTTCTGGGGATGTACACGGTGCTGGGGATGTTGTTTCTGTTTTTGGTGTATCGCGAAATTGAGCACGGTCCAGGGTCTGACGGCTCGAGCGCGGCACACGCGAGCGTTGTGGTGGCCGCGGCGGATTAGGATTCAGGATTAGGAAGGGACGCCATGGGAACGATTTGGTTCTGTCTTGTCGCCGTAATGATCGCCGGTTACGTGGTGCTCGATGGTTTCGACATTGGCGTGGGCATTTTGCACCTGTGGCTGGCACGCACGGACGATGAGCGGCGGGTGCTGATCCGTTCGATTGGGCCGGTGTGGAATGGCAACGAAGTTTGGCTGATTGCCGCGGGCGGGACGTTGTATTTTGCGTTCCCGGTGCTGTATGCGGCGAGCTTCAGCGGATTTTATCTTCCGTTGATGATGGTGCTGTGGCTGGTGATTCTGCGCGGAGTGTCGCTGGAATTTCGCAGCCACGTTGGCGGGCACATTTGGTCGGTGTTCTGGGACGCGGTTTTTTCACTTGCGAGCATTCTGCTGGCGGTATTTTTCGGCGCGGCACTGGGGAACGTGGCGCGGGGCGTGCCGCTGGATGCGGCGGGAAATTTTTTCGAGCCGCTGTGGACGAATTTTCAGCCTGCGGGGCAGACGGGGATTCTGGATTGGTACACGATTTTGATTGGGGTTGCGGCGCTGGCTGTGCTGGCGTTGCACGGGGCTGTGTGGGTCACTTGGCGAACTGCTGACGAACTGCAGTTTCGCGCGCATGCTGCGGCCTCACGTTTGTGGTGGGCTGTCGCTGGACTCACCGTCGTGGTTACATTTACCAGCTTTCGTTTGTTGCCGCAGGGATTGCTCAGTTTTCGCGTACATCCGTTTGGATTTATTTTCCCGTTGCTGGCGATTGCGGGGTTGCTCGGCGTGAAATTATTTTTGCGGGCTGAGCGGGAGGGGCTGGCGTTTGGGGCGTCGGCGGTTTACATCGTTGGGATGTTGACTAGCGTTACATTCACACTTTATCCGAATGTGCTGCCCGCTACTACCGGGGTGGGGAACAACCTTACCGTGGCTAATGCCAAGGCTGCGGATTATGGTTTGGGGATCGGGCTGATTTGGTGGGTTATCGGGATGGCTTTGGCGGTTAGTTACACGATTTTCAATTACACGAGGTTTGCGGGGAAAATTCGGATTGAGGATGGCGACGGAGGCGGGGATCACGCGAAGTATTAGAGGGTGCGCGGCTCAGGTGCGGTTGGCGAATTGGTAGGCGCGGCGGAGGTATTGGGTTACTTCTGGGACGCGGAGGAGTTTTAGGAGGGCGATCAGGAGGAGGATTCCCGCGGAGGTGGCGACGGTCAGCAGGAGGAGGGCGCCGGGGATCTGTTGCCAGGGGATTAGATTTTCTAGCGCGTTTGTTAGGCGATAGCAGACATAGCCTGCCGCGCACGATGCTACTGCGACCTTCAGGAAAAAGATGACCAGGCTTCCCTCTTCCGGATTTTTTGTGCGGCGGGCTAGCAGGACAAAGAGAAGGATGGTGTAGGCCACTATGCCGATGGTGCTGGCTAGGGCCAGGCCGACATAGTCTAGGCGACGGACCAGGAGCCAATAGACGGGGAGGCTCAACAGAGTGGTGACGGTGCCGACTACGGCGGGAGTGATGGTGTCACGCGTAGCGTAGAAGCCGCGGGCCAGGATATTCTGCGCGCCCCAGGCAAACATTCCGATGGAGAAAAATGCAAGGGTGGAAGCGGTGGCCGCAAGATCCGGGCCGTGCAGACGGGTGTGCGAGAAGACGAGATAAACAAGCGGCAGGCTTTGCGCGATGGTTAGCGCGGAAATAGGCAGGAGCAAGAAAATCAGGGCGCGGAATGTAGAGTTGAGGATTTGATTCAGGTCGTCGAATTTTTTCTCGGAGTAGAGCTGCGCGAGGATGGGAAAGGATGCGACGCCGATGGCCTGACCGACGAGGCCGAGAGGGACGCGCATCAGAGTTTTGCCGTTGTTGAGCCAGGTGATGGAGGCGGGTTGGAGATAGGAGCCGAACCAGCGGATGATCCAGTCGTCAACGAACGAGAGTGAAAGGGCGAGCATGATGGGGACGGAAAGTTTCAGGAACATCCAGAAGCCGGGATGGCGGACGTTGAAATTGGGCCTGAAACTCGCGCCGGCGCGCCAGGCTCCGTAGATTTGCAGGAGGAAATTCCCGCAGATGGCGCCGCCGAGGACGCCGACTGCGAATCCGGTGATGCCGATGCGCGAGGAGAGCAGGACGCCGCCGAGGATGATGCCGATGTTGTAGAGGATGGGGGCGAGCGACGGGATGATGAAGCGGTTTTTGGCGTATTGCACGGCGCTGAGAATGCTGCCTTCGTAGAAACAGATTTGCGCGGGGAGCATTAGGCGCGTTAGGAAAACTGTTTGCTGGAATTCGGCGGGGGCGAAGCCGGGGGCGATGTATTTCACGATGTGCGCGGCGAAAATTTCGCCGAGGATTACGAGCGTGACCAGGACGAAGCCCATCACGGTGACTACTGTGGAGAAGACGCGCCATCCTTCGTCTTCGCGTTGTTCGGCGACGTATTTGGCGAAGACGGGGATGAAGGTAATGCTGAGGGAGCCTCCGGCGATTAGATAGTTGAGAAAATCGGGGAGGGTGAAGGCGGTGTAGTAGGCGCTGGTGGCGGCGTTGGCGCCTACTTGGTGGGCGACGGTCCAATCGCGGAAGAAGCCGAGAATGCGGCTGAGGAGTACGCTGGCCATGACGATGCCGGTGGCCGCGGCGATGCGGCGGTGGAGGTGAGCGTTCGTCATCACGGGAATAATGGTAGATGGATTGGGGAGGTTGGGGTAGAGAGTTTGCTGGGCGTGTTTCCGATTGGGAGAGGTGTGGGACGGTCGGGCTGGCAAAGTTGACGGCCCCGACCCGCTCAGACGCTGAGCTGTTCCGCAGAAAGCAGATCCCTCTCTACGTCCCGCGCCCGCCAAAGTGCGGCGGGAAAGAAAAAGCGCGGGACTTCTTTCGCGATGACATGTGATTGTCGATTTCGGCGAACGGTGAAAGGCCGCAAGGCGCTACAAAGTGAAAGGCAACGGCGCACAGCCAAGAGTGGCTGTGCCACGTACGCTATTCTTGGGTTTCGTCGTGCTCGGCTTTTGCACAGGGGTCGTCGGGGACTTGGATTGCCTCGCGGGGCGGGGTGCCGTCGGGGGCGGCGCGGAAATATTGGACCGGCCAGCTGACGTGGAAGCCCAGTTCGCGGGCTATTGCGAGGGGCCAGTAGGGTTGGCGGAGGAACTCGCGAGCGAGGATTACCACGTCGGCTTTGCCTTCGTTCAGGATGGCATCGGCCTGGCTGGGGTTGGTGATCATGCCGACTGCGCCGGTGAGGATTCCGGTGCGCTGGCGGATTTGATCGGCGAAAGGAACCTGAAAGCCCGGGGCGACGGGAATTTGCGCGTTGGGAACCATGCCGCCGGAGGAACAGTCAATCAGATCCACGCCGAGCGGGCCGAGAAGTTCGGCGAGGGCGACGGATTGCTCGATGTCCCAACCGCCGGGAACCCAATCGCTGGCGGAGATGCGAACGAACAGCGGGTAGCAAATGGGCCAGACGCGGCGGACAGCAGTGACGACTTCGCGAAGAAGGCTGGTGCGATTTTCGAAGGAGCCGCCGAAGGAATCGGTGCGTTGGTTCGCGAGCGGCGAGAGGAATTCGTGGAGCAGGTAGCCGTGCGCGGAATGGATTTCAATGACTTGAAAACCGGCTTGCGAGGCGCGCGTGGCGGCGTCCGTGAAATCTCTGATGATTTTTTGAATTCCAGCGGCATCGAGCGCGGCGGGTTGCGCGTACGTATCGGAAAAAGCGATGGCGCTGGGGGCGACGGGTTTCCAGCCGCCTTCGGATTCGGGGATGAAGCCGCCGGAGTGCCAGGGCGGAGGCGTGCTGGCTTTGCGTCCGGCGTGGGCTAACTGAATGCCGGGAACGGTTCCTTGCGAGAGCAGGAAGCGGGTGATGCGGGAGAGGAAGGCGATGTGATCGTCCTTCCAGATGCCGAGATCTTGCGGGCTGATGCGTCCTTCAGGGGAGACGGCGCAGGCTTCGGTGAAGATCAGGGAGGCGCCGCCTACGGCGCGGCTGCCGAGATGGACAAGGTGCCAGTCGCTCGCGAAGCCGTCGGTGCTGGAATATTGGCACATTGGTGAGACGACGATGCGGTTGCGGAGAAGGACGTCGCGAATTTGTAATTCATCGAATAGGTTCATAGCGGATTGGATGATGCGTGGGCGGGAAAAGTAGCAGGGGATACACTGCGACTAATGCGTCCGTGTGTGCACGAGCGGTATGGAGCAAAGGGCAACGGCAGAGAATTAGCGCAGAGGCGCGGAGGAAGCGGGAGAGATCCTTCGGCCGGCTTGAGGCCAAGGCGCCGGCCTCCCTTCGCAAAGTCACTCAGGGCAGGCAGGATGACGATGCTCATCGCATCGTCAGAGAAACGCGAAGGATTTAACGGAGAAGGCGCAGAGGTAGGAACGCGGAGCTCGCAGAGACCACGTGAAGCGAGACCCACAACCAGGAGTGGCTGCGCCACGAAAACGGGGCGCGGCGTTGCGACAGAAGAGCGCCAATCAGGAGATTGGCGTTCCCAAGTAACGCGACGGCTTGCGATTAAGCGTTGTTTGGGGGCCTTAGGTTCGCCGGCGCTAAAAGCGGAAGACTACGCCCGCGTGGGCAGTCGGGCTGAATTGGTGGGTGTTGAAGTAAGTCGTGCACATGGCGTCGGCGCCTAGACGCAGGGCCCAGCGAGGTTTGAATGGCAAGTCTACGCCGCCACCGAGTTCATAGGCGAAAGCGTGTTGATTGCCAGCGGGCGTCTGCGGCGTGAAGTGCGAATAACCGACCAGGGCATGCGCCCAGAGTTCGACGCCCCTTTTTGCGGACCAACGGAAGCGCGGGCCGCCGCCGCCGAACAAGAACCAGGAGCTAACGTTGTCTTGCGTTGCGTGCGTCGCGGCGAATTCGCCGTCCAGGCCGAACCAGTCCTTCCAGTAATAAACGACGCTGTAGTTGAAGCCGTTCATGCTCGGGGTGATGCCGGGCAATTCATAGAAATGCAGAAACGTGTAACCGCCGTACAGCTGCCAGGCGTAATTTTCGAAAACGCTGGTGACGTCTTGCGGAGGCGCGGCGGGCGCGGGCATCAGTGACAGGGATAGGGGCGTGGACGGGGCCAGGCCGCCCGGAGGCGTGTTCACCGGGGCCGCGGAGAATGGCGTGAGCGAGATGGCTGGGGCGTTCGCGGCGAGGTCCGGCGTTGCGGGCACGGCAAAATAGGAAGCAGGCAGTAAAACGGAATCGGAGGCGCTGGTCTGTGCGCTGGCGCTAAGGGATAGAAGAAGGACAAGCCCCAATAGGATAGCAAAGTATCGCATGGCGAATTTCCCCCAGATGACAGAAAAGCGTCAAAGCTACACCCATAATTTGACCGAGAAGGGGTGCTCGTGTCCACTCTAAATTGGAGACGGGGCGAAGATGTAAGGGGACGGAGGGGTAAGATTTATGAGTTTTCACTAATGTTCTGAGGAGAGGGCGGGCGAGCGGCCGTGGCGGCGCTGGGGGCGAGCAGGGCGGCTGTATTAATGATATAAGACTGGACCGCGGCTGGAATTTCTTTGCGGCGCCAGGGGACGAGGGGAGATTTTCGTGGCGGTGAAGATTTTATTTCTGCTGGGGTTTGCGTTGTGCGCGAGCGGACTGGTGTCTCCCGCGACGGCACTGGCGCTCGGACTTATTTTTGGATTTGGCTTCACGCACCCGTGGCAGACGGAATCGCGCACGGCAACGAAGTATTTGCTGCAAGCCTCGGTAGTGGGGCTGGGATTCGGGATGAATCTGCACGAAGTATTGCGAGCGGGGCGCAGTGGATTCGTGTACACGGCAGCCAGCATTGCGTTTGCGTTGACGGCGGGATTGCTGGCGGGGCGGATGCTCAGGGTGAACAAGACGGCTTCGATTCTGATCACGGTGGGAACGGCGATTTGCGGCGGGAGCGCGATTGCGGCAGTGGCGCCGATTATTCATGCGGATCAGGAAGAGACGGCGGTTTCGCTGGGGACGGTTTTTATTTTAAATGCGATCGCGCTGCTGATTTTTCCGCCGCTGGGGTGGCTGCTGCATTTGTCGCAGCAGCAATTTGGGCTGTGGGCGGCGCTGGCGATCCATGACACCAGTTCGGTGGTGGGGGCGACGGCGCGTTATGGCGCGCTGGCTTTGGTGGTGGGGACTACGGTGAAATTGACGCGGGCTTTGTGGATCGTGCCGGTGTCGGTGGGCGCGGCAGTGATGAAGCGGTCGGATAGCCGGATACAGTGGCCTTGGTTTATTGGGTTGTTTTGTTTGGCGGCTGTGGCGAATACGTATGCGCCGCGTGGTGCGGGCGCGTGGCATGCGTTGGGCGTGATGGGGAAATTGGGATTGACGGCGACGCTTTATTTGATTGGGACGGGGATTTCGCGGGCTACGGTGCAGCAGGTGGGGGTGCGGCCTATGTTGCAGGGTGTGGTGCTGTGGATTTTGGTGGGGGTTACTTCTTTGTGGTTGATACATGCGGGGTGGATTTCGCTGTAAGGATGGAGGCGAGGCTGGGGGCGGGTCTGAAACCCGCCCCTACTGAGGCCAAGTCAAAGGCGCCCGCCTGAAGGCGACCGCTACAAGTTCAAGGGCAACGGCGTAGTTCAAATTCAGGAGCAAATTCAACGTCGCCCGCCTAAAAAAGCACGCGGCCGCTACAAATTCAAAGACAAACTCAAAATCACAGGCAAGCGAGGCTGCGCTACGGCATTTGTTGCGCGCGTCCGCGTCGATGTGTTGGCTGAAAATCTAGTCGCCGGTTTCGGGGGTTGGGGGCGGGGG
>Ga0209773_10000469_pt1 | contig 13230 bp, 9 predicted proteins | sample BogFormECP14_OM1_FD_188244 | JGI IMG/M metagenome (GOLD analysis project Ga0209773, IMG submission 188244) | Bog forest soil microbial communities from Calvert Island, British Columbia, Canada - ECP14_OM1 (SPAdes) (version 2) | ecosystem: Environmental > Aquatic > Freshwater > Wetlands > Bog ... | reverse complement strand
TTGCTCGCTCCAGAAGATTTCGCGATTCCTGAAGAGGCTAGACGAACGTACAATAGAAGCAGTGCTCTTGATCCCCAAAAGAGCATTGTGATTCCGCCGGATTATTGCGCGAGGGCGAGATGAAACCAGAGCGTCGCGGGCTATTTCTAGTGGTTGTCGTAATCCTTCTATCCGCTGTGTTGGGTGCGATTTATGGCCCCAACGTCCGAGCCACTTCCTCCTCGATTGACGCTCAGACCTCCGTTAGAGACTTCACGCGCGTGCTCGACATTGTGCAGTCGAACTACGCCGAGCCTGTGGATGCCGATAAGCTCATCTACGAGGGCGCCATCCCCGGAATGCTGCGCGTGCTCGATCCCCATTCCAATTTTTTCGATGCGCGTCAGTGGGCGTTAAGCCAGGAAGACCGCAGCGGCAAGTACTACGGTGTGGGCATGTCGGTGGTGCCCCGCGAGGACCGCACCGTGGTGATGGCTCCCTACCTGGGCACGCCGGCATATAACGCCGGACTCCGCCCTGGCGATGTAATCACGAAGATCGACGACAAATCCACCGCAGGCAAGAACACCACCGAAATCGCGGATCAATTGAGGGGCGCGAGGGGCACGGTGGTCAAGATCACCGTTTCTCGCGAGGGTTACGCCGACCCGTTGAATTTCACCGTGAAGCGCGATGAAATTCCCCACCACGCCGTGGATCTGGCTTATGAGATTAAGCCCGGCATCGGCTACATAAAACTATCTGGATTCAACGAAACCACGGAACGCGAGCTTGGCGAGGCGATGAAGACGCTGAATGCTGCTTCGCTCGACGGCCTGGTTTTGGATATGAGAGGCAATCCCGGCGGCCTGGTGAATGAGGCCATCGCGGTCAGCGACATGTTGCTGGACAAAAAACAATTGATCGTGTCGCAGCGCGGACGCTCTTCTCCGGAGCGGAGTTTTTTCGCCGTGCGCGGAAATCAGGGCAACAACATGCCGCTGGTTGTTCTCGTGAACAACAATTCGGCTTCTGCCACGGAGATCGTTACGGGCGCGGTGCAAGACCACGACCGCGGCATAGTCGTCGGTGAAACCACATTTGGCAAAGGACTGGTGCAGGTGGTTCAGCCACTGAGCGAGAATACCGGACTGGCGCTGACGATCGCGCGCTACTACACGCCCAGCGGCCGATTAATTCAGCGCGATTACAAATCCATTTCGCTGTATGCCTATCACTACGAACGCAAGGTTCCGGATCATCCTACGGAGGTCCGGTTGACCGACAGCGGCCGCCAGGTGACGGGCGGAGGCGGAATCACGCCCGACATTATCGTTCCCGAACCGAAACTTAATCATTTTCAAGAAACGATGCTGCGAGCGGACGTGTTTTTCCCATTTGATGGCAGCGTGGGCGAGTTTACGCTCCACTACCTGGGCACGCGCCCGGTTATCACCAAAGATTTTGAAGCTGAAGACGCGCTGATAGTAGATTTTCGCAAATTCCTTGCCAGCCACAATATCCGTTACACAGAGCCGGAGTTCGCCGAAAACCTGGATTGGGTGAAACGGAAGATCAAGCAGGAAGTTTTCATATCCACCTTTGACCAGCAGGAAGGCTTCAAGGTTCAGCTTGGGAGCGACCCGCAACTCCAGAAGGCGATCGAGGCGGTTCCCCAGGCGCGCGCCCTGTATGAGAATGCGCGCAAGATCATGGCCGAGCGCGCCGACACCACCACCTTCCGGCCATAACCGCCGCCAGCGCGAAAGGAAAGCGATCTGCAAAGGTTGCTTTCCCGCTCATCCACAGAAAAAAAAACGCCGCGGCTGGTAAGTGCCGCGGCGTCCGAAGAAAACAATTGAGAAGTGGAGCTACTGGACGATGCTAATGGCTTCCTCGATGTGCTTGTGGGCTTCGTCGATGTGCTTAAGAGCGCGCATCTGGAGACCCTGAGCAAACGAGTTGTCCTCTTCCTGGGATACGTCGTTGTGAGCCTTGTTGACGAGCTCGAGAGCACGGTGGAGACGGCCGCGCCAATCGAGGCCGGCGTCAACGGGAGGATGATCGTTCAGGTCCTTGCCATCGTCGATGGAGGCCTTCTTGATTTCGTTGATGGCGTCATCGATATCGTGGATGGCTTTCTTTTCCTGTTCGCGCAATTCCCCGCCGTCGGGGCGTTGCAGATGGGCCCGGGCGTGGCGCAGATCCGTCAGAGCGTGCAGATAAGCCGGATGCTCCCGCGCAGGCTGCGGCGCTGCAGAGATAGCCGCTGGAATAACAAGCAAAAGAGCAACGACAACCAACATCAGTTTGCTAAGGCTTTTCATCGTGCGAGTGACTCCTCTTCGATTGGGATAGTGCTGCGAAAAAGTTGTTTGAGCGGCCTATACCGACCATCACCGATGTGACTTTCAGATTGCAGGCTTGCGGCCTGCAGCTCCGTTTGACCCACGGTAACGTGCGGCAGCGGACCTTGCAACGACACGATTGGAAAATGACGCTTGCCGGTAAACTGGCGCGAAGTACAGGGCGAACAATCTTCGAAAAGCAGCGGTTACGGCAGTCGTGGCTCCGCATTAGAATCAACTTACATGGGAAGCCGTTCGCAAACTCGCGTTTGTGCTTGTGCCGCGCTGCTGCTGTTCGTTTTTCAGGCTGGGGCAACCTACCTAAGAAACACTGAGGCAAAGGGAAAGTTGCAGGAGGCGGTAGAACGCGCGATGGAAGGGCAGGCGGGTGCTGCAATTGTCGCGGATGTGGCGACAGGAGAGATCCTGGCGGCGCGGGGACTCGATGTGGCTGCGCACCGTTTGGAGAGGCCTGGATCTGCGGTGAAACCGTTTGTGCTGACGGCGCTGCTGGAGTCGGGGAAACTAAATGCCACGCAGAGATTGTTGTGCCGAAGGCCGCTGCGGATTGGCGGCGTGAGGATGGATTGCGCGCATCCGAGTTCCGTTGTGGATTTGGATGCGGAGGAAGCGATTGCGTATTCGTGCAATTCGTATTTTGCGGAAGCGGCGACGCGGTTGAGTGCAGCGGAGTTGGTGCAGGCTTTTCGGCGAGCTGGACTGGATTCGCCGAGTGGAATGGCGAAGAATGAAGCAAATGGCCGCATCGCAATGCCACGCGACCGGGACTCGTTGCAGTTGGAAGCTTTGGGCGAGCGCGGGATCGAAGTTACGCCGCTAGAGGTACTGGCGGCTTACCGGAAATTGGCGCTGCAGAAGCGGAATGGCTCCGCTGCGGAAGTGGATGCCGCGGTATTTGCGGGGCTGGAGCAGTCGGTGGCCTATGGCATAGCGCATGCAGCGAATGTGGAGGGTATGAAGATTGCGGGTAAGACGGGGACTGCGGCGTCGCGAGAGAGCTCTGCGACGCATGGATTTTTTGTGGGGTACGCACCGGCGGAAAAGCCGGAGATTGTTGTGATGGTCTTTCTTGAACGGGGACATGGAGGGGATGCGGCGGGCGTCGCGCAGACCGTATTTGCTGAATTTGCGAAGAGTGGGCGGACGCCGTGAAGAGATCGCGGTTGGTGCTGATGTGGTGCGTGCTGGTGCCGGGCGCGGCGCACGCGCAGGATGTGCGGGTGCGGCTTTATACGGCGCGGCCGCCGGATGCGCTTTCGATACGGGCGCTTGACGGGCAAATTCATTGGCGCTTGTGTCCGGCTTGCGAGGAAAAGAGCGGCCATGAGCTTTCGCTTGCTTTGGGAGACGCGGCTGGAGGCTCAAATTTTTATGTGACTGGGCACTATGAGTTGCGGCCTGGAAGCGGGCCACTTTTTTCCGGGAATTATCCCGTGCATGTTGAGCGGCAGGAGGGGCGGATTCTGGTGACCGTCACGTTGCCGCTGGAGGAGTACGTTGGCGCGGTTTTGATGGCGGAGAGCGGCGACTTTGAAAATGTGGAGTCTCAGAAGGCGATGGCGGTGGTTGCGCGGACGTACTCGATGCGGTTTTTGGGGCAGCACGAGCAAGAGGGATTTGATTTTTGCGATACGACGCATTGCCAGGTGTTTGGGTGGAAGGGTGCGAACGCGGCTGTGCGCGCGGCGGTGAATGCAACTCAGGGCCAAGTTTTGCGATTTGAGGGGAAGCTGGCGCAAACCTTTTATCACCAGAATTGCGGCGGGACGACGGCAGCGGCCCAGGAGGCGTGGCCTTCAGTGAGGGAGGCGTATCTCACGGCCCATGCAGATGCATATTGCGCGGCGCGCGGTGTTTTGAAGTGGGAAAGCGCGATTCGCGTGGCGGATTTGGATCGAGCGTTGCGTGCGGCAGGGCTCGCGGTGCCGGCGGCGTGGAAAAAGGTTGAGGTTGTGTCGCACTCGGAGAGCGGGCGGGCACAGCGGCTGAAGTTGGAGGGCGGAACTGGCGGCGTGGCGCAGGTATCGGCATCGACGTTTCGATTTGCTGTGGATCGCGAGCTGGGATGGCAGAAAATCCGGAGCGATTTGTATGACGTGCGAAATGCCGGCGAGCAGATCGTTTTTTCCGGGCGAGGGTCCGGGCACGGCGTGGGACTTTGCCAGGCGGGCGCGGAAGAGATGGCGCGGCAGGGGAAGAGTTATGGCGAGATTTTGAGTTTTTACTATCCGGGAACGCAGATCGGAACGGCGGAAAAGGCAAATTGGCAAAAGAGAAGCAGCGAGCGCGTGGAGATTTTGAGCACGCAGCCAGATATTGACTCAGCGCTCCTGCCGATTGCGGAACGAATTCTTAAAGACGATGAACAGGCGATTGGCTGGACGGCCGGCGCGCGCGTGCGCTTGCAAGTTTACGCGAGTTTGGACGCGTATCGCGATACGACCGGGCAGCCGGGATGGGTCGCGGCGTCGACACGCGGACACACGATCCGTTTGCAGCCTTTGAAGGAATTGGAAAAACGCTCGATCGTGGAATCGACGATGCGGCATGAGATTTTTCATGTTCTGGTGGAAGAGAAGGCGCGGGCCGCCACGCCGCTTTGGTTTCGCGAGGGGATTGTGCTGTATCTTTCGAATCCGAATGCGGCGACCGATGCGGCCGCTGCGATGACCGATGAGCAGATCGAAGCAGTTTTGCAGCAGCCGCGGAATCGCGAGGAAGTGCAGAAAGCTTATGCGGCGGCGCAGAACCGCCTTGCGGCGCTGGTGCGGGAACGCGGCAGAGAGACGGTGCTCGGTTGGCTAGGCAGCGGGATTCCCGGTGATGTCCGAGGGAGTTCCAGTGGAAGCACCGCAACGCCCCACGAGTGAGCAAGTAAGAATCCAGGCGAACAATCCAAAAAGATAGGCGAAGAAGAGGCGAGCTGCAAAGCTCGCGGCTTCGTGGGGGAAGGTTGAAGTGCGGAAATCCGGCGTCCAGGCCATGAGGGCCTGCGTGAGCAGAACTCCGAGCAAAGACGCGAGCAGAAGAACAAGCCAGAATGCGAGAGCCGTGACCGTGCGCTTCCAGGCAGAGAGGCCTTGACGGGCGAAGCCGCGAAAGCCGAGGTTGGCAGTCTGCGAGAGGAACGGCAGGATCAGTCCGGGGACAAAAATCCAGCGCAGGAAGAAAACGAAACAGGCGAAGAGCTTGTCTAGAGCGGGCAGAGTGATGTGGCGGCGCAGGAAAACGGGAAGCATGGAACGAACGTAGGCGGGGAAGGAGGAACGAATCGCTTCGAGATTACCGACGAGAAGCCAGAGCAGGCAGATGACGGCAAGGCAAATCGCGACGGGCAGGAGATGTTGGAATGCGCGACGGAAGGATGGCCAGAGGGGTGTGGGGGAGGCGCGCTGGCGGTCGGAGAAATAGTTGAGCGTGCCGGCGTGGAGCATGAGCGTGGCTGCGAGAAGCGCGATGGCAAGGAAACAATTGAGAATCAAGTGCAAGTTGCTTGCTACCGGGATGAGCAGCCAGGCAGTTAAGAAGCCGAAGAGAATCAGGTTCGCGAAGAATTGGACGAGCCAGAGCCGGCCGCTGAGAAGCGAATCCGTGAAGGCGCTGCGAGCGATTTCGAGACGAGACATTACTTCACCTCCACGACTGCGGCATCGCTGGTCGCCATGATGGATGGCTGGTACATCGGCTGAACCATCGCGGGGCTGACCTGGAACTTGCCAGGATTGACGATTTTGAGCAGGTAGACGTATTCATGGCGGCCGCTGAAGTAGGTCTGGAAGATGGCGGCGCGATCGTCGTGGAATTCGCGGCGCGTGAACCAGTACTCCCACCAGGAGGGGCGCTGCTTCAGTTCATAGAGGTCGTCGCGCGTGATGAATTCAGCGCCGGCGGGGATGGGATCTTCCATGAGGAGGTAGCGCCAGTCGCTGCCGCCGACGGTGATTCGAACGGCGAGGATGTCGCCGACGTGGAGTTCGCCCTGGAGAGGATCGAGGTTGTAGACGATTCTTCCATTCGATTGCTCGGGCGACATGCGGAAGTAATCGCGGGTGATGTTGAGAGAGAGCTTGTTGTTTTGAACGAGGCGCTTGTCGCTGGAGAAATAGGTTCCCGTGGCGGACCAGTAGAGGCGGCCGGCGCCGGATTTGTGGATGCGAATTTCGTTGGCGCCGACTTGCAATTGCGAAGCGCTAAGGTGAATCGCGGGTTGCACGGGATTCCAGGCATCGGCGGATGTGAATTGGCGCGTGATGACTTGCTTGCCGTTGACGAAGACTTCGGCATGGAAATTGGCGTCGAGTTCGTGGCTGGATTTCACGTATTCGGTCAGGCCGAAGATGACCATGGCGGTTTGTTTGGTGCTGTACCAGAAGTAGCCACCTTCGCGATGATTGACGAGCCAGAGCGCGGCTTTGGGAAGCAGCGGGCTTGCGGGTTTTATAAGGCTGAGCAAGCGCACGGCAAAGGCCGTAGTTTCGGCATCATCGTCGACCTCGAATTCCATCAGGTAATCGTAGGCGGAGGGCCAGCTGGCTTCGAGATCGGTGACGACTGCTTGCGATTCGATCGTTCCGGCGAGTTCTTGCGCCTTGGCTTGATCGTTTGTGGAGAGCAGCGCGAGGGCGAGCATGGCGAGCCCTTGCGTGTTCATGTTGCCGCGCGCGGCCCAAGCGTCCTGCAATTCCTGTGGCTTGGCAGCGTTGTTCAGAGCGAGGGCGTAGACGACGTAGGCGCGCAAGTTCTCGCGCATGTTGGGATGTTGAGCGAGCTGCGCGTGCAAATAATCGAACGCGCGATTGAGCGAGTTGGCGCCAGGATCGTAACCGGCTTCGCGAGCCTGGCCAAAGCCGCTAACGACGTAGGCAGTCATGAAGACCTGACTTTCGTCTTCTTTCCACCAGCCCCAGCCGCCGTCATCGTGCTGGAAATCTTTCAGGCGCGCCATGCCGGCTTCGATTTTCTTTTCGAGTTCGGGAGTGTCCACGGTGGATTGCAGCTTCAGCTCCTTCATGGCTTTGGCGACGACGATGTTGGGGAGGAAGCTGGACATGGTTTGCTCGGTGCAGCCGTAAGGATAGGCGGTGAGATAGTCGAGCGCGGAGAAGATGCTTCCGGCCAGAGACGGGCTGAGGGTGATGTCCAGAGCCGGGGAAGATTGATCGGGATTCCCTGGAAGCGTGACGATGGTTTTTTCTTCTTGATCGGCGCCAGAGACCGAGCCGGATTTCGCGTCGTTTTGTTTCACGCCAAAAGGAATTACGGGAAGCGTGATCTCCATGGCGTCGGATTCTTCGTTAGTGAGAGCTTTCGCGAGCAGATCGGCTTCGTGAACCGATTGCGCGTGGACGCGCCAGTCAACCTTGGCTTCGCCTTTTGTGGGAACCTCGATGGAAGTGGTCTGGCCTGAGAGAACGTCGAGACCTTTCAGATCGAGCGAGACCTGAACGGTTTTCGGGGTTGCCAGATAGTTGTGAACGATGGCGGAGACGGTGACTTCATCGCCCTGGCGGAAGAAGCGCGGAACGGCGAGACGGACCATGAGATTTTTGCGGACGATAACGGTATTGGTAGCGGCGCCGACTTTTGTGTCCACGGTAACGCCGCGAACGGTGGCGCGCCAAGTGGTCAGCGAATCGGGAAAAGTGAGCTGGGCTTCAGCGCGGCCGCTGGCGTCGGTGCGAACATCGGCGAGCCAGAGCGCGGTGTCCGGAAAAAGTTTGCGGACTTTTGGCTGGACGAGGGTTTCGGATGGCTTGAGCTGCGCGAGTGCGCGCGGGTTGGCGTTGCCGCGATAGGCGAGGAACATCTGCTTCTTACCTGCTTCGCCGCTGAAATAAAAGTTTAGCGAAGAATCGGTGGTGACGCGGTTATAGGCAGGGCCGTAGAAAAGATCATGCGGATCGCCCGCCGTGTCGGGACGGATCGCGTATATGGCTTCGTCGACGACTCCGATGCTGAATTCTCCGGCGACGGGCTTGCCGTTCGAATCGCGGGCGACGAGCGTATAGCTCGCTTTCTGGCCGGGCAGGAATTGTTTCTGCGAAGGCTGAATCTCGATCTGGAGCTTTTGCTCGACGGCGGGAACTTTCAGGCTCTTGCTGGAAGAAAAGAGCTTGTTGTCGCGCATAAATACGGCGGTCAGAAAGACGTTTGGTTGCTGGTCGCTGGTGATGGGAACGTCGAGCGTAACGGACGACGACGTTGCGTGGACGATGCGCTTCGTCTGAATGGTGCGCGCTTCGGTGGTGACCAGGAGATAAGCGCCGGGCATGCCGGTCAAAACGAGGACATGAGCGGTGTCGCCGACTTTATAGGATTTTTTGTCGGCCACCATGCGGATTTCGCGGTTCTGGCCGCCCCACCAGTCGTTATTCGCGCTGGTGATCCAAAGATAGCTGTTTCCCTGCACTTCGCGTTTTTCCGGAGTGCGCGCTTTCACGCGGAGGTACAAGTTTCCTGCTTCTTTTGCGTTGAAGGTGACCTGGGCGGTTCCATCGGCTCCGGTGGTGGCGTCGCGTGTGTCGAGTACGGTCTCTCGCTGGTTGCCATTGCCATACCACCAGTAGCCGCGAACGAGTTCAACGTGGACGGCGGTCTGGACCGGGTGTCCGTCGTAGTCTTTGGCAACGGCGGTGGCACGAATGGTTTCGCCGGCTTGATAGACGTAGCTCTCGGCGGAGATGCCGACCTGGAATGAGCCGTAGGTAGCGATCACCGCGTTGTGGCCGGAGATTTCGCGATTGCCTGCATCGGTGACGCGGGCTTCGATGCGATAGCGAACGTCGCGGTGATGCTCATCTATGTGAGTGGGGACGCGGACTTTCAGCTTGCCGTCGGCGTCGAGCTTTCCAGATTCTTCGGACATTTGAGCGCCGGCGTAATCGCCAGAATCATCCGAATCTCCTTCTTCGCCGGCTGATGCCCCAGGCGCACCTTCGTCTTCGTCGCGTTCGATGAAGGGGGACCAATACGGCAGTGTGTGAACGACGTACTTTACGTCGGCACCCGCGACGGGCTCGCCGAAATAATATTTTGCTTCGAGCGTGGCTTCGATGAAATCACCTTGAAGGACGCGAGGGGCGGAGGGCGTGACTTTCACTTCATACTCGGGCTTTTTGTACTCCTCGACGTAGAAACCGCCATTGATGGCGTAGCGCTGGCCGCCGCGGCCGTTGACGCTAATGGAGTAGTAGCCGAGCGCCGCCGTGGCGGAAAGATCGAGGTCGCCGTGAACCGTGCCGAAGTTTGAAACAGGAAGCGTGGATTGAAAAACCGGCTTGCTGTCCGGGTCTTCGATGAGGATCTGCACTTGTTCACCCGCAGGAACTTTGAAGCGCTCCCCTGTGCGCGTGCGGAGGATGGCTTTGAAGTGGACGGTATGCGTGGGGCGATAGACGGGGCGATCGGTGTAGACGTAGCCAGTCCAATCCTGCGCGGGATTGCTGCTGATGTTGTAGGAGTACGGCGTGACGAGCGCGACGTCTTCGTTATGTACGGCGAGAACGCGGATGTCTTGATACTGGCCTTCGGAGAGGGCGGATTCGGCGAGGCCGCTGGCGTCGCTCTTCAGATGCGCTTTTTCTTTCCTGTCGGCCCAGACGCGAACATCGGCGCCGGAAACGGGCGCGCCCGTGCGACGGTCCGCCGCAAACGTGAGTACCTGGCCTTCGGTGGTTTTTGTGACGAGGCCCAGTTCGCTGACGATGAGGATGGTGTAGGCGCGGAGCGTGCCGTCGGTCGCTTCGGCGAGATAAACGCCTTTGGGCAAATCCTTAACCGGGACGTTATCTGTTTGCGTGTAATAGCCTGACGTGACTTCCTGATGCCACCGCGCGACAAGTTGGGAGTTGTTCAAGACGGGCGCTTGCGCAAAGACATCCGCGACCGGCCCCGTCTCGGGATTGGCTTTGGCCTGGCGTTCTTCGCGCATCTGGGCGCGCGTACGCGAAGAAAACTGGTAGCGGAAGAAATCGCGGATGTCGACCCACAGGCCGCGCTTCCAGTCGTGGAAACGCTCGAGGAAAGTGGGATTGTCCACGTGCTCCTTGGGCATGACGTGGCCGAAATCATGGGGACTATCGATGCGCTCGAAAAACAGGGCGGGATCTTTGACTTTGTAGATGCGGAATTCGAGGGCGTCGACGTTGTTGGCGTAAACGTGAAAGCCGATTTTTTCGCCGGGCAGGTAGGTTTTGTTTGTGGAGATAGCGAAATAGGCGCTGGGGCGCTGGCTGCTCGCGGGCGTGATGAGCGTGAAGAGAATGGCAAGAAGAAGGGTCGTTTTCCAGCGCACTAGTTTGCTCCTCGCAGGATGTTCCAGCGGAAAACACCCAGGAAATTGCTGTTGCCGGCGACGGGGCGCCAGCGCGGCGAAGGATGCTGCAAAAGTTCTGCGACGGACATCCGGCGCATCTCGCCTGGACCGTTGGCGATGGGGCCGGTGTGATAGACGACTACGTCGCCGCTGTTTGCGGGGCCTGCGTCGGTGAGCAACGGGCTTTGGCCGATGAAAATCATGGAATGAAACGGGGAATCCTGCTCGAGTTGGTGATAGAAGAGAAGATCGCCGGGGCGGGCAGCGTGGATATCGCGCGACAGGAAGTACATGTTGAAGTCCTTCAGAGTTTTGGCGTCGGCAAATTCAGCGAAAGTTCCGTTCTTGAGATCTCGCGGGAGAAATGCGCCGGGCTTGACGCGGAAGAGTGCAGCGCCTAGCGGGGTGAACGGATAGCGATATTTTTCGAGAGAAGGCAGAGCTGAGGAAGGCTCGATTTGTGTTTCACGGTACCAGGCAGCGTCGTGCGTGCGGAGGGCGTTGCGGTAGGAGTAGCGAAGGAGCGCGGCGCAGTCGTTGATTTCGCGGGGGAGCTCGCTTGACGGGCGGAGGGCTTCGAATTCGGCAGTGAGCACGAACCAGCGACGAAACGTGTCTTGATCGGAGGGCGAATCGAGGCGCATGAAGTCCGGAGTGCCGTCGGCGAAACGGTCGCTGTAATCGGGCGCTGAGACCGAGTTGCGAGGCTGGTCCGCTTCCGGATGGAAAACGGAGAGCGCCGGCGGCGTAGCGGGCGCGTTGTGGACCGGAGTGACGAAGGCCCAGGCGCCGGCAAAGACGAGAAGAGCAATCGTCATTCGCAGATCAAGTGTGTTCGAGGAGGTCATAAGACCGAAAGCGCCCCTTCGGAATAAGACCAGAGCAAGAGATTTGCCAAGTTCGCTAGGGTGCAGTTTAGGGCTAACTGGGAAAGAATCGCCAGAAACATCGGATGCGGATGTGTCCCACGGGCAACGAGCGTGTGCGGCGAAACACGTGAGCCATGAAGTGGGCGGGCTTGGTGCCGGCCTTTTCTCAATGAGTTGGGGAGCCGGTGGGCCAGCCTGGAATCGCAAAAATGTGAATTGTGGCGGTCAGTTCAGCCGGAGTTCACCCACAGCTCACCTTCCGTGCATTGCCGGAAAACGGGACCTGCTGCAAAGTGTGCTTGCAAGACGGGGACAGCGAAAAAAATCAGCGGCCAGCCAATGGTGGGAACGGCGGCCCCAAAAAAGAGGAGAGAGAAAATGGAAAACACACTTCGGAACCGGGCTTTGAAGCTGACGTTGAAAGTCGGACTGGGTGGACTGGCACTCGTTCTGTGGAACGCTCCAGCCGCCAAGGCGCAGGAATGCTGCCCGGACTCCTACACAGCGGCGGAGATGGCGAAAATGGAGAACCTCGGCAAGAAGCCCGTACAGACCGCGGCGAACAAGAATAAACAGACCAGGTTCGAACTGGTCGCCAAGCTGGAGCCTGGCGCTGCCCCGGCAACCAAGCCTTTTCGCAAGGATAACTCGAACGGCTCCGCGAGGACGGTGGCCGTCAAGCAGCCCGTGAAGACGCTTGAAGTGAAGGAATAGTTTTATAAATCGCCCCCTGGGGTGCCCAAAACCGGACCTGCCCGAAAGGCTACCCCAGGGGCGGTCGGGCGAAGCAAGCCGGAGACAACCCACTTGAAGAATCTTGAACTGGTTGGTGGGCCCGCCAGGATTTGAACCTGGGACCAACGGATTATGAGTCCGCTGCTCTAACCGCTGAGCTACGGGCCCCACGAGAGCTAACGCATTGATTTTATATGATTTGGGAGATTTGGGTGGAAGATTTGAAGGGCCAAAAACGAGCATTGTAGTAAATTCGTAGTACTTTCGCGTCAGTGGTTGCGCACATTTTCACTTTTCCGATTACGGCTGCGTTAATCAGGCATGTAAAATGAAATAAGTGAATATATCCTAGCTTCGCAGAACTAGAAGGTCAATCAATCACGGCAGCTAAATCTTATTCGTACCGCAAGGCAACTACGGGATCGACCATAAGCGCTCGCCGCGCCGGTATCCAGCACGCAAGCAAAGTAACGACCAAAAGCATGATCGACACGATCGTATACGTGACGGGGTCACTTCCACTGACTCCGATTAACAGCTTGCTGATTGCGCGGCCGAGGATCCACGATGCGAAGAGGCCTGCTCCAACGCCCATGCCCACCAGCTTCAGTCCTTGCCCAAGCGCTAGCCTCATGATTTGGCTCCGCTCAGCGCCAAGTGCCACGCGGATTCCGATTTCGCGCGTCCGCTGGCCTACTTCAAAAGATACAATGCCATACACACCCGCGACTGCGAGCGTTAAACCCAAGAACCCCAGGACCGAAGCGAGCGAAGCAGCCAGGCGAAATACAAAGAGCCCAGCGAGGCCCTGAACTATCTGCTGCCTCGATCTAATGTTGCATCGACCCATTGAATGCACCCGCATTTACCGGAGATGTGGATTTCGCTGATCGGCACCTGTGGCAAAACACTCCGATACAAGATTTGCCGGGGGCTGGTTTGCGTGGAAATGGGTCACAGAAAA
>Ga0209773_10000468_pt1 | contig 13234 bp, 11 predicted proteins | sample BogFormECP14_OM1_FD_188244 | JGI IMG/M metagenome (GOLD analysis project Ga0209773, IMG submission 188244) | Bog forest soil microbial communities from Calvert Island, British Columbia, Canada - ECP14_OM1 (SPAdes) (version 2) | ecosystem: Environmental > Aquatic > Freshwater > Wetlands > Bog ... | reverse complement strand
AATGCGCGAGGGGGGGCGCCGTCTCATCTGGAGACGGCGTCTTCGATTTCCTTGACCGAGGTCACGACTTTACCATCCAGAACAAGCGTGCCCGCCGCCGTGCTGATCTCTGGATGATCCTGTTTCATGGTCGCGAAATATGGCGCAAGAATCTCGCTGATGACTTTTCGATCCGCGCAATTCTTGTAGGGCGCACCTTTTTTTGAAGCCAGCTGGCGGGTTTGTTGCATCGTCAAGCCTTTTACGAGAAATCCCAGCGCGTACCATTGATAGAACTCTTTCCCTCCACACAACGCCGGTGCAGTAAAGTCCCGAATGGTATTTTGATTTTCTTCGTACTCCAACAGAGCAAATACTGTTTTTTTGTCAGATATCGCCGATAGATACAATCTGAGCACATCGGTGGTGAATTGATCGCGGCACTCGTGACAGTCATGGCTCCAAATGTACGCAACGCGGTGCTTTGGCTGATATGTTCCAACATAAAATCCCGGAAAGGACGACGGCTCATCACCGTCAGGCCCCGGCGCCTCGGACTGCTCTTTAGCATCGATGCTCGACGTAGTAGGTTCGACGGTTTGGCAACCCACGACGCTCAGGAAGATCGGAACAGCAATAAGCACGGGCAAAAATCTCAGCGCTCTCATGGAGTTGCCATTTGCTTAATCAGAATCGCCAGCATGTTCGGGGTTGCATTTCCCGGCGTCTCGGGCGCGGCTTCGGATAAGGTGTGCTGGCCGAGATCGCTCGCCGCTTGGCCAAAATACCGTGACGGAATTGTCGTAATTTCGCCGGCTCCGGCAAATGTATTATATGCGGTGGTTGCCGCGTCGAGCATGACTAGGCGAGTTTTCATGCTTCCTTGACGCTGCGCAATTCCGATTAGATAGTCTTCTACATGTTTTGCATCGGACGCGGTTTGATTCAACAATGAAAGCGTGCCGGATTCGTTGCATGCGATTTGAGCGTTCGACGAGGCTTCAAGGCGAGTGTTCAGTGTATTGACCCGCGCCGACAACTCTTTCACGTCTGTTGGACTCATTATGAGGTCTTGGTATTTCGAACTACAAATATCTTGTACAATTTTGTTCATTGAATTGTTTATTCGCCCGGATCTTGCATCAAAATTCTTCGAAAAATGACTACAATGCGAACTCGTGGTTATGACTTTTATTGTTTGACCCGCGCAGCTCAAATCACTGCTGGTGCTGGATCCCTGCTGCGCTTGCGAATGCATAGAGTTTACCAGGCACACCGCAAACACTGCTTTGGCAAATCGAGTCTTCAGTTTAACAGGAAACCGTCGACGCATGTCCCTTTCCCTCCCGCGCTCGGCAACGACAATCTCGATAGGATTTCAGCTTGCACGCTGCGGACACATTAGACGTTACAGGTTGATCAAACGATCACCAGCTCCAGGCAGTCCAAACTCGTCTCGTCCGCGCATCGATCATAGGCCGCCTCCTGCGCGTCGAAGCGTGGTCAACCGTCGCGGCGGCCTCTTCGAGCGTCCCACCATTCTTCCGATACGCCGTTCTTCCGATACGCCGTGTTGCCGGTGTCCCGACCCGCGTGATCGCCAGGCTCGACCTCAATATTCGCCGCCGCGTCGGCGTATAATCGCGTAGGCGTCCGTATGGCGCAAGGGCGTTGTCGTCAGGTGGTCGGGTTCCGTCCAACGGCGCCTTCCAAAAGTTCGAAATCACACTTTCCCCAGATTCGTTCGGTGCTGATTTCCGATATTGTAGCTGTTCGCGCACGTTGGCCAACACATTTTCGTCCTACCGCGCTCCTGGAATCACGGCGCGTGTCCCCAACTGCAGACAGCCCTAACGGGGCGTCAAGACGGCGGGACCTAGCCCTGCCGCGCGATCGCCCGCGCCCCGACGTGCAACGGGGGGATTTATTCGGCAGTCGGCGTAACTATGTTACCCCCGTCCGTAACGTCCCATCCCCTGGAGCGCCATCCCCATGAACGACGCCGCCGAGTACACGCCGCCCAATGTCTGGACCTGGAACAAGCCGAGCGGAGGCGCATTCGCGAATATCAACCGGCCGATCGCGGGGCCGACGCACGAGAAGGAACTGCCGGTCGGCCGCCATCCGCTGCAACTCTATTCGCTGGCGACCCCGAACGGCGTCAAGGTCACGGTAATGCTGGAGGAGCTGCTCGAGCTCGGGCACAGCGGCGCGGAATACGACGCCTGGCCGATCCGGATCAACGAAGGCGATCAGTTCGGCAGCGGGTTCGTGTCTGCCAACCCGAACTCCAAGATTCCCGCGCTGATTGACCGCAGCGGGCCGAGGCCGATCCGCCTGTTCGAATCCGGCGCCATCCTGCTCTATCTCGCCGAAAGGTTCGGCGCCTTCCTGCCGACCAGCGCCGCCGAGCGCGCGGAATGCCTTTCCTGGCTGTTCTGGCAGATGGGCAGCGCACCGTATCTCGGTGGCGGCTTCGGCCATTTCTACGCTTACGCGCCCACCAAGATCGAATACGCGATCGACCGGTTCGCGATGGAGGCGAAGCGGCTGCTCGACGTGCTCGACCGTCGTCTCGCCGAAAGCCGGTACGTCGCCGGCGACGATTATACGATCGCCGACATCGCAATCTGGCCGTGGTACGGCTTGATGGCGAAGGGAGAGGCCTACGACGCCGGCGAATTCCTGCAGGTGCAGGACTACAAGAATGTCCAGCGCTGGACCGACCTCGTCGCGGAACGACCCGCGGTCAAGCGCGGACGCATGGTCAACCGCCTCAGGGGCGAGCCGTCGAGCCAGTTGCACGAACGGCACGAGGCGAGCGACTTCGAAACGAAGACGCAGGACAAGGTCGCGGCCGGGTGAGAAGGAAGCGGGCGGATCGCCCCGCACCCCCTCCCGGCCGGCCTTCGGGCGCCAGTCTACTCCGCCGTCCAGCCGCCATCCACCGAGATGTTGGCGCCCGTGATCTGGGAGGCGGCGTCGGAGCAGAGGAAGACCGCGATCGCGGCGACCTGTTCGGAGGTGACGAACTGCTTGGTGGGCTGGGCCGCCAGCATCACGTCCTTTATCACCTGTTCGCGGGTCAGGCCGCGGGCGGCCATCGTATCGGGAATTTGATGCTCCACCAGCGGGGTCCAGACGTAGCCGGGACTGATCGCGTTGACTGTGATTCCGAACGTGGCGGTCTCCAACGCCGCGGTCTTGGTGAGGCCCGCGATGCCGTGCTTGGCGGTGACATAGGCCGACTTGAACGGGGAGGCGACGAGCGAGTGGGCCGAAGCGGTGGAGATGATCCGGCCCCACTTCCCGGCCTTCATGCCGGGGATCGCCGCGCGCATCGCGTGGAAGGCGGCCGAGAGGTTGATCGCGATGATCTGGTCCCACTTCTCGATCGGAAACTCCTCGATCGGCGAGACGAACTGAACGCCGGCGTTGTTGATCAGAATGTCCACCGAGCCGAGCTTCGCTTTAGCCGTCGCGATCATGCCGGCGATCTCGTCCGGCTTGGTCATGTCGGCGCCCGAGTAGATCGCCTCGACCTTGAATTCGCTCCCGAGTGCGGCGCGCTCGCGCTCGATCTCCTCGGGCTTGCCGAAGCCGTTGAGGCATACATTGGCGCCTTCTCGCGCCAGAGCTCGGGCATAGGCGAGGCCGATGCCGCTGGTGGAGCCGGTGACGACGGCGTTACGATTCTTCAGGCTCATGATCGTGTCTCCTTCAGGCGAGGTAGTCGTGCAGGACGCGGCCATACGGCAGGACGAAGTCGACCAGCTGATGGCGCCCGCCGACGATGCGCTTCACCGGCAGGTCGGCGACGCGGCAGTTGACGTGCGGAACGTAGTGCAGCCGCGCAGGACCGTCCCAGGCGCCATGGACGACGATGTCTTCGAGGTTGTAGCCGACCAGTTGGGCGACTTTCGGCTTGCCGTCGACGTCGGGCAGCAGCTTGAGGTTGACGTTGAGCTTGGCGATGCCCTTGGCCACCTCGTCCAGGCGATCGGCCAGCGAGATGGGCTTGTAGCTCATCGTTCCCATCGCGACGCTCTCCTCGTCGTAAAAGAGGGTGCCGGTGAGGGTGTCCTTGACCACTTTCAGCCGCGGCACGCCGTATTTCTTCGGAAAGCCCCAGATCTCGCGCCCGCCGGTGATCGGCGGCTCGTCGTCGAGATACATCTGGACGGAGAAGTTGCACGGCTCGCCTTTGAAGGCGGCCAGAATGCCCGAACCGCTTTCCTCATAGTCGCCGAAGCCCGAGGCGTCGGGCATCTTCATCCACTCGTAGTAGGCCAGGTTGCCGGGCGCCGGCGTGAGCGGCTCGGGCAGCGCGGCGCGCAGGGCGGCCGGATCGGTCTCATAGGTGATGATGAGATATTCGCGGCGCACGAAGCGATAGGGGCCGCGCGGATAGCTCGGCGCGAAGGCCGGCATCGACGGCGCGCTCAGGATCTCTTCTCTGGTCATAGGTGGACTTCCCTTTCCTTTTCGGATGTGGCGCGGCCAGGGTCGAAAGTCGCGACGCCTTCCGCGGGCGTATCGAATTGGGCGCGATGCTGCCGCAGTGCGTCTCGCGCGTCGGCGAGGCCGCTCGCCCAATGCTCCAGCATCGTCGGGCGGGAGAATTCATAATCCTTGGTACGGCCCTCGTAGGGGCGGGTGCGATAGATCAATTGCACGATCTTGATAGCGTTCTCGCGCGCCACATCCTGAAGCAGCGTAAACTCTTCGCCCTCGGCGAGTTCAGGCGGCAGCCGATCGAGCAATTTGCGCAACGCCATCTTGGCCTTGCGAAGCCTCATGCTGGCGTCGGTGTTCATTCGCGTACGGCTGGAATAGTGAATGTCGCGCTCGCGTTCATCCGCTTCGATCAGGTTGGTCGGCATCGCGCCGGCGGCGTTGAACAGATCGACTTGGACGATCACGAGCGGATCGGCGCTGTCTTGATCGAGCACAAATTGCAGCGGCGTATTGGACACCAGCCCGCCATCCCAGTAGGCGACGCCGTCGATCGTCACCGGGGGAAAGCCCGGGGGCAGGGCGCCCGAGGCCATGATGTGCTCGGGCTGGATCTTCCGCTCGGTATTGTCGAACACGATGGTATTGCCCCTGACGATGTCGACCGCGCCGACGCTCAGACGCGTCGCGCCCTTGCTGTTGACGAGGTCGAAATCGATCATCTCCTCCAGCGTCTTCTTCAGCGGCGACGTGTCGTAGAGGCTCAGCGCTTCGGGCGTTCCGGGCTGGGCGACGAAGGGCATGCCGAGGCGCGGCCTGAAGAAGCCGGGCGCTCCGAAAACAGCGATCCAATTGGCGCTCGCGGCGTTGAACACCTCCCTGGCCCAGCCCTCCTTGGGCGTCGCCGGCGTAACGCCGGAGGAAGGGCTGATCAGTTCCCAGAAGGCGCGCAACCGCTCCACCCGCCGCTCCGGCGGATTGCCGGCGATGAGGGCGGCGTTGATCGCGCCGATAGAAATCCCGGTCACCCATTCGGGTTCGAGACGCTCAGCCACCAAGGCTTCATAGACCCCGCCCTGATAGGACCCGAGCGCGCCGCCGCCCTGGAGCACCAGCACGCGGCGGGGAGCGCTCGGTTTGGAGGCGGGGGGCCGACCTTGTCCGAGCTGTCCGTCCTCGCCGTCTCTCATCAAATGATCCGCTTTCGCTTGGCTCGGAGCCCATGACACAGGCCCCCGTGATCAAGCGATCCTATAGTCTCGTCGAGCCGGCGTATTTTTCAATTTTGCGCTAGTTTGCAAAATCGCCCACTTTTCGATCGAAAGGAAAATATATAGGGCCGGCTTCGCCATCGCCTCACCGACGTCAGACGCCGTCGCCACGGAATCCCGATCTGTGCCCCACCGGAAGGCGGCGCGATGGATCGGGAGCGTACAGACGGATCTCGTCAACCTCCCGTGAAGTCGAGCGCCCCCCTCGCGACTTCTGCACACGGCCTTTGCGCCGTCTGCGTACTCTCCCCCCGCTGTCACGTGCCCCGTCTTGTGCTATCTTGCAACAACCCGCGCGCCGTCGGCGCGCCCCGAATCGGCCGCGACCGGCGGCCGCCCCTTGCAATACGGGTCTTTAGCGATGGCGTCCTTGCCGAAATTCGATCTCGCCGACATCAAGCGCCGCATGCAGGGCGCGCACGCGACATTGAAGCAGGAACTGGGCGGACTGCGGACCGGGCGGGCCAGCGTGGGCCTGCTGGAGCCGGTCCAGGTCGAGGCCTACGGGCAGCGGATGCCAATCAATCAGGTCGCGTCGATCAGCGTGCCCGAACCGCGCGCGCTCACTGTCTCGGTTTGGGACAAGACGATGGTGCAGGCGGTCGACAAGGCGATCCGCGACGCCAACCTCGGCCTGAGCCCGACGGTCGAGGGAACGACGTTGCGCATCCGCATTCCCGAGCTGAACGAGCAGCGCCGCAAGGAAATGGTCAAGGTCGGGCACAAATATAGCGAGGACGCGCGCGTCGCCGTGCGGCACGTTCGGCGCGACGGCCTCGATGTTCTGAAGAAGTTGCTCAAGGACCATGCGATCAGCGAAGACGACGAGAAGCGTCACGAAGCGGAAGTGCAAAAGGCGACCGACGAGGCGATCCGCGAGATCGACGCCTTGCTCGCGGGCAAGGAAAAAGAAATCATGCAGGTGTAGACGGTTCGGCCGAGGCTAGCGTGCATGTCGTCCCCTCCCAAAATTCTGCTCGATCCCATGGCGCCTCGTTCGGCCTCGCACGTCGCCATCATCATGGACGGCAATGGTCGATGGGCGCAGGCGCGGGGCCTACCGCGTTTCGAGGGACACCGGCGCGGCGTGGAAGCCTTACGGAAGGCGGTCCGGGCGGCGATCGAATTCGGCGTCGCCTATCTCACGATCTACAGCTTTTCGACCGAAAACTGGAATCGGCCGCCCGACGAAGTCTCGATGCTGATGGCGCTGCTGAAGCGCTTCATCCGCAACGACCTCGCGGAATTGCACGCCAACGACGTGCGCGTGCGGGTGATCGGAGGCCGCGCGGGGCTGCCGTCCGATATCGCGGCGCTATTGGCCGAGGCCGAGGAGCTGACCAGGGCCAATGGCGGGCTGACGCTGGTCGTCGCTTTCAACTACGGCGCCCGGCAGGAAATCGTCGAAGCCGCCCGCAGCTTGGCTCGCCTGGCGGCGGCCGGGGCGCTCGATCCGGCGTCGATCGACGCGCGTGCGTTCGAAGCCGAGCTCGATACGGCCGACATTCCCGATCCCGATCTCATCATCCGCACTTCGGGGGAGCAGCGGCTCTCGAATTTCCTGCTCTGGCAGGCCGCCTATGCCGAGTTCGTGTTCCTGCCGATCCACTGGCCCGATTTCGACAAGTCGGTGTTTCAGTTCGCGCTGGACCAATTTTCCGCGCGCGAACGACGTTACGGCGGCGCCAGCGCCCCGCCGGCGCCGATCAAGTCGGCGTCGTAGGCGACGCGATGGGGGATCCCGAGAAGACCCGGCCCGGCGATCGGCGCGCGAACTTCGGCGCCGATTTACCGTTGCGGGTGGCGGCGGGCTCGACGCTGATGGTCCTCGCCCTCGGGACGGCGTGGGTGGGCGGATTCCTGTTTCTGGCGTTCTGGCTCGCCGCTTCGGAGATCGTGGTCTGGGAATGGCAGCGGCTGGTCGGCGGCGAGCGCCTGTGGGCTCGCGCCGCCGTCGGCGCGCTCGCGCTTCTCGCCGCTTCGCCCTTCGCTCTCCACGCCGAGGCGATCCGGGCGTGCCTCGTGGTCCTCGTCGGCGCGATAGCGACGGGCGCGCTCGCCGATCCGCCGCGGCGGATCTGGGCGGGCGCCGGCGTTCTCTACGCGGGGGCGCTGGCGGTCGGCGTCAATCTCCTGCGCGCGAGCCCCGCCTATGGCCTCCCCGCGCTTCTTTGGCTTTTCGCCGTCGTATGGGGCACGGACGTCTTGGCCTATTTCGGCGGACGCTTGATTGGCGGCTCCAAACTCTGGCCGAGCGTCTCGCCGGGCAAGACCTGGTCCGGGGCGATCGTCGGCGCGGTCGCCGGCGCGTTGCTGGGATCGCTCGTCGCCGCGGTCGCTGCGCCCGGGGGCGCTCGATTCTTGCCGATGACGATGCTAGGACTCGTCGTCTCGATTGTTTCCCAGCTCGGAGATCTCTTCGAATCCGCGATGAAACGGCGCGCCGGCGTCAAGGATTCCAGCCGACTCATTCCTGGCCACGGCGGCTTGATGGATCGGCTCGACGGGTTCATCGCGGCGACCGCCGTCGCCGCGATCCTGGCCGGAATGCGTTCGTCGGGGACCTGGATCGCGGAAGGATTGTTTCAATGGTGATCACGTGAAGGCTGCCGGCGCGCCCGGCTCGGCGCGACCGAAGCGGCTCGTATTGCTCGGCGCTACGGGTTCGATCGGGCGGTCCTGCACGCAAGTGATCGCGGCGGCGCCCGAGCGTTTCGCGGTCGAGGCCGTCGTCGGCGGGCGCGACGGCGCCGCGCTCGCGCGCTCGGCGATCGCGCTGGGCGCGAAGTTCGCCGCGATCGCGGACCCCGCGGGGTATCCCGACCTGAAGGCCGGCGTCGCCGGTCGGCAGATCGAAATCGCCGCGGGCGAGGATGCGATGCTGGAGGCGGCGAGGCGGCCGGCGGACCTCGTCGTTTCGGGGATCGTGGGCGCCGTCGGCCTCGCGCCGACGTTCGCCGCGATCCGCGAGGGCCGGGTGGTCGCGCTGGCCAACAAGGAGACGCTGGTCTGCGCGGGCTACGCCGTGATGCAGGCGGTGGAGCGTTTCGGCGCGCGGCTGCTGCCGCTCGATTCCGAGCACAATGCGATCTTCCAGGCGCTGGGCGGCCGTGATGCCGTCGAAATCGTTCGCATGACCATCACCGCCTCCGGCGGCCCGTTCCGGGAGTGGAGCGCGGAGCGCATCGCCAGCGCCACCTGCGCGGAAGCGGTGGCCCATCCCAAATGGTCGATGGGCGCCAAGATCTCGGTCGATTCGGCGAGTCTCATGAACAAAGGCCTCGAGTTGATCGAGGCGCATCACTTGTTCGCGATCGCGCCCGAACGGCTCGCCGTGGTCGTACATCCGCAATCGATCGTTCACGGACTGATTTCCTTCCTCGACGGATCGACGATCGCGGGGATGGCTTCGCCGGACATGCGCACGCCGATCGCCCATTGCCTTGCTTATCCCGACCGAATCGAGTCCGGGGTTGCCGCGCCCGATCTCGCGGAACTCGGTCGGCTGACGTTCGAGGCGCCCGATCTGGCGCGGTTTCCCGCGCTGCGGATCGCCAGGGAGGCTCTGGCCGAGGGGGAGGGTGCTCCTACCGTGCTCAACGCCGCCAACGAAATCGCGGTCGCGGCGTTCCTGGACGGACGGATCGGGTTCGGCGCGCTCGCGCCGCTGGTCGAGCGAACGCTGGAACTCATGCGCGCGGCGGGCGAGACGTCGATGCCGGCGACCGTTGCCGAAGCGGTGGCGATTCACCATATCGCTCGAGATAGGGCGTCTGCCCTCTTGGCCTGAACGCGTCCATGCGGCAAGGTAACCAATTAGTAACCAAACGGTGGAGCGAAGCGACGCTCCGGGCCGGAGGCGGAGGCTAGACGATGGCGCTACTCGATCAGGTCCTTGGATTCATCGATTGGATGGGTTGGTACATCCTCCCCTTCATCGCCATCATGAGCGCGATCGTGTTCTTCCACGAACTCGGGCATTACGCGGTCGGACGGTGGTGCGGCGTCAAGATCGAGGCTTTTTCGCTGGGCTTCGGCCCCGAACTCTTCGCTCGCGTCGACAGTCGTGGCACGCGATGGCGGCTCGGCGCCTTTCCTCTCGGGGGATACGTCAAGTTCTGGGGCGACGCCGATGCGGCCAGCACGCCCGACGGCGCCGCGGTCGCGGCGCTGAGCCCGGCGGAGCGGCGTCGCACGCTCGCCGGTCAGCCGCTACGCAACCGGGCGGCGATCGTCGCCGCCGGGCCGATCGCCAATTTCATTCTGGCGTTCGTTTTGTTCACCGCGCTGTTCATGGCTTTTGGTCGCTCCGAGCATAGCCCTCGGATCGGTTACGTCGAGCCGAATTCGCCCGCCGCGCTGGCGGGCTTCGCAGTCGGCGACGTGATCAAGTCGATCGACGGTCGTCCGGTCGCCAGCTTCCAGGACCTGCAGGAGGCCGCGATGCTCAGCACCGGCCTGCCGATGACCTTCGTCGTCGATCGCGCGGGCGCTGAGACGACCTTGCACGCCACGCCGCAGGTGATGCTGGTCGATCAAGGCGCGCTCGGAAAGCGTCGCGTCGGCCATCTCGGACTGGGATCGTCGCGCGACAAGGCGGATGTAAAATTTGAGCGTTGCGCCTTTCCGACTTGCGCGGCGTGGGCAGGCGAGCAGATCGCGTTCATAACCAAGGCGACGGGTGCTTACGTCTATGGTCTGATCGCGGGCCGCGAATCGGTCGATCAAATGTCCGGGACGATCGCGATCGCGCAAATCGCCGGCGAAATGGCGAAGATAAGTCTATGGGAATTGTTCAACCTGGCGGCGTTATTTTCGGTTTCAGTCGGCCTGATGAATCTGCTGCCGATTCCACTGCTCGATGGCGGCCATCTCTTGTTCTATGCTTTCGAGGGCCTGCGCGGCCGCCCGTTGAGCGACCGCGTCCAACAGTTCGGCCTGCGCATCGGGATCGCGCTGGTCGCGTGTCTGGTCGTATTCACGACTTCCCACGACGTTCTGCGGTTGTTCGGCCGCGGCGGTTAACCTTTGATCGACCATGAATTGTGTCGTCTGGGCAACGGATGGCTAAATTGGCGTAGGTTCGAGGAATTACGGTTTGCACGATCGCTCAAAAACGGTAAAAGCGCGTTAGGGTTACGACCGTCGGCGTGCGGGCGGGACTCGCTGAGTTTAATGTGGCGCGCGCGGACCGAAGGCCCAACCGAGAACGTCTCCTTGCGGAAACGGAAAAATCGGGCGGTCTTGCAGCGGTTGTATTGCGGAGCGGGGACACCGAGCCAAATGAAGCTGTTTCGTGGCTGCCTGAACGGGCTCTTCTTGGTGGTCGCGTTGGCGTTGTCGGTGTGCGGATCGGCGTCGCTCGCGAACGCTCAAAATGCCAAGCCAAATCCGAACATCGTCGTAGAGGGCGCGACGCGCGGCGATGCGGACGCGATTCGCGGCTACTTCAACGGGACCGATCAGGCCAGCGTGAATCGCGCGGTCGACGATCTTTCCGCGACCGGGATGTTCTCGAAAGTCAGCGCCAAGATCGTCGACGGCAAGGTCGTGGTCACCGTCGCCGAAAGCGGCCAGGTCGTCAATCGCATCGCGTTCGAGGGCGACACCAAGCTCAAGAGCGACCAGCTTGCGGTCGAAGTTCAATCCAAGGCGAGGGCCGTCTTCGATCCGGCCATCGCCGGCGCGGACGTCGATCGCATCAAGGAGGCCTACAAGAAAGTAGGCTATAACGACACGAAAGTGACCTACCGGCTGGTCAACTTGCCGAACGGCCGCGTCGATCTGGTGTTCACGATCGTCGAGAGCGACAAGACGGGCATCCGTTCGATCAATTTCATCGGCAACAACGCTGTTTCGTCCTATCGCCTACATGGTCTGATGCAGACCACCGAGATGAACTTCCTGTCCTGGTTCAAGACCTCCGACGTCTATCAGCCGGACACGCTCGCCGCCGACGAGGAGGCTATCCGCAAGTATTATATGAAAAATGGTTATGCCGACTTCCGCATCACCGATACCAACGTGGTCTACGATCCCGACAAAAAAGGTTACGTCATCACGATCACGGTGTCGGAGGGAACTCAATATCACGTCTCTGGAGTAACCGTGGTCTCGCATCTGGCGAAGGTCAGCAGCGAGTCGCTCGAGCGTTTCGTGCTTCTGCATGCGGGAGACGTCTATAACGCCTCGGCGGTCGAAAAGTCCGTCGAGGCGATGTCGAGACAACTGGCTCGCCTCGGGTACGCATTTTCCGACGTTCGGCCGCACGGCGACCGGAACGATGCGACCCATCAGATCGCGCTGGCGTTCACCGTGGACGACGGACCGAAGGTCTATATCGAACGAATGGACATCGTCGGCAACACGCGTACGCGCGACTATGTAATTCGCCGGGAGTTCGACATCGGCGAAGGCGACCCCTACAACCACACGTTGATCGAACAGGGCGAGCGTCACTTGAACAATCTGGGCTTCTTCAAGACGGTTCACGTTTCGACGCGTCCTGGTTCCAGCCCCGACCGCATCATCGTGACGATCGCCGTCGAGGACAAGCCGACCGGTTCGATCAGCCTGTCGGGCGGTTATTCGACCACCGAAGGGTTCCTGGCCGAGATCGCGTTCACGGAGACCAATTTTCTCGGTCGCGGGCAATACGTGAGGGCGAGCGTTTCGGAAGGCCAATTCGCCAACGGATGGGGATTGTCCTTCACGGAGCCGTATTTTCTGGACCAACACCTCGCGGCGGGGTTCGACCTGTTCCATAAGCAGCAGCTCGAGAACCAGTTTGCGCTCTACGAAACCGACACGACGGGCGTGAATCTTCGATTGGGGATTCCGGTCACCGACGAGCTCACGTTCCAACCGAACTATTCGATCTATGGGGCGCGAATTACAATTCCGAATACTGCCGATCAGCCATTTGACGATTGTCAGCCGCCCAACCAGACGGAATTCACGCCCGGCGGAACGACGGTGCCTATTCCGGCGATCGCCTCCGACAACTGCTTGCTCAACGGAGAAGCGTCGCTCGCGATCAAGCAAGCGGCGCAGGAGGGCGAGACCATCACCTCGCTCGTCGGCTACTCGCTGATCTGGGACAGCCTGGACAACCGCAAGGATCCCAGCAGCGGGTTCTTTGCGAATTTCCACCAAGACTTCGCGGGTGTGGGCGGCGATTCGGAGTTTGTCCGCGAGACGGTCGAAGGCCGTTATTACTACCCGATCACGGACGATATCGTCGGACTTCTGCATTTGCAGGCCGGCCAGATCACGGGCTTCGGGGTGGATCAGAACTTGCCGATCATCAACAACTTCAATCTCGGTCCGACCTTGGTTCGCGGCTTCGCGCCGGGCGGGATCGGTCCTCGCGACATATCCGATCCCACCAATATCGCGGGCAACGGCCTGGGCGGCACCACTTATTTCGGCGCCTCGGGCGAGGTGCAATTTCCGTTGTTCGGACTGCCCAAGGAACTGGGCCTGAAGGGCGCGTTCTTCGTCGATGCGGGAACGTTGTTCGGCTATAC
>Ga0209773_10000467_pt1 | contig 13252 bp, 13 predicted proteins | sample BogFormECP14_OM1_FD_188244 | JGI IMG/M metagenome (GOLD analysis project Ga0209773, IMG submission 188244) | Bog forest soil microbial communities from Calvert Island, British Columbia, Canada - ECP14_OM1 (SPAdes) (version 2) | ecosystem: Environmental > Aquatic > Freshwater > Wetlands > Bog ... | reverse complement strand
AAGGCTGCCATCCGGCAAAATCGTGACCCGCGCCCCCTTCGGAATCATCTTCGCAGCCGGCGCCACCAGCAAATCATAAAGCTTCTGCCCCGCCGCATTGTGCGTCTCCAACACGTCGCGCGACCCCAGCAGCGCCTGCCGGTAAGACTGCACGAGTGGATCAATTTCCGCCGCCGGCGGCAGGGTGAAAAGCTCCACCCTCTCCGGCGTGATCACCCACAAATAAGAATGGTCCACTCCGAACCAGTACGAAAAAACAGTGGAACTCAACTGCTTCGCTGTTTGTTGCGGACGAAAATTCCTAAGCGGAAAATTTACGGACAGCGAGCTGAACCCAAGCCCCTCCGCCAGCGTACGTGCCCTGCTCACTTCCGCTACTTGCAGTGCTTGTTCCGTCCGCTGTTGCGAGACTAGGAAGTCGAGGTAGTCGCCGTAAAAACCTGTCACGCCGGACAAAAAGGACAACCGAAGATCCTCGCGCCTTACGGATGACCTAGCTGCTTCGATCGTAGCCATCGCGTTCTGGAAGTGTATTTCGGCTTCCGCCGGCTTCTTCGTCGCGACGTACAGATCGGCAAGGCCCGCTTCTGCCTGGCGAGTCAGATAACGATCCAGAGTCTTCTCCCGTAGTACTTGTTTAAAGTCAGACGCCGCGGCTGCGAAGTGATTCGTATCTGCATCGATGTAACCGGAGGTTATCAGCGAGTACAGCTCTGACGACCGATCATGATTAGCACGTTCCACGCCAAGCGCCTCTGCGTTGTATTTCGCGGCCAAATCGTACTGGCCTTTTTTCAGTTCCACATGTGCGAGGTTATTCAGGCAGTCTGCTGCTGTCGCGTTGTTTCCCAGTTTACGTGCAAACGCAAGGCTCTGCAGGTAATCGGTTTCTGCATCGGAAAAATCGCGCTGTGTGTACTCAATTGTTCCGATGTTTCTGAGCCAGAGCATTTCGTCTTTTTCCACGCCCAGTTGCTTCGCCGCTTCCTTCGCTTCCAGGGACAGGGACAAGGCTTTGTCTTCGTCGCCCATTCTGTGATAGCTCCAGCCCAGGTTACCCGAGGTCTTTGCGGTCAGGGCCCTGGCATCCAGCAAGCGGGAAAGTTCCACGGACTTGGTGTACCAGTCAATGGATTCGTCGAAGCGCTCCTGGTACATGGCTACGAGTCCCAAGCTTCCCAACGCTTTCGATTCGATGTAAGGCTGATTGTTCTGCGCGGCTTGCTGAAGAGCGTCGTGAAAGAAGACCGTCGCGGCTGGATAATCACCCTGAAGAAAAGCGAGCGTGCCGTGGCCAAGCATTACTTCGGAGAGAATATTTTTTTGATTTGCCTCCGCTAGCCGTTTCGCTTCGGATAGGTGAAGTTTCGCATCGTCAAAGCGCTGTAACCCACAGTCGGCGAGCGCCTCGAATAATTCTCTCCGGACGGCAATGTCAGTCGGCGCCAGATCGGCGGGAAGCGGCGCATCCAACAGGGCGAGCGCATCCCCGCTCAATCCCCTCGAAACGAGTACCTCGGCTTCGAGGACGCGGAAGCGCCAGGCCCACTCCGGGTTGCTGGCGGAATATGCGCGAAAGGCAGCATCAGAGTCGCGGGACGCGCCTGCATTTTCGCCATGCTCGAATTCCATTCGAACACGCCGAAACCGGTCGCCGGGCTGTTCAGGGGTTCGTCGATTGCATCCACAAACCCCAATCGCTGCTATCGAGACAAACAACCAACTCAGGGATAAGTTGACCCGCCGCCCGTGCCGCCCGGCCCCCCTCCCGAACCACCGACGGTCGATCCCATTTCCACGCGCAGCATCGCAAGTTCGCGCTGGTAGCGCTGCAACTGCAATTCGGCAAGATAGATCTTCCCGAATTGCGGCACCACAATGACGTTTCCGTATCTGCGCAGCTCCGAACAAGTGGTCTTGACGTCCTTTACCAGCGAACACAGCACGATCCCTTTCGATTCCGGAAACTCATCGCTGGCGAACCAGTTATACCTCTCCCGGAGAAATTCCGGTACGTCCGCCTTTGGCTTTCCCCACAGGAATCGCCCCTGCATCATTTCCCGGGACTGTTGGTTCTCCAGATATTCCTTCTTGAAGGATGCATGCGTTCCCAGGCGAGTGAAAAGTTCATTGTCCAGATCTACCTGAACCGGGCACCCGGCGATCCGCAAATTCTCGAAGCGGCTTCCGATCGAAAGAATCGTCGGCTCCTCCTCGTCCAAACGCTGCTTGGAGGTAATGCGCGCCACGATGCGGTCCGCGGTTACCATATCCAAAATGTTCAGGCCCTCGATCGTCGCGGTTACCGAGGAGTTAAAGGTGTCATCCTTCGAGTTGCGGCTGGAGCCAACCACCGAATACGCTGCTCTGTACGAAATGATTTCCTTTAATCGAAAATTCTCCGCTCGCGACGTCTCGAAGCCGCCGGTCGTCGGCAGCGTGCTTCCCGCGTGAACATCCACGAGGTGTTCAAACGGCCGGTCAACTCGCGCGCTAAAGCCGTAACCATGCGCAGTATAGATATATGTCTTCTTGATGGGGTCGGTCGCCATCGGAATGATCCTCCTGCTTCAGGAATGGATTATTTATTGCGAGACGACGAGTGTGAATGGGTAGCGAGCTACTTCGGTTGCACTGCCCGCCGCGATGCCCTGCGTCCCAAGCCCGCGCGCCACAACTACGTGCTTCCCGGGTCCCAAGCTCGAAGATGGAATCAGCAACTGCACGGCATTCTTAGCCTGTTCTGCGGAAATGTTCAAGGAAAATTGCGCCACGCCGGCGGAATTCTCGATTTCGCAGATGTACGAGGAGTAATGTTCGTCCGGAGGAATATCAAAATACAAGCTGAACGGCTGGCCCGGCGCGACCGTCACCGTCAACGGCTCTCCGCCGCGCGAATCCGCCGCGAGCAACGAAAATGACGCAAGCGCTTGCGGCGCAGCTCCCAAAGTCGTAACGGATTGCGGCGCCGCGCTCTTCAGCCGCGGAAACACCAGAAGATTTTGGTACGCCACCACCAGTAGCAAAGCCGCGAATACCGGCACCGCGAAGCTCGGCCGCAACCACGCGCCCAGCCACCCGTTCGCAGCCGGCCTCTCTCTCGTCGGACTCACCGGCAGACGGACGGGCGGCAGAACGGGCTCGGATCCCATAGCCGCCCGGCTATTTTCCACGAACGCCGCCGCCAGGCTCAACTCTTCCGCGCATTCAGCGCAGCCGAAGAAGTGCTCCTCGTATTGTTCGCGCAGGTCGCTCGGTAGTTCTCCGAGGACGTACCGCTCAGCGGCTTTCAATTGGATAGCTTGTAGGTGTTCCATGTATTCCGTCCTACCAGTAGTGACCCAGAACCCCAAATCGTTTCACGCCGTTTCTCTATTGTTTCGGCGCCCGCGGCCCTTCCGCCCCGCTCTTCTCATAGAAAACGCGGAAGTTGTGCTTCGCGCGATGCAATAACACCCGCAAATAATCGCGGTCCACACCAAATTCGCTGCAAACCTGGTCTTTCTCCTTTTCTTCCAAGAAGATAGCGCGCAGCAACTGCCGGTCCTTCCCGGGAAGCTGCTCCAATACCTTCCGTACCTGCTCGCGCGTTTCCTTGCTCACCAGGAACCCATCCAGATCCAACACTTGGTCTACAGGTTCCGGCGTATCCTCATCCAGCTGCGTGCCATGATCCGACGACCGGTAGAACTCCTGCAACACGTTGTTGCAAACAGAGTTAACGAACGCTCCGAGCCGCTCCGGCTGGCGGATTCCCCTTTCGGAACTCATCGCCTTGAATACCCGCAGAAATGTCTCCTGCGCAATATCCTCTACAGCCTGCGAACCTCGCAGCCGCGACCTTAGTTTGATTACCAGCAGTTTGCGGAAGTACGCGACGAAGTGCTGCTCCGTCGGGAAGTCCCGTTCCCGGAGACGTTTAAGGTAGGCCTCATCAAAGGAGAAGAATTCCACGCGCGCCTCGAAAGGGATGCGAGTATATCCCGCCGCGGACGACCAGCGCAATCGAACGCCTGCCCAGGACTACCGGACCTAGACCTAGACCCAGCGCGCATCCTCTTTTGCTCTCAATTCAATTGCCCTGCGGCCCCCACAGAATATTTCATTCGCAAATGAAACGTTTCGTCGCAAGAGCGCACTACCTATGCGTACTTGTACTGAGATTGGATTGGGACAACAGATGGCCCAGTCCGAGCGATGGCGTAAAGCCGATGTCCATCCCCCCGGGCGCGCCCCGGCCCTGACGGTCAGGGAACCCCACCGGGGTGCGCCTCCCCATCTGCGCCCGGCATGCATGTCGGCGGAAGCGAGGTCTTTTTAGGATGAGTTCGTCAACATATCTGGATTTGGGCGCTTCCGCGAAAGCGATCGGCAAACTCGATCCTCGTCTGGCGCGTATGTTCTTGGGAACGAATCAAACCACGGAGGCCGCGAGCTTGAATGCACGTGCGGTGGAATTTATCGCCAAAGCAGGAAGAGAGCAGCATCTGCGGAATTGCATGCGCCGCGAAGTCGCGGAATTTCTGAAGCAGCAAACTGGTTTCGCCGGCTTCTTCGTGCTCACCTCCCACAAAGAACCGCGCCTGATTCGTGTGCTCAGCCTGTGGGACACCGCACCACAGGCCACGGAAAACCACTGGGAAGATTCATCTACGGTGCGCAAACTCGTGGCCGCGCTGATTGACGTGCGTGTGAAAGTTCACACCTACGAAGCGGAGCCGCCCGAATCCGCCGAGACATCTTCCCGGACCGCCGAGATGTCTGGTGGGCGCCTGTGCTGACGCGAAACGTAAACGCCGGATGGATCAACCGCGTGGGTGGCATCACCCGCGCGCAACTCGAGGCCTTGGGACCCATGAACTCCATGAACGAAGACACCCAGCAATTCCCGGATGAAAAACAAACATCCGAAGGACAACAGGACCATCCATCCCCCGCACGAAAGCCTGCTCGCTGTGATACCGGACATTGCGGGCGCCCCGCGATGTCCTCGCTGGAACTGAAACATTTCTGCGTGGACCATTTCATCGCGCGCTGTTACGAACGCCTGAACCAATGCAGCGGGAACCGCTTCGCCGATCCCGACGAGGCCGCATCCGTATCCATCGATCGCTTCCTGTACTCCTGCGCGCAGCAAGCTGCCGGACTCGTGCATCCCATGCGCGGCCTGGACAATCTGGAACGCGCTCGCCTGTTCGATATTCTCCTCTGGGCGTCTGAACTCGCCGCCAAGCGAGGCGTCACTTACCCGACGAAGAAGTCGGCGCAATCCAGCGGTTCCTAGCACGTCTGGCCGGTTTCGTTTCGCCGGGCGCGACGCCGTGTTGAATTATCGGGGAGAACCGCGAGCCGCGGTGATTTCGAGAACGCCACAAATCCTGCAAATTCTTACTTTGGCTCGATTCGCGCGACGTAGGTCTTCGTTCACGCCTCCCCCGGTACATCCTTCGTCAGATGAGGTAGAATCTGCTGCAACGCGAGCGATTTGCACGCGCTGCAGGCTCAGCAGATGACAGCGCAATTTCCACCAGAAGTGTGCACGCCGATTTAGCCTGCGCGGCATCTATAGAGTGTCGAGTTCTGCGTGCGGCTGAACTTCCGTCGTGAGCTGCAGCCGAATCGGGAGGAATCCAGTGAAGCCACGTCGCGGCTCCGCGGGCCTGCTTTTTACGCTGCCGCTCGTCGCGTTAGCTCTAGTGTACGGCTGCAACACCGGCTCAACGGTTAACGCGCGCTCGCAATCGCAAGCTTCCTCGCAACCTGCGGCGCCGCCGCAACAGCTCAGCCCCGAAGGCCAGACTTCTTTGCGCGCCATCATCCAGGCTGGAAACCTCGCGGACCTGCGCTGGCCCGATTTCAGCGATTACACCAAGCTGGTCAAAGAATTTTACGACTTGCACGGCAATGCCCTGCCGTGGGTTCGAGGTATGGAACCATCCCCGCAAGCAAAACAGGTGATCGCAATCCTGTTACAAGCCGACCAAAAAGGATTATCCGCCGACGATTACGACGGGCCCCGTTGGAACGCCCGCCTCGCCAAGCTTAAACCGGCTACGCCCCAACCCTTGGAAGCAGACGCCGTGCAATTCGATGCCGCGCTCACCATTTGCGTGATGCGCTACATCTCAGACCTGCACATCGGCAAAGTGAATCCCAAACATTTCGATTTTGGTCTCGATGTCCAGGCCAAGAAATACGATTTACCTCAATTCGTGAAAGCAGATGTGGAGGACGCCCCCGACGTCGCCGTCGCCCTCGCTCAGGTCGAACCTCCCTACCCGGGTTACCAACGGACCATTCAAGGCCTGCACGCCTATTTGCAGTACGCGAAGGAATACAACGGCCAGCCTCTTCCCGCCGCCGGAAAAACCATCGCTCCAGGCGATACTTATGCCGGCGTCCCGCAGCTCGCTCAATTTCTACGTCTGGTCGGCGATCTTCCCGCTGACGCGAGCCTCGCACCAGATGCCACCGCGTATCAAGGTCCGCTCGTTGACGCGGTAAAACATTTCCAAGGCCGCTTTGGTCGAACCGCGGACGGCAAAATCACTCCGCAAACTTTGGCTGACCTGAATGTTCCGCTCTCGACGCGCGTGCGCCAGATGCAACTCACGCTCGAACGCTGGCGCTGGTTGCCCATCGGACTTCACGCCGCGCCCATCGTCGCTAATATTCCGGAATTTCGCCTGCGCGCTTACGACGAAAATTTCAAAGTCGCTCTCACCATGAACGTGGTCGTCGGCAAGGCCTATGACCACAACACTCCAGTATTTGAAGACAGCATGCAGTACGTAATATTCCGGCCGTACTGGAGCGTTCCTTATTCCATCGCCAAAGCCGAATTCATTCCGAAAATTGTTCGCGACCCCGATTATCTGGAAAAGAAAGGTTTCGCGGTGGTGGACAGCCGCCAGCAAGTCGTCGCGTCCGGACCGGTCTCGGCTGACGTGCTCCAGCAGCTCCGCGCCGGCAAACTTTTCATCCGGCAAAATCCGGGACCGAAAAACTCGCTCGGCCTCGTGAAATTTATCTTTCCGAATAGCTACAACATCTATATGCACGACACGCCCGAGCAGGTATTTTTCTCAAAGACGCGCCGCGATTTCAGCCACGGCTGCATTCGCCTGGGAAAGCCCGCCGATCTCGCTGTGTGGGTGCTGCGCGGCAATACCGGAAACTGGGATATGGCTCGTGTGCGCGCGGCTATGAATGGAGACGCACCGCAGCAGGTGAATCTGGCGCGCCCGATTCCAGTCTTGATTGTCTATGGCACGGTGATCGTCACGGAGGACGGAGTTGTCCATTTTTACGACGACATCTACGGGCACGACGCTTCGCTCGAGAAAGTCCTCGATAAGGGTTACCCGTATCCGGGCTAGTTAGCGGTGATTAGTCACCGGTGATCAGGTTGGCGGGACAATCGAAACACCACTGCCGCACGCGGCCAGTGTCCACGTGAATGAAATCCGAGTGCGGATAATAGCCCACTCCGCCGCGACGCAGCGCCAGCGCGGCCCTGCGCAGCGTAAGCGTGTTAACTCCCGGCATGCGCAGGTCAATCGCTTCCGCCTGAATGTGCAGGCTGTTCTTCGCGACCCCAGTGGTATGGGTGCGCAGCGATTCGTTCGTGGAAGGAGTGCGGTAGCCGCAGACGATATCAATCTCGCCGTCAGGATGCCCCACCGACGCCGTCAGATCCGCGAGAATATCGTACAAGCGCGGATCGAAATGCCGCACGTCGCCGGTGTTATGATCGCGCAGAAAATAATCCAGCTTCGCCAGCGCATCGGGAATGTATTGCTCCCCGCGCCGGAACACAATCTCGAGGCGTTCGCCAGTGTGCGTGTTGTAAAGCCGCAGCACATGCTCCTGGTCGCGCTGCGAGGACACGTCGCCTGCCTGCGCGCGCGCACCAATCAGCGCCATGAGCGTCAACACCGCGCCCGCCGCCAAAACAATCCGCACAATCTTCACAGCTGAACGCATATCTTCCCTCTGAATCAATTTTAACATAGCCGCATAAGCAGCTAAAACGCCTTGGATGCTAATTGTTCAACCGCTGCACAACATTATCGGGAATTCTACCGCGCGTAAAAAGTTGGCTGGGAGGCGCGAAATCGGCAACCAATGCATCAAGGGTGCGCCTTTCGACAAGAACACCTTCGAGCTTGGGGATTTGGCCGGCAACCTCGCTTCCTATCGGCACCACGAGTTTGTCAAAACCTAAACCGAGTTCTGCGACCCGGGCGCGGACTGCCTGTCCGACATTCTGAATTCTCACTTCCCGGTCGAGGACCGCCTGCACGGCAGTCCCGGTCGGTATCGCCAGGGGAATCGTGTAGTTCGTAGCAGCATTCACATTGGCCATTGGCCTGCCTCCCGGTAACGGCTCAGAGGCAGGTGCGGACACTTTAGTAACATCCTGAACCTGCGCGACACTGAAAAACACACCTGTCAACGCAGCCCCAAAGCGCAGCCGTCTTGCTGCTGAGTTATTTTCGCCTCTGCCACGTCATTTCCACCCGCATCGGTACGAGAATTCAAGCATCCAATGTACCCAGGGGTTTGGTGCCCGTTTCAGTTCCGAGCGGCCCAATCGAGGAATCCATGCCAGACCGTCCGCATCTCACCGCTACTCCACTTTCTATCCTGGACTTGGCGCACTTGCGACAGGGTGGCACGGTAGAGGAAGCTTTCCGCAATGCTCGCGAACTGGCTCAGCGCGCGGAATCTCTCGGCTACAAACGATTCTGGCTGGCGGAACATCACAATATTCGCGGAGTCGCATGCTCCGCGACTTCGGTCTTGATCAGTTACATCGCAAATGCAACCTCGACAATCCGCGTGGGTTCCGGGGGCATCATGCTGCCGAATCACTCGCCATTGGCCATCGCAGAGCAATTCGGCACGCTGGAATCCCTCTTTCCCGGACGGATCGACCTGGGCCTCGGGCGCGCCCCCGGGGGTGATTCGCAAGCGGCGCGGGCTCTCCGCGGTTCCGCGAACGGCACGGGCGAGGATTTCCCAGCTCTTCTTGACGAGTTGCGCCGGTATCTTGGCGAACCAGAGCCTTCGCAGCGCGTGCATGCCTATCCCGGGGAAGCCACGAACGTCCCCATATGGCTGCTCGGCTCGAGTGACTTCAGCGCCCGACTGGCCGGAAAACTCGGCCTGCCGTTTGCGTTCGCCGCTCATTTTCAGCCGGGCCCTCTATTGCCGGCCCTGCACATCTATCGTGCGTCGTTTCGTCCCTCCGCGGTTCTTGACCGGCCCTACGTGATGGTCGGAATACCGATCCTGGTGGCGGACTCAGACGAGCAAGCTCAGTTTCTAGCCACAACGCCAATCCAAATGTTTCTGAACTTGATCCGTGGAGTTCCCGGGCCGCTGCCACCGCCAACAAGGAGCCTGGAATGGACGGCGGAAGAGCGGCAGATGGTGGCCGCAAAATTCGGCGCAGCCATCTTCGGCGCACCCGAACAGGTCGCAACGCGGTTGAACGCGTTTCTCGAGCAGACCCAGGCGGATGAGTTGATTGTGGTGACGAACACTTACAACTTCGAGGACCGGCTGCGCTCCTATGAACTTCTCGCCAATCTGGCCAATCAGGGACGAGAAGAACCACAAATCCTTAGGACCGTTTAGGCGCACGAAATGCGCAAGGACTTTGCGGCTCAGGGCGCCTGAGATTTCAGGAACTTTTGCCGATCGGTACGAACGAACTTACGCCAACAATCCGAATCGCGGATGAAGGAATCGAATGCCACGAAAACGGCTGATTAAATTCATTGCAGTGATTCAGTCCCTGCTATGCCTGATACATCTTTTCCTCTATGAGACGTGGACATTTTCGTTCGCAGGGGGCAATCCGCCCGAAGCGTTCTGGATCAAACTGGGCCTCGGCGTTTTGTCCGTGAGCTTTGTTGCCGCCTCGCTACTCGCATATCGCTACACAAACGCTCCTCTGCGCGCGTTTTACCGGGCGGCCGCGGTTTGGATGGGCATGTTGACCTTCCTCTTTTTCGCCGCCGTTTTCTCCTGGATTGTTTTTGGAGTTGCGCGATTGCTGGGCCAGGACGTGAACTTCCATCGAACGGTGGAATTGCTTTTCGCTGCCGCGGCCGTGACTGGGCTCTATGGCGTAATCAACGCCAGCTGGACGCGGGTCACGCGAACGACAGTGCGGCTCGCGAACCTGCCCGCGGCATGGCTCGGCAGACGAGCGGCGCTGATCAGCGATGTGCACCTTGGCCATGTTCGCAATGGAAGTTTCTTGCGGCGTATGGTCGCGAAGATCTTGAAGGAAGCGCCGGACGCGATTTTCATCACGGGAGACTTGTACGACGGAACGGCCATAGACGCTCGGCGAGCGGCGGAGCCATTAAGCGCGCTCGTGGCACCACAAGGTGTGTTGTGTCTCGCCAAAATTCTATCCCCGCCGAAAATGGCGCCCTTCTCCCTGCGCCACAGCGGGAAGAGTCTGAACTCGACCAAGAATTGCGTTGAGGAGCGCGAAAGCTCTCTTGAGCGGGAACGTGTGCATGCGACGTATATATAAGGATGGGTCCAATGATCGTCCGGATCAGGCGGCCCGGTCGTAACGATGATGCAAGCCGCCGAGTCGCTCCTGAGAAAACACCCGACCCGAAGCTACGGAACGAATCCTGCCGTCAGGTGTGCTCTTCTCAAGTCCGAGATGCGTCCGGTCCTCATGATGGTAGCGAACATACTCTAAGAGCAATCGTTTCAGATGGCGTTCATTGAGTGCAACCATGTGGTCCAGGAGGTCTCTTCTGCAGCTTCCCACCCAGCGCTCCGCGATGCCATTCTGCCAAGGACTACGGAATGAAGTTCGCTTGGGAATAATCCTCGTGGCTTTCACCGCTGCGATCACCTCGAACCCGAACTTCTGATCGCGATCAAAGATCAGGTATTTGCGAGACACTTCAAATGGAAATGCCTCGCGCAGCTGCTGGATGATCCAACCGCTCGTCGGATGCTTCGTGACGTTGATGTGCAGGATGCGTCGACGATCGTGGCTGATGATGAAGAAGCAGTAGAGCACGCCGAACGTGATCGTTGGCACCGTGAAGAAATCCATGGCCGCAATCGCTTCCCGATGGTTGCGAAGGAAGGCCAGCCAGCGCTTAGCCCGGTCAGGTCCTCTCGGCGCCCGCTTCATCCAACGGGAAATGGTTCTCTCGGAAAGATCAAAACCGAGCATGCGCAGTTCTCCGTGGATGCGAGGCGCTCCCCAGGTTGGGTTCTCGGCAACCATCCGGAAAATCAATTCCCGAATCTCCTTCGGCGTCTGTTTCCTTCCAACCTGCCTCCGGACTCGGGAAATTAGCCTCCAGTACATACGAAAACCTGCCCGGTGCCAGCGGATGACAGTTTCAGGTGTGACGACGAGGAGAGCTTGCTTCCATCCTGACCAGACCCGCCGAGCGATTACCCAGAAGAGCTTATCGAGAAGCCCGAGACTCGGGCGAGGATGTCGACGCTTCAGCATGACGAGTTGCTGACGCAAAGCGAGATTCTCGAGAAGGAGACTTTGCCGCCCGCGAAAGAGGCGGACCAGCATGCCGAAGGAGAGCCTGACAAAGCAAAACATGGTCAGGATTTATAACAAAACGGTGGTGAGATGGCAGCAGCTATGTTGTTGATTTCACGGTGGGCTGGAGTTTGGGCGAACAACAGGGATTTCGACGAGCAGCGCGATGCCCTGCCCTCCGCCGATGCAGGCTGACGCGATTCCGTAGCGCAAATTTGAGCGGCGGAGCTCGCGCGAGAGCGTTACGGCGAGGCGAATGCCAGTGGCGGCGAGGGGATGGCCGATGGCGATGGCGCCGCCGTTGACGTTGAGCTTGTTGCGATCGAGACCTAGCTCGCGTTCGACGCCGATGATCTGTGCGCCGAAGGCTTCGTTGATTTCAAAGCGGTCAATGGCGTCGAGCGGCAAACCTACGCCTTCGAGGAGCTTGCGGATGGCGGGCGCGGGGGCGATGGTCATGATTTCGGGGGGCACGCCTACCGTGGCGACGGCGGCGATACGGGCCAGCGGTTGGATTTTGCGCGATTTGGCGTACGCGCCGGAGGCGACGAGGGCTGCGGCGGCGCCGTCCACGATGGCGGAACTGTTGCCGCCGGTTTGCACGCCGCCGAACGCGGGCCGGATTTTGGAGAGGACTTCGTAGGACGAGGGGCGGATGTGCGTGTCTGCGCCTAGGGATTCAATTTTGCTGGAGAGTTGGATGCCGCGCGGGTTGTAGCCTTCGAGCTCGAACTTTTCGGTGACCAGCGGAACGATTTCGCCGGAAAGGAAGCAGGCTTTTTGCGCGGCTGCGGCACGAGAGAAACTTAATTCGGCGAAACGGTCTACTTCTTCGCGGGTGATTTTGTATTTGCGCGCGGTATTTTCCGCGGTTTGTCCCATCGTGATTCCGGGCGCGGGATCTAGCAGCGCTTCCCACAGGAAATCCTTAAATTCGACTTGACCCATGCGAAAACCGCTGCGGTGCGTGTAGGCGGCGATGGGATTGCGGCTCATGGATTCGGCGCCGACGCAGAGACCGAGCTCGATTTTTTTCAGGGTGATGGCGTCGGCGGCCTGGCTGATGGCTTCGATACCGGTGCCGCAGACGCGTTGAACGAGCAGCGCGGGGCGATCGAGAGGGACGCCGGAATAGAGGCCGATGTGGCGGGGGAGGACGTAGGCGTCGAAGCTGGCTTGGGCTACGCTGCCGGCGATTACGGCGCCGACATCTTGGGGTGGGATTTTTGTGCGTGCGAAGAGGGCGCGGGCGGATTTGATCCCGAGATCTGTGGGGGAGACCAGGCCTAGGGCGGTGTTGTAGTCGATGAAGGGGGTGCGGATGCCGTCCAGGAGATGGATGTCGTCGTAGGCGATGAAGAAGCCATTGTTTGTTGCGGTGGGATTGGGCATGAGTTAGTTCTCCTTAATTGACGTGGCACTGATGGTGCGCCAAAGTGCGCCGCCGGAAATGCAACACCGAATCAACGGCTGCCCGGTTCGATAAACCTGAACCGGCCGCTACAGAGTCAAAAGCAAAGTCAACAGCGCCCGCCTAAAAAAAGCAGGCGGCCGCTACAACGGCAAAGGCAACGGCGTAATGCAAATTCAAAGGCATTAGAGCCGCCGGGACGCCGGCGCTACCAAAAGCAATGTCAAAACCTTTTCTTGACGCGCAAAATGCGCGGGGATAGTTGCGGCGCGTAGAGTTCTGCGACG
>Ga0209773_10000466_pt1 | contig 13257 bp, 10 predicted proteins | sample BogFormECP14_OM1_FD_188244 | JGI IMG/M metagenome (GOLD analysis project Ga0209773, IMG submission 188244) | Bog forest soil microbial communities from Calvert Island, British Columbia, Canada - ECP14_OM1 (SPAdes) (version 2) | ecosystem: Environmental > Aquatic > Freshwater > Wetlands > Bog ... | reverse complement strand
CTTCACCCTGGCGTCCGCGATCGGAATCGCCGACAGGAGCGCTTCGGTGTAGGGGTGGAATGGCGGCGTGAAGATCTGCTCGGTCGCTCCCATCTCGACGATGTGGCCGAGATACATGACCGCGACGCGGTCGGCGAGATAGCGCACCACCGACAGGTCGTGACTGATGAACACCATCGTGGTCTTGGATTCGCGCTGCAGGCTCATCAGAAGTTCGCTGATCGCGGCCTGGACCGATACGTCGAGCGCCGACATCGGCTCGTCGGCGATGATGACGCGCGGCCGCCCGGCGAAGGCTCGCGCAACGCCGATGCGCTGCTTCTGGCCGCCCGACAATTGCCGTGGGCTGCGTCCGGCGAAGGCGCGCGGCAGCTTCACCAGATCGAGCAGGCGCAGCATCATGTCGCGCCGCTCGGCATTGCTCGCGCCAACGCGGAAGCGCTCCAGGGTCCGGACAATTTGCGAGCCGACCGAATAGCTCGGATTGAGGGTGTCGAACGGATTCTGGAAGATCATCTGTATCGAGGCGATGGTCTTGACCGCGCGGCTCTCGACCGGCTGGTTCTGGATCGCCTGGTGATCGAAGACGACTAGGCCCTCGCTCGCCGTCTCGAGCCCAAGCAACACCTTGGCGAGAGTCGACTTGCCGCAGCCCGACTCGCCGACGATCGCCAGCACCTCCGCCTCGCGAGCGACGAACGAGATGTCCTCGACCGCCTTGACCGCGCGGCTCTCCCGTTTGCGGAACAAGGCGCTCGCGGCGACGCGGTAATGCTTTTTGAGTCGCGCGACGTCGAGGACCGTCGGGCCAATACTGACCGGCTCGAGCCGCGCCGCGGACCGCGCCGACGCGGCCCAGTCAATCGCCTCGACCCTCAGACATCGGCTTTGGCGCCCGCTCGCGCCGGCGACGTCGCGCATCGGCACGTCGGCCTGGTCGCACAGGCCTTCGAGAAAGTAACCGCAGCGCGGACCGAAATTGCAACCCTTTGGCCGCTGATGCGGCAGCGGCAACTGGCCGGGAATGGGAACGAGCGGGTTGTCGTTCTTGTTCGTGCCCGGCATCGGCATCGAGCGGAAGAGACCCTGCGTGTAAGGATGGCGCACGGCGCCGAACACGTCGCTGACCGCGCCGGTCTCGACCGCCTCGCCCGAATACATCACCGTCACCTCGTCGCAGGTCTCGAGAATGAGCCCAAGATTGTGGGAGATGAACAGCGACGAAGCGCCGGTGCGGGCGGTGAGATCCTTGACCAGCGCGACGATGCCCGCTTCCACCGTGACGTCGAGCGCGGTGGTCGGCTCGTCGAGGATGAGCAGCTTCGGGTTGGAAAGCAGCGCCATCGCGATCACCACGCGCTGCTGCTGGCCGCCGCTGAGCTGATGCGGATAGGCGCGCATGACCCGCTCGGGATCGGGCAGGCGCACGGCCTTGACCATGTCGACGGCGCGGGCGCGGGCCTCGTCCGTCGAGACCTTGTCATGGATCAGCGGCACTTCCACCAATTGCCGCCCGATCAGCATGGTCGGATTGAGCGAGGCCATCGGCTCCTGATAGACCATCGCGATCTTCGAGCCGCGGATGGCGCGCAGCTCCGCTTCCGAAAGGCTCGCCATATTGCGGCCCTCGAAGCGGATCGCGCCACTGGTGATCCGCCCGGCGCCGGGGAGATCGCGCATGATGGCGAGGGCGACCGTCGACTTGCCGCAGCCCGATTCGCCGACCAGTCCCATCGCCCGCCCAGGCATGACCCGGCACGAGAAGTCCATGACCGCCGGAATTTCTCCGCCGCGGGTGAAGAACGAAATGCCGAGTCGGTCGATCTCGAGAATTGGATCGGCCATGCGCTTCTCCATCAATCGCGCAGCGACTCCTCGCGGATCGCGTCGGCGAGCAGGTTCAAGCCGAGCACGAACGACATCAGCGCCAGAGCCGGGGGCAGGGCGGGGTGCACGTAGATGCGCATGAAGCGGCTCGATTCGTTGATCATTGTGCCCCAGTTGGGGCTTTCGGGCGGCATGCCGAGGCCGAAATACCCGAGCGCGCCGAGCAGTATGGTGGTGTAGCCAATGCGCAGGCAGCCGTCGACAATGAGCGGCCCGCGGGCGTTGGGCAGGATTTCCCACAGCATGACGTACCACGGGCTTTCGCCGCGCGTCTGGGCGGCGAACACATATTCGCGCGTCTTGATGTCCAGGGTCAGGCTGCGCACGATGCGAAAGATGCCGGGCCCGGAGGCGAGCGCAACGGCGACGAAGATGTTGAGCGTGCTGGGGCTGACCTGAATGAGCCCGAACGGGTCGGCGTTGAAGACGAAGGTCGCAAACAGCCACCCGCCGGCAATGAAGGTCAGCGCCAGCCTGACCGCGAGCGCGGTGGGCCGGGCGCGATAGCCAGCGATGAAGAATATGCTGAACAGCACGATCGGAAAGGCGAAGAAGATCGCCGCGAGCACGTAGGGGATTGGCGTCTCCAGGATGCCGGGCGACACCAGCAGGTAGAACAGGAGAATGATAGGGAACGCCAGCACCAGATTGGCCAGGAACGACAGCGTCGCGTCGATGCGGCCGCCGAAATAGCCGGCCGGCAGGCCGAGCGCGATGCCGACCGAGAGCGCCAGCAGCGTCGCCAGGGGCGCGATGATGAGCACGATGCGGGCGCCGGCGACGACGCGGCCGAACACGTCGCGGGCCAGCTTGTCGCCGCCGAACAGGTAGGGCAGCCCGGAATGCGGGTCGATCGCTCCCGGGGCCGCGTGCTGCAATTCCGCGATCTGGGCGAGCGGATCGAAGAGCTCGATCTGATTGGCGAAAATCGCCGCGAACAGCCAGAAGCCGACGAGAATGAGCCCGGCGAGGCCGGTCCCGCTCGCGACGACATGGCCATAAAGACCAAGCCGGCGGCGAAAGACGAAGCTTAAGGTGAGGAGGAGCGCGAGGCTCGCCCAGACGGGAATGAGCTGCACGAGGCTCTTGAGAACGATCTCGCCGGGGCTCAGGAACTGCACGGCGCCTCTTGACCGTCGACAGGAACGGCGCGCGCCCCGGCCCACGTTAGCCGATCGAAAGCCGGGCGTCCTTCCCAACGCCTGTCTTCCGACGGGCTATCGGGGGAGGAGATCGCCTTCTGGAGTCGCGCATGCGCCGAAGCGGTGATCGATCTCATCGTCATACGTCCCGTCAATGCACGCGGATGCGCGGGTTGAGCCAGGCGTAGCCGATATCGGAGATGAGCTGGGTCATGAGCACCAGCGTCACCGAAACGATCGAGCAGGCGAGCAGAAGGTCGATGTCATTGTTGCCGGCGGCGTCGACAAGGGCCTGACCGAAGCCCTGATAGCGAAACATCACCTCGACGATCACCACGCCGGTCAGGAGCCAAGGAAAGAGGAGCATGATGACCGTGAATGGCGCGATCAGCGCGTTGCGCAGCGCGTGTTTGAGCACGATCGCACTGAATCCGAGGCCCTTGAGGCGCGCGGTGCGGATATATTGGGCGTTCATCACCTCGATCATCGAGGCGCGGGTCATGCGCGCGACATAGCCCATGCCGTAGATCGCAACCGTCGCGACCGGCAGGGCGAAGTTGTAGAAAGTGACGTGGCCTTCCGTCGCCGAAGCCGCCGAACCGTTGAGCCAGCCGAGCCAGGCGGCGAAGATGATGGTGAGCACCACGCCCGACACGTATTCGGGCGTCGACGTGGTTGCGATCGAGATCACCGACAGGACGCGGTCGGTTCGCGAGGCTTCGCGCATGCCGGATATGACGCCGATGGCGAGCGCGACCGGGACCATGACCGCCAGGACCCAGAACATGAGAATCGCCGTCGCCTCGAGCGCCGGGCCGAGCTTGTCGGCGACCTTGACCTTGAACTTGGTGGAACAGCCAAGATCGCCCTGGAGCACACCGGAGAACCTGGGCGTCTTAGGCTCGTCGCAGAAAGAGAAGCGGGGGGTCGCGACGCCAGTCGCCGGGTCAACGTTGGGCTGTTTGGGCCAGATTCCGAGCCAGGCGGCGTAGCGAACGAGGAAGGGACGGCGGTAGCCGTTCTTGACCAGCCAGCTTTCCAGCTCTTGATCCGTCGCGTGCATCTCGGTCTGGCTGATCGCGAGCTTGCGCAGGTTCGGCTCGAGATTGACCAGATAGAAGACGACCAGAGTCAGACACAGCATCGTCAGCAGCATCGCTCCGAGCCGACGAGCCAGGAATGACGCCATCGTCAAATCCCTCCGTCGCCGCTCAAAGCGCCGCCCTGTCCGCCCTCACGGAGCGAACCGGCAGCCGAATTCGAGCCGCTGCGCGCCAAGCCTCAGGCGTTGAGCCATACGCGCTCGAGGTGGGTCTCGTAGAGCGGATGCATGCCGTAATCCATCACCTCCACAGTGCGGTGGTTATAGAGCGTCAGCCAGTAGGGTTGGATGATGATGCCGGAATCCTGCAGGATCTTCTCGAGGTCCTTCATCACCACCATGCGGGCCTTCGGATCCGGGATCGCCAGCGCCTTCTCCAGCGTGGCGTCGAATTCCGGGTTGGAATAGGCGCTCTCGTTCCAGGCCTCGCCGGTGCGGTAGGCAAGGGCGAGGACCTGAACGCCGAGGGGACGCATGTTCCAGTCGGTGATCGAATAGGGGTATTTCGTCCAGTCGTTCCAGAAGGTCGAGCCCGGCAAAACCGTCCGCTTCACCTTGAAGCCCGCTTCGCGCAGTTGCGCCGCGATCGCGTCGCCGGAGTTCTTGTAATATTCCTCGTCGCTGGTGATGAGATCGTGCTCGAATTCGATCTGGCCGGCGTCGGTCATCAGCTTCTTGGCGCCTGCGATGTCGCGGGTCTTCTTCGGCAGCTCCGCATATTCTGGGTGTATCGGGGCGACATGGAAGTTCTCGCCGACCGTGCCGTGGTCCTCGATGCCGAGTTTGAGGATTGTCGCGTTGTCGACCGCCATTTGCAGGGCGTTGCGCACCCGCTGGTCGTCGTATGGCTTCTGCTTGACGTTGGTGCGAGCGACAATGGTCGCTGACGTCTGGACGTCGGAGCGGGTGAGCCCGGCCTTGTCCATGATCGCGACATAGGCCGCGTCGGTCTTCATCGTGCAGTCGAGCTCTTTCGAATCGAAGGCGCTGACGGTCGCCGAAATGTCAGTGCCGTAGTCGATGAACTCGACCCCGTCGAGATAGGCTTCGCCGCCCCACCATTTGCCGTTGACGCGGCGCTTGAAGGCAGCCTTCTTGCCGACCTCGAACGAGACCAGCTCGAACGCGCCGGTCCCGATCGGATGTTTGACGAGGTCCTTGCCGTCCTTCTCGAAATCGCGATGGACGATAAGCCCCGGATAATCCGACATGCCGGGAATGATGGTGATGTCGGGCTTCTTCAGGGACAGCTTGACAGTGAAGTCGTCGACCTTGGTGATCGCGCCGTCCCGGGCTTTCTTAGTCGCGGGGTCGATGAGCGCGGCCATCCGCGCGGCCATCGAATTGCCCTCCACTGACTGATCGCACCAGCGGTTGATGTTGAAGACGACGTCATCGGCGTTGAACGCATCGCCGTTGTTCCAGGTCACGCCCTTGCGCACGTGGAGGACATATTCGGTCGCGTCCGGATTGACGTCCCAAGATTCGAGCAGCGCCGGCTCGAAGGTGAATTGGCGGGTATAGGTGACCAGCGAATCCAGGAACTGGCGCGCGACATTGCCCATCTCCGGCCAGTCGTAGGTGCGCGGGTCCTTCTGGTCCTTGACGAACATGCCGACCTTTAAGATCCCGCCCTTCTTCGGGGTTTCGGCCATGGCCGGCGTCGGTGCGACGACGCCCAGCATGCCATAGGCGGCGACGGTCGACGCGCCAAACACCGTGGCGAGGGCGAGAAACTCGCGCCGGTCGATTGTTCCCGCCCTTGCGTCGGCCGCCCAGGCTTTCAGGTTTTTCCGCCAGAACCGGCTCTTGAGCGTCTTCGTGAACATGACGGTCTCCTTTCGTCATCGCCATCGCGCGCAGGCTCGCGCGCACGGGTCATGATCGCTGACTCGACGGTAACTTGGCCGGAACGTTCGCGCAACGCCAGCCGTCGCGTTCATTTCTGCTCAGCGTCCGGCTTGGGTTTGCCCAACTGGTTCAACTCTTCGTCGAGTTTCGCCAGCGAAGCCTCGGCCTGGGCCGTCCCTTCCTGCCATTGCTTGAATTCGCTCGCCAAGAGATCGGTAATCGCTCCGGTGAAAACTGTCAGCGCCTTTGGTTCGCCGTTCGCGATCTGGCGGGCGATATCGTCCGTTCGTCCCTTGATCCCATCCAAGGCGACGAGCGTCCTTTCATAACGATCGGCGTTCGCTCGATCACGGTTCAACGCCTCCCGGTTGGCTGCATAGGCGCCGATGGCGGCGCCGAAGACGCCGGCAAGGATGATCCAGTTTGCCCACGAGCCGCCTCCCTGACTTGCGACGATGGCGCCACTGCCGCCGATGAAGGCAAGGGCGCCGGCGAGCCCGCCCCACCGACTCGAGATTACGGAAGAGTTCCGGTGTTTTTGCGCGGCGTTGACCAGGTACGCCCTCTGGTCCTCGAGTAGATCGCGGATGACCACGGCAAGCCCAAAAAGGACGTTTTTGGCGCTCTTTCCTGCAGCAGCCGAGGCGATCGTGGTGAAAACAGCCTGGCGCGCCATCTCAGCGTCGCCTCGACTCGCTTGCCAGCGCGAGACTCGACCCTGGTCGCGCGCGACGAAATTGAAGTAGGCGGCTCCTGCGCCAAAGGCCAGGGTGAGCAGCCCGAGGAGCAGCGTGAGGTTGAATTTCGCGGTCGAGGGATCGACCGAGGTTTGACCGGCCGCGCCCTTGGCCGCGTCCGCGACCTGCCCTGCGGCAGTCCCCGCCGTGGCGGCGACCGCGAGGATCACGGCGCTTGTCACGCCGGCCGCGAGAAGACAGAGGTTGGCGCGGTTCGCCTCATATTTGAGGTCGGTCTGCTGCGCGATTGACTCCGCGTCCTGCCGGTCGAAGGTTTCCAGACTTGTCGTGATCGCTGAAGATCCAAGGATTTCGGCCAGCTCCGGGCACTCGGGCTTGAGCAGCGCCGGCAATTCGCGGATGCCCTTGAGGCCGGAGCTCTTGCTCTTCGCGATCACCTGTTGGCATTGCGCCAGCGATGGAAGAGAGGACCCGGTATCCGTTTCAGGACCTGCGTCGGTCATGGCGATGCCTCCCCGGAGTTCAGACGGCGCAGCCGTACCGGCCCATTCTTCAGCGCCGATCGAGTGTAGGCGCTGGCGGAGCGGTCTGTAAATTAGGAATCGAAGCCTAAGCTTCGCCCGCGGCCGCCCGTGACTCGAACGCCAGCCGCATCGCCTTCGCGAGCCCGCCGCCGAGCGTGACGCCGCGACGGCTGAGGTAGTTCTGAAAGTCGTAGATCGTGACGCCTGGGCAGACCTCGAATTCGAAGAACGTCGGCCGGCCGAGAGCGTCGACGCGGAAATCGATCGAGAAGACGTCGCGAAGCCCGACCACTCGGGCAAGGCGGCCGCTTAAGTCAAGGATTTGGGCGACCGCCCGCCGCGACCGTTCGTCGTCCTCGCCGCGCAGATCGACCATGCGCGGGGTGAAGGCGGCCGCCCGCGAGGCGCCGAAGCCGCCGCGTCCGCCCGTGGTGTCGCGCGCGCCCGACAAGGTCTCATTGTCCTTCATGGTCAGAAAGGCTCCGCCGGCCTCGCTCGCGGCGTTCTTGACGATCCGTTCGACGCCGAGCTGATCGGCGAATTCGCCGCCGAGATCCATGAAGCTGACGCGCACGTCGTCGCCTTCGATGAAGGCCTGGATCAGCGCCCGGTCACGGTAGCGCTCCCAGATGCGTTTCGCCCGATCGTTCGCTTCTGCTCGATCGCGGCAGAGGCTGTCGGCGAAAATGCCGATCTTCGCCCCAAGTCTATTCGGCTTCACGAACAACGGTCCGGAACTGGCGGCCCAGTCCCCGAGCGCGGCGATTTCCGCTTCGCCTTCCATCAGCCTTGATGGCGGCACGGCTAGGCCGGCGGCGGAAGCGAGTGCGAGGCTCGCGAATTTGTCCTGGCACAGATGCGCCGCCGCGGCGGGGCTGGCGAACCGCGCGAAGCCCTCGAGGCGGGCGAGAGCGGGAATCGACGAGCCGCGATAGAAGCGTACGCCGTCCGTGAACGCCCACACGATCGTCCGGTCGCTCTGCGGCGCCAAGTCCCTCAACCGCTGCGGCAACCCGTCGAGGGCGACGAACTCGGCCGCAATCCCTTCCCGCGAGAGCGCCTGCGTAATGTCGTCGATGAACAGCGGCAGATCGGTCGACTGGGCGAGATAGACGGCGATCTCGGCGGCGACGTCGGGCGGGTAGCCGAACGCCGCGAGCCGGAGGCGCGCCGATTCTTCGCTTTCGAACGCGATCAGGGCCCGGGAGAGCGTCGCGGTGGCGCTCGGGGCCCTGGCGTCGCCGGTCGTCGAGGATCCGTCGATCATGTCGCGTCTCCCTTTCGTCCCTAGCGCAGCGGAATTCGGCGATGCCGGCCGGAAAGGCCCGCCGGCGGATAGGGTCGCCTTTGACCTGCGACAAAGTCAATTATTTTAGCCGCCCGAACTTGAATTCCGTGGTCTCGCCGACTGTGATATTCCCGCCGCGCCCTGATACGCGAGTCGAAGCGAGGCAGCAAAGAGGAGAACCCTGGGTGAAAGTCGACGGACGCCCGTATCGCACGATCTGGCTCAACGCCGACGGTTGGGGCGTGGACATCATCGACCAGAGATGGCTGCCGCATGAGTTTCGCATCGTGACCCTGCGCAGCGTCGGCGAAGCTGCGACGGCGATCCGCGACATGTGGGTGCGCGGCGCGCCGCTGATCGGGGCGACGGCGGCTTATGGGCTCGCGCTCGCCATGCGCGAGGATCCGAGCGACGCGGCGCTCGTCGCCGCGCGGGACAAGCTTGCGGCGACCCGGCCGACCGCGATCAACCTGCGGTGGGCCCTGGACGCGGTGGGCAAGCGTCTTGCGCCGCTCGCTCCGCATGCGCGCGCCGCCGTCGCCTGCGCCGAGGCCAAGCGGATCGCCGACGAGGACGTCGAGATCAACCGCGCGATCGGGCGCAACGGCCTCAAGCTCCTCCGGCGGCTGGCTGAAGGCAAGAAGCCGGGCGAACCGGTCAACATCCTCACCCATTGCAACGCCGGCTGGCTGGCGACGGTCGATTACGGCACCGCCACCGCGCCGATCTACCTCGCGATGGAAGACGGCCTCTCCGTCCACGTCTATGTCGACGAGACGCGTCCGCGCAATCAGGGCGCCTCTCTCACCGCCTGGGAGCTTACGCATCACGGCGCGCCCCACACCCTCATCGTCGACAACGCCGGCGGGCATCTGATGCAGCACGGTCTTATCGACATGGTGATCGTCGGCTCCGACCGGACGACCGCCAACGGCGACGTCTGCAACAAGATCGGCACTTATCTGAAAGCGCTCGCCGCGCGCGACAATGCGGTGCCGTTCTATGTCGCGCTGCCGTCGCCGACCATCGACTGGACCGTTCGCGACGGGGTGAAGGAAATCCCGATCGAGGAGCGCGACGCGGACGAAGTCAATTTCGTCCAGGGCCGCGGCGACGACGGCGCGATCACGCGGGTCCGGATCGCGCCGGAAGGCGGAAGCGCCGCCAATCCGGCGTTCGACGTCACGCCGGCCCGTCTGGTGACCGGGCTTATCACCGAGCGCGGCGTCGCTGAAGCTTCGCCGCAGGGCCTCAAGACGCTGTTTCCGGAGCGAGCTTGAGGCTTCGGCGCGTCTCTGTCCTCGAGGTAATGAGCCGCACATGGATTCGACGCTTGGGGCCCCGACAATGATTCGTCCGCTTGCCGGCCTGAGCGTCATCGAGTTCGAGGGCATCGGCCCAGGTCCGCTCGCCGGCCGCATGCTCGCCGACCTCGGCGCCGAGGTCGTTGCAGTCGTTCGCCCCAACAAGGCGGCCCTCGGCGATCCGGGAAGCCCGTTCTCCGACCAGCCCCTTCGGCGCGGCAAACGGATGGTCACCCTCGATCTCAAGCGTCCGGAATCGGTCGAGAAGGCGCTGGACCTCGTCGAGACGGCTGACGCGCTGATCGAGGGCAATCGGCCGGGGGTCATGGAGCGCCTCGGCCTCGGCCCCGCCGAATGCGCGAGGCGCAATCCGCGGCTCGTCTACGGCCGCGTGACCGGCTGGGGGCAGGACGGTCCGCTGGCGCAAGCCGCGGGGCACGATCTCAACTATGTGGCGCTGAGCGGCGCGCTGTCGCTTGCCGCCCGCCCGGACGCGGCGCCGATCCCGCCGCCGACGGTCATCGGCGACGGCGGCGGCGCGCTTGGGCTGGCGTTCGGACTGATGAGCGCGGTGTTCGCCGCCGGGCGGAGCGGCAAAGGTTGCGTCGTCGACTGTTCGATCATCGACGTCGTGGCGAGTCTCAGCGGCATCGCGCTCGCGGCGCGCGCCTCCGGGCTCATGGATGCGGGCTCGAGCATGTTCCACGACTCGCCCTTCTATGACGTCTACGCCTGCGCCGACGGCCGCTACGTGACCATTGGGGCGCTCGAGCCGCAGTTCTACGCGCTGCTGATCGAAAAGCTCGGCCTTGCGGACGTCGATCCGAAAGCGCAATACGACCGCGCCGCCTGGCCGGCGCTGAAAGCGCGGTTCCGCGCGCTCTTCCTCAGCCGACCGAGCGCTCATTGGCGCGCACTGCTCGAGGGGAGCGAGGCATGCTTCGCCCCGGTGCTGAGCCTCGCCCAGGCCGCAGCGCACCCGCATAATGCGGCGCGCGGCGTCTACGGGGTCGGCGCGAGCGGCCAGCTCGACGCTTCCGGCGCGCCACGCTTCTTTCCGCTCGGCTGAGGCGGATCGAAGCGAACGCAACACGCGAAGGACGAAACCGGACGATGTCCAACCGTGCAATGCCCGAGACGATCGTGTTTCCCAATCCCGTTCCGCCGAAGCCCGGCGAAGCGATCGAAGTTCGTCCAGGCGTCTTGTGGGCGCGATTTCCGCTGCCGTTCCGGCTCGACCATGTCAACGTCTACCTGATCGAAGACGGCGACGGGTTCGCGCTCATCGATGCGGGGATCGACGACCCGCCGTCGCGCGCCGCCTGGGAGGCGCTTCTCGCCGGGCCGCTTCGGGGGCGCAGGCTGACGCGGGTCATCGCCACCCACTTCCACCCGGACCACGTCGGTCTGGCCGGATGGCTTTGCGAGCGCTTCGGCCTGCAACTGGCGATGAGCGAGACCGAATATCTGATCGCGCTCAACATCCGCCTCGACCCGCAAGGCCTGAAGTCGGAGCCCTACCGCTCCTTCTACCGCTCCCACGGGCTGACCGAGGAGAGCACGGAGCTCCTGCTCGGCAACGGATTGCAATATTTGAGAATGGTCTCCGCGCCGCCAAGGACGTTTCTGCGTCTCATCGCCGAGGACCGGCTGCGGATCGGCGGGCGCGAGTTCCAGGTGATGACGGGGGCCGGCCATTCGCCGGAGCAGGTGATGCTCTATTCGGCTGCGGACAACCTCATCCTCTCCGGCGATCAGGTGCTGGCCAAGATCTCGCCCAATGTCAGCGTCGAGGCGATGGACCCGGAGGGCGACCCACTCGGCGCCTATCTGCGGTCGCTCGAATCGCTCAAGCGGAATCTGCCGGAAGACGTGCTGGTCCTGCCCGGGCACAACCTGCCGTTCGTGGGCGTGGGCGCCCGCGCCGAAGAACTCATCGCCCACCACGAGGCGCGCTGCATGGCCATCATCGAGGCCTGCAAGCAGGGGCCGCAGACCGTCGCCGAGCTGGTGCCGGTCATTTTCGGCCGCAGGATCGACGACCCGCACCAGCTCGTGTTCGCCTTCAGCGAGGCGCTGGCGCATGTGAACATTCTGATCCGCAGCGGCCGCCTGCGGATCGCCCCGGCCGCGCAGGGCCTCGCGCTCGAGGCGGCGTGACCCATTGACCGCGAATTGACGGACTCAGCGACGTCGATCGCACAGCGCGAGCGGAACCCAGGAGCCATCGGTGCAGTTCGGAAGGCTCCTTTCTGAACCTCTCGCTCGATCGCGTTCTGCGACGCCGGCGCATTCAAGCTGCGGCCAGCACCGCTTTCTTGACGATCTCCGGAAGGTCGATCAGACGGAACAATGCTTTGGGATAAAGATAATCTTCGCCCGATTCATCGATGATTCGAAGTAGCCCGTGTTGCTCGGCGTTGCTGTCCGGAAGCGCGACATAGATTTTTCGCTTCTCCAGCGCCGCTGGGTAGCCGTCGTTGTCGATGCAGACGGCCAGTCGTTTTGTTCGCGTCTTCGTCATTGCGTTGCGCTTTTTCAAAGCAGATGTTTGATCTTGAATTCCTTGCGTCCAGTTCCGGCAGCTTCGTACCAGTGGATCTCGGCAAGTTGAACTGAGCCGTCGGGAAGCAGAACGCGAGCGACGCCCTTGCGCTTGCGCCAGCGACCCCGGCCGTAAACTCGCCGGAGACGCGCAACCTCGCGAATCGCGAAGCCCGTGGCGAAAGTCTCGATCCCGGATATTTCACCCAGAATCTCGAAATGCATCCGTCATCGTGTCAGTAGGATTTCGCGCCGTCAACATCTTAAGGCTTCAATCCCGCGTCGCGCTCTGGCGCAGCACCTCCCCGATCCTTCCTCAAAACCCCGCCAGCACGATCTTGCCGATCGCCCGGCCCGACTTGAGGAAGCCCATCGCGCGCATGAGATTAGCGGCGTCGATGCGTCCGTAGTTCTCCCGCATGGTGGAGCGAACGCGCCCGGAATCGACGAGTCCGGCGACCTCGTTCAGGAGCCTGTGTTGCGCCTCCATGTCGGCGGTCTGAAACAAAGGCCGAGTGAACATGAGCTCATGGTGAATGGACACGCTCTTGGGCCTGAAGACGAAAAGATCCGCCACTTCGCCGTTGATGAGAGCGACGCGTCCCTGCGGCGCGATCAATTCGGCGAGGTCGGCGATGAGGCCGCTCGTGAGCCTGGTATCGGTCAGGGCCTGGCCTACGACACCGAGTTCGCGGTGATGCAGCGGGCGCTGCGCGTCGAACAGGTGGGTGACCATCCGCGCCCCGGCGTCCGCGGCGGCGGCTACCTGGGCGGCGGTCGCGTCGCTGTGGCCGACGCTGACCAGTACCCCGGCGCCCGTCAGAGCGGCGACCGCGGCCAGTCCACCGTCCACCTCGGGGGCCAGCGTGACCAGCCGGAGAATGCCGCGCCCGGCGTCGATCAGTTCCTTGACCGCG
>Ga0209773_10000465_pt1 | contig 13278 bp, 7 predicted proteins | sample BogFormECP14_OM1_FD_188244 | JGI IMG/M metagenome (GOLD analysis project Ga0209773, IMG submission 188244) | Bog forest soil microbial communities from Calvert Island, British Columbia, Canada - ECP14_OM1 (SPAdes) (version 2) | ecosystem: Environmental > Aquatic > Freshwater > Wetlands > Bog ... | reverse complement strand
CGATCTCGCCCTCGCCCAACCAGGCCTATTACGGCGCCGAACCCGAACTCGGGATAGCCACGGCGCGGGTCGTCAACGACAACCTCGCCGACATCGCCGGACGCCACCCGGATCGCTTCGTGCCGCTCGGCACCGTTCCGTTCCAGGCGCCGGACCTTGCCGTCGCCGAACTCGACCGGCTCCACAAATCATTGGGCTTCCGCGGCATTGAGATCGCCACCAATGTCGGCGGCGAGGATCTGTCGGCCGAGCGCTTTCGCAAGATTTTCGCTCGCATCGAGGAGCTGGGACTGCTGGTGTTCATGCATCCGACCGGGTTTCCAGAAGCGCGGCGGTTTGGCGACCATTACCTGGTCAATGTGATCGGCAATCCGCTCGATACGACGGTCGCGGTGCATCACCTGATCTTTGGCGGCGTGCTCGACGCCCACCCCAACCTGAAGCTCGTCCTGTCGCATGGCGGAGGCTATCTGCCGGCCTATTCGGGCCGCATCGACCACGCCGCCTCGGCGCGCCCCGATGCTTGTGAACAGATCCACCGGATGCCGACGGCCTATCTGAAGCGGCTCTATTTCGACACCATCGTCTACACCCACCACCAGCTTGAATACCTGGTGGACCAGTATGGCGCCGACCATGTGCTGATGGGCACCGATTATCCCGCCGATATGGGCGAGGTCGACCCGATCGGCTTTGTCGAGAGTGCGAGGGGGCTCGACGACGCCGAACGCCGCGCGATCCTTGGCCGCAACGCCGCGCGTCTACTGGGTATCGAAGTTCCAGCCGCCCAACCGGCTTAGTTCGCGCAGCGGAGTTAATTCAGCCGCTTCAAGACGCCCGCATCAGCCGGTCGAAGAGCGCCGGGCTCGCTCGAGAGGTCCGGCCCGTCCGCGCCGTGTCGGGCACGGACCACCGCAACTCCTGCTCGAGCGCGCCGAGAGCGGCCACGGTATCCTCCCGCAGACCGGCGGCGAGGCTCGGAGGCTGGTACGGCTCAGTAGAGGATGCTCGCAATCTGACCGCCACGCTTTGGTGAAGTCTCTCGTTGCCCGTATCGCTTGCCAATGCGGGGCGGTTCACCTTGTGACGGAACGCAAAGAACCCTTCCGCCGAATCATAGATCTTGCCGAGACCCCAGCCGTCCCGCTGATCTTGCCGGCTCGACAGGTAGTCGTGGTCAAGCTCGAGGAATTGCTCGACCCGGTCCGCCATCCAAGCCAATGCGACATCGGACAGCCCATGCTCCGCATAGCCGCCGCCGACGTTGGAGTGGGCTCCCGGAAACCAAACCTGCTCCAATCGCTGGGTCGTCGGCGAATCCGGCAGTTTGCTCCACAACGTCGGCGCGAAGTCTTGGCGATGCTCGTCGAGCGCCAACGCGTGAAAGGCGTTCTCTACGTGAGGTCCGAGCTTGGTGTCCTGAAAACTGTAAAATTGGGTGAATAGGTCGCCGAGATGACCTGGTATGCCAAGCGCCCCCACCGTGTCCCACACCCCAACGCATTTTATCGGCACGTCTGCGTGGCGGTTTGCGAAGTGGGTGCGGACGTCCGGCTGCCCGGGGTGGGCTCTGAGGCGGTAGCCTTCCCACAAGAGGGCAAAATCGTCCATGTCCGCCTTGTGGATCAGCCCAACCCATCCGATCATGCCCGCGGCGCTGCGCGCCGTGTAGGCGCCGCGCGAGAAGCCGAACAGGAATATCTCGTCACCTTCGCAATAATTTGCCGCGATAAAGGCATAGGCGTCGCGCACGTTCCGCGACAGCCCGAGCCCGACCGTTCCGCCCAGCACATGGTCCAACGCGTCGCTTGTGCCGACGCCGGAATGATAATACACGACCTGCTGCGTAGCTGGACTGGTGCGGCTGTCGATCGGCTTTATCGCCCGTGCGATTCGTACGACATTGGTGAATTCTGCGGCCGAGTCGGCATCGTTCCACGTGCCGTCACAACAGACGACGAGGCGCTTCTGGTCCATTGAGCATCTCCCGAAGCGGAGCGACCAAGATCCGCCAATTTGACGGATTACGATGGCCAGACCAAGCACGGCGCGAATACGATCGGCAAAACAAGAGAAGGAGCCCGAGATGCTTTTCAAATGCTCGCCGGAGGGCGCGCCGATCCCCGGCCGTTTTCCGGGACCTGTCCACGCCCGCGGCAAATGGTTCACGATCGACATTCATTGCCATGTCCGTAATGAGCGCGCGACGCAAATGGTCGCCGGCAACCAGGATGTCTCGCGCTGGTTCCTTGAGACCCAGGCCGGCGCACAGAGCCGTGCGATCAACCAGGCGAATGGCGAGCGCACGAATGAGCAGAGCGTGTCGCCCGAAAAACGCATCGAAGACATGGACCGGATGGGGATCGACATTCAGGCGATCTCGCCGGCGCCGCGCCAGACCTATTACGGCGCCGACCCCGATTTCGGGCTCGCCACTTCGCGCGCGATCAACGATTTCATCGCCGAGATCTGCGGCCGCTATCCCGACCGCTTCGTCGGTCTCGGCACGGTGCCGTTCCAGGCGCCCGAGCTGGCGGTCGCCGAACTCGATCGCCTGCACAAATCACTTGGCTTCCGGGGCATCGAGATCATGACCCACGTCGCCGGCGAGGACCTATCGGCAGAGCGCTTTCGCAAGATTTTCGCCCGCTGCGAAGAGCTGGGCCTCTTGGTGTTCATGCACCCGGACGGCTTTACCGAGGCCGGACGTCTCGCCAACCACTATTTCGCCAACGTGATCGGCAACCCGCTCGACACGACAGTCGCACTGCATCACCTGATCTTTGGCGGGGTGCTGCGAGACTACCCGAACCTGAAGCTCGTCTGCGCGCATGGCGGCGGCTTTCTGCCGGCCTATTCCGGACGCATCGACCATGTCGCCTCGGCGCGTCCGGACGGCTGCGAGGTGATCGACCGGATGCCGACCACCTATCTGAAGCGGTGCTATTTCGACGCGCTCGTCTACACCCACCACCAGCTCGAATATTTGGTCGAGGAATACGGCGCCGACCACATCTTGATGGGCACCGATTATCCGGCCGATATGGGCGAGATCGACCCGGTCGGCATGATCGAAGCCTGCCCCGGTCTCGATGATGCCGCGCGCAGGGCGATCTTCGGCGGCAACGCCGCGCGGCTGTTGAACCTTGAAGTGCCGGCGAGGCCACGCTAAAGGCATGACTCGATGCCCAGACCATCCCCGAACGGGGATCAAGATTAGGTGTTAGCTTTCTGGGAGGATCACATGAAGTTCCTGACCGACGAACAACTGAGCGAATTGCTGCCGGCCGAGACATCGTCGTTTCCCTCGCCGGTGCCGACCCAGATCGTCTCGAGCGACGAATACCTGCCGGTCCCGCAGAGCGAAAGGCAGCGCGAGGTCGAAGCCTGGCTCGACACCGATCCGGCCGCGCGCGATCAGTTGGCAGCCCTAGCAATCTCGGCAGAGCTGGTGCGTCGCGCCTTCGACGAGGTCCTTCACGAGCCGTTGCCAGAACGATTGCTCGCTGCCGCGCGCGCAAGGAACGTTGCATCGGAGGCCGGCCCGCAGATCTTGCCCTTCGCGCCGCGGACGGGTGCCTCACGATTTGCGCGATCGCGATTGCTGCGCCTGGGATTGCCGATCGCGGCCTCGGTGCTCGGCCTCGTTGTCGGCGGTAGCGGCGCTTATTTTGGCGTTGCCAAATTTGGCTCCGGCGCCCCCACCACAGCCCTCGCGCAGCCTGCGCTTGAGGCGGCGGTCGCCAACAATCTCTGGCTTGACAACGCCGCCGGCTATTTCAAGCTGTTTGTTAACGCAGGCAGCAACGCTCTCGTCGACATTCCCGCGAGCGGCGACACCCGCGAGGCGCTGCAAAAGATCAGCCAGAGTTTGCCGCAGCAGGTCCGGTTGCCGGACCTCAAACCGTGGGGCCTCAATTTCCGAGGCGCCCGGCTGATCGTCGTTGACGGCCGTCCGGCAGCTCAGCTTGTCTACACCACCGACAACAAGGCGATCGGTCCTCTTGCCTTGATCGTCGGATCCTCGAATCAGCCGGATATGCCCCCGACATTTGATCACCGCCAGGATGTGAACCTAATCTATTGGCGGCACCAGGGGCGCGCCTACGCCCTCGTCGGCCAAGCCAATATCGGCTATCTTTGGGGAATAGGCAACGACGTCGCCTGGCAGCTCGACGCGATCTGAAGCCGAGGGTAGCCCATCATCAGGGGCGACAGGTGGGAGCATCGGCCTCCTGAGCCGTTCCCTCGGGCTCGGAGGGTTCTCGGTCGTAGCGCGATGAGCGCCTCAGCGGCGGTAAGGCCGGAATCTATGGGAGAGGCCGAGCCCGAGAGGAAAGACCCGATGCGGTTGCTGCTCATCGAGGATAACGAGCGCTTCGCCGAGTTGCTCAAGCGTGGTCTCACCGCGGCCGGGTTCGTCGTCGACGTCCTGGCGACGGCGGCGCAGGCGACTGCGGCCTTGCAGGCGAGCCGCTTTGAGATCGTGGTGCTCGATCTCGGGCTACCCGACGCCGATGGCCTCGAGGTGCTGGGCGAGATGCGCCGGCGCCGCGATGCGACGCCGGTGTTGATCCTGACCGCACGCGGCAGCCTGAAAGATCGCGTTACCGGTCTAGGCGACGGCGCCGACGATTATCTCGTCAAACCTTTCGCGCTCGAGGAACTAATCGCCCGCCTTCGGGCGCTGCTGCGCCGCCCGGGCAATCTGTTAGGCGTCCCGCTCGAGCTGGGCAACGTCACGCTCGACACTGTGGCCCGCCAAGTTTTTGTGAGTGAGGAGCCGATTTTCTTTTCACCGCGAGAGATCGCCGTGCTCGAGCATCTGCTGCGTCGCAGCGGACGCGTGGTAGGTAAGAACCTGCTCGAAAACAACCTGTACGGTCTGTCCCAGGAGATCGGGTCGAACGCGGTCGAAGTTTACATCCACCGACTACGCAAGCGCCTGACTGAAGTCGATGCCTCGGTCCAGATCCACACTCTGCGCGGGGTCGGCTATCTGATCTCCGAGAGAAAATGAGGTGATCCGGTTTCACTCGGTCGTCTCGAGGATCATCGGGCTTCATCTGCTGGCGATTATCGCAACCTCGATCTGCATGCCGCTAGCGCTGTTCCTGATGTTGAACCATGCTGCGGAAGAGTTGCACCAACGGGCCTTGCGTGACCAGGCGGCCGAGATCCTGCGCTACCTCGACACGGGACCGGATGGGGCGGTTCGACTGTCGCTGCCGCCGGGCCTCGCGACGTTCTATTCCGCAGGCTACGGACGCGCTTCCTTTGCCGTGCTCGATCGCGACGGCCGGGTGCTGTTTTCCTCGTCGTCCGGAAATGGTCCGATTGCGCCGACACCGCAAAAGGCAATGCCGTTCCAATTCTTCTCGCAGCGCCGCGACGGCGATGATTACGACGGAGTAACGGTGGCGACCGAGACCGGGGGTCGGCCGCTCCTTGTCCAAGTCTCCGAAGACCTCGCTCATCGCGATGTGCTAATCGACGATATCGTCGCCGAGTTCTTTACCCGCGTCGGCTGGATTACCGTGCCGCTGCTGGTGGCGTTACTGTTCATCGACGTTGTCATCTTCCGGCGCGCGGTAAAGCCGATCGTCGCGGCCTCGGCGCTGGCCGAAGAAATCGGTCCCGACCATACCGACCTCAGATTGCCCGAAGCCGGTATGCCGCGCGAAGTATTGCCGCTGGTTCGCGCCGTCAACGACGCGCTCGATCGGCTCGACGCCGGGTTTCGCGCCCAGCGCGAATTCACCGCCGACGCCGCCCATGAGCTGCGCACGCCGCTGGCGATCCTGCGGACGCAAATCGACATGCTCGATGATCGCGAAGTAGCCGCACCCTTGCGCCACGACGTCGAGAACATGAGCCGGTTGGTCAACCAGCTGCTCGAAATCTCCGAACTCGAGACCCTCGTCGTTGCCGAGGACGAGATCGCGGACATCGCTGCAATCGCGGCCGAAGTGGCCGCGTTTCTTGCCCCGTTAGCCGTGTCGCAGCGCAAGACCATAGCTGTGACCGGCGCACGGCGCCCGGTACGGGTCCGCGGCAACAGCGACGCGCTCGTCCGCGCCGTGAGAAATCTCGTCGAAAACGCGCTCGCCCACACTCCCCCAGCAACGACTGTTGAGATCGCTGTAGCGAACGAAGGCGTAATCCGAGTCATGGATCGCGGCCCTGGTATACCAAGAGCCGATTGCGAGCACATATTTCAACGCTTCTGGCGCCGCGACCGCCGCCACGGCGGGAACGCCGGGCTCGGCCTGGCTATCGTCGCGCGCATCGCGCAGATGCACGGCGCCACAGTCGACGTCGACGAGCGGCCGGGCGGCGGCGCCGTCTTCGCGATCCGCTTTCCCACCGTATTGGCGCCGAAAACTGTCGCGGCAACGCGATTTGAGACGGCGCTGAGCGGCTCGCCGAACGCCGCGAGACCGAAGATTTCCTAGACGGTTTCTGCAGCATCGGGCATCATCGCAGCCAGTTGCTGATCTTCAGCAAGACCCCCGGTTTCCGCTTTTCGGATGTGGGCTAGATCGTGCTCGTGCTGGCCCCTTTAAGTATCGGCAAGAAAGGCTAGACAATGGTTGCTATCGAATCGACCCCGGATATGGCGGCCGCCGTCTACGCGACAATGGCGCGCAATCTTGCGGTGGTCCGCCGCCGGCTAGATAAACCGTTGACCTTGGCGGACAAGGTCCTGCTTGGGCATCTCGACGATCCGGAGAACCAGGAGCTGAAGCCAGGCGACAGTTATCTGCTGCTGCGCCCCGACCGCGTCGTTTTTCAGGATGTGCTGGGGCAGACCGGTTTGCTCCAGTTCATGCAGACCAGGCGCGACAAGGTCGCGGTCGCGGCGACCATCCATTGCGACCATTTGATCCAGGCGCGGGTCGAGGGCGGTGCGGATCTGCGCGAATCGCTGGCCGAGAACAAGGAAGTCTATGACTTCCTGCGCTCGGCCGCGGCCAAATACGGCTTGGGGTTCTGGGGACCGGGCGCCGGTATTATCCATCAGGTGGTGCTGGAAAATTACGCCTTCCCCGGCGAACTCATCATCGGCACCGACTCGCACACGCCGAATGCCGGCGGGCTCGGTGCCTGTTCGGTCGGCGTGGGCGGCGCGGACGCGGTCGAGGTAATCGCCGGATTACCTTGGGAGGTGCTCTACCCACGGCACATCGCGGTGTACTTGACCGGCGAGCTCAAGGGCTGGACAGCGCCGAAAGACGTGATCCTTTACGTCGCGGGACGGCTGACAGTCTCTGGCGGCACCAACGCGATCGTCGAATACATCGGACCCGGCGCGCGCACGATCAGCGCCACCGGCAAGGCAACGATCGCCAATATGGGAGCCGAGCTTGGCGCCACCACGTCGATGTTCCCAGCCGACGAGCACATGGCTCGATATCTCCGTGCGACCGGCAAACCCGACCTGGTGCCGCTGTTCCAGCAGCACCAGCATCTGCTGGAACCCGACAAGGAGGTTGAAGCCGACCCAGCCAAATACTACGACCAGGTCGTCGAGCTCGACCTGTCGAAGCTCGAACCCCATATCGTCGGTCCGCATTCGCCCGATCGGGCGCGCCCGATATCGCGTCTCGCCGCCGAGGTCGCAGATTCGAAGAACGGATTCATCGACCAAATCTCAACCGCGCTGATCGGCAGCTGCACCAATTCCTCCTATGAGGATATGAGCCGCGCCGCGGATATCGCTGGACAGGCAAAGGCGCACGGCATCAGAGCCGGGGTGCCGTTTCTGGTCACACCGGGGTCGGAGGCGGTGCGCGCGACGATCGAGCGAGACGGCCAGATGCAGTCGCTGAAGGACGTCGACGGCACCGTGCTGGCCAATGCTTGCGGACCGTGTATCGGCCAATGGCGGCGCTCTACCGCGGAAGGGGCGGTCCCGAACACGATCGTCACCTCCTATAACCGCAATTTTCCGCGACGTAACGATGGCCAGCCGACGACGATGAATTTCATCGGCAGCCCGGAGATCGTCACCGCGATGGCGCTCGCCGGACGGCTATCTTTCAACCCGATAACCGACATGCTGAACGACGCCCAAGGCAAGCCGTTTCGGCTGGACCCGCCGAAGCAGGCGCCCGAGGTGCCGGCCCACGGTTTCGACGCTGGGCATGCGACCTACATCACCCCGCCGGCCGATGGCGGCGGTATAATATTGGCGGTCGATCCGAACAGCGAGCGGCTGCAATTGATGGAGCCGTGGCTCGCCTGGGACCATAAGGATTTCGTCGACTGCCCAGTATTGATCAAGACCCAAGGCAAGACCACGACAGACCATATCTCGCCGGCTGGTCCGTGGCTGCGTTATCGGGGCCATCTCGACAAGTTCAGCGACAATATGTTCATGGGTGCGACCAATGCCTTTACCGGCGAGGCCGGAACCAGCGTTAACGTCCTGACCGGCGAGAAGGGGGTCATGGTCTCGAAGGTCGCCCGCGACTACAAGACCCATGGAGTCAAATGGGTGGCGATCGGCGACCACAATTACGGCGAGGGCAGCAGCCGCGAGCATGCCGCTCTGTCGCCGCGACTATTGGGCGGTTGCGCCGTGATCGCGCGCAGCTTTGCCCGCATCCACGAGTCGAATCTCAAAAAGCAGGGTCTGCTGGCGCTGACCTTTCAGGACCCGGCGGATTACGATCGCGTCCGCGCGGATGATCGGCTGAGCCTGGTCGGCTTGGAGGAGATGGCACCGGGCCAACCGGTCGAATGCCGGATTAAACATGCCGATGGGAGCAGCGAGACGCTCCGCCTCAATCACACGTTCAGCGCTTCCCAACTCGAATGGTTCCGTAAGGGCTCCGCTCTGAACCTATTCCATCATTAAGCAGCGCCGGCCACCGCCGTCCACGCTGTCGCGCGACGAGAAGGCAACCGAAACCAACCCGCGAACAATCGTCGGCGGAGCATGTGCGGACGGGCGATCGATCGGGTGATTCGCCAAACTAAGCAGTCAGAATAAGTCGGCCTAATTCAACGCGGTAATTCGCACCTGGCGATGGCCGGGCATCGGCCCCGGGGCTCTCCGGCGGGGAGATCGCGGCGGGAGTCGCCGGGAGGGCTTTGGGCAAGCTGTTGGAAAACATCGGTCTGCCTCCCAGCGGCGCGAGCGCGGATGAATTTGGCGCCGGGCAGTGCAATATTGCCGACATGCCGCTCGCCGACTTTATCCATTTGCGCGTTCACACCGCTTATTCGCTCTCGGCCGGGGCGATCCCGGTCAAGGAAGTGGTGCGGCTGTGTAAGGTCGAACGCATGCCGGCGGTGGCGATCACCGATACGGGGAACCTGTTCGGTGCGCTCGAATTCGCCACCGCCTGCGCGACGGCCGGGGTGCAGCCGATCATCGGCTGTGAAGTGGCGCTCGCCGGCCGCGACGAGGCGGCGCGAGGCAACGGAGGGCCGGGGCGCAGCGTGGAGCCGGACCGGATCGTGCTGCTGGTGCAGAGCGAGGCCGGGTATCGGAACCTGCTGGCCTTGGTCAGCCGCTCCTATCTGGCTAGCGACGGGACCGCGGAGCCGGCGGTGAGCCTCGCCAAAATCGCTGCCGCGAGCGAGGGGCTGATCTGCCTCTCAGGCGGACCCAACGGGCCGCTCGGAAGACTGTCGGCTGAAGGGCAGGCAGATGCGGCCGAGGCGATGCTGGGTGAGCTGACGATGGCCTTTCCCGGCCGATTTTATATCGAGTTGATGCGCCACAATGGACCAGATGAGGCGCGTAGCGAGCCCGCGCTCGTCGAGCTCGCCTATCGCCATGATCTGCCACTGGTCGCCACCAACGACGCCTATTTCCCCGACCGCGAGTTTTACGAGGCGCATGATGCGCTGTTGTGCATCGCGCAGGGCACGGTCGTCGCCGACAACGATCGCCGGCGCTTGACCCCGTTCCATTATTTTCGGTCTGCGGCGGAGATGCGGGATGTATTCGCCGATCTGCCCGAGGCCTGCGACAACACCCTGATCGTCGCGCGGCGCTGCGCCTTTATCCCTCAGCCGCGCCAGCCGATCCTGCCCGTTTTCCCGACCGAAGAAGGCGACACCGAGGAGTCGGCATTGCGCCGCGCGGCGCAGGCTGGGCTCGACGCGCGTCTCGCCCGGTTGGGCATCGAGGAAGCCAAGGCAAAGCCCTATCGCGAACGGCTCGAATTCGAGCTCGCTACGATCATTGCGATGGGGTTTGCCGGTTATTTCCTGATCGTCGCCGACTTCATCCAATGGGCCAAGCGCGAGGGCATCCCGGTCGGTCCCGGACGTGGCTCGGGTGCGGGATCGGTTGTCGCCTGGTCTCTGACGATCACCGATCTCGATCCCTTGCGCTTTGGCTTGCTGTTCGAGCGGTTTTTAAACCCCGAGCGCGTGTCGATGCCCGATTTCGACATCGATTTCTGCCAGGACCGGCGCGACGAGGTGATCCGCTATGTCCAGCAAAAATATGGTCGCGACCGGGTTGCGCAGATCATCACCTTTGGCAAGTTGCAGGCGCGCGCGGTGTTGCGCGATGTCGGCCGGGTCTTGGCGATGCCTTATGGCCAAATCGACCGGCTGTGCAAAATGGTGCCCAACAACCCGGCGCATCCGGTCACCTTGGAAAAGGCGATTGTCGGCGAGCCCGCGTTGCAACAGGCCCGCGACAGCGACGAGTCGGTCGCCCGGCTGATCAAGATTTCGTTGAAACTGGAGGGGCTCTATCGCCACGCCTCGACCCACGCCGCGGGTGTCGTGATCGGCGATCGCCCGTTGGTCGAGCTGGTCCCGCTGTATCGCGATCCGCGCTCCGACATGCCGGCCACCCAGTTCAATATGAAATGGGTCGAACTCGCCGGCCTCGTCAAATTCGACTTTCTCGGGCTCAAGACGTTGACAGTTTTGGCGCGCGCCCGCGAATTGCTCGCGGAGCGCGGGATCGACCTCGACCTCGAGGGCCTGCCGCTCGACAATCGCGCGACGTACGAATTGCTGGCCAGCGGCGACACGGTCGGGGTGTTCCAGGTCGAAGGCGCCGGGGTGCGCGACATGCTCAGACGACTGCGCCCGGACCGCTTCGAGGACATCATCGCCGCCAATGCGCTGTACCGGCCGGGCCCGATGGAGAACATCCCGCGCTACATCGCGGTGAAACACGGCGAGGAGGCACCCGACTACCTGCACCCGACGCTCGAACCAATCCTGAACGCAACCTACGGCGTCATGACCTATCAGGAGCAGGTCATGCAGATCGCCCAGGTCTTGGCCGGCTACACGCTTGGCAGCGCCGACCTGTTGCGCCGCGCAATGGGCAAGAAGATCCAGTCGGAAATGGACGCGCAACGCCAGCAGTTCGTCGATGGAGCCGTGGCGCACGGTGTCGGGAAGGGTCGGGCCGAGCTGATCTTCGACCAGATGGCAAAATTTGCCGGCTACGGCTTCAACAAACCGCATGCCGCGGCTTACGCGCTGATCACCTATCAAACCGCTTATCTGAAGGCGAATTACCCGGTCGAGTTTCTCGCTGCATCGATGACGCTCGATCTCGGCAACACCGATAAGCTGAACCATTTTCGCCAGGAATTGCACCGGCTCGGGATCCGGCTCTTGCCGCCCGACATCAATCGCTCGCAGCCGACTTTTTCGGTCGAGATTGACCCCAAGAGCGGAAAGCCCGCGATCCGCTATGCGCTAGCCGCGGTCAAGGGTGTCGGTGCACAGGCGATGGAGTTGCTGGTGGCCGAGCGCGAGCGGAACGGCCGGTTCAAGGACCTCTTTGACCTGGCTCAGCGGCTCGATGCCAAGACCTTCAACCGAGGACAATTCGAGAGCCTCACGAAAGCCGGAGCATTCGATCCGCTCGACCCGAACCGCGCGCAAACGTTTGCGGCCGCCGAATTGTTGTTGCGGCAGGCAACTCGATCGGCGAGTGAGCGACAGGACGGCCAGGGTAGCCTTTTCGGTCTCGGCCTCAGCGACCGCCCGTCATTGCCGCTGGTCGAGGACTGGCCGCCGGTCGAGAAATTGCAGCACGAATTCGCGGCCATCGGCTTTTACTTGTCGAGCCATCCGCTCGACGCTTACGGCAAGAGCCTCGAACGCGCCGGCATTCTGCGCTCGGCCGAGTTGTCGACGGCCCTGGCTACGAACGGGTCGACCCGGTTCAGGCTCGCCGGCATCGTCGTCGGGCGCAAAGAGCGAACCTCGGCCCGCGGCAACCGATTTGCTTTTGTCCAGATGTCAGACACGAGCGGCGCCTTCGAAGTGACCCTATTCGCCGAGATGCTGAGCCAGTCTCGGGCTCTGTTCGACGCCGGCCAGCCGCTCGCGGTCACTGTCGATGTACGCAGCGAGGAGGACAATTTGCGCTTGACCGCGCAGAAGGTCGAGCCGCTCGACGATGTCGTGGCCCACGCCGCGGCCGGGTTGCGCGTGTTTCTCGGCGAGGAGCGCGCGCTCGCCACTCTGAAGAACCTGATGGGCCGCGAGGCGAGCGGCGGGCGCGGTCGGGTGTCGGTGGTGCTCGACCTGCCCGAGCGCGAGGTCGAGATAGCAATCCCCGGGGGCTTCCGCGTCGACCCCAAGATCCGCGCCGCGGTCAAGTCGCTGCCCGGGATCGTCGACGTACATGACATCTGAGTTTCTCTATTCCCGGGCTCTATCGGGGTGCTGCGGTCTGTTCTTGCATGGCTCCGCTAGCGACTGGTACGGCGGCTCAGACGATCTTCTGCCGACAGGTCAACCGCGGCGAGCGCACATCGACGCTGCTTACGGTCCGCTGGCGAAGGTCGGAGCCGACGCGCCCGCCCCCTGATGATCCCGCACTCTATTCAGGAACGACTTTCGCCTAATCACGAAAGTCGCGGCGGGCCTCCGCGCATCGACATGCTGGTGTTGCATTACACCGGAATGCAGAGCGCCGAAGCGGCGTTGAACCGGCTGTGCGATCCGGCGGCGCGAGTCAGTGCTCATTATGTCGTCGAGGAGGACGGCGCCATCTGGCGGCTTGTGCCCGAAGCGCGGCGCGCGTTTCATGCCGGGCGGTCATGCTGGGAGGGCGAGCATGATCTCAATTTTGTCTCGATCGGGATCGAAATCGTCAACCCCGGCCACGAATGGGGCTATCGCGACTTTCCCGAGGAGCAGATGGCCGCGGTTGAATATCTGTGCCGCGACATCGTTTCGCGGCGCCCGATCCCGCCGCATCGCGTGGTCGGTCATTCGGATATAGCGCCCGATCGCAAGACCGATCCGGGCGAGGCTTTTGATTGGCCGCGT
>Ga0209773_10000464_pt1 | contig 13318 bp, 14 predicted proteins | sample BogFormECP14_OM1_FD_188244 | JGI IMG/M metagenome (GOLD analysis project Ga0209773, IMG submission 188244) | Bog forest soil microbial communities from Calvert Island, British Columbia, Canada - ECP14_OM1 (SPAdes) (version 2) | ecosystem: Environmental > Aquatic > Freshwater > Wetlands > Bog ... | reverse complement strand
TCGGGTATCCGCTGATCTGCGAGAGCTGGCGACAATTCAACTTTGTTCGACGATGCAACCTTGTTCATTGAGCTTATCCTCGTTATTCATCGTACGCGTGCGGAGCGCGCGAAGGGTCATAGTTCGGGTCGGTGGCCTTCGTGGCTCTCGCTTTGAACTGAGCGCCAAAGGCCTGTGGGCGCGGTGCCGATCCAGACAAACTTGCCGGCCTCACAGGGCAGCTCTCGGCACAGGCAGTCCCGCGACCGGCACCGGGAGGGCGAGCAGGGTCGCCGCTTCGCCTCGCGTATGGCTACCCGACGTAATGAAAGCAGTACGTAAATCTGCACCGCCGAAATGCACACTTGTCGTGAGCGGTATCGGAGTTCGGATACGAGTTCGCACGTTTCCGTCGGGCTCGAGCACTACCACTTCCGACGCCAGGGCGAGCGCCAGCCAAAGAGATCCATCGGAGGCCACCGCCATCCCGTCCGGCAGCGCGCCATCGAACTGGGCAAATATGCTGCGTTCCGACCAGCCATCCGGCCCGACGGTGAAACGGTAAACACAGCGTCGCAAGCTATCGGAGACATAGGCCGAGCGCCCCCCTAGGGCGTAGGCGACGCCGTTCGGGTGGCCGATATCATCAGCGAGCATTCTGACGCCATCGCTACTCAGTTCGAAGAAAGCCCCAGTCCCGGTGCCGATTGGCGGCGACGACGCATGCGGGTCCACTGAGTGAGGATTTATCGCGCCGGGCCCCAGGGCGCCCACAACCACAGCCCCGTTGGGCGTCACTGTTAGATCATTAAAGCCGATGATCTTTCGGCCCAAGCCCTCGCCGTCGAGCAAGACTTGCGTGTCAGCGCCTGCTCGTTTCAGCGCGACATTGCGACCCGAGACGATCAGAGCGCCATCGCGAGTTAGCGCGAGTCCCCCTATGCCCTTGCGATGTGGGGCAACATCCTCAACCGTTCGGGTGGCCAAATCGAACCTATAGACGCCGCCGGCGGTAACGTTCGTGAAGTAGACGCCACCCGCTCCGTCCCACGTCGGCGCTTCCAGGACACCGGTACCGCCGAACAAAGTGTCGAAACGATCATTCATGGTCTGCGCCAGATCAGTTGGCAATTTTCCACTCCTCAACGTCATATGTTCCGCCGCACCAGATGCTGTGGACATCACAATGGCCAAATCAAGCGTCTTCGAAGTAACTGGACTTGTGAGCGGTCGCGACCGATGTCGCGCCCGGCGGCACGAAAGAAACGGAAAACGCAACTGAGAGCTTGTGGTGCAGCAGTCGCGCAAGCTCGGCCTCGCTGATTTCAGCGTCCGGCTTGCGCTCGACTTTGATCTGCACCGGTCCCGGTAGCGTGTACTGGCCCTTCGGCCTCACGATGCGGAACTCGGGCCCAACGCCCGCCACCTCGCTGAGGGTTGCTCGGACGGCCGAGGGGAAGAGGTTTACCCCCCGGACGATCAGCATGTCGTCTGCGCGACCGATGCACCGAATCTGAGGAGTCTGGCGGCCGCAGGTGCAACGACCGATACCGGTGACTTGCACGATATCGCGATGCTTGAAGCGCACGATGGGCGTCGCCTCGCGTCGCAGGTGAGTATAAACGAGTTCGCCGACGACACCCTCCTCGATCTGCTTGGGCTGATTGGTGTCGGGATCTACGATTTCGAACGACACCGCGTCTGCGCCAATGAAGTGCATGCCCTGCTCGTGTTCGCACTCGGCCCAGCAGATCGGCGTGACGTCGGTGCCGCCCATGACTTCGCGCAAGGTGGCGCCCCACATGGACGAGAGTCGCTGCTTGATCGCGGGTATCCCGCCACCGGGCTCTCCGCCGGTCAGCATGTGACGTAAGCCCAGCGATGCCGGCTCGATGCCCTGTTCTAACGCCCGCTCGCCCAAGGTCATCAGGAAGCCGGGCGTCGCCGAGATTCCGGTTGGCCGAAAGATCTGCATTAACTCGAGAATCTTGTCGCGACCGGCTTCGGCCCCGATCGGCAGCAGAGTGCAGCCGAGCTTGAGATATCCCTGTACCATACAGAGCCCGCCGATCCAGCCGCGGCTCATAGAGAAAGCGTGCAGGATGGTGTCCTCGGGCCGAAAACCGATGGCCACGTAGCCGCGGCGGAGAATCTCCGCGAACATATCAGCGTCATGGTTTGTCAGTGCAATGGCCATTGGGCGACCGGTGGTGCCGGACGAAGTCTGTATCTGGCGGATCGAACTGAGGGGCGCCGCCAGATGTTCGCCGAGAGGCGGGCGGCGGTCGAGGCTGGCGCGCACTTCCTCCTTGACTGTCACAGGCAGCGTGGAGAGGTCCCGCAAGTCCGGCGTTTTGGTGGAGTTAAAGCCAGCCGCAGCAAACTTGTTCCGGTAGAACTCTGAACTATCCCAGAGGTACGCCCATTGCTTTTCCCACAGCGCTTGCCGCGGTGATTGCATGGATTCCCAAGGGCTGCTTTCCCATTCTGTAGGGCAGTCTGACCTCATTGCTCCCCTATTGTGTTCCAGACCAACTGACTATCGAGGATATCATAGCAGCGTTTAATGAACAATGAATCACGAGTCGAAACGTTAGAATCGACTGCTGGTTTCTTGCGCGAAAGAGAGCCCGCGAAGTAGCCGAGTTTAAGAGTGGCTTCTAGGGTTTCGCGCCACCACGGCAACGCGCAACGGCTAAGCAAGCCCACCTCACGGTCGACAAATTCGCTGATCTCCATGTCACCGACGGAATGACAATTTAATATGTGGCTCACGAGCGAGACGCTTTCGATGCCGAAGTTGACACGAGGATCGCCAGACCACTGATCACTTCCGCGCTTTCGACTGGCCACCCCTCGATCGTCGTCGCGGTCCCTGGAGGCGGCGACTCCAACCGTCAGGATCAGCGATGCCTCCGATGTGCTCACTTCGTCACTGCGTCGATCAACGAGGTGATACGCGCTCGTCGAGCGATCGTCACTATTATTTCCACATTCTGCTGACACTACTTGTCATAGCGCTGGCGATCGGGCTTGTCGTCAACGATTGCGATCGTGGCGGCTGAGAACTTCCACTCGCACATCGAGGAGCCTGTCGCCTGCAAGGGCCGCATTGTTCGGCAGCCGCCAGATCTTCGGTCCAGTCGTCGCGATGAGCATCAGTCTCGCCGCGCTCTACGTGGCGTGCTCGCCCGCGCCTGCCCCCTCTTAGCGAGCGCACCATGCAGGAATATGTCGACGGCCTTCCGAGTGAAGTTCGCCCGGTCGGCGGCTGACAGGGGCGTCGCCGCAAGGCCGACCAAGGCGCGGAGCTGCGGCCCTGGCACCAGAAGTTCGAGGAACTTGTCGGCCAGCTCCAGCGCGGGAAGATCTTTGCGTAGCTGCCCAGTCTTTTGCCGAGCTTCAATCCAGGCCGAGAGGACGCGCGCAGCGTTTTCCGGCCCTGCCTTGTAGACCGCCTGTGCGAGCTTCGAAGCACGAGCCCCCTCGGCAACCATCAATCGATGCAGCGCGAGCGCTCGCGGTCGCAAAATGAATGCAAGCACGCTCTCGCCAAACTGCGTCAGCGCCGTTCGTTCATCCTTAAGGCTAATCTTCAGCTCCATCAGGGGGCGCTGGAGGTCTGCGCAGAGTCGAGTGACGACTTCGACGAACAGGCCTTCTTTGCCGCCGAAACGACTTATGTTGCGGCGAGAACCACCGACGCGGGCTATCAGTGTGTCGAGCGAGACCGAGTCGTACCCCTGCTCGAGAAACATATCCGCAGCCATATCCGTCAACGAGCGCAGCCTCGCAGCTCCTCGGGCTGTGCGGTGATTTGCCATCACTTTGATACAAGCCTCAGTTTATTTCTGGCCGCGTTGAACGCATACCCCACGATACCAGACCATGGTACGGGTCGGTTGCGCGGCTCGGACCAGGTATTCAAAGTGGTATAGCCCTTATCCAGGTTGCGAACGGCGAGAAACGTCTCGCGGGCTGTATTGCAATTGTGCCGGAGGGGCGCCACCCGCAGTGCCACGACAATGCCTCGGAGCTGCTCGATGAAGCGCGCGTCCCGCTCGATTTGTTGCGAGCGTCGGCGCCTCCGAGGAGCCAGTCCGCAGGGGCGGCCGCAAACCGGCGGAATGCTTTGAGCCGACAATCAGCCTGATTCTGAGCACCAATTCGATGCCGTTTACGGCGCGCGCCGACTAGCGCCGCCTCATAATAACGGTATGGTACAGTACCGCACCATGCCTTCGCATGCCAAGTTGCCAGTGAGGGCGCAATGCCCGAGAGCGGCACGTTCGAACCGCCGGTCGTACCTTGTTCCCGATCTTTAGCAGGATTGGATGATGGCCATGAAATTTTGTAGTGAATGTGGAGTTCGGATCGCTCGGCAGGGGAACGCGCAACACTTGCAGCGGCGCTATGCTTGCGTGGCTTGTGGTACCACACACTACGAAAATCCCCGCGTCATTGTCAGCTGCATCGTATGTTGGAACGACAAAGTTCTGACGTGCCGTCGATCGCAGGAGCCCGCGCGAGGCGAGTGGACGGTTCCATCGGGCTTTCTGGAGTGCGGGGAAACGCTCGAGGAATGTGCGGTACGCGAGACGGTGGAAGAGACCGGGGTCGTTGTCGAGGCTGGTAGTTTGGAACTTTACTCCGTAATGAACATGACGGCCATCGAACAGGTGGGTGTCGCGTTTCGCGTTACCGTGGCGGCAGACCCACACCCTCGTCCAGGTCCCGAGAGTCTGGATGTCGCCTTCATGTCGGAGGCGGAGCTAGCCTCGACCGGGTTTGCTTGGCGCCGGTCGATGGGTGACTCGCTGGAACGGCTATTCCGTGAGATGCGGGCCGGGGATTTCAGCATTCGACTGGCTACACTTGGGTCGGATCAAGGCGTTGATTTCAAGTCCCGCGAATATAGGATCCGGACAACATGTCGCGAAGGGATCACCACATAGACGGATCGATGCTGCATTTATGGCCGTCAGCGAAACTCCGTTTATGCGGTTGATCGTCGGCATGGGAGGCGCGGCGCGTTCAAGCTCCACCAGCGCATTGCGAGAAGAATTGACGGCTGCTGGGAAGTTTAGGCAAACACGAGGTTCTTTGACTGACAGATCTGTCTCGCGATTGCGCTGATCTGATGCATTCGAACGAATTCGCGGGTGAGTTGGTCCAGCGCCTCCTCGCGCAATCTGCTGTGCCGATGCCGTCCTGTATTCAATTGAGAAAACACAAATTCACGGGTAATTGTTTGTATGCAAATGGATAGCAAAGATTCATCGTTCGACACTTCGGAGGAAAACCTGCGGGGCCTAGGTGCGCGGATACCGGATTTGCCGTTAAGTGTAATAATGCTTTGTCGCTTGGTTTTACAGATTGGACGCCAGATGGCCGCGGATTTCGAGCAGAGGCTGCGGCCGTTCGGCCTCGCCGAAGTGGAGTTTCGAGTGTTGACCGCACTTTTCTCTCGGTCCAACGGCGTCGCGCATCCAAGCGAATTATGTGTGCTGGCAGATCAGACCCCCGCCAACATCTCGCGCATCAGCGATGCTCTAGTGAGACGTGGGCTGATCACGCGAGCGCTCAGCGTGCGGGATCGGCGGCACAGGGTCCTGCGCATCACGGAGCAGGGCGAGGACCTGGTGCGTCAATTGCTGCCCAAGCAGTTCGTGTCGCTGCGCGGCATTTTCGCGGGATTCTCCGCGTCGAAGCAGCGCCTATTCATCGCGCAGCTTAAGCGCCTGCGCGCCAACTTGGAGGATGCCGATCAACAAACGCCTCCGGGGCCCCGCGAAAGAGGGGAGTGAAATTGATTACCACTGTCAAGCCATCTCCCCATTTGTTGTTTCGGAGCCGCGAAACTCTCGCCGACTAACGGGCTGACGCGGGGAATACCGGTATGGAGCGAAAGGCCGACGCGTCGTGCGCGGGGATGGTGTGTATCTGCGGATATTGTTTGATTGCAGACCTGATGAGAGCAATATCCTTATCCACCTCGTCGTCATTCTCGCCGATCAGCTTACGGAGCATCCAAGGTTTTTCCGCCGGAATTTCGATTCCCTCCATTTGCCATACAAGGTCGCCTACCAGGGCGTAGCGTGTTCCTGATGGCAAATTTACAAAAACTACGACCGAGTCTGGCGTGTGTCCGGGAGCGGGGACGATGACAACCGAGCCGTCACCCCATACATCGTGACTGCGCAGGAAGCCCAGATAGGGGCCGCCTTCGAAATCGTATTGCTTGTAATTGATGCCACGAAAGCTGTTCACCACTTCGGTGCCTTTTGCTTTGCTATCGATCCAGCGTTTTCCCGCGGCATTTACCATCACCGGGACGGCCGCGAGGTCGCCCAGACCGCTAATATGATCCCAATGAGCGTGAGTGGGTATGACACCGGCAAGATCACCTGGTTGGATGCCACCGGACGCCAGTTGATCCACAGCCGAAACTCCCTTGATATGAGGAGATCGTTGCATCGCAGGGATCAGCTTCAAGTGTTCGTCGACGTTCTTGCCAAACCCAGTGTCGATAAGCAAATTGCCCTTAGGATGACGGATCAGCACGGCCGTCGCCGCAAAATGCCGGGTGTCCTTCCATGAGCCCCCGCGAAAGGCAAGGGCTGCGGGGGACTCATACGATCCGGTCGGGAGTGCGCTGATAGACATGTCCGGTGGCGCCGATGCGGGCGGCAGAGCACCGACTTCGACTGTGGGAACTTCAAGCGTTGCCGAGGTAAACGTCAGCGCCAAGCCGATGATGGCTATCACGACCATCGTCAAGAGAGCACCAAAAACTTTCAAGATCACCTTTGTGGCCTTTACCATCATTGGTTCTACCTTTCCTGTGTATACGGTTTGGACAACTGAGCCACCATCGTTGGCAGTGACATTGCAGCGGGTATCGGAGTTCGCTTCAAACGAATGATAAGATATACTATCTTATCGTATCAATGATGCGATAACAAGATTCTCATAAGTGGACAATGCCTTATGAAGGACTGGCCGGCTGATCACCCTAAAGCGAAGTTGATGGCGCGCAAGCGGGCAGCGATCCTGGATGCTGCCCGTGAGACTTTCCTGCGCGCTGGCTATGAGGGCACAAGCATGGAAGGGATCGCCGCCAACGCGGGCGTCTCGATCATGACGCTCTACCGCCACGCCAAGGGGAAAGACGATCTGTTCGCCACTGTCATCGCAAGCGTGTGCCATCCTGCGGATCAGGCTGAACGGGCCAGGATCGAAGAATCACTGCAGAAATCCTTGGAGGAAGTGCTGATTCTCGTCGGCCTTATGTTTCAGGCACGTGTTGCTAGCCCAACCACTACGGCCTTGTTCCGTGCAGTCATGGCGGAGACTACGCGCCACCCGCATCTTGCAGAGTTGGCCTATCGGGGCCTCATTGGCACGCATGAAGACGCACTCGACGCCTTTCTTAGCCAAAGAGTTGAAACCGCGACGCTCGACGCAGGGCAGCGCCGAAAGCTCAGCGCAGCCTTCCTGAATCGCCTTGTGGGTATCGATAGTCTCCGCGTTCTTCTAGGGCTAGAGGGGGCTTCCGAAGCGGAACGACTGGCCCGCGCCAAATCCGCCACCGCCGAACTGCTCTGCGCATTGCGAGCGTGCCAGTGAACATTCGGACGGAGTCGACAATGAGACACCTATATTGCCGGATGGGAGGATCGGAGCGGCAGCGTGGTATGAGGTATTCGACACGTTTCCTTTGCGGTGCAGGGGCACGGACTGATCAGAAATCCTACATGGGCCGATGGGACGCATTTTTTTAGCGATCAAGAACTACCCTGGACGGGCGCTCCGATGGAAGCCCGGAATGCGATGTGATCGGCCAACTGCCGTCAGCGCTCATCGCAACACTCCCAACCTAGGCATAAGCGAAACAGCGTTGCCGCGCTCAATCGCAGTCAGATCCGATTTGGAAAGACCCAGTTTCTGCAACTTCTCAAGATTTGGCGCCATCGAACCTATGAACGGAGAGTCGGTTCCGAGCAGAATGTGCGAAGTGGGAACGTACGATCGAAGGGCAGCCATGGTTATCGCATCGGCGGAGCTGGAGATTTCGTAATAAAGTTTGGCGATCTCGGCGGGAAAATCGGTCGGAAGTCGCATCGCCGGCTGTGACTCAGTCAACATCTGCAAACGCCCGATGCCTGCCATGATCAATCCGCCGGAATGAGAAAAAATCAAGCGCAGGTTCGGATATAGAGCGGCAGACTTCGATACGACCCACTGCAGAATCACGCGGCTGGTGTCGATCGGATACTCCAACAAGACCGCCGGGATGCCTGGCATCAAGTTGCGGCAACAGGTGGGCGCCGTCGGATGAACATAGACGACCGCTTTGCGGCGATTTAACTCCTGGAATACCGGAGCGAAGCTGGGATCGGCCAACCACTTATCGCCGTAGCTGGTGAACAGACCAACGCCTTCGGCATGTAGCGTATCCAAAGCATACGTCAATTCCCCTAGACTGCCATCGATGTCGGACAACGGCAGCGCGGCGAACGACGCAAACCGGCCCGGGTTATCGCGGGCCAATCGAGCCGAGTATTCGTTGCATGCGCGGGCGAGGCGACGGCCCTGTTCAATATCGCCAAACGAAATGCCAGGATTTGACACGGAGCAGACGACTGTCTCGACCTCGTTGCGATCCATTTCCTCGATAGCCCGTGCGGGCGTCCAGTCCTTCGCTTTGCCGAGGACGGGTCCCAACGTCTTTTGCACAGCGTCTTCGGCGAGCCATTCCGGAGCGATGGGATGGTAGTGGACGTCGATCCGACGCGGCCTGGCTCGGGCAAGCAACGACGTCGGCGCAGCGATCATCGCACCGAACGCCATCAGTCCGGTCAAGAAATCGCGCCGAGGCCAGCCTAGATTACTCAATGTAGACTCCTAACTTCGTAGGACCCGCAAACTGGACCGGGCGTGCAGACGACATCGCCGCTTCGCTCCAAACCGAGTCGGACGCACCGGATGAGGCCACTTTATCGAATCGCATCCTGATAAACCGAACGCTTCGGATCCTGATTGAACGTTTTGAACCATCAAGTCTATTGCGATGGCGCTCCAGCTACGGTACTACAGACTACTGGGCCGCTGGTCGAGCCTGAAGAGAGCGCCGATGCGCCAGAATTCCTGCTCGGGCAGGGCATCGGCATTCATAGATGCAGAGTTCGCAATTGATTCTGGCTGCCGCGCGGCGTCAATTGGTTGACTTGAGGCATACACGTACAGCGGCAAAAAGTCGGCGACAATCTATTGCTCCTTGGCGATCGCCCGCAATCCTCCCATGATAAACTTCTTGTACGTCGCCGCGACCCACTCCGGCAAATGGCACTCGCCATCCTGACGTCGAAAATGCATCGCAATATAGTGCCGCGCCCCCATAAGAATTAGCGCCAACACGACAAGTTCCTTAGACGAATATCCGGTTATCTGACGGGCGTTGAGCGCCTTGCGCAACAACCCAACATAGCCCTTAGTGACCTGCGCATTGTGTGTTTCGAACGCGGTCGGAGCAAATACTTCCGCCTCATACAGGATTCGATAAAATTCGGGGTATTTATCCAGATATTCGAAAAACGCTTCAAAACGCTGCAACTCCCGTTCGAACTCATTTACACCCGCCGCCGAGCGCGCCGCTATAAATTGCAGCATCTCCCGGCCCAGTCTTGGGAGCATCTGATCGAACAGGTCCTGCCGGGATTCGAAATAGTTGTAGAACGTACCGTTCGCAACACGCGCCTTCTGGGTGATCATGATGATCATTGCTTCGAGATAGCCGTGCTCTCCTACGACCGCCGCCGCAGCGTGAAACAGATCGTTTGCGATCATGTCCGACTTTTCCGCCCGCGTCAGCTTTGCCTTCGCCGCCGCCCGCTTGAGGGTCCGGGACGTAACGGCACCATTCTTAGTCTTCTTCAATGCGGGCTTCACGGGCGACAAACTCCTCTCGGCCCCGACGATAAGGATTAGACCGTTCGTGTCAATGTCGGAGCGTCGGCGCGACGGGTCATGGAACAACGGCGCATGATACTTGGGCCGCGGCTCATAACCAATAGCTAACGATGGAGGCGAGGCAGACCGCCCCGCACCTCCCAACATAAGAAAATGGCTCATGGGCCACCATTGTTTGTTGTCCCGTAGAGCCAATAATTGCCCATCGAGGTCCCGATCAAGGAATTTTCAAGGTGAAATTAGCGCCCCAGCCCGCGCAAAAAGGGCGTTGGACTTCCCAGGGTTCTGCAGACGCACCGGTCGACGCCGCCTTATGAGTGGAAAGCTTTGCTCGCGTGCTCAAGGGGCTGGTCCGAAACCACGATTGCAAATGCGTTGCGCTTATTGCCCTAGTTTTTTCGGTCGGCTATATTGTGGTGCGCGTTTCTCTAGGAACGCCCCGCGACCTTCATCCGCGTCTGCCCGACGGGTTGCCAGATTCAGTTCACGCTCGAGCGTGATCATCTCTGCGGAGGGTGCCCTCGCCGCATGTAGGTACCGCTTGATCGCGAACGTCGCTGCCGGGCTATTCGCACTGATCTGACGAGCAATTTTTATTGCCCTTTCCGGCAACTCGTCGGCGGACACGATTGCGCTGACCAGACCCATCGTGAGTGCTTCTTCGGCGTCAAATAATCGACCGGTCAAAAGTAATTCGGACGCTCGCGCATAGCCTATCTCAACTCCCAGTTTCCGTGCACCACCGCCTGAAGGGAAAATGCCCCAGCGAGGCTCGGGGAGGCCGAATAAAGCCTCGGGTGTGCAGATTCGGATGTCACAGCCCAGCGCCAATTCAAATCCACCGGCAACACAAGCACCGTCTATCGCTGCGATGATGGGCTTTGGGAAGAACGTGCTCTTGAGTAGCGCAACATCCACGAGCTCGTCGACGTCGGGTAGCCTTGAAAGGTCGGCGGACAAGTCGGCGCCGCTGCAGAAGGCTCGTCCCGCGCCCGTCAGGATAACGGACGACGAAGAACTTGTTTGAGCGAGTTCTGGCCATAGCTGCGCCAGATGTCGGTACATACACTCATCCAGCGCGTTACGCTTTGCAGGATTGTTCAGCACGACCATGGTTATGTCGTCGGGGCGCTCTATTACATCGATCGGCATTTATGTTCCCTTAGCGCCATTCGGAACAAGGCGTCTGCGTGGTGCTCCGCTTTCTGGCGTCGAATCTCGACGTCGCGTCAGCGGGCAGAGGAAGATAAGCCTTCAATGCAATTCGAAGCCAGCATAGTTGTTGTAGGCCACCTCCTCGCAGCGCTGGCGATATTCAGGCCCGCCGCCTACGTAGGTCAATGCGCGTCTTACCACCGTCCCATCGGGCTTCACTGTAGTCTTCACCCACCAAGCATCCGCGGCGGCCATCAAGGTACGCGCGAAATCGCGGTAAACCTCGTCGGTCCAAGTTTGTTGCGCTTCCTTCGTCGGTTCGCAACTCGCCAGCTTATTGTCGCGCATATAAGCCAGCATCCTCCCAACCCACTCTACCTGAAGGCCGCCGCACACGCCGATATTGCAAAACGCAGAGCCATTATGCGGACCGACGAGCGTAAAGAAATTCGGAAACCCCCGGGTCAGGAGGCCCAGATAGGTTAGTGGGCCGTCTGCCCAGACCTCGCGCAAGGCATTACCGGATTTGCCGTGGATATCGATACGATCCAGCGCTCCGGTCACCGCGTCGAAGCCGGTGGCGAAGATAATGATGTCGAGATCATAGAAGCTGTCTCCAGTCTGGATGCCATTGCAGGTGAAGTGCTGGATCGGCGCCTCCCGGATATCGACCAGTCGGACGTTTGACCTGTTGTACGTCTCGTAGTACTGGGTTTCCATCGGAACCCGTTTCGCGCCGAACGGATGATCTTTCGGAATCAGCTTTTCAGCAACGGTCTGATTTGTTACGCGCTGGCGTATCTTGCTGGCGACGAAGTCTGCCAAAGGCTTGTTCGAGGCCGGATCGAGCAGAATGTCTCTGTAGCTGGCCAGCCAGATTCCGTAACCTGGAGTGTTGTAGAGCTCTTCGAAGAACGACTTGCGTTCCTCATCGCCTACCTCTGTGCCCTTCTTTGGACTGCGGTGATATGGGAACGCAGTTGGCGTGGTCTTGATATATTCCAAGATTGTAGAGTAGCGTTTTCTGATCGACTCCATCTCCTCCGGTACGAGTGGGCCGTTGCCGAGCGGGGTACACCAATTCGGAGATCGCTGGAATACGTAAAGCTTATCGGCAGTTTCGGCCACTATCGGGATTATCTGAACCCCCGTGGCTCCGGTTCCGATGATACCTACTCGTTTGCCTGTGAAATCAATCGTCTTGGGGCCGCCGTCGGTTCCTGCTGGCCAACGGGAGGAGTGATAGGCTTCGCCCTTAAAACTGGAAATGCCCGGGTAGTCGGGCATACGTGTCGCCGAGAGGGGTCCTGCTGCGGAAACCAAGAAGCGCGCAGCAATTCTTGATCCGTCGTCGAGAGTCACGCGCCATAAAGTGGCGGTGGCATCGAATTCCGCCTTGCGGACCTGTGTATTGAATCGGAAATGCTGGCGGATTTTCATCCTATCTGCGGCGTAGTTAGCATAGCGCAGCAGCTCTGGTTGCGAAGCGAATCGTTCGCTCCAATTCCATTCGGGCATCATCCCGTTTAGGCAGAAATATCCATATGTGAAACTCTCAGTGTCGAGTCGGCAGCCCGGATAGCGATTCCAATACCAAGTGCCACCAACATCTCCGCCCGCTTCTATTCCCTGGACGGTGAATCCTAGATTGCGAAGCACATAGGTCTGGTACATGCCGGTAAGCCCGGCTCCGATGACGATCACGTCGCAATCGGGGTTGGAGACATTGTTGGGCATTCTTCAGCTTTCTCTATTCGCCGTTTCGGGCATCGCAGCTTCCACAATGCACATCACATGGGCTCGAGCTTAGCCACCGAGTTAGATGGTCTATGAGTCATCCATCATTAATACCTTCTAATTCGCTGCCAAAGGCACAATGCTCGGCGCTAGCGACGCGTGGATGACCTCCGATCCCGCTAATACAGCGGCGCCACGTACATTAAGGCCGACCGCAGCTTAAGGTCAAGGGATATGATTACTGGTTCGTCGTTCATTGTTTTGCAGAACCAAGCCAGTACGGAACGTCCCCAGTCCCGCGAACGACACGGAGCGCCCTCCGGAACCTGAATGCGCGCCGAGCGCCAGCCCGGCGGCGACGTAATAAACAATCTGCGCGGCAATGCGGGCAAAGTTGATCGAGTTCATCGCCGAGAGGCTGAGGTCGCGGCGCAGCGCCGTGTCGGCGAAGAGGGCCTTCACCAGGTCCTGACAA
>Ga0209773_10000463_pt1 | contig 13326 bp, 9 predicted proteins | sample BogFormECP14_OM1_FD_188244 | JGI IMG/M metagenome (GOLD analysis project Ga0209773, IMG submission 188244) | Bog forest soil microbial communities from Calvert Island, British Columbia, Canada - ECP14_OM1 (SPAdes) (version 2) | ecosystem: Environmental > Aquatic > Freshwater > Wetlands > Bog ... | reverse complement strand
ATCGGGCGATGCTTTCCAGGAAGAAGAACGGCGTGACAAACGGAAGCTCGAGCGTCGGCGTCACGCGGCCGGAAATGTCGAAGATCGGGACCGCCACGCCGAATAGGAGGATAAACGTCAGGCCCCAGAGGAAGTCGGGCACGGAAAGCGCAACGCCGTTGAATAGATCAACTGCCGCCTCCATCGGCGATCCCCGCCAGCGCGTGGCCAGAATCGCCATGGCGCCGCCGAGGGTCGCCGCAAGGATCAGGGCGAGAAAGGCGAGCTCCAAAGTCGCCGGCAAACGCCCGAAAACGACTTCCGTGACGCTCTGGCGGAGCGAGATCGAGACGCCGAAGTCGCCGCGCGCGACATGGCCAAGCCAAATGAGAAATTGGGCAGGGATTGATTTATCGAGCCCATAGAGCGCACGCAAATCGGCAATGTCCTGCGCGCTCGCTCCAGGACCGATCATCATCGCGATCGGATCGCCGGGAGCAACCCGCACGATTATGAAGACAACAATCGCCACGCCGAAGAAGGTCACGGCGAGCGAGACGAGACGTGTAATCGCCGCGGACGGACGCATTGGCGGACTAATATGGGCTGGCTGACTAGCAACCGCGGGCCGCCCGTTGGGGGCGGCCCGCCGGCAAATTTACTTCGCGGCCAAATCCTACGCCGGACCAACAAGTTGCGGCAACATCGCGCCTGAGAGGTTCGGGGTCACTTTGACGCTGGTGGCGTAGATGATCGGCTGCACATATTGAAACAGTGGGATTACATAACCTTCCTCGGCGATGTATTTGTCGACCGCCTTGTAGCCGGCGATGCGCTTGGCTTCGTCCGGCTCGCCCCATAGCGGGCCGATCTTGGCGACGAGATCATCCGATTTCCAAGCGCAATGCGGACTTGGGCCGAACATGGCAAAACCCGTCGAGGTCGAAGGATCGCCGATCGAATTACCCCAGTTGTAGAAGGCGGCGGGCGCCAGTTTGTGCCCAAAGCGCAATTCGAAATGCTTGGCGATGTCGTAGACCTCGATATTCGCCTCGATGCCGACCTTTCGCCACATGCCGACGATTGCTTGGATGATCTCGAAGTCCTTCGGCTTGAAACCCTTGGTCGTCTGGATCGTGAATTTCGCCGGCTTCTCCGGGCTGTAGCCGCTGGCGGCGAGCAGTTTCTTGGAAAGTTCCGGATCGTACGAGACCTTGATTGATGGATCATAGGCCGAATATTGCGGCGCCTGAAGCGTATCGATGGGCACTCCATAGCCCTTGAGCAGACGGTCGACGAGGAGCTTCTTGTCGATTGCGTGGCAAGCGGCGAGCCGTACGTTCTTGTCGAGCATGACCGGCTCGACGTTGGTCAAGAAAATCATTGCAATGTCGGAGATGGGCGTTGTCTCGCCGGCAAGGCCTTTCTGCGACTTGAGGCGATCATATTCCTCGTAGGGAATGTCGAACGTAACTTGCGATTTGCCGGATTCGACTTCGGCGACGCGACTTGCCGCGTCAGGCACGAATTTGATGATCGCCGTCTCGAACGCCGGTTTGCCGCCCCAATAGTTGGGATTGGCTTTGAGACGCACGAAAGCGTTGCGCTCGTATTTCTCGACGAAATAAGGGCCGGTGCCGATCGGAGCGGCCTCGAATCCTTCGGCGCCGACCTTAGTGTAGTAGGCCTTAGGCAGCACATAGCCGGTGAGAAACGCCATCCACTTAAACAGGGTCGGATCGAAGGATTTGACATCGCCGGTGATCACGTCGTCGTCGACCGAAAAGTTGCCGATCTTCGACCAGACGAAGTTGATCGGATTACCGGTCTTAGGGTCGCCGGCCCGATCCAGTGACCAAACGACGTCTTCGGGAGTGAACGGCGTACCGTCATGCCAAGTGACGCCCTTTCGCACTCTCAAGCGGATCTTTTTGTTGTCGTCGATCCACGCCGATTCGGTGATAAGCCCCGGCGTAAATGAGAGATCCGGTTTCTGTCCGATGTATTGATCGAAAACCGCCTGATAGACACCCTGGATGGTTGGATTGACCGCCGAAGGTCCGTCGGCAGGATCCCACGACGGAAGATTGACATTGTACGCGATCGAGACCGTGTCGGCCTCGGCCGATGCCGGTGCGTTCGTAAGACCTCCGGCGAGAACCGCCGCGCTCGCCGCGCCGTATCTGAGAACATCGCGTCTTGAATGAGTCATTTTGGCGCCCTCCCGTGGTGGTCGCGACCGACCGTGGCGATCGCGCCTGTTTTTGACGAAAGCTGCGGAAAAAGCCGCCCCATTTCCCGCCAAAGATTTAGACTTGAAATATGTAATTGCAGTTTTCTGAGCTTGTCAATTAAACGCATGCCGCGTCAGCGTGCGCGCGCGCTTGCCTGCGGATCGCCGGCCAGCATCTTGGCGAGAATGAAACCCGATCCCGCGCCTAGGCCGGCGCCCGGCCACGTCGAGGCGCCGACCATGTAGAGGTTTTGGACGGGAACGCTATAGCGCGACCAGCCGGGGATCGGACGGAACAGAAAGAACTGATCGAGATGATGACTGCCCGCGATACTGTCGCCGCCAATAAGATTGGGGTTTTCGCGCTCGAGATCTTTCGGCGAAAGCACGGCGCGCGCGAGAATTTTTTGCGAGGCGCCCGGCGCGTGACGCTCCAAAATCGCAATTGCGCGATCGGCATAGAGCTCCTTGATGTCGTCCCAATCGCCCGGCGCGATCTTGCCGGCCGCGTCACCTTTCGCCTCGGCGGGCAACATGCGAATCTGAAGCCAGAGGACATGTCGGTCTGGCGGCGCGCGGCTTGGATCGACGGCCGTCGGCTGGCCGACAACCACGACCGGCTCGGCCGGCAACAGGCCGGCGAGCGCCTCTGAATAGGCTTTGCTCATCGTCGCGAAGTCCGGCGCGAGATGGACATAGGCGAACCGCTTCAGCGCAGCGTCGGCCCGCCAATCGGGTAGGGCGTCCATCGCCAAATGGATCATCATCGTGCCGGGCCCGTGCCGGAAGAGGCGCATGCGCCGGTCGACATCGGGCTTTCCGCTGCCCTCGCTCAAGAGCTTGCCGAAGAGAAGACGAGGCCCGACATTTGCGATGACGGCCCGGCGCGCCAAGAACGATCGCCCGTCGGCGAGCGACATTCCGCCAGCGCGCCCTCCGGAAACATCGATGCGCGCAACTTCAGCGGCGAGATGCAATTCCCCGCCGAGCTCCGCCAACAAGCCGGTCATGGCGCGGATCATGACATCCGCGCCGCCTTTGCCGAGCGCCATCCCGAAACTCTGGTTCGCCATAGCTTCGAGATAGGGAAACAGCGCGCCGCCGGCGATATCGGGGGGAAAATCGAGATGCATGCCCCAGGCGCCGATCGTCGCCTTGATCTTCTCGTTCTGAAAGTTGCGATCGAGAAAATCGCGCGGTGAGGAGACGGCGAGACGGAAGGTGTCGAGAAGCCAGGCGAGACCTTCGGCGCGCCACGCCTTGTACAGCACTTTGGCCAGGGCGAAGGACGGCATCGGAGCGCCGAGCACGCCGAAAATGTGCGCCGCTTCGTCGGCGAAGGCGGCGACCATCTCGCGCCATCTTCGACCGTCCGCCGCGTTGAGCGCGTCCGCCCGCGCTGCGGTTGTCTCGAGATCGGCGCTGACCCCGAACCATGATCCGTCGGGAAAGCTGGTTGAAAAAGTATCGGGCGCCGACACGAAAGCGAGCCCGTGGCGCGCCAGTGCGGCGCCATAGGCGGCGACGAACGGCGAACCCGCGAAAAGGCTGAGGTTCATCGCAAATACATCATGCCGGAATCCAGGCAGCGTCAGCTCGCGCGTTTGGACAGCGCCCCCCGCCGTCGCGTTGCGCTCGAAGACGCCGACCTTCCAGCCCTTGGCAGCCAGATGGATTGCCGCGGCAAGTCCGTTGTGTCCCGCGCCAACGACGATCGCGTCATATTTCATAACCCCTCCGCGACCACGTCCGGCGGACGGCCAGGATCACGCTCAACCTCGCAATTATGTACGACCCAAACAAGAGGGCGCCGCCCTGAACGCGGCGGCTCGCCGATAGAGCACGCATAGCCGGATGCACACGCCGCCGAAGATTCGTGGGAGCCTCGAGCGCTGCGCTCGCCGGCGCCACTGATTGTTCGCCCGGGGGAGGCCAACTTGGCGCGCCGGCAATGGCGGCGATCAGCGCCGCGCCTGCCGCCGACGCCGAGCTTGCGAGCTCTTGCCTCGCCGAACCCCCGCGAGAGGACCACCTGGTCGGCGTATGCAATCGCAGGGTTTTTTCTGAAGAAGCCGCGAATATTCCTGGACTGAGCGCCCCGGAAGGGCCGCCCTCGTCCCCAAGGAGCCAATGTCTGAGGAGGAAGGGTGAACTGAGCCAGCCAGCGGATTGGTCGCGCTCGAGTGACGCATTTTTATTTGCAAACGCATCTAATCGGTTTAGTTTGAGCTTGGGAAGCGAGTGATAGACGTCTTGTTCGGCCGGGCGAGGCCGCGCGCGTAGGCATATCAAGGGAGGACAGTGAAGATGGCTGCAACCGAGGCTCTCGGCGCCCTCGTCGAATCGCTCTCGAGTGGAAGGGTCGATGTCGTCGATCTCGCCGCGCCGCTCGGTCCCGACACGCCGCTACTGAAGTTGCCGCCTGAACTGGCGAAGGATACGCCCAAGATCGAAATTCACGCCATCTCTGAATACGACAAGAACGGCCCGTTTTGGGCCTGGAATTGGCTGAAGATCGGGGAGCATTCCGGCACGCATTTTGATGCGCCGCACCATTGGATCACCGGCAAGGACTATGCCGACGGCTACACGGACACGATTCCTGTACGAAACTTCGTCGCGCCGGTTAATGTCATCGACTGCTCTGCTGAGGCGGCCGCCAACCACGACTACCTGTTGACCGCCGACGGCGTGAAGGCGTGGGAGGCCAAGCATGGCGCGATCGGGAAGGGCGAGTGGGTGGTGATGCGCACCGACTGGGACAGGCGCAACGGTTCGGAGGCGACTTTTCTCAATGCTGATGACAAGGGCCCCCATTCGCCCGGCCCCACGGTCGACTGCATCGAACATATTCTGAAGCGCGGCGCGATCGGCTGGGGAACGCAATGCATCGGCACCGACGCTGGCAGCGCAGGCGGAATGCAGCCGCCTTTCCCGGCTCACAATCTGATGCATAAGGCGAACCGGTACGGCCTTGCAAGTCTCTGCAACCTTGACAAGCTGCCCGCCAAGGGCGCCGTCCTGATTGCGGCTCCGTTGAAACTCGTCAGAGGTACGGGAAGCCCGGTGCGAGCTCTGGCGCTTGTACCAAAAGCGTGAGCGAATGTCATTCGATCACGTTGTCGTAGGCGGCGGCGTCAATGGTCTCGTCGCTGCCGCCATGCTGTCCAAGCGGGGGCAAAACGTGGCGTTGCTCGAGCGGGCAGACCATGTCGGCGGCTGCATGCATAGCGCGGAAGCGACTTTGCCGGGATTCACGCATGACGTGATGGCGGCGACTTTTGTGCTCTTTCTGACCGGGCCCGCCAACGCAGCGTTGGGTAAGGACCTTGCACGTCACGGGCTGGAGTTCTGTCATACGCCTAAACCGACCGCGGTGTTGCGTCCCAATGGTTCAAGCGCGGTGCTGACAATGGATCGCGCGGCGAACGTCGTCGCCTTCAATTCGCTTTATGCCGGCGACGGCGATCAGCACGAAGCTGATGTCGGATCGGTCGAGACGAACGCTCCTCTACTTTTCGCTCTACTCGGCGGGGAGCTTTGGAGCATGTCGACGGGTTCGGTCCTGGCCCGCGAAGCGTGGCGCCGAGGACCTCGCGAGCTCGTCGAATATCTCGGCGCTACGCTCGCGCCGGCGCGTAGTTGGCTCGAAACCAGTTATCGGTCCCCGGAGATGCAAGCGCTCTATGCGCCCTGGACCTTGCATTGTGGGCTATCGCCTGAAGACGCTTATTCGGCGCAGATGGGCAAAGTGGTGGCCTTCTCCTTGGAGTCGGCGGGAGCGCCTATTGTAAGAGGAGGCGCGGGCAGGGCGGCGCAAGCCTTTCGCGCCTTGATTGAGGAAAATGGCGGCGTCGTGCGGACGGGCGCTGAAGCGAAGCAAATAATCGTCAACGACGGGCGCGCGTCTGGCGTCAAACTCTCGAGCGGCGAGGAGGTCCTCGCGACAAAGAGCGTGATCGCCTCTGTAGCGCCAGGTCAGCTTTACGGCGGCCTTCTCGGTGAGAATTCGCCTGCTTCACATCGCGAGGCAACCCGTCGGTTCCGTCACGGGCGAGGAGATTTTCAACTTCACTACGCGCTGGACCGCGCGCCTCGGTGGAACGCCCTAGGGTTGGAGCAGGTCGCACTGATCCATCTTACCGATGGCGTCGACGCCGTTTCGAAGTCTCACAACGAGGCCACCAGAGGGCTCTTGCCGGAGACGCCGACGCTTTGCGTCGGCCAGCCGGCGGCGCTTGACCCCTCGCGCAGTCCGGCTGGAAAATCAATCCTCTGGATACAAGCGCCTGATGCTCCGCGGGTCATCAAAGGCGATGCGGCCGAGAAGATCGTGACCGCAGGGGTCTGGAGCGAAGCGGTTCGCGAGGCCTTCGCCGATCGTATCGAAGCAATTCTCGCAAACCATATCGCTGATTTTCGGCACACGGTGCTCGCGCGCCGCGCCTTCTCTCCTGCCGATTTGGAGGCCCTCAACATCAATCTGGTTGGCGGCGATCCTTATGGCGGCGCATGCACCGTGGACCAATTTTTTGTCTGGCGGCCATTCGCCGGCTCGGTCAACCACAGGACGCCGATCAAAGGGTTGTACCATATCGGCGCTTCGACCCATCCCGGACCGGGTTTAGGCGGCGGTTCGGGCTTTCTGGTTGCAAAGGAGCTCGGATGAACGAACAAGTCAAAATAGGGATGGCTGCGGACGGTCCGCGATTGGGTGAAATCGGCTTGCAGCAATATGCGCCCTACCTGATGAATCGCATCATGGGCCGCTACAACGAAACGCTGCGCGCGGACTTGGCCAAGCTCGGACTGACGACGCTGAAGATGCGCAGCTTGGCCGTTCTTTCGGTAATCGACGGGATCGTCATCAGTAAGCTCGCCGTCTACGCCATCGTCGAACAGTCGACATTGAGTCGCGTTCTCGATGCGCTGGAAACCGATCGCCTCGTGCGGCGGACGCCTGATCCCGAGGACAGCCGCGCTACGCGAGTCTGGATTACCGACGAGGGACGCCGAGTTTTTGAGTCGCTGTGGCCGACCATGCGTCAAAGCCACGACAGGATGTTCGTCGGCATCGAAGTAGGCGAGCACGCCGCCTTTGTTGCGACGCTACAAAAGATTCTCGTCAACATACGCCAGCACGATTTCTGAGGACGCAGCCGATGGCTGAAAGATCTTTCGCCAACGAAGTGAAAAAACTCAATCTCGGAGCAGGCGAGCTATTTGTCGGCGAAGGCATTCTCGCCATCACCAAAGCTCTCCTTCAATGCGGCGTTGGTTATGTCGGCGGCTACCAGGGCGCCCCTATTAGTCACCTGATGGATGTGTTGGCCGACGCGCAAGACATCTTGAGCGATCTTGGCGTGCATTTCGAAGCCAGCGCCTCCGAGGCGACTGCGACAGCGATGCTCGCAGCCTCGGTGCACTACCCAATCCGAGGCGCGGCGACGTTCAAGTCGACCGTCGGCACCAATGTCGCCTCGGACGCTTTAGCCAACCTTGCCTCGGGCGGAGTGACCGGCGGCGCGCTCATCATTGTTGGCGAGGACTATGGCGAAGGCTCCTCCATCATGCAAGAGCGCAGCCACGCCTTTGCCATGAAGAGCCAAGTGTGGCTGCTTGATCCCCGCCCCAATCTGACTTCCATGGTCTCGGCGGTCGAGCATGGTTTCAAACTGTCGGAGGCGTCGAATACGCCGGTGATGATTGAGGTACGGATACGGTGCTGTCACGTCCATGGCTCGTTTATCGCGAAAGACAATGTTCGCCCGACAATGACGGTCGCCGACGCCCTCGAAAATCCACGGCGCGACACTCAGCGCATCGTGCTTCCGCCTGCGTCCTTCCTCCACGAGCGGGAGAAGATCGCCAAGCGGCTGCCCGCCGCAATCGACTATATTAAGCGCTGTCGGCTCAACGAAACCTTCGGGGGGGTGGAACGGATTGGAATTATAATGCAGGGCGGCATGTACAATGGCGTCGTCCGCGCTCTTCAGAGACTCGGCCTCGCCGACCTCTATGGCGAAACTAAGGTTCCTCTTCACGTTCTCAACGTCGCCTACCCCTTGATTGAAGACGAGTTGTTGGAGTTCTGCGCATCCAAGGATGCGGTGCTTCTGGTCGAGGAGGGCCAGCCTGACTATATCGAACAGGCTCTCGGAGCTATTCTTTACAAGGCCGGCGGGACCGTCCGAGTTGAGGGCAAGGGCCTGCTTCCAATGGCCGGGGAATACACCGGCGAGGTGATGCTTGCCGGCGTCGGCGCCTTTCTCCGCAAGCATGCGGCGGCCATGCTGCCGGCGGGGATCCGGGCGCCGAATGCGCCGCCGCCTCCGATGTTCGAAGATCTCGCCAAGAGCGTACCCATGCGTCCGCCAGGCTTTTGCATCGGCTGTCCGGAGCGACCCATTTTCGCCGCGACGAAGCTGGTCGAACAGGAGCTTGGTAAGCACCACATAGCGTCGGACATCGGCTGTCACTTGTTTTCCATCATGCCGCCGTTCGAGCTCGGCGCGACGACGATGGGCTACGGCCTCGGACCCGCCTCGGCGTCGGCGTTCAATGCGCCGAACGCCAAGCGCCGCTCGATTTCCTTCGTAGGGGACGGCGGCTTCTGGCACAACGGTCTCACCTCCTCGGTCGGCAACGCGGTGTTCAACAACAACGACGGCGTCATCATAGTGGTTGACAATTACTATGCCGCCGCAACGGGCGGACAGGACATCTTATCCTCCCGGGCTACAAACCGCGCTAAATCGACCAAGCATCCCATCACCGACGCCGTCAGGGGCATGGGGGTGAAGTGGGTGCGGCATATCGAACGGACTTATGACGTTGGCCTCTTCCGCGACACGTTAAGGGAGGCTCTCACGACGGAGGAAAAGGGTCCGAAGGTGATCGTCGCTTCGTCCGAATGCATGCTGAACAAGCAGCGGCGCGAAGAGCCTCTTCTCGCGAAGGCCGCCGCCGACGGTCAGCGCGTTGTCGAAACAAAATTCGGCGTAGACGAGGACGTTTGCACCGGCGATCACGCCTGCATGCGTCTTTCGGGGTGCCCGTCTCTGACCGTGAAGCACCTCTCCGATCCTTTGCGAGACGACCCTGTGGCCGCGATCGACGAGAGCTGCGTCGGTTGCGGGAATTGCGGCGAGGTCGCCGACGCGGCCGCGCTGTGCCCTTCTTTTTTCCAGGCGGATGTCGTGAGCAATCCTTCCCGCCACGAGCGCTTCTGGTTCAGGTTCAGGCAAAGAGTGATCGGCGCGCTACAATCTCGCCGCGAGCGTCGGCGCTTGATTTTCGGGACAGGCGAGGCATGACCGACGAGCCGCTTAGAAGCGAAAGGGACGCAAGATCCATAGTCAAGATCGCCATCCTGGCGGTCGGAGGGCAGGGCGGTGGCGTGCTGAGCCGCTGGGTCACGGATGTGGCGGAGCACGGTGGCTGGCACGTGCAAGCCACATCCGTCGCGGGCGTCGCCCAGAGGACCGGCGCGACGATCTACTATATCGAAATGATGCCGAGGGATCCGGCTCGACCGGGCGCGCAACCAGTATTCGCGTTGAGTCCGGCGCCGGGCGATATCGACATCGTGATCGCCGCCGAGCTTGCCGAGGCTGGCAGAGCCGTGCTCCGAGGCTTCGTGACGTCCGATCGCACAGTATTGATCGCGTCGAGCCATCGCATGCTTTCTGTCTCGGAAAAGATCGTCCCTGGCGATGGTCGAACGAATAGCGAAAAAGTTCTGAGCGGCGCCAACGAGGCCGCGCGTCGCTTCATCCATTTCGACATGGAAGCGCTGGCGCGGCAGTCGGGCAGCGTTGTCTCGGCAAGCCTATTGGGAGCCTTGGCGGGATCGGGTGAGCTTCCCTTCTCTCGCGCCGAGTTTGAGGCGACGATTGGCGACAAAAAGGGGTCAAGAGCCAGTATCGCCGCCTTCTCCCTTGCCTATGACCGCGTCGCAGGCGACTCGACGCCGGAATCTGTCGCCGCGCAACCAGCCGAGGATGTCGGCAGACGACCGAGAGGTCCTCGCTGGCTGGAGCAGCAATGGGATAGTTTGCAGCGTCGAGCAATCGCGTTGCCGGAGCCGGTTCGTGAGATGTCCGACGCTGGGCTGCGCAAGGTGGTCGACTTTCTCGATCCGGCTTATGGCGCGGAGTATCTCGATCGTCTTGAAGACATCGTCGCTGCGGACAGCAAGACCAAAAACTATGCCTTTTCGCGCGAAGCGGCCAAATATGTTGCGAACGCGATGGTCTACGACGATATAGTTCGCGTTGCGGATTTGAAAACTCGTGCGACTCGGGCGGAGCGCGTACGGCGTGAGGTGCGATTGCGCGAGGGGCAGACATTGCGGACAATTGAATATTTCCACCCCCGCGTAGCAGAGATCTGCGGGGTCCTGCCTGTAAGATTGGGCGCAGCGATCGCGGCGCGGCCGGGTTTGATGAAGGTTCTCAACCGACTGGTTGATCGGGGGCGACGAATTAGGACAGATGGAATGTTCGGCTTCGGCGCGCTGTGGCTGGTCGCCGGTATGCGTCGCTGGCGACGTCGGTTTCTGCGCCACCACGTCGAGAAGGCTCATCTCGAGGAATGGCTTGTGCTGGCATCGGGCGAACGTCGGGTCGACTATGATGTCGGCGTCGAGGTGCTCAAGTGTCGACGTCTGATCAAGGGATATTCCGACACTCACGATCGGGGATTGGCGAAGTTCGATCGCGTGCTGGCCTGCCTGTCCTTGCTTCGAGGGCGCAGCGACGCCGCGGCGTGGGTTAGACGACTTCGCGACGCCGCGCTTGCCGATGCCGATGGCGCGACCCTCGATGGCCTCATTAAGACGGTGCGCTCGTTCACTGAGGAGATTGGGGCGCGCGCGGGCTCGACACTATAACTAGGTTCGGATTTGATCTTCCGCCCGAAGAGATTCGAACTCCTGACCCCCAGATTCGTAGTCTGGCCGGCGCGTTGAAATTCAAAGGAGGGAGAGAGGGATGCATGAGCGGATATGATCGCCCTTATCCGTCGCGAAGTGGGACTAATTGCGGGACCGGATCCCCAGAGAAATCATAACCCATTGGGGTCGTAAGGATATTTTCTTTTCGATGGCGCCGCGCTCCGGAGCCAAAATCGCGTCCTCGCGTTTTCGCCGGCGTCTTAGGTCTCGAGCGACAGTCCGGCATCGCCCAAGTCGCTTTAGTGTCGCGCGCCGCCCGGCCCAATCGCAGAGCCACGGCAGTACGGCAAGTTCGTCACCGGCCGGAGGTAGCCCGCCATGACTCTTAGTTGGTCCAGGAGCGGCTTTGCCCAACCGGCGGGGTTGGCGGCCCGAAAGCTGCGATCGCTGCCGGCGGGCTTCTGTCAGTCAGCAGCGCCCGTGCCGTTCTGGCGCCTGACTCACATGCGACGCTTCGTGACCGCCATGTGATGTCCGCTTTTAGAGCCGGTAGCGGCCGTTCTTCTCCCGTCGGGTAAGCGCCAATTCCGGACATTCGTGTTTGGCGCCGGGTAAGCCTCAAGGCGACCCATTGCAGACGTCGGGGAGCGAAAATCGAGGAGTTTTGAGAGACGCGCAGTCCTCGCGATCTTTGGACACGAGAAACGAAGAACATTACGCTGAATGGGCGAAGCAAGGCGCGGACGCGGCGAGAGGTGGAACGCAGATGGGAGCGGTCGCCGACGTTGTTATCGCGCCAATCGCGCCCGAGCACATCAATAGCCTTCATCGCGGAGTCGACCTTGTCGCGCGCGAGCGAGAGTATCTCGACATATCCGACGCAGGGTCTTTGGCTAGGTTTCGCGATTATATCGAAAGGCAGATTTCGAACGATGACCCGTTCTTCGTCGCCCTTGTGCAGGGTGAAGTCGTGGGATGGTGCGACATTGAACGACATAGTTTCGCCGCCAACGTCCATTCTGGAACGCTCAATATTGCGCTGGTTCCAGCGTTCCGGGACCGTGGTCTCGGGTTTCGGCTCATATCGACGACCTTAGAACGTGCGCGGTGTGTGGGCTTTATTCGCATCCAGCTTTTCGTGCATGCTGACAATCCACGCGCCATCGCGCTCTATCGGAAAGTCGGCTTCGTCAAAGAGGGTGTGTTGCGCGACGCCGTATTGATGGACGGAAAATTTCGCGACAGCCTAATCATGGCGGTCGTCGATCATGCGAATGCGTCGAAGGAAACGAAAATCTGACCGACGCCTTTCTTCGTGCATTTCAGCCGAAAATTTGGGAGTCTTGAGAGACGGGCGGGTGGTCGGAGCCGACCCTGCCCGACCATCCATCTGGTCGTCGCCAACGACCGCATCGGGTCAAACTGCATCATTCAAATCGGTGCAGACGAAACTTCCGAAATGCGCCAATTCCAGACCTTGGCATTTGGAGACCGGAAGGTCTCATAACGCCCAGAGCTTTCACGCTTGCCACGCCGCGAGGCGAATATCGATCGTCCGGCAATCGTATTCGTGTCGGTCCGTGAGCCGTTGCACATCGGCCAATAGGTTTATGCCATCCCGCATCGGCACTGGCACATCGTCGTCCCGCGTGACCGAGACGAGCGCCTTTGAGTCCTTTGCGTTTGCCCCGGGCGCGTTGTGCACCGATCCGGGACCACTTGCCGCGGAAACAGTCGAGCTCGAAGCCAAGAGCGCAACCGCCGTGATCAGTTCCCGCAAGAGCGATAACATGCGTCTGTGGCCCGTTAAGGTGGCGTTGCTCGGGCTCGATCCCAGACACTTGTAGCTTGGTCATCTGCTCCTCCCGATAGCCGTTAATGGGCCAGGCCCGAAAAGCGGTGAGGCGGATATCGCCTGTGCGATGAGCGCCAGGGGCAAGACCCGGAAACTAGCCGGGATCCTTGTGTGAGCCCGTCGAGATAGTCGGCGATGACGCTCGGATCACTCGTCGAGCAGGCTGCGTAGCCGTCGGGCCGCACGAGCCAGATACCGCCCCCGCGGAACGGAGGCCGGATGTCGGGATCGAGCAGCGCCTCGAATTTTTCGAGTAAGGCGGCCGTGGCGACGGTCCGTTGCGCAAACAGCGCGAAGAGGGGCGCGCTACCCGACCCAACGGGGGTCTGACCGGCGATCGGAACTATACGTTCACCGGGCTTA
>Ga0209773_10000462_pt1 | contig 13337 bp, 8 predicted proteins | sample BogFormECP14_OM1_FD_188244 | JGI IMG/M metagenome (GOLD analysis project Ga0209773, IMG submission 188244) | Bog forest soil microbial communities from Calvert Island, British Columbia, Canada - ECP14_OM1 (SPAdes) (version 2) | ecosystem: Environmental > Aquatic > Freshwater > Wetlands > Bog ... | reverse complement strand
TCGCTATATTATGGAATAGACGGGGATCAATCGATAAAAGTTACGCTAGGGATAACAGGCTGATAGCCGACGAGAGTACACATTGTCTCGGCTGTTTGGCACCTTGAAGAAAAAGATCTATATCAAAAACCAAATGAAATAATTTCTAATTAAGAAAAAAAAAAATTAAGAATAATTCGCGACTCTTTTTGAGTTCTAGCGATTTATATTTTCGGATCTTTTATATTCTAGAGACTAGAATTTCTAGAATAATTTAAGTTTTCTTATTAATTTAATTTTAAATTAAATTAAGTAATAAATTTTAGGTTAAACCTACTATATTTATAATAAATATAAATTATAGTTTACAGCCTTTAGTCGTTTATTTCTAATAACTATTAATTAGTTTAAGAAAATTTAATCGAACAAATAAAAATATTTGTAGGCTAATAAAAATATAAAAAATAATAATTAATGAACAAAACACTTAAAGATATGTTAATAGGAGTTATTTTAGGAGATGCTCACATAGGTAAAACAGGATTAGATAAAGCTTTTATTTCTTTTGAACAATCAAAAAATAAAATAAATTATCTAAATTACTTGCAAACTTTAACTAAAGAAGGAGGTTTACCTTTATTAGATGATTCTCTTAAAGAATATTCAAGAGAAGATTCGAGATATAATAGTCTAACTAATTCATTATATTTTAGAACTCAATCTCTTGAAGTATTAAGACCTTTAGCTGATAAATTTTTAGATGAATCAGGGAAAAAAATTATACCTACTAACATTGCTGAACTACTAACACCGAGAAGTTTAGCTTTTTGGATAATGGACGATGGTCAACAAGTAAAAAGAGGAGGTGTAACTTTGTGTACTGATAATTTTAAGACTGATGAAATAAATATTCTTAGAGAGGCTCTAAAAACTAAATTTAACTTGGATACTAGTATTCATAATAAAAAAGGTCAAAATGAAACAATTTATGAAAGAATTTATATTAAAAAAGAAGGATTGGAAGAATTAAAACCAACTTTAAAATTACATATGCATGATTCAATGTTTTATAAAATAAATGAAAATGCATTAATAAAACAAGATTCTTCAGAAGTTGTAAACGATTTAGAAATGGATAATTTTGATCTATTTGATATTTAACATCGGGGAATTTTAATAGTAATATTAATTTAGAAGTTAGCTATATTCTGGAACATCCTTAGAGCTTTCAATACTAAAAATTTTTTAATTAAATTAAGAGTTAAAATTTGAAAGATTGGACAATCAGCAGGGAAGTTATTTAATATAAGTATTAGTAACTGTTTTAAAATTAATTAACCCCTCAACGATCACACGCTAACATCCTGAACTATATTAATTTACTCTTAATACAGGATGAAGATATGATCTAAACTTAACTGAAAGGTTAAGAATTATTAGTATAATTAATACTAATAATAAATGCGATGTCGACTCAACCTATCCTCCGGGGGAAGAAGCTTGGAAGGGTTCGGCTGTTCGCCGATTAAAAGGTTACGTGAGTTGGGTTTAATACGACGTGAGTCAGTATGGTCCCTATCTTCTGGAGGAATAAATAGTAAAAAGAGGCAGACCTTCTAGTACGAAAGGATCAATAGGCTGTGTTTCTCTAGTGTACCAATTGTATAAATATAATCCTAAAATAAAAATTATTAGGTTTAAAATATTCAAATCTCGCATAGTTGGGTAGCCACAAACATAATAGATAAAAGCTGAATGTATATCAAGCAAGAATCTAACCTCTAGATACTATCATTGAATACTTTTTTTTAATTAAAAAAAAAAGAAAATTCATTTAAATAAGAAATAGAAGATTTCTAGATAGGATGCAAATGAAATATACTGTAAAGTATTTAGTTTAGCATTACTAATTTATTAAAGACTTGATGTTAATGGTTTAGTCAAAATATAATATAAAAATAAATTTATATTAAATATTAAATTTTAAAAAGAAAAATAAAATATAAAAAATATATTAATAATAATAAATAAAATACTATTAATCACACATAAAATTAATAATTTTAAATTAAAGCCTATAATTTAATGGTAGAATGATTTTTTGATGAGAAATTTGTAGAAGTTCAAACCTTCTTAGGCTTAAATTTTTATATAAATAAAAAAAAAAAAAGATTAATAAAAAAAAAAATAAAAAATTTTTTTATTGTTACAGTGTTAAAATTTAAAATTTATGTTGCATAATTAATATTATCATTAATTATCGTTTTTTAATTAAGCTAATTAGTTACTTTATATATAAATATATAGTCTTTTATATTACAAATTAGTTTTCCTATATTTCTAAAATTAAATTTGATTTTAAATCAAAGTTTGTTTTTTTTTTGTAAAATTAAACAATTGACAACCAATTTTATTTATTTTCATTTTTATTCTAAAAAAAAATTTTTTTAAAATTTAAATTAGATGAAAGACAGAATTAAATATTAATTGAAAAAAATTTAAACTTAAAAAGAAAATTTATTTTATTAATTAATTAAATAATGAGAATATTAAAAACCCACGTTTTACTTAGATTGGTTAATTCTTATTTAGTGGATTCACCTCAACCTTCTAATATTTCATATTTATGAAATTTTGGTTCTTTATTAGCAGTTTGCTTAATAATACAAATTCTTACAGGAGCGTTTTTAGCTATGCATTATCAAGCTAATGTTGATTTTGCATTTAACTCTGTAGAACATATTATGAGAGATGTTAATAATGGATGGATTGTAAGATATACTCACGCTAATGTAGCGTCATTTTTTTTTATATTTGTATATATGCATGTAGGTAGAGGATTATATTATAGTTCATATAAATCACCAAGAATTTTAGTATGGTCTATTGGAGTTATAATACTTATACTTATGATGGCTATTGCTTTTCTGGGTTATGTTTTACCTTATGGTCAAATGAGTCTGTGAGGTGCAACCGTTATTACAAATCTTTTATCTGCAATTCCTGTATTTGGACATGACATTGTAGAGTTGATTTGAGGGGGTTTCAGTGTAAGTAATGCAACGCTTAATAGATTTTTTTCTTTGCATTATTTATTACCTTTCTTATTAGCAGCTTTAGCTGTAGCACATTTAATTGCTCTACATGTTCATGGATCTAATAATCCTAATGGTGTATCATCTAATGGAGATAGATATGCTTTTCATCCTTATTTTATTTTTAAAGATCTTGTAACAATATTATTATTTTTCTTAGTATTATCAGTAATAGTTTTTTTCTATCCTAATTTACTAGGACATAGTGATAATTATATTCCAGCTAATCCAATGAGTACACCAGCATCTATTGTACCTGAATGATATGTTAAAAGATGTCATGCATAAATTTAATTTTATGAAAAATAAACTTCACTATATGCTGGAAACTCCTAAAGACAAGAATACTAACTTCCCTTGTATGCTATACTTCTTGTATTTGTAATAATATATATTTTTTTTTTTTGTCTAATTAAAGGTAGTTTTAGTGATATAAAAATATAAAAAAAAATAAAAAGAAGTAGAAACATTAAAAATAAAATTTATAAGTTGTATTTTACGTTTAAGAAGTCTTTATGTTAGAGAAACAAGTTTTTTTAATATATATGGAAAAGAATTTGATAAATTAATAAAAGAAATTAGAAATGAACAAATATTTAAAGATTTAGGTTTAGAAGCATTTAAATCAGAAGAAAATTTAAAATTAAAATAAATTTAAAGAGTAGATTAATATTTATATTTATATTAATTTATTTAAATCTATTTGCTTTACTTTTTCTATAAAATTTAAAATTTTAATTAAAAAATTAAAATTTAAATAACTTAATTATTAAAGGTACTAAAAGGAATTAAATAAAAAAAAATTTTTTTTAACAATGGCACAATTTTTAGCACAATTTTTTAAATTAAATATTATATCATTAAAATTAAATCATAGTTATAAATTAAATATTTATTTAATATTATTATTATTTATTTGTATATTATCTTCAATAATAATTAGAAGTAACTTTATTACAGTTGATTTACTTAATATTGAAAATGAATTATTTATTTTAGGTTTAAGATTATTATTCTTACTTTCTGTAATTTATTCTATTAAATTAGTATTTGATATTATTAATAAAAGTTTTCTAGCTTTTTCAATAATACCTGAGTTTATAAATTGGTATAAACAAGATATTAAAGACATTAAATCAATTATAAGTTTATATTATATACAAAATATCTTATTAATATTATTATCTAGTTATATTTTATATATTATAGTTAATAAATTAAGTTTATTTATAGATTATATAGATTTATTTATTTTATTATTTGGAATAATATTTTCATTAATATTTATTTATAATTTTAAAAGTAAATTTATATTAAATACTAATATTAAAACATTACCAATATGACTCTATTTATTATTTATATTCTTTATAATATTCTATATATTTATATTTCCTTTGACAATATTTAAAATCATTGAATCTGATAAATTTATATCATTTAAAAATGATTTTATCAATAAATGTTTAGAAAATATAACTAATAATATGGATAGTGAATTAAGAATAGAAGATAATATATCAAATCATCAAAATACAATTAATGTACCTAATAGAAATAGATTAGAAATCACAAGAAATATAACAAGTGATAATAATTCAATAACTGTTAGAGATAATAGAAATAGTTTAAGTTTACATCAAGTTAATATTGAAAATTATAATGTTGGTACTCAAACTGTTAATAATGATTATAATACATTATTAACTAATAATAATAATGAAAATGAATTATTAAATAATAGTCTAGAAAATCTATTAAATAATGATGAAAATGAATTATTAAATAATAGTCAAGAAGATCTATTAAATAATAATATAATTAAAAATAGTAGTAGTAGTAAATTAAAATTTAAAGATAAAATAAATCAATTTATTAATAAATCTAAATCTGATACTAATTTAAGAATTAAAAATTTTAACTTTTTATCACAAGATTTAAAAGGTAAATCTATCAATAAAGATTTTCCTTTATTAAAAGAAAATTTATTAAGATTATTACCAAAAGAATTAATTACATTATCTGATTATTTTTCATTAATAAATTATCAATTAGGTAAATTACCCTTTTTTGAAACTAAATTAGAACATATGAGTATATATATTGATTTGTTTTACAATATAGAAGATTTTAAAAATATTCAAAAATGTTTATTAGATATTAAAGATTTAAATAAAATAGAAATATTATTAGATCAATGTAGAATTGGATATTTTCCAGGAAGTAAAAGAGCAGCTAATTCTAAATTTATTGTATTATTACATAGAATGTTAATAAATGAAAGATTATTATTTGTATCAGATTTATTTGTTTTTAAAGAATATTATGTTTTAAATGATTTAGATTATTTAAATTATATAAATAAAAATAAAATTATTGATTTAAGAATATATTCTAAATTAAATAGATCTTTAGAATTAAATAATATTTTAATTGAAACTTTAAATTTAGAAGAAGAAGATTTAAAATTAAAAAGTCTATTAACAAATTACAATTCTAAAGTACTAGATTTCTATAATCACTTTGATATATTCACTTTAGATGATTATAATAGAAAATATGAAAAAAATTTACCGGTAATTAATATAAGGGATATTAAAAAATCTAGAGAAATAGATTTTTTTGAAATTTTATTTAAAAAATAAATGAACAAATAACAAAATAAATATTTAACCCCCTTAATAATGTAGAATATTTAAATTTTTATTAATGAATCCTTAATATTTAATTAAATAATATATTTTAACCCCATTAAAAAAAAATTTTTTTAAAAGAAGAAAGAATAGAATATACTCTAGAATTTTAATCTAAGTAAATTATTCTTTAATTAAAAAAAACTTATTAGATAAGTTTTTTAAATTTTATTATTTAAGATACCCTCAATATCTCATTTATTAAAATAATGTAAAATATTATTTTATTGCCTAACTAAGCAGAGATAGTTCTTTATAAAATTATATAATATAATAAGAGCCTAATAATTAAAAAAAAAAGAAATATGACATTAAAAGAACTTTTAACTAAAATTAGAAATGTTTTACCTTTTATTGCATTTGGAATAGGTTTAGATTCTCATAATATGGCAACTGAAGCAAGAAAAGCAAGATTAGAACAAGCTAAAGAACAAACAGAAAAACTAATTGAGGCTATAAATACTAAAAATGATCTATTGATTTCTAATCAAGAATTTAAAAATAAAGTAGCTGGTTTAACCACGGATATTTCTGATTCAGTAGATTCAATAAATCATAATAATCAAATAGTTAATAATATTGTTAAAGAGATAAAAAATAATCCTGATTTAAATCAACGTGAATTTATATTTAATGCTTTAAATTCAAGTGAAAAAAATATAGAAAAAGTTAATACAACTTTACATAAAATATACGATTTAATTTTAGACGATCTAAATAATAAAATTTTATCTAAAGATAGCATAAATCAACTAATTATTAAATATAAAGAAATTTTAGCTACATTAGAAGTAGAACAAATTGCAGCTGTAGTTAATATATTAGGTTTTGTTATTGTTCTTTCCTCTTTAGTTTCTATAGCAATGGTTTTATTCGGTGATTTTTTAATTAAATATTTTAACTTGGAAGAAAAATACCCTAAATTAGCTCGGTTTATTCAAATAAGAAGAAAATTTCAATTTTATTATCTTAATTACAATTTTATCTTTATCTTATTGATTTCCTTTTTATCAATATGATTTAATATTAATATTTTACTAAATTAAATTATATTAAAATTAATTAAACCCCAATATAAAACTTAAATTTTAAATTTAAAAAAAGATACAAGCTAAATCCCTATTTTCCGTCACTTCGTCACTTTAGCTTAATATGTAACAAAATAATCTTAACTTAAAAAAAATAAAGTGAGGGAAATTATGATTAAATTATCTTGAAAATTACTAATTAAATGGGTTTTGTGATGTAATAGCGATGGAAAAGTGAAGAAAATTATTCAAATAAATCTTCGCAACTTAATCTAAAAAAAACGTCACCTAAATTTAATTCGATTTTAACTAGATTAATTTAAATTAATATTCCTACCTATTATCGAGCATCCAATATTTTTTTAAAAAAAAAATTATAAAATAAATTTAAAGAGGAATAATTGTTTTATATTAAATAATTACCTCCAACTATGTTTTTAAAGAGGGTTATTTCTAAAAACCTAGTAACTATAAAAGAGAGTAGTAACCTATTTAATATGTTAGATATAGGTATTCAACGCGACTATAAAAACTGAATATTATAATATTTAGCTTTTATTTAACTTTAAGTTATAAATAGTACAAATTAAATAATTTAAATTAATTAAAAAAAATTCAACAATGTTAATAAATTCAAATTTCTTTATAAATTCTCCTTTAGAACAATTCGAAGTAACTAGTTTACTAGGTTTAAATGCACCAATTTTTGGTTATTTAAATTTAACAATAACAAATTTAGCCTTATACTCAGGATTAATTTTAGTCTTATTAGTTGGTTTAAATTATATGGCAAATAATGACACTAAATTATTACCATCAAAATGGTCTATAGCCCTAGAAAGTATTTTTGCTAGTATTAATTTAGTAGTTAAAGAACAAATAGGTAAAGAAATATATTTACCTTTTATCTATTCTTTATTTATATTTATTTTATGTGCAAATCTTATAGGTATTATACCATATTCTTTCACTGTAACAACATCTGCTATAGTATGTATTGGTTTATCTTTTACTATCTTTATTAGTGTAACAATATTAGGTTTAAGTATTCATAAATTACATTTTTTTGCTTACTTTATTCCATCTGGAACACCTTTAGGTTTAGTTCCTTTATTAGTTATAATAGAAATTATTTCATATATATCTAGAGCTGGAAGTTTAGGTATAAGACTTTTAGCTAATATGTGCGCCGGTCATATATTATTAAAAATATTATCTTCATTTTTATTTAAAGTGTTTTCTGCTGGGTTTTTATTTTCAATTGTAGCTTTAATACCTTTTCCTATTTTTACTGGTATTATTGGTTTAGAATTTGCAATTTGTTTTATACAAGCTTATGTTTTCACATTATTAACTTGCTCTTATATTAAAGATGCTATTGATTTACATTAATTTAATTTAAATTAAAAATTAAAATTATAAATTAACCCCTATTATTTATATTTGATTAATTATACTTAAATAAATTTAAATTAAATTTTAAGTAATTGACACTAATTAAAAAAAAATAAATTAAAGTTTAAGATTATTGCTTAATTTATTTTTATAAAAAATTTAATATTTAATAAAATGTTAATTAAATAGTTTATATTTTTTCAAACAAATAATTTTATAAATTAAATTAAAATAATTAATTTAATTATAATAATTATTTACCTTTTTAAATTAATTTTAAGTATAAAAGAGTATATAATTTAAATCATTATATATGTTAGACGCTATCTTTAATTTAAAAATTTAAAATTTTAAATATGTTAGCAGCTGCAAAATATATTGGTGCCGGTTTAGCTACAATTGGTTTAGCTGGAGCTGGAGTTGGGATTGGAGTAGTATTCTCTGGACTAATTATAGCTACATCTAGAAACCCTGCATTAAGACCACAACTTTTTAATTATGCAATACTTGGTTTCGCATTATCTGAAGCAACAGGTCTATTTGCGCTTATGATCGCTTTCCTTTTACTTTACTCATAATAAATTAAAAATGGTATATTGTTAACCCCCTATTTAATATAACATATTAAATTAAATATTTTATAAATTTATTAAATTTTAATTTATTAATTAATTTATTATGATTTATATATATATATATATATATTAAAGGTAAAATTAATTTAATTGGCAAAATATCGTTTTGTGGCAACGATATTCAGAGTTCAAGCCTCTGATTTTACCCTTAAAATTTTAATAATTAAGATAGAGTTAAGAAATCTAAAACTGAAATTTATTATTATTATTGTAATTAATTATTTAAATATAAATTTAGTAAGGTTCTAGGTTAAATTTATATTTAAATTTAATTACAAAAAAATTTGTGGTAATACAAAAGAAGATTTTAAGTTAATATATAATTATTAATTAAATTTATTTAATGATTAAACTTATCTAACACTTAAGTATGTTAAAATTTTAATTTTAACTTTAAAAATATAACTCCTAAATATAACCTTATAAAATTTAGATAAAAATCAGTAAAATTTATAATTAATATAATTTATATAAATTACTAATTTTTAAATTTACAAAATTTGTCTTATAGATAATTAATCTAACTCTTAATTAAAACTTTTTTTAATTATTTAGATAATCGGTAAATTTAAAAAAGTTTAAATTTAAAATTTATAAATTTAAATATTAAATTAATATTTAAATTTAACTAAAAATCATATTAAATATTTCGCCCCTTTTTATTATTTTTATATATATATAAAATCAAATAAAATTTAGCTGAAATAGTTTAAAAGGTTAAAACATACCATTCATGACGGTAAAATAAAGGTTCGATTCCTTTTTTCGGTATTAATATAATTAATTTAAAATAATTAATTAAAAATAATTAATTATAAAATATATTTTATATGATAAATATAAGACTGAAGGGAATTGAACCCTTATAATATCCATTATGAGCGAATTGCATTAACCAATTATGCTACAGTCTTAATAAAAAATTTTAATATATAAATATAATACTTACTAGTTAATGTTTCAATCATATTTAATAATAACACATTTTTTTAAACCTTAAAAAAAATTCAATTAAGTAATTAATTTCTGAGCAGTAAAGGAATCGAACCTTTTACGGTATTAACCAATTCTTTTACAGAGAATCACCATTACCAATCGGATCACCTGCCCTATTTATAAAATTAATTAATAGTTAAATTTATTCTATTCTTATATAATTATATAATAATACATATTTTATATTGTAACAAAAGAAAATTTTAAGTAATTTTAATTAATAATAAATTTATTGTATTTTTTATAACATTTTATATTAATTAAAAAAAAAAAAGATTAAAAAATTTAAATCCTAAAAAAATAACGTTATTTTAATAAAAAATAAGACTTTTTATTAAAGTTTATACTTAATAATAATCATTTTATTAAATATTGAAAACACCTGGACTTGAACCAGAACTTTCTCCTTAAAAGGGAGACACTCAACCATTCGAGTTCTGCTTCCTTAATTAAAGGTGAAATATAAATTTAATAATAATTAATAATAATAATTATATGAAATAAAAAAATTTTTAATTTTATCTTCTATTTAATTATTTTTAATTTCAACTGAGTTGACCAGATTCGAACTGACATTAAATCCATTATCAAAAAATGGTGTTTTTCCTAATTAAACTACAACTCAAAATATGATTTTTATTTGATATTTAATTACTATAATGCCGAAAACTGGAATTGAACCAATATTTAAATCTTACAAGGAATTCGTTTTCCCAATTAAACTATTTCGGCTTTATTTAATTATTAATATTATTTATTAATTATAAATAATATTAATAATTTATTTAATATAATATAATAATATTATATTATATAAATATATATTAGATTAAATTAATAATAAATTAAAAAAATTTTTATTATTTTAATTATACCTCGGGAAAGAATTGAACTTACATCTCTATATCTTCAGTATAGCACTTTTACCAATAAGCTACCAAGGTTATGAGTTTAATTGGAGAAAGATAGAATCGAACTATCATATTTGTAATGCAAATACAACTGATTACCATTATCATATTTCCCCTATTTTATTTTATTAGTTTATAATTAAGTTAATTATAACCTTCTTCCTTCTCTTTTAAACTATTATTAATTAATTACATGTTTTCTATATCTATAGTAGCTTTTTTCTTATTTGATTTTTTTTTAATAAATATAATAATATATTTATATTTAATATCATATACATTATATATGATATATGCTTTCTTATTTAATAGTTTAGATTTAATATCTCAAGTTATTAATTCAGATAATATTATACTAAGTTCTACACTATTTACATCAATTAAAGGTTTATTTAAAGGTAAAATTAAACAAGAATATACTTATAAATCAGATATTACTCGAGAAGAATATGAACAAATATATAATTCAACATTTGGAAGTGTCTTAAATAAAAGTGATGAAGATTTTGAATTAATTACTAATACAAATATTGATAGTAATTTAGCTATTAACGATTTAAATGTTAATAATACTTGATCAGATAGCCAAGTTTTAAGTTATTTAATTAAAACTAAAGTTGAAGATTCTAAAGAATATTTAGATAATACTTTAGTTAAATTATTAGCAAATGATTCAGAATATTTAGAATCTAAAATTGATATAAACAATTCCACAGGATTAGAAAAATTAGTTAAATTTATAAATTTTAAATTAAACTATGGTAATGATTCTTTTAACATTTCAAATAAACAAAATAAAACTCTTAATGATTTATTAGGTGAATCATTTGATGTAGAACAATTAGTAGAAAATACAATTGATAATTTAGATGGTAACGAAAACTTATTGAAAGAATTACAAGATTTATTCAATGTTTCATTATCTTTATCAATATTTGCATTACCTAAAACAATAGTAAATAAAATTAAAGATTTATTTAATAAAAAATCTAACATTAGAGAAGTTGATGAAGAAACTATTAATGATATTTGAGATAATAATTCTAATCAAAATCATATGAGAAGATGAAAAACTTATGAGGTAGGGGAGGAGAATAAAACAATTTATATTATGGTGGGGTTATAGAGAGATGTAAAAAGTTCTCTTAAATGGTATTTTTATATATATTATATAATATAGTAATATATAATTATTATTATATGTAATAAGTAATCATTTAAAAATCGATAGGAGGTTTTTTTTATTATCGATTGTAGGTTTTTTGTAGTTTTTTTATTAGAATATATAAAATTTGAGGTATATATATTCTAATCATTTTTTGATGCCTCTTCAAGTTAAATTAATATAAATAAATAAATAAATAAATAAATAAATGAGCAACAATTATCAATGACCCGGTAATTTTTTAGATTTTAGTAAGGTATTAAAAACTCACGAAATATTAGATAATATAGAAAATATTAATTATAAATTTGGTGAAGTAGATAGAATTCCAGGTATTCGATTAGAGGATTTTGATAGAAAATGAGGTTTTGGTGGTTCATTAGATATAAGAGATTGGAAAAATAAGTTATTATTTTTAATTAATAAAATATTTAAAGATAATAGTGTATATTCATTAGCAATATTAGGTTTAAATTTAGAAGACAATAAAATAGATTGTGTAAGTTATGGTCCACATATATTAGTAACAAATAAAATAAATATAGAAAATTTAATTACTTATGTAGAAGGTCAAATAGATGCAGGAATGTTAAGTTTAGAATCACCTACATTTTATAATACTGATGAAGATAGTGATAATATAATTATCCAATTTAAATATAGAGAAATTACACAGAAAAAAGATATACATAAATCAGTATCAAATATAGATTACACAGATAAAATGAAAATCGATAAAATAGATTTTTCAAAATCTGAAGAATTAAATAAAATTAATAATAATAAAAACATTTTAAAATATATAAATATTATACCTTTAACTTCAGATTTTAATACTTTTGGTAAAATTATAAATAATAATCATATTTTATCTGATGGAACAATTGGAGTTTTATTTAAATACAACGAAAAAATAGAAATATTTATTTATGATAATGTAAACGAATCATATAAAGGATTAGTTTATAAAAACAGTCTTGAATATATGAAATTTGAAGATACAATTGTAAATAATGAAGAATATAATTTAATTAGAAAAATAGGTAATAATTTAATATATATTAAAAATTATAACATTAAATATATGGAAACTATTATTAAATCTAAACTTATACAACAGAAACATAGAAATTTAGTTCATGATACTAACTATTTAACTTTTGATATCGAATGTTATTTAGATAACAATGAATTTATACCTTATGCTTGTGGTTGGTATTCTAAGGATGAATATAAACTTTATTATATTACAGATTATAAATCCTGAGAAGATATGATATTAGTATTTTTGAATGATATGGAAGATAAATTTAATAAATATACAATATATATCCATAATTTATCTTCATTTGATAGTATATATTTACTTAAAATACTATATAAATATTTTAAAAGTAAACCTATATTTAAAGATAATAAAGTAATATCAATAAATATTTA
>Ga0209773_10000459_pt1 | contig 13364 bp, 13 predicted proteins | sample BogFormECP14_OM1_FD_188244 | JGI IMG/M metagenome (GOLD analysis project Ga0209773, IMG submission 188244) | Bog forest soil microbial communities from Calvert Island, British Columbia, Canada - ECP14_OM1 (SPAdes) (version 2) | ecosystem: Environmental > Aquatic > Freshwater > Wetlands > Bog ... | reverse complement strand
GCGACGGGTTCGTGCAACGCCTCGAGCACCAGTTCGTGCGTGAAGCCGGTACCCAGCAGGGTCGCCAGCACGCCGAGCGTGAGGCAGTACAGCTCGATGTTGTGTTCGATCTTGGTGACGGCGAGCGGCCCGAACAACAGCAGAGCGAGGATGACGATCGCGGATGCGTGATTCATGAGTGGGCGCGCGAACAACTATCACGCATCGCGCGCCCGTTTCCATGGTCTGGAAAAGGAAGCGGCGGGTCCGATAGTTCGGACCCGCCGCTGGTGCGCATCGCTGCGCGAGTTTCTTTTATATCTCCGCGAAGATTAGAAGGCGTAGATAATGTTAGCGGCCAAGGTGTCGTCGCCACGCCACAGATGCTGCCCGTCATATGCAGGCGGGATCGCGCCGGTGGTCACGAAATTGTTGTTGGCGAACGAATTCTCGCTCGAGTTGTCGTGCCGGTATTCCAGCCGTGCGATCAGGCCCGTAACCTCGGGGATCTTGTAGCTGATAGTCTGCGTGATCTCCCACAAGGTCTGCGCATCGCCGTTGGTGCGCGCGCCGTCCATATCGTCGAAGAATTCGGCACGGGTCGCCGTCTCAATCGACGGAGTCCAATCGTACACGATGTACTGCGCCACTCCCTGCCAGGTCGCGCTATGACCGTTGATCACCGGACCCGACTGCGATGCGTACAGATACTCAGTTTGCAGCGTCAGGTTCGGTATGAACGACGGCTTCCAGGTGGCGATCGGATCGATCGCGCCCAGGTTCATATTGGAATGACCCGTGGTGACCGACGTACTGGATGAGCTGGACGAGCTGGACACCAGGTTAGCCGGCTGAACGTTCGGTCCCCAGATGCCGTTGACGACCAGGCTGAGCGACTTGTCCTTGTTGTTGACCGTCAGCTCGCCCTCGTAGTTCGGGCCGCCGTTGGTGTTCGACATGGGATCATCCCAGCCGTTGTTCAGGCCGACCGTGGCCGCTACGTAATCGTTGAACGTATAGCTGGCGCGGATGCCGGTATGGGTCAGCGGCTCGCCCAGCGTAAACAACAGGCCGCGGCTCTCGTTGTAGTTCTGGTTGTTGTAAACGGGGATTATTTCGGCGCCGAGCAGCGTCACGAAACGTCCCGCCTCGAAGCTCACACCCGACCCGAGCGGCGCAGTGTAGGTCAGATAGTACTGCGTTGGATCGATCCACTGACCACCGACGCGTGCCACGTTCGAATAGTTGGTGCCGCCGGAAATGGAGTTCGCGACCTGACCTACGTTGATGTCGGTCACGAATCCAACCGTGCCATCGCGCTCGATGTGCAGGTTGCCCTGGGTGAGCGTGAATCCGTCCTCATCCCATGCGCGGAACGTATTAACGTTGTTGTTGGGCTGATTGAAGCTGTGCTCGTAACCCGCATCAACCATCGCGTGAACGGCGATGCCGAGGTTATCCGACAGGTTCTTCTGGATAGCCGCGATGTTCGATTCGGCGACGCCCACGTGCTCGCCGATAGTCGACGGCGCCGTACCCGCTGGCGCAGGCACCGCAACGACGATTTGCTTCTCGATCTGCTTGATATCGCTGGAATTGTCGTTGGTCTGCTTCTGCAGATTGTAGACCTGACCCGACAAGGCGTTGAGCCTCTGCTCCTCGCTGGAACTCGAGACGGTCGTGGTTGTGGTCTCAGCCTCGACGTGGTGGTGGTGACGTCTATGCGTCGTAGTGGTGGTTGTGGTCGTTTGTGCCCAGGCACTCGCGTTGCACAGCAATCCAATGAATGCGATGCCGACAACCAAGCGAAGCCAGGCAAACCCCCGTATCGCTTTCCTTCTATTCACTATCTCCTCTCCTCCCGAGTGCGCGACTGTCAGCCGCGGCTTCCTGCGCCCACACGTAGCGGGCTACGGTGATGAACCGGCTGCATGGTTACAAGATTCATACCGGTGTAATAATGTGGCCGAGCCGAAAATCCTTTGAATAAATAAGGAATTTCGTTCCCCGGGTAACATGAGTGATGCCCGTATGAGATCCATTTGCCGCGCAGTTAATCAGATAAACCCCTCGATCTGAATGTCGATGTCGACTAAATCATCCACATCTCGCGACGCGGGAAAAACCTATTTGAATTCCGAGCAGGTTTCAAGATGATGAACTTTGAATTAACTGAGGCCCAGGAAGAGATCGTCAGGCAGGTTCGCACCCTATGCGCCAACTATCCGGACGAATACTGGCGCGACCACGACCGCCGCGCCGAATTTCCCCATGAGTTTTTTGACGCGGTTGCCGCCGCCGGCTACCTCGGCGTCGCGATTCCGGAGCGCTACGGCGGCAGCGGACTCGGAATCACCGAGGCCGCCCTCGTAATGCGCGAGGTGGCAGCGTCGGGCGGTGCGATGGCTGCGGCCAGCGCGGTCCACCTCTCCATCTTCGGCGTAAGCCCCCTCGTCTTCCATGGCAGCGAGGAACAGAAGCTGCGTTATCTGCCCAAGGTAGTCAGCGGCGAGATGCACGTCGCTTTCGCCGTCACCGAGCCCGACGCCGGCAACGACATCACGCACATCAAGACGGCGGCACGCCGCGACGGCGACAACTACATCATCAATGGCCGCAAGGTGTTCACCACCAAGGCGCGCGAGGCCAAAAGGATGCTCCTGCTGACGCGCACCACTCCCTTCGAGCAGGTCAGCAAGAAGACTGACGGCATGAGCCTGTTCTTCGCCGAGCTCGATCCTGCGTCAGTCGAAATTCGCGAGCTCGAGAAACTCGGCCGCGCCGCCGTCGACACCAACCTGTTGTTCATCGACGGCTTGAAAGTATCGGCGTCGGATTTGATCGGTGGTGAAGGCCGGGGTTTTCATTGCCTGCTAGACGGCTTGAATCCCGAGCGCATCCTGGTTGCCGCTGAAGCGATCGGAATCGGCCGCGCCGCGATTGCCAAAGCGGTCCGCTATGCAAAAGAACGCGTCGTGTTCGGCCGCCCGATCGGACAGAACCAGGCCATCGCCCATCCGCTCGCCGATTCGTACTCCAAGCTCGAAACGGCCGAACTGATGATGCTCAAGGCGGCGTGGCTGTTCGACAATCGAAAACCGTGCGGGCCCGAGGCCAACACCGCCAAACTGCGCGCTGCCGACGCCGCGTTCGAGGCCTGCGATCGCGCGGTGCAGACGCTGGGCGGCTACGGCTACGTTCGCGAGTACGACGTCGAGCGGTATTTTCGCGAATGCCGCCTGCTGAAAATCGCGCCGGTGTCGCAGGAGATGGTCCTGAACTCGATAGCCGAGCACGTGCTCGGCTTGCCGCGTTCATATTAAGGCCCCGAATGCGCAGGAGCGCGATCATCGTTCTGCTCGTCGCGGTGTGCTTCGCCGGCTACGTGTTTTACGCGCTGGTCGGCGTGGAACCGGTCAAGGTGGCCGACACTCGCCTGGTTCGCAGCGGCGACCAGGTGCTGGTCGAAGGCGAGGTTCGCAACACCGGCGACGATACGGGGCCGCTCCAGGTCGAAGTCCACTATTTCGACCGCGACGGCCATTCGATCGGCAAGGATATCGTCGCGGTGGACGGCCTCCGGCATGGCGCCGCCGCGCACTTCAAAAGTCCGCCGCGGCCCGACGACGGCGTCGCCGATTTCTCGATTTATCTGAATCACGGCCGAAACCCTTATGGAAATTAAGCTGAAGAACTGCCGTCGCAGCATGAAAATGACTAATTCCAGAAATAAGTCGGCATTTCGTGAATATTTGACAAGTCGTGAAGTCTAAACAGTTTGTAGGACGATGAGACTCGGCGAGCATATGCACGGTTATGCTGCCTCGACAAATTCATCGACTGTACGTTTGCCTTTAAGTCGTTTTGATGGTACTAACTGTAAGTGTCGAATACCACCTATTGGTGGGGGTGCGGATCTAATTGGGGATTGCGCCTGGCAAAAAGTCAAAGGGGAGTAGAGGAAACAATGGCACGCATCAAGGAGCGCAACTTCGGGCAAGTCATTCGTGAGCGCAGGCGCCAACTGGACCTGACGCAGGAGGAAGTGGCACGGCGCATCAAAACCTCCACGCCGTACGTCGGCCATCTCGAGTCCAGCAAACGCCATCCGTCCGACAAGATCGTGACGCGGCTGGCTGAAGTGCTCGGGCTCGATCGCCGCGAGCTGTTTTTTCTCGCCAATCCTCGCGCGCAGGCGTTGCTGACGCCGCAGGTCGAGCCTACCGCCGAATCGGCGTGGGAAGACTTCAAGCGCAACGATCAACTTCGCCGCGTCCACAACATCACCGGCGGCGAGATGGAGATGCTGTCACGGGTAGCGTTGCTCGGCGACGTCCGTTCCACTCGCGACTTCATCTACATCCTCAATACCGTTCGTCACGCTGTCGGCAGATAGCGGCGGCGTCCGCAACTGATCCAACCGGGACGCGGGAGCATTGCCTCCCGCGTCCTGATTTATTTCGTACGCGTTGAAATCCACGGTCTGGTCAAGCTCGCGCCGCGCAGCCTAAGCTCGACTGCATCATGGGCGAGCCTGCACGATCGCACGATACTGCAGCCGGCACGGCGCGATGGCCGCAGCGTTATACGGTCGTCGCGCTGTTCTTTCTCGGCACCGCACTCTGCTACATCGATCGCATCAGCATTTCGGTCGCGATAATCCCGCTCGCGCACCAATTCGGTTACGACTCCGCCGCGCAGGGACTCGTGCTGTCCGCCGTGTTCTGGGGCTACCTGTGGACGCAACTTATCGGCGGATGGATGGCCGATCGATTCGGCGGCCATCGCGTGCTGGCGGCCGGCGTCGCCATCTGGTCGATTGCGACTTTCGTCACGCCCATCGCAGCCGCCGCCTCATTTTCCGCACTGCTCGCCGCCCGCGTACTGCTCGGTCTGGGCGAGGGCGTCAACTTCCCCTCGATTCACAGCCTGACCTCGCGCTGGACGCTGCCTTCCGAGCGCGCGCGCGTGTTGTCCGTGAATTACAGCGGCATGTACGTCGGCACAGTCGCGGCGCTCAGCGCGAGTCCGCTGATCATCAAGGCGTTCGGTTGGCCCGCGCTGTTCTACATTTCAGGCGCGCTCGGCCTCGTGTGGGTCGCGGTCTGGCTGTATCTAGCCGCCGATCGGCCTGAGACCTCGTCGCGCATAACTCTGCCGGAGCTGACGTTGATCACCTCGATGCGCTCGGCCGAGCCGCGCGCCGTTCGAGTACCGTGGGCGGCAATCGCGCGCGAGCAAGCGGTGTGGGCGATCGTCGTCGCGCACTTTTGCAGCAACTTCGGCTTCAACATCCTGCTGCTCTGGATGCCGACCTATCTGCATCACACGTTCAGCGTGCCGCTCGCGCGAGTCGGCGTCTATTCGATCATTCCGTGGATCGCGACGTTCTTCGCCATCACATTTTCGGGCTGGCTGGCTGACACTCTCATCGCGCGCGGCCTCGCCGTCGGCACCGTGCGCAAGTCGATGCAGGGCGCGGCCTTCACGCTCGGCGCGATATCGCTGCTGGCCGTGCCCGCCGCGCATTCACCCGCAATGGCGGTCGTGCTGCTCACGCTCGCGGCCACCTCCAACGGCATCGGCTCTGCGGCCTTCGGCGTCAATCACCTTGACGTCGCACCAACCTACGCCGGAATCCTGATGGGCATCTCGAACACCTTCGCGACCATCCCCGGCATCATCGGTGTCGCGGCGACGGGCCTGATCGTGCAGGAGACCAAGTCGTTCAGCGCCGTTTTCTATCTGATCGCGGCGGTCTACGGCGTCGGAATGTTTTTCTACCTGCGATGGGCCAGCGGCGATCAGAAGCTCTGAAGTTTTCCGGTAGCGCACAGCTTGAGAGTCGCGATATACCCCTGACGAGACAGAGCAGATGATGAACTCCCGGGACGTCCCGTGAAAACTGCTGGTGCAGCTGATTCTTTCCCCAGAATGCTGGTCACCTTTCTTCTCGGGTCCCTGTGCTCTGCCTGGACACTGATCATCCTGCCGAGCGTCCAAGCACACGGGTATCTCCCGGCACCGTCGATGAACCTTCTGCCCAATCTGATGTTGGTGGGTGGACCTTTCGCCCTTTCGGTGTGTGCAGTTTTGCTCCTCTCGGGGTCGACGTCTTGGCGAGGATCTGTGATTGGAGAACGGCGCCAATCACCCGCTCGCTTTTGTCGATACGTGTTGATCTTGTTTTTAGGCGCAGCCCTGACGGGACTTGCTGTCTCGGTTTATCGACTCGTTACATCCGAGTCACTGTCGAGGACCCACGTCGAAACGGGTGCTGTATTTCTGCTCGAAGCGCTGGTTGCACTCTGGTTTCCAGAATGGGGTGTACTTCGGCAGAGGTCAGATTAGATGTTGATCCGAACCGATCGCGGTCTGTCTGGTCGGTAGCGCACAGCTTGAGAGTCGCGATATACCCGTAAGACGAACGGGAGCGCTTTCAGCCGATGAGCAAGCCGAGCACACTGTCGCCGTACCGATGGATCATCGAAGTCCTGTTGCTGCTGTTGCTGATCGCGCAGTCGCTCGCATGGCTGGCGCCTGCTCCGATACTCCAGGAAATCAGGAGCGGGCTCGGAATCTCACTCAGCAGCGCGGGCCTGATCATCTCGATCATCGCGCTCTGCATCGGCATCTTCTCGCTGCTCGGCGCCGTCGTCGCCGAACGAATCGGCGCTTTGCGCGCGTTGATGATCGGAATCTGGCTGATGGCGATCGGACAGGTCGCCAGCGGCTACGTACCGAATTTCGCCGCGCTGCTCGCATGCCGCGTGCTCGAAGGCGTCGGCTACGGGCTCGTCATCGCGCCGCCCGGCACGCTCACGATGCAATGGTTCGGCGAAGGCGAGTGGCCGTACATCAATATGATCAACTTCGCCTTCGGCTACGTCGGCCTGACCGCGGTGTTCCGCCTGACGCCGGCGCTGTTCGTTGCAGTCGGCTCGTGGCGGATGACCTTGATGTGGTACGGCGTCGGCTCGGCGGGCGTCGCGCTGTTGTGGACTATCCTCGGCCGCGAGCATCGCGGCGCTGGCGAGGCACCGGCGCCGGTCGCAGTCGAAGCGCCCGCGGAACGCAGCTCGGCGCTGAGGGAAGTCGCGAAGATGCGCGACGTCCTCCTCATCGCGGCCGGACTCTTCGGCGGGATGTGGGTCTTCCAGCTCTACACCGCGTTCCTGCCTGAATTTTTCCGCACCTACCGCAGCATGTCGATGGCCGAGGCGTCGCTGATGACGCAGGTGCTGCCGCTCACGGGTCTGTTCGCCGCGCTGGGCGGCGGAATCGGCACAGGGATGTCGGGACTGCGCAAACCGTTCACATGGCCGATCGCGATTTGCACCCTGGTCGGATGCGCCGGCGCGATCACGTTCGCCGATCCGCTGTGGATCAGATTGTCGCTCGTGCTGGTCGGAATCGGCGCCTCCGCTTCTCTCGCTGCGATCACCACGCTGCTGATGGAACTGCCCGGCATGAATCCGACGCGCCTGGGCGCCGCCATCGGCTTCGTCTGGGCGATCGGCTACTTCGGCGCGTTCATCTCGCCGTTCCTGGGCGGCGCGCTCGCGGCACACATCGGACTGCGCACAGTGATGCTCACGTTCCTCGTCTTCCAGTTTCTGCCGATCGTGACGATGTACTTCCTGCCCGAAACCGGCCCCGGCCGCGCGCGCTACGAGATCGAGACCGCCGCCGCATCGTAAGTCTGTTCGATCATTCGGCGCCGCCGCGACTTCGCCGGTGATCGCCCAACGGCTGCATCGGCACGACCTTCATCAACGCCGCGTGCAGGATCGTGTTGTCAGCCACCAGTCCCTCGAGCTTGACGTTGGGTCGATTGAAGCGCAGCGCGTGGCCCGCAGCGTCGGTGATTGTGCCACCCGCCTCGGCGACCAGCGCCGCGCCTGACGCGATATCCCACTCGCTTTTCGGCGAGCGCGTAAACGTCGCGTCGCCCTTTCCCGCCGCCACCATCGCGAGCTTGTAGGCGACGCTGCCGGTCGGGTTCACTTTCAGCATTCCGTCGAAGACCTGCCATTCGCCCCGCGCCGTTTCGCTGCGGCTGGCAAGCACGGTCGCACGCTTGAGCACTCGCGTCCGCGTGACGCGCACGCGCTGCGAATTCAGATAACATCCAACGCCTCGCGCCGACGAATAGAGCTCGCGCTTGATTGGATTGTAGGTGACGCCGAGCACCGGCACTCCGTCTTCGATTAGCGCGATCGCGACCGCGAACTCAGGAATGCCGTTGATGAACTCCCTGGTGCCGTCGAGCGGATCGACGATCCAGACGCGCCGGCATTTCAGACGGTCGTCGTTGTCGGCCGTCTCTTCCGAGAGCCAGCCATAGGCGGGAAATGGATCGCGCAACAGTTCCTTGATTGCCTGATCGGCCTCGAGGTCGGCTGCCGTCACCGGGTTGTCCTTCCCCTTCGATCCAACCTTGAGCCCCTCGCGCTTCCAATAGCTGCGCAGTATCTCACCGGCGACCCGCGCCGCCTTCTTCGCGAGCGCCAGCTCCCGCGTCAAATCGCTCTCTTGCATAATTCCTTCCAGCGCGAAAATCCTATCCGCACCTCGCCGCAGATTCCATCGCGACTGGTTTGCCCTTTTCGCGACCATGCACCTAAGATGGCGGCGGGGACGAAAGCCGATGGCGGTCATCGCGATCAGTCAACAGATAGGCAGCAGGGGAATCGAACTTGGCGAACTCGCGGCGCGGGAACTTGGTTATCGTTTCCAGACCGGCGAGCAGCTGATCGCCGAAACTGCGAAGCGCTTCAACGTGAGCGCCGAGCAGATGAAATGGTTCGACGTGCACGCGCCGCATTTCTGGGAGCGCAAGACCGAGAGCACGCGCTTCGCCGCGTACTATCGCGCCGTCTTCCTGCAGGAGGCCGCGCAGGATCGCATCGTCGTGGCAGGACGCGGCTCGTCGCATTTCCTGCCCGAGGGCGGATGCGGCATCAGGGTGCGCACGATGGCTCCACTGGCCAATCGCATCAACCAGGTGGCCCAGGAGGAAAAGCTCGCCGCGGGCGCTGCGGAGAAGCGAGTGCGCGACTTCGACGCCGAAGTGAAAGCGCGCATCCACAGCCTGTTCGGCCAGGATATCGAAGACCCCGCGAGCTACGATCTGATCGTCAACACGGCGCGGCTGCCGCTGGCGTCGCATGCCAACACGCTGGCGACGCTCGCGACTCATATCGACAACGACGGCAATCCCGAGCGCATGAAGTGCATGCGCGACGCCGCAATCGCCGCGCAGGTGCATGCGGCGTTGGTGGCGCATCCGAAGATCCAGGACGCGCAGATGTCGGTGAATTGCTCGGCCGGACGCGTGCGCGTCAGCGGTGTCGGCCTGGTGCCGCCGTGGGACGAGCTCGTCATCGGCGTCGCGCAGACGATCGAAGGCGTCGCGTCGGTCGAAGTCGGCGCCGAAGAAGATCCCATAACCTTGACTACCAGCTGACGCCTGCCGGATGCGCGCGCTTATCATCTTTTTTGCCACTGGAATCTATTCCGGTTACTCACCGATCGCGCCGGGCACTGCAGGCTCGGTAGTCGGCATGGCCGTCGTGTGGCTGGTGTTCGGCCCGCTGTGGGTCCATTCGCCCGCGCTATGCCTGATCGTCTTCGCGATCGCGTTTGCGATCGCGTGCTGGATTTCCGATCGCGCCGAGAAAATTTTCGACACTCACGACGACTCGCGTATCGTTCTCGATGAAGTCCTCGGCATGGCGGCGACGATGTTCGGTAATCCCATCACCTTCGGCTGGCTGATGCTCGGTTTCCTGCTGTTTCGAATCGCCGACGTGATCAAACCGTGGCCCGCGAATCTGATCGATCGCCGCATGCGCAACGGCGCCGGCGTCATGCTCGACGATTTGGCTGCGGCGATCTACGCGAATATTGTATTGCAGGTGATTTGGCGCTTGCTCTGAACCTGCACGCCCGCAAGGAGTTTCCGATGATTCAGAAGGCTGTGATTCTTTCCACCGGCGACGAGATCACCACCGGCAAGGTCGTCGACACCAACGCCAACTATCTTTCCGACAAGCTCGCGGAAATTGGAATCGATCTGGTTGCGGTGCTCACGGTCGGCGACGTCCCCGACCGGCTCGAATGGGCATGGCGCACCGCCGTCGAGAAAGGCGACGTCGTGATTTCGACCGGTGGCATCGGCCCGACCGCCGACGACCTGACCACCGAGACGATTGCGCGCGTCGCGGGCGTCAAGCTGTGGCGCGACGAGGCGACTGTCGAGCACATGAAAAAAATGTTCTCGTCGATGGGCCGCCCGATGCCCGAGAACAATCTCAGGCAGGCGCTGTTTCCCGAGGGCGCGACCGTCATCCAGAATCCTCTCGGCACCGCGCCCGGCTTCAGGATGCCGGTGACGCGCGACGGCCACACCGCGCATCTGATCGTGCTGCCGGGCGTGCCGCGCGAGATGAAGCCGATGATGGAAAATACGGTGATACCGTGGATCGCGGCGAATCGCGGCACCAACCAGGTGTACGCGGTGCGCGTTTTCCAGACTTTCGGGATGAGCGAGTCGGCGCTCGACGAAGCGGTCGCCGGATTGATCAAACCCGATGAGGCCAAGGTCTCGTTCCGCGCGAGCTTCCCGCAAATCTCGCTGAAGATTCGAGTCGAAGGACAGCCCGGCGAAGTCGAGCGCAAAGTCGAAGAGTTGGCGCGCCGCGTGCGCGAGAAAATCTCGCAATTCATTTACGGCGAAGGCGACACCTCGATGGAAGAGGTCGTCGGCCGCCTGCTCATCGAAAAGAAGCTCAAGCTGGCCGTCGCCGAATCATGCACCGGCGGCCTGATTGGACACCGCATCACCAACATTCCCGGTTGCTCGCAATATTTTGTCGGCGACCTCGTCACCTACTCCAACGACGTGAAGGCCGGCCTGCTCGGCGTTTCGGAAGAGACGCTGAAAGCCCATGGCGCCGTGAGCGAAGAATGCGTGCGCGAGATGGCCGCCGGCGTTCGCAAGCGTACGGGCGCGGACGTGTCGGTCGCGACCTCGGGCATCGCGGGTCCCGACGGCGGCACGCCGGACAAGCCGGTCGGCACCGTATGCATCGCGCTGTCAGCCGACGATCAGAGCTTCACGCGCCGCTACCAGTTCCGCGGCACTCGCGACTGGATAAAGCTGATCACGTCGCAAGTCGCGCTCGACTGGCTGCGCCGCTACGCGCTGGGTCTGCCGATCGCGGACTCGACGCTGTTCCGCCGCTGACGGCTACCGGACGCGCGCGTAGTTGATCAGATCGCCGGCGTTGCCGGCCAAGGTAAGCTTTCCGTTCGACGCGGTACATTGAACGGCGTTGGCCGACGACGCGTCGGTGCAAAGCACGACGTTGGTGTCGCCGGTGAAGCAAGCATCGTTGACGGTCGCGGCGCCTTGCGCGAGTTGCACGCGTCCGGCGCACGCATCGTCCATCGCAGTCACATTGACGCCGCCAAAGAAGCTGTTTGCAATGATGTCGTGAGAGCCTCCCGCTTTGGGTCCGCCGGGCGGCGGCCCCGGATGCGGCCCGCGACCGCATCCAGAGCCAAAGATCGCCGCGCTCATTGCCAATGCAACGATTGCCGACCGCATTGCTCGCGTCTCCATTTCAGTTCGCGTGCTTGATGTCGCCGTTGGCTGCCGCGTTCGCCGCCGCCGTGAAAATGTCCATCGGCGCCAGTGGTGGCCGGCGTTTGCGCTTGAGATCCGCAAGCTCGGCCTGGGCCTTGGCTTCGGCATTGCGCTGACGAATCGCTTCGAGCTTGTCGCCGAGCTCCGAGCCCGCGATTTCGTGATTGACGCCCGCCTGCGCGAGCATCCGCTGAATCGACTCGCGCACTTCTTCGAGCGCGCGCACGTCGTCATCGGACGAAATCTCCTCGAGCGCGTGCTGGATTCGCACCCGCGCCTGCGCGTTGCGCATCCGCGCCATCATCCGCACCTTTTCGACCTTGAGCTTTTCGATTTCGCCCTTGAACGAAATCAGGTTCTTCTTCGCGTCCTCGGCTTCCGTCGTCAGCTCGCCGAGTTCTTCGCGCAGGCGCGTGCAATCGCCCTCGAGGACGTGTTTGCGCTGAATCAGGATGAGCGCGCACTGATCCTCGTTCATGTCGGCGGCCTGCCCCGCTTCCTCGTCGACTTCCTTCATCTCGGCGAGTTTTTCGCGCAGCTCGCGCTCGAGCTTGTTGCGCATATAAATGACGCCGGCCGCCGCGGTCTTGAGCTGGTGATAGCGGCGCACGCGATCCGAGATTGCGGACTCGTACACCGCCTCGGGGTCGCGCGCCTCGCGCGCTTTGATCCAGCGGCTGAACTTGCCTCCGAGCAATTTGAAAAATCTTGATAACACTTTCTTTCTCCTTTTGGCCCGAGCGCGTTCGAGCGCGCCCGCATACTGCTAAATATTCAGATCCAACGTCTGACGCGATTCGTGTAGTCGAGGTAGTCCTTGCCAAACAGCCGTTCCATCGTTTCTTCTTCGCGCGGAATTACGATCCGATCGATCACCGCGAAGAACACCGCCGGCCCGGCTAGCATCACGATCGAACTAAAGAAGAGTGCGAGCCCGAACAGTGCAGTCGTGAGCCCGAGATACATCGGGTTTCGCGTCCAGGTATACGGCGGCTGCACCACGAACGCGGCCGGCTCGCCGTACGGATTCTTAGTTGTGTCGCGCGCCTGAAAAATCGCGGCGGCGAAGCACGACACTCCTGCACCGAACACTACGAAGAGCAGGCCGATCACCTGCCCCCATCCCACCGCGCGCTCTTCCGGCAGCATGAAGTGCAGTGCCAGCGTGACGAGCAGCAGCCCGCCGGCCAGTATTGGCGGATAAATTTTGGTCGTCGTGAGCACTGTGCTCGGTGCCTGAGGTTCGGTGGAGTTCATCGCCTATCGTCTCCGCATATCCGAAAATTCAATTCGCATCGCTCTTCGGCGCGAGCCCGATATCGGCGAGCGTGATCCCAAGCTCGCGCATTTTCTGCTGGAAGCTTTGCCGGTACATCCCGGTGCGTTCCGCGGCGCGCGAGATATTGCCGCCCGTCGCCCGGAGCGCGCGGACGAAAAAGTCACGTTCCCAATCGCCGACGAATTTTTCCTTCGCCTCGCGAAACGTCAGCTCCGATTCGCCGTTGTCATTCGCCGTCGCCGTGTGATTCGACGCGCTGGCAGCCGGCGAACTCGCGTGATCGCTATCCGGCTCCGAGCCGGCGAAAAGATCTTCCGCCGTAATCTCCGTACCCGACGACAGGATCACCGCCTGCTCGATCGCCGCCTTGAGCGAACGCGCGTTGCCCTTCCACGGCGCCTCGACGCACGCGCGCATCGCAGCGGGCGTGAGCTGCTTCTCGGGCGCGGAGAA